>ERZ772766.369-NODE-369-length-26777-cov-9.460819_pt1 | contig 26777 bp, 19 predicted proteins | sample MGYA00511379_ERZ772766 | MGnify/ENA primary metagenome ERZ772766 (study PRJEB29015, sample SAMEA2737895) | human oral metagenome | biome: human oral; feature: human-associated habitat; material: dental | place: China | collected 2116 ...
CGAGCTCGTCGAGGCGCGTCAGGTAGGCGGCTGCGTTGGCCCGGTAGGTGGCCTCACCGTCGGGGTCGACGGAGATCAGCGTGTCGCGGATGACGCGCACGTACGCCTGCGCGTTGTGGACGTCGTGCCACAGGTGGGGGTCGATGTCGCCGTGGACGTGCTTGCCGAGGACGGCCTGCGGGAGCATGTACACGTTCGCGCCGGGCTCGCCGATGAAGCGGAACGAGGCCTCCCCGGGGATCGTCGTGAGCGCGCGGGTGGGCACTTCGATGACGACGTGGTTGAGGTCGGTGCATTCCATGGTCGAGGCGACAGCCGCGCCCGTGGTTCCTGCGCCCACGCAGGGGGCCGAGGCCTCGTCCCCGCCCAGCGCGCCGGCGTCGGAGGCGAGTTCGACACGCTTGGTGGTGAGGTTGACGGTGATGTCGGCGTGACCGGCGGACAGGACGCGGCGGCCCTCACTGGCGGCGACCTCCTCGGGCGGGGTGCCGACGGCGAAGACGGCGGTGCCTTCCCCGACGCTGACGGGAGTGGCGCCGGGCGTGGTGCGCAGGTTGGCGCGGAAGTGGACGCGGTACACACCGGGGGCGGTGAACGCCCAACTCATGTGCTGGTGGGCGTCGGCGGGCAGCTGCGCGGTGTCGGTGTCGTATCCGGTGGCGGCGTTGAAGCCGTCCGAGGTCGCGAAGGCGATCTCCGGCTGCCCGAACGACGTGGTGAGGTAGGCGGCGGCCTGCCCGGGCCCGTCGACGCCGGTGGTCGTCAGGTCGATCTGCGAGGCGCGGGTGGCCCCCATGTCGGCGCCGTCACCCCACACGCGCATGCCGAGCCACGGTGTGTCGAGCGCGCGGTCTTCGACGAGGGGGAGGATGGTCGCGCCGTTCTTGGCGGCCTCCTCGGCGACGGAGACGGAGCGCGAGCCGGCGGGCAGGTTGGAGTCGAGGGCGCGGATGAGGGCGTGCTCCTCGAGCATGAGGTAGTTGGAGAAGGCGACGTCCGCGTAGGCCACGTCGCGCACGGTGCGCAGGGAGGGCTCCCACGAGTGCGGGTCTGCCCCGTCGGGCACCATCTGCGTGACGTGGACACGGTCTCCGGCAACACCCCGCACGAGGTCGGCGAGGATGCCGGTCGTGGCGACGACGCGCAATTCACCGTCGGATGCTGGGTCGGGCGCGGGCGCGCACCCTGCCAGGGTCGCCGTAAGCGCTAACGTCGAGGCTGCGAGCACACACCCACTCCCCCGCCACCCACGGAAGGGGAGGCGGGGGATGAGGGAGAGTCGTCCTCGTGAATGAGGGGTCACAGCGTTGCGCGCAGGTTGCGGCGGCGTCCGATCGCGCCCACCCACACGCAGGCCGCGCCCGTGAGCGCCCACGTCAGGGAGACGACGGTCAGGGGGATGGTGTCGGCGCCGGTGGTGGCCAGGGAGAGGTCGCAGTCCTTGCCGGAGGCGGTGCGGCCGACGACCTGGGAGACCATGGGGCGGCCATTGGGGCCGGTCGTGCCCGTGGCGGTGAGGTCCCCACCCGAGCCGAAGCCGCTGCCCGCGAGCGCCGCACCGTTGGGGGTGACGCGCATGGAGATGGTCAGCGTGTAGGTGCCGGGCGCGGTGAACACCCAGTTCTGGTGGGCGTGCGTGTTGGCGCCGAGCGTGTAGCCGGTGCCGGGGCCGTCGAAGACGTGCTCGCCGACGCCGGAGCCGAGCGCTCCCGCGTTGAAGACGGCGACGCGTCCGGGGCCCTCGACGGCGTCGAGGGTGAACTGGACGGGGCCGGTGGTGCCGGTGACGATTTCTTCGCGCTGGGAGTTCAGGCCGAGCCACGGCACGCCCGCGATCTGGGTCGACGGAATCAGCCAGACGCTCGATCCGGGGGTGGCGACGAAGCCGAGGTCGGCGGGCGCGGTGATGCGCGCGGCGTCACCGAGGGCGAAGGTTAGGGACGAGGGGTCGACCCACTGTGCGGGCTGGGTGCGGTCGTCCTTGACGCGGGCGACGAGGGTGCCGTTTTCGATGGCGGGGCCCAGGTCGAAGTGGCCGTCGGTCGCATTGCCGGTGGCACCGTCGCCGACGCTCACGGTCAGCGTCGTGCGCGCGGTGTTCGCGGGCGCACTGTTGGAGGCGAGGGTGGCGGCCTCGGCCTCGGTGGCCTCGCGGGTGATGCGGGTGGCGACGCAGCGCTCACCGCCGGTTGTGCCGGAGGTGGTGCGCGCGCCCGAGGCGGGGGCGGGGTTCGCGCCCGTCGTCGTGCCGGTGGTGCCGGTCGTTCCCGAGGTCGGGGCGGGTGCCGGGGCGCTGGGCGTTCCCGTGGCACCGCCCTCGCCCTCATCCTGGGCGCCCTGGTTGTTCGTGGAGCTCACGGAGCCGGGGCCCACGCCGGGGGCGGGCTGAGCCTGGTCGGTGGACGGGGCCGCTCCGGACTCGGCGAGGCACGAGGCCTCGTCGGCGACGTCGATCGTGTACGTGCGGGTGGGAGCGACGGCGTTGGCGGCGCCGGTGTTTCCGGGAGTCCACGCGCTGGCCTGGACGGTCAGCGTGTAGCGGCCGGCGCGCGTGAACAGCCAGTTGACGTGCTTGTGGGCGGCGTAGGGCTGGTCGACGTCGTCACCCTCGGGCGCCAGGTCGAAGCTGCCATCATTGGTGACCGCCTTGGTGCCCTCGGTGAAGCTGGAGGTGAAGGCGTAGATGCGGCCGTCGGCGGGGCCCGTGTAGGAGATGTGGAAGCGCGCGGCGTCGTAGCCGCCGGCGGCGACGCCCAGGGTGTCCCAGCCGGGCCACAGCACGGTGGCCTGGTTGTCACCGGACTGGCCGAGCAGGTAGGCGGCGGCGGGAGCGCCGGTCGCCTGGCTGACGGAGGCGGGGATCTGGGTGAGCGTGGACTTGTTGACGGCGAGCAGCGTCTGCTCGGGTTCACGCATGACGCCGGAGCCCGTCGCGTCCTCCTTGATGCGCAGGGTGAGCGTGCCGGACGCGTCGGAGGTCAGGTCGAAGATGTCGGCGTGGCCACGGTCCAGGGTGGCCGTGGTGCCGGCGGGGGCGGTGCGCATGACGGCGCAGGCGGAAACGTCGGCCTCGGACGAGGCCGTGGCTGCGTCTGCGGTCTCGATGGTTTCAGCGCTACCGCCGTCGGGCTCGGTCGTGGCGGAGGTCGTGTCCGAGGCCGCTGCGTCCGTCCCTGCGTCGAGTCCGGTGGCCTCGTCGGCAGCGTGTGCCGCTCCGGGCACGAGGAAGGAGGTGGCCGCGAGGGCCATTGCGGCGAAAGCCCGGGCCGTGCGGCCCGGGTTCCGGTGCTTCGTGGGGTTCATGGAGGGAGTCCTCTAGGTGCTTCGCACATGAATATGAATGAGAATCGTTATCATTCTATGCTTGCTGACCCAGAGCTGCAAAGTCCTAGCCCCGCTGGGCTCGCCGAGATAGCCGAGATAGCCGGGATAGCCGGGATAAGCGGGGGCGCCGGGGTAAGCGAGGACACCGGGCAGCCGGGGTGCAATGGCGGAGGCCCTCGCCGGTCCCTCGTGCGACGCATCTTACTGTCCGCACGGTTGATTACGGCCCGGTGGGAGGAATAAGCTATTACCATCAAGCGCCTGACAAAGCTGCCAGCTAGTCCGGCGCTTTTCTTGTTTGAAACGCAGGGTCGCGCCGACGCAACCCGCGTTGGCATACTCCTCGTTACAGACCGGGTGATCCTCGGCCTTGTCAAGCAGGGAATCAACACACATTACGATTCCACAAGGAGTTCACTCATGTTCTCGACCATCGACGTTATGGTTGCCCAGGCCCACATCGATCAGCTCAACGAGCTCGCCGACGCCAAGCACATCGTGAAGGCCGACCGCCACTGAGCGAATTCCGGCTTCGCCGGAGTTCCACGCAAGTCCGCAGACCCACTTGGGCTGCGGACTTTTTGCATGCCGTCGCGCTCACGCGACAACGCTCCCCCACGTCGCACTCGTCCAACGCATCGTCGCGGGGCTGCATCGATGCACAGGACACCACGAGGCCCGCCAGCGTTGCTGGGTCCGGCTGCGCCGCCAGCGAGCGTGACACTGATAAGGGTGGAAAATGTATATTGAAATCGGTGGAAAATGTATATTGCCTCGGGTACGCGCTGATCGTAGGAGATTCAGAAGCAGGCTGTTCGTTTGAAATAACTGGCCACGTCGCCGCTCCTCAATAGATGAAAAGCCAGTCATCGGCTTCTCCAGATCAGCGGAGGGTCAACGGCTGGCTTTGCTACGTGCAATCGTAGCGCTACTAAAGGCTGAGACTCATGTTTTGGTCCTGAGCAAGGAGGCAGCAGGGCCTGGCTGCGGTGCCCGTGGGCGGCGGCGCGGACGGCTCGCGGGCGGGCCGCCGCCCACGGCGCAACCCGGCACACACAGCGGCCGGGGCCTCCGGCGCCCGGAACACCAGCGCGCTGACAACCAATGTTTCACGTGAAACATCTGCCCAACCACCGGCCTCGTCACCCTGTATGGCCAGGAAAGTGGCACACTTGACCTATACGGTTCTATGTAACTTCATGCAAAGGATGGCATGCCTTGACTCAGCTTTCGACCAATGGCGGCACCCCGGCCTCATCCGGCCGGACCCCCGCGCAGGGAAACCGCCTTGACCCCTGGTACGACGTCTACGCGGACCGCGCCCACAACCTGCGAGCATCCGAGATTCGAGCTCTCTTCTCCGTCGTGTCGCGTCCCGAGGTCGTCTCCCTCGCAGGCGGCATGCCGAACCTGAAGGACCTGCCCCTCGATAAGCTCGCAGCGTCCGCGGAGAAGCTGATCCGCAACCACGGCGCACAGGCCATGCAGTACGGCAGCGGCCAAGGCTGGGAGGTGCTGCGCGAGCGCATCACCGAGGTCATGGGTTACGACGGCATTGTCGGCGCCGACCCGGACGACGTCGTGGTCACGACGGGTAGCCAGCAGGCGCTCGACCTCGTCACCGAGCTCTTCGTGAATCCGGGCGACGTCATCCTCGCCGAGGCCCCCTCCTACGTGGGCGCACTGGGCGTGTTCCGCGCGCGCCAGGCCGACATCGTGCACGTGCCGATGGATGAGCACGGCATCATTCCCGAGGCCCTGGAAGAGACGATCCGCAGCGTGCGCGCCTCGGGCCGCACGATCAAGTTCATCTACATCATTCCGAACTACCACAACCCCGCCGGCGTCACGCTCTCCGCTGAGCGCCGCCCGATCATCGCCGAGATCTGCCTGCGCGAGCACGTCCTGATCGTCGAAGACAATCCCTACGGTCTGCTCGGCTTCCACAGCGACCCGTTGCCGGCCATCGCCTCGTACAGCCCCGAGGGCGTCGTCTACCTGGGTTCGTTCTCGAAGATGTTCGCCCCCGGCTTCCGCATCGGCTGGGCGTACGCGCCGCACGCGATCCGCGCGAAGCTGGTCCTGGCGCTCGAATCCGCGATCCTGTGCCCGTCGATGGTGGGCCAGATGGCGATCGCCGACTACCTGAGCAACTACGACTGGTACGGCCAGGTGAAGTCCTTCCGCTCGATGTACGCGGAGCGCTGCCGCGCGATGCTCACCGCGCTCAAGGAGTTCATGCCGTCGTGCACGTGGACGGTCCCGGACGGCGGCTTCTACACGTGGGTGACGCTGCCCGAGGGCCTTGACGCGAAGGCCATGCTGCCCCGAGCGGTGCGCGCCCAGGTCGCGTACGTGTCCGGCACGGCCTTCTACTACGACGGCTCAGGCTCGAACCACATGCGCCTGTCCTTCTGCTACCCCACTCCCGAGGAGATTCGCGAGGGCGTGCGTCGCCTCTCGACGGTCGTCAACGCGGAGAAGGAAATCGTCGACATGTTCGGTACCGCCTCGGGCAACGAGGCCGGGGCCGAGTCCGAGCGCTAACAGTTACCCGAGGAGATACCCCCATGGCTACCAAAGTTCTCATTATCGCCGGCGGTCTGACGCACGAGCGTGACGTGTCGGTTCGTTCGGGTCGTCGCGTCGCGAATATCCTGACGCAGTTCGGCTACGACGTTCTCATTTCCGACGTCGACGCGTCTCTCGCCGACGCCATCTCGTCCTTCTCCCCCGACGTTGTGTGGCCGCTGGTGCACGGTTCGATCGGCGAGGACGGCTCACTGCAGTCCTTCCTGGAGTCCGTGGGAATCCCCTTCGTGGGATCCTCCTCGGTGCAGGCGATGCTCGCCTCGAACAAGCCGACTGCGAAGGCTCTTCTGGGTTCTGCGGGGCTCGCGACGCCCGGTTGGGTGACGCTGCCGCAGGCGATTTTCCGCCAGCTGGGCGCCTCGCACGTGCTCTCCGCTCTCGAGGGCTCGGTGTCCTTCCCCGTCGTCATTAAGCCGACGGACGGTGGCTCCGCGCTCGGTATTTCGACCGCGAAGGACGCGAAGAGCCTACGCCGCGCGATGGTGGACGCCTTCGCATACGGCCAGCGTCTGATGGTCGAGCAGCGCATCGACGGGCGCGATGTGGCCGTGTCCGTCGTCGACCTGTGGGACGGTCCCCAGGCGCTGCCCCCGGTGGAAATCTCGACGGATCGCGGCCGCTACGACTACGACGCGCGCTACACGACGGACGAGACCGAGTATTTTGTGCCGGCGCGTCTCTCTGAGGAAATCCTGGCGGACCTCCAGGCCGCGGCCGTCGAGGCCCACACGACGCTGGGCCTGCGGGACCTGTCCCGCATGGATTTCGTGGTCGACCACGAGGGCACCTGCTGGTTCATCGACGCGAACGTCGCGCCCGGCATGACGGACACGTCGCTCCTCCCCCAGGCTGCAGACGCGCTCGAGGATTCGTCGTTCGCGCAGCTGTGCGCCGACATCGTGGACTTCGTCGCCGGCGGGCGCGACGTGCGCGGCATCGACTACGTCATCGACGAGGAAGGCACCGGCGTCATCATCTCCGAGGAGGACGAGGAAGCCGCGGCCACCGAGGAGTGATCCGCTCATTCATTGCACTGTGGGCCCGGGAGGATGATCCTCCCGGGCCCACATGTTTCACGTGAAACAATGTCCGCCGGCTCTGTGTAAGGACCACGCGGGCGCGTTCGGACCGTTATCTCAAGAGCTTGGTGAGGGTTGGGGATCCGAGCACCGCGCGGGCACAGCCTGGCCCCAGCGGGCACAGCCAACCGACAAGGTATGGCACTCAGACGCTCCCGGACGAAGAACGATCTGACGTCATGGCAACCAAGCTAAAGCGACAACAATGCCGAAATATAGCAAGATTTTGTTCTCTGTACGGCTCTGTGTCGCTCTGAGCGATCCGACTAACAGCTCGCCTCGTCGACAGAGAAGCTCTCAGAAAAGAAAACCAAGCTCCTTCAGACGCTTCTCGGCGTCCTCAGCACCTTTCCAGACGATGCCTCGGACACCGAGTAACTCGGCAGCGCGAACATTCTCTCGACGGTCATCAATGAACGCGACGTTCTCATGCGGCACGTCGAGGCGAACGAGCACGTCTCGGTAGATGCCTCGCAACGGCTTGCAGATGCCGTGGTCGCAAGAAAACGCAAAGAAGTCGAAAAGGCGCCCCCACTCCGAGCGACGGATAGCCTTTGCGATCGGATAGGGCGCATTAGACAGGATGCCGACGCGAACGGCCTGCCGACGCAGCAGGCGCACCAGGCCGAGTGTCGCTTCGTTCGCTTTCGCCATGCGCGACGCATCGAGCGCGACAAGCTGCTTCAACAGCGCACTGGAAGGCTCGGGCTGCCCGCAATCTCCAGCAATACGATCCCAGAACTCACGATCGGACATGCCCGCGTCATACTCTCCGCGATGGGCCCACATCGCCTGATCGACGAGCGTCGTGAGGCCTCGTGAGTCGTCGCCGAACAACTCGGCGATAGCGTGCGGGTCCGGATGGGCGTCGACGAGGACTCCACCGACATCGAAAAGCACGGTGCGCGAACTGCCTTGGGCGTTCATGCCTTTCGCTCCTTCTGGTACTGCGGGGGCCCGACGGCGGACCCTTAAAGGTAGTTTAAGCGTAAATTCAGCCAAAGATTAGGCCAGGAAATGTCATATAAAGAACATACTGCGCCTGATCTGCGGAAAGAATGATGAAGTTTGATCAGTGAAGAATAAGGTCTGCAATTCGCTGAAGATCATCAGATCCCGCGAATTCAATGACGATTCGACCTTTCTTACGCCCCTCCGTGATGGTCACGCGCGTATCGTACGCGTCGGCGAGGGCCGACACGACGCTCTCACCCAGCGGCGACAGTGGACGCTGCTGACGGGCGCGCGGACGGGGCGTTGCCTTCGCCTTTCCGAGGCGGACAATCTCTTCGGTGGTACGCACGGAGAGACCCTCGGCGACGATTCGCTCAGCCAGTCGTTCCATCTCCTCTGCCGTCGACAGGGACAGCAAAGCGCGGGCATGGCCCGCTGTGATGACCTGAGCGGCCACCTTCTTCTGGACGGACGGGGGTAGCTTGAGCAGGCGCAGGGTGTTGGCAATCTGCGGGCGCGAGCGGGCGATTCGCTTGGCGAGTTCTTCCTGAGTCGCCCCGAAATCCACCATGAGCTGCTGATATGCGCTCGCTTCTTCCAACGGGTTGAGTTGGGCACGGTGGAGGTTTTCCAAGAGTGCGTCACGGAGAAGATCCCCGTCGTCGGTCTCTCGGATGATTGCCGGAATCGTGGTTTCGCCGGCGAGCTCGGAGGCACGCAGGCGGCGCTCACCCATGATCAGCTCATAGCGTGCATCGGGTTTCTCGGCGAGGAACTCCTGAAGCTTCTCGGATCGACCCGTTGCGGGGATACTACGAACGACGACGGGCTGAAGAACACCCACCTCCTTGATAGAGGCGGAGAGCTCCTTCAGATCATCCTCATCGAAGACCTCACGAGGCTGCTTCGTATTGGGAACGATCTGATCAATCGCAATTTCAGCGAAGGAAGCACCGGGAACCGGAAGAAGTTCATGGTCTGTGGATGTTTCACGTGAAACATTCTGATCGGCATGTGCATCGCTAGCACCAACCGGAACAGTAACATCCGCCTTACCCTGCAGAGCCTGATGGGAATCTGAGCCATTGATTCCACCACCGAGGCCGCTGCGAGAGCCGCCTGCGCGTCGTCCACCTGCCGCCTCGACGGACGGCATGTTCGGACGCTTCTTCTTCGACGAGGCAGTGGCACGCTTGGGCTGGAGAAGATCCTTCGCGGATCCTCCCCTCTTGCCGGCGGAGCTGCCTTCGGGGAAGAACACGTCCAGAGGACGGGACGGGGTGGAGGGTGCGGCTTGTGGCGTCTGATCACTAGCCTGAGGAATCAGGGCCCCAAGACCCCGGCCAAGACCGGAATGCTTGCGAGCAGCCTTACGGCCCTCAAACTTCGATGATGCATTCGCCATTGCAATACTCCTTCAATTGCGTCGGTTCATTGTTTCACGTGAAACAATGCCATGGGATCACCTTGTGAGCGTCGTTCGTCACTTTGCTGCACCAATGGTCACACACTCTGACTAATACGTGCCGATCTGCGGAAACATGCGAAAAACTCCGTATGTTTCACGTGAAACAACCACTATCCAGCTGCGGAAAGGCGCTGACACAGCTCAAGCGCGGCCTTACGATACGCGATCGCACCAACGTTGCGCGGATCGTACGTGATAACCGTCTGGCCGTAGCTCGGAGCCTCTGAAATGCGTACGGAACGCGGAATGACAGTCTCGAATGTCTGATCGGGGAAGTGGGAGCGAACCTCGCTCTCGACCTCCTCAGACAGCCGCGTGCGCTTGTCCGCCATCGTGAGCAGCATGCCCGACACTCGCAGGCCAGGGTTGAGATCGACACCGATGCGCTCGACGGTGTTCCACAGCTGGCTCAGACCCTCGAGTGCGTAGTACTCGGCCTGAATCGGAATCATGACCTCATCAGCGGCCACCATGACGTTCAGTGTCACGAGGCCGAGGGACGGTGGGCAGTCGATCAGGACGATGTCTATGTCCTGATGCTCGGCGACGTACTCACGCAGTGCATCGCGCAAGCGATATTCGCGCCGGTCGACGTCGACGAGTTCGATCTCGGCGCCGGACAGGTCGATCGTGGCCGGGCAGACAAGAATACCGTCAATGTCGGGGCACGGCTGCACGACGTCCGCGACACTGGCACCTCCGATGATTACGTCGTATGTGGAGGGCATACCGGCCGGGTGTGGGACACCAAGAGCGCTGGACGCGTTACCCTGAGCGTCGGCGTCGACGACAAGGACAGACAGTCCGCCCATCGCGAGGCCTGCAGCAATGTTCACAGCGGACGTCGTCTTACCCACGCCGCCCTTCTGGTTCGCAACGGCGATGATGCGCGTGTGATCGGGGCGCGTGAATGTCGCACGCTCGAGCATGGCGAGGTCGCGCAGGTTGCGCTCGATCTGAGTCGACAGAGGGGTGTTGTTGGTACTCACGTGACACCTTCCTAGATACTTCCCCTAGTTTACGGGGAGACGCACACACTTCCAGCACGAAAGGCCCGTGATGCATCGAGGTGCACACAATCCCACTGACATGCGCAATAGCAGTGCAAAAACTCTTCTGTAGGATCGATTCTCCCGGCCGTCAATAAGAGCCAGACAAACCGTCAATCGAGCAAATCGATCTGACAGAACAACACACTATTGTGTCCTGCATCACTATATAAGGGAAGCGCCGCAGCAACCACCGCGACGCTCCCCTCCCCCCACGTGGGAACGCCCTACCTAATGCGCGTACAGACCACCACGTACGTGGATTCATCCTCCATGATGGAGGGCACCTCGTGGATCTCTGCGCGCAGGTGATGACGACGCAGCTCCGCTGAGGCCTCGTCCACCTCGATCGGAGCGCGACGGCCCTTGAGGGCCACGAGCGATCCGCCAGGCGCAATGAGCTTGGACGTCATGCGCACGAGCTTGCTCATGTTCGCCACGGCGCGGGCGGTCACCACGTCGGCCTTGCCCTTGCCGCGCAGCTCCTCGGCGCGCGCCTGGTGAATGGTGACGTTGTCGAGGCCCAGGTCCTCCACGACGTCCATGAGCCACTCGACCCGGCGCGCCATGGGCTCGGCCAGGTGCACGTCGAGCTCGGGGCGGCAGGCGGCGATCACGATGCCGGGCAGGCCCGAGCCGGAGCCGACGTCGAGGACCTGGCGGCCGTCCTTGCGCGGCATGAAGTCGAGCACGGCCGCGGAGTTGACGATGTGGCGCGACCAGATGCGCTCCATGTCGCGCGGGCCGAGGAGGCCGCGGATCTCGCCCTCCTCCTCGAGCATGCGCGCGTACTCGGCGACCTCGGCGAACGCCGGTCCGAAGAACTCGCGGACGGCCGGCGTGGGCTCTTCTGGGACGAAGGGGTCGCCAACCTGGCGACCCCTTCCCGTCCCGTTCGGGTTCTCACTCACCGTCGGATTCCTCGGGAAGGATGACGACGCGGCGGTGGGGCTCGGCGCCCTCGGACTCGGAAGTGAGGCCCTCGTCGGCGACCACGTCGTGACACACCTTGCGCTCGAAGGGGTTCATGGCGTCGAGCTTGACGGCCTCGCCGGTGGCACGCGCGCGCGCGATGGCCTCGCGGGTGATGTCCTGAAGCTCTTCCTTGCGCTCGGCGCGGAAGCCGGCGATGTCGAGCATGAGGCGCGAGCGCTCGCCGGTCTCGGTCTGGACGGCGAGGCGGGTGAGCTCCTGGAGGGCGTCCAGGACCTCGCCGTCCTCGCCCACGAGGCGGTCAAGGGCGTCGGGGTCGTCGGCGACGATTTCGACCGAGGCGCGGCCGTTTTCGACGTCGATTTCGATGTCGCCGTCGAGGTCGGCGATGTCGAGCAGTTCTTCCAGGTAGTCGGCGGCGAGCTCGCCTTCTTCTTCGAGGCGGTTCAGCTTGTCTGCGTTGTCGTCACTCATGACGTGTCCTCCGTAGTGGGGAATGGGGTCTTACTGGTGTCCAGGTTACCGGCTGGCGGCCTAGAACCGTGAATCTGTGGTGCTCAGCGCTTGTTTCCGGAGCGGCGGCGGGCCTTTCGGCGCTCGATGCGGCGGCGCTCGATTTCCTCGGCGCTGAGCGAGCCGTGACCGGCCTGCGCCTCGGCGCTCTCGGAGGCGTCCTTCGACGAGGCCTTGGCGGCCTCGCGCTCGAGGGCGCGGCGGTCGCGGACCTGCTTCTGCAGCTCGGCGCGCTGAGCAGAGGCTTCCTGCTTGGCGATGCGCTTTTCGACGGCGAGAGCGAGGCCGCGCATCCACTGCTCGTCGGGAAGGGTCGTCCACTTCTGGGTGGCCAGGTTGCGGTAGACGGTGACGATCTCGCCGGTGGTCATGGAGGCGGGGAAGTCGGAGGCGACGTGCTGTTTCTTGGCCTTGGAGCGAACCTCGGCGAGGGTGCGCTCGTTGAGTTCGTCGACGCGCGGGTCGGTGGCGCTGTTGCCGAGGGCGGCGCGCTCACGGTCGTAGTTCTGGAAGTAGGGCTTGGCCCATTCCTGGTAGCCGGACTCGCGCGAGGCAAGGAGGTCGACGTAGGCGGGGGAGCCGGGGGTGGGCATGACCTTGATGGTCCAGAAGGACTGGGCGAGGGCCCAGAAGGAGGCGGTCACGGTGTAGATGACGACGCCCATCTGGAAGAATGCGCCGGAGACAATGAACATCAGCGGCATCACGTACATCATGGAGCGCTGCGACTGGGCCATCGGGTTGTCGCCCATGTCGGGCATGTTGCGCGAGAAGGACAGGCGCATGGAGAAGAACTGCAGGGCGACCATAAGGACGATCGCGGCAACGAAGACGGCGACAACGCTGGGCTGGCCGAAAGACTCGCGCAGCGTGTGGGAGAGCGGGACGCCGAAGACGGTGGAGTTGACGATCTCCTCGGAGACGGAGGCGGTCAGGGGGCCGAGGTGGTCGGTCGAGTCGCCGCGGTAGGTGTAGGTGCCGGCGGAGATGGAGGAGACCGCGATGATGGCGCGGTACATGCCGAAGAGGACGGGCATCTGCACGAGCATGGGCAGGCAGGAGGCGAAGGGCGAGACCTTGTGCTTGCGCTGGAGGGCCTGGGTCTCTTCCATCATCTTCTGACGGCTGACCTGGTCCTTCTTGCCCTTGTACTTCTCCTGGATCTTGCGCATTTCGGGCTGGATGGCCTGCATGGCGCGCGAGGATCGGATCTGCTTGAGGAACAGCGGGATGATGGCGATGCGCACCAGGATGGTGAGCAGCACGATGGACAGGACCCACGCCATGCCGGAGCCGGAGGACATTCCGAGCAGAACGAGGAGGTCGTGGATCCAGACCCACACGTAGGAGATCGCCCACGCGAAGGGGTGGAGGATTGCGTCGAACATAGTTTTCGCTTTCGCCGTGGCGCGGGTGCGCCGCTGTGTCGTTGTTCCTTATATTCCCGAGGCCGTGGCAGGTTACTCGGTCAAGTCGTGTTCCGGGTCCAGTCCCATGGGGGCGGGGCGTTCCCAGTTGTCGTGCCCAGCCCAATCCTCGGGTGGGATCCAGGGGTCGGGCTTCCAGCGTCCACGCTCTGGGACGTGGTCTACTCCCCCGTGGCTCCAGGGGTTGCATCGCAGGAGCCGCCAGGAGGCGAGGATGATCCCTTTGATGGGCCCGTGGATACGGACCGCTTGGAGCGCGTAGGTGGAGCAGCTGGGGGCGTATCGACACCGGGGGCCGAGGGCCGGGGAGATGTAGCGCTGGTAGGCGACGATGGGGGCGGACACGAGCGCACCGAGGGCACGGCCCGCGACGCTCATCGTGCGTCCCACTTGCGCCACGCTCGCGTCATGACGCGGTCAAGGTGCTCGCCGAGTTCCTTGGAGGGGACGCCGAGGGCCTTGCGTGAGGCCCTCACGACGACCCGTGCTCCTTCTGGAAGATCGGCGACTCGGTCCCGCATGAGGTGGCGCAGCTGTCGCTTGACGCGGTTGCGTCCGTTGGCGCGCTTGATTTCCCGCTTGGGTACGACGAAACCGACGAGGGGACTGTTGCGTTCCTCGTCGGCTCGGACGTGGACGACGACCAGCGGATCTCCTGCTCGCGTTCCTTCTCGGATCGCGGCGGTGAAATCCGCTGGGTCAACCATGCGGTGCGCGCGCGGCAGCACCGGTGTGTCTCAGGCGGACAGCTTGGCGCGGCCCTTGCGGCGGCGGGCAGCCAGAATGGCGCGGCCGGCGCGGGTCGACATGCGCAGACGGAAGCCGTGCGTCTTCGAACGACGACGGTTGTTGGGCTGGTAGGTCCGCTTGGTGGTCACGGCAATTCTCCTCGGCGGGGAGTGGTTTCCCACTCGTATTGGTTGGGCTATCGACACGCGGCGCGCGCGATAGCGGGGACGCACGCCCGAAATGGGCGCAAACAAAGACCAAGACTAAGCGGATTGGGAGCGGACGTCAATGCGGCGACGTTACCCACCGCGTCACACACAGTATCCACAGCTGTGCAAATCGCTGTGGATTGGACTCGTCCACAGAACGTGGATGACGAAAGTTATCCACAGGCTGTGTGTATTTTTGCTTTCCGCACGCTGATGCGGACCCAAAGTTGTAACTACAGGGTTGTGATTCTGTGATAGTTCTCCACAGCTTCATCCCCAGTCTGTGCATAACATGTGCGCGGACTACACTGCATGCATGTACAAGCGTCACGCATATCACCGATAAGTCGTGACGGAACTCACCTGTTTTTGTGACCGGAGGTTGCCGTGGAGTCGGATTCCCTCACACGCGCGTGGGCTGCGGCCCTCGACGCGGTCCCCACGAACGAACTGGGGCCCGTCGCCACGTCGATGCTGCGCTCCGCACGTCCCCTCGGCGACATTGAAGGCACGATCCTGCTCGCCGTCCCCAACGACTTCACCAAGCAGTGGATTGAAGATAAGGCACAGTCAAAGCTGACGACCGCCCTGTCCGTGCACCTGGGCCGCACCGTACGCATCGCGATCACCGTCGATCCCTCCATCGAGGTCGTCACCGAAGAGGAAGAAAAGGAAGAGCCCGCACCGGTCACCCCCGAACCCGCACCCGCTGCGCCCGCGCTCGCCCCGGCCTCGTTGAACGAAGAGCACGTGCAGCACGAGCAGCACCACTCCCCCGCCCTGGCCTCCTCGAACGCCGACTCGGGCCCGACGCACCTGAACCCAAAGTTCACCTTCGACACCTTTGTGATCGGCCCCTCGAACCGTTTCGCGCACGCTGCGGCGCTGGCGGCCTCCGAGAGCCCGGGAACGGCGTTCAATCCCCTCTTTATCTACGGCGATTCCGGACTGGGCAAGACCCACCTGCTCCAAGCCATCGGCCACAACGCGCTGTCGATGATGCCCCACCTGAAGGTCCGCTACGTCAACTCCGAAGAGTTCACGAACGAGTTCATCAACGCGATTCGCCTCAATAAGACCGACAACTCCCAGGTCGAGGCGTTCCACCGCCGCTACCGCGAGCTCGACATCCTGCTCATCGATGACATTCAGTTCATCGGCGACAAGGAGCAGACGGTTGAAGGTTTCTTCCATACCTTTAATGCTCTGCACAGCGCGAACAAGCAGATCGTGCTGACCTCGGACCTGCCCCCGGCACAGCTCAAGGGCTTCGAGGACCGCATGCGCTCGCGCTTCTCCTCCGGCCTACTCGTGGACGTCCAGCCGCCGGACCTGGAGACCCGCATCGCGATCCTGCATAAGAAGGCGGACGCCGAGGGCCTCGAGGTCACCCCTGAGGTCTTCGAATACGTGGCCTCGCGCATCTCTTCGAACATCCGTGAGCTGGAGGGCGCACTCGTGCGCATCGGCGCGTGGGCGTCGCTGTACCAGGAGCGCATCGACTTAAACCTCGCGCAGATGATGCTCAAGGACTTCGTGTCCAACCCAGACGACAACGAGATCACCGTCAGCCTCATCATGAGCCAGTGCGCCGTCTACTTCGGCGTGACGATCGAGCAGATGGGCTCCTCGGAGCGCAGTCACAACGTCGTCGAGGCCCGCCAGATCGCCATGTATCTGTGCCGCGAGCTCACCGACCTGTCGCTGCCCAAGATCGGACAGGCCTTCGGGCGCGACCACACGACCGTCATGCACGCGAACAAGAAGATCTCCAAGCTCATGAAGGAAAAGCGCGAGACCTTCAACCACGTGTCGGAGCTTACAAACCGCATCAAGCAGAAGGCCAGAGAGTCGTGAAAGCCGCGCGGGCGCTGACGAAAGTCGGCGCCCGCGCTCAATTCACAGGAGTTGTGCACAGGCGGTGGACGAACGAGCTCGAGCTGTGGAGAAAAAGAACTCTCCTGTGGATCTCAAAAAGTTGTTATGTGCTTCGTGCACAGGACCGCGTGACGAATCCACAGCCTCGTCCCAGAATGACAGCACAGTGATTTGATGGAAATTCCGCCGCATAAGGGAGTTTTCCACAGAACTCACAACCCTTATGATGGAAGGAAAATCAAATGACAAAGATTTTTTCACAGGCCTCCGTACAACAACGGCGACGCCGACGCGACGCGATGGCGCACGCGAGGCGAATTTCCTGCCCCACGTGCGCACACTTGTGGGTAAAGTAGTGTCCGATCCGTTTTGTGTTTTGGAGGCAGCTATGAAGTTCACCGTCGCCCGCGATGTTCTGGCCGAAGCCGTGTCGTGGACCGCCCGCGCGCTCCCGGTGCGTCCGGCCTCGCCGATCCTGGCCGGCGTGCGCATCAAGGCTGAGGGCGACGAGCTGACCCTGTCCTCCTTCGACTACGAGGTCTCCGCGAACTCGCACATTCCCGCCACCGTCGACGAGGCCGGCGAGGTTCTGGTCTCCGGACGCCTCCTGGCGGACATCTCCAAGTCGCTGCCCTCCAAGCCCGTCTCCGTCGAGCTCGATGGCCAGAAGGTGAACCTGGTCTGCGGATCCTCGCACTTCACGCTCGCAGTGATGCCCCTGGACGAGTACCCGCTGCTGCCCGCGCAGCCCACGGGCATCGGCGCGATCGACTCCTCCACGCTCTCCCGGGCCGTCTCCCAGGTGTCCATCGCCGCGTCACGCGACGACACCCTGCCCCTGCTGACCGGCGTGCGCATCGAGATCAACGGCCCGGCGATCACGCTGCTGGCCACCGACCGCTACCGCCTGGCCATGCGTGAGCTGGATTGGGAGCCCACCGACACCTCCATCGAAGAGGTCGCCCTGGTCAAGGCCCGCATCCTCCAGGACGTCGCCAAGTCGATGACTTCGGGCGCCAAGGTCGAGGTCGGCCTGTCCGGCGAATCCCAGCCCGGCGCCTCGTCCCTCATCGGCTTCACCGCCCAGGGTCGGCGCACCACCTCGACCCTCATGGACGGCGACTACCCGGCCGTGCGTCGCCTCTTCCCCGAGACCACGCCGATCCAGGCCGTCGTCGATCGCCACGCGCTGCTCGAGGCCGTCAAGCGTATGTCGCTGGTCGCCGAGCGCAAGACCTCCGTGCGCCTGGCCTTCACCGAGGGCCAGCTGGTCCTCGAGGCCGGTCAGGGCGACAACGCCCAGGCCTCCGAGGCCATCGAGGCGACCCTGCACGGCGACGACATTTCGACCGCATTCAACCCGCAGTTCCTCATCGACGGCCTGCAGGTCCTGGATACCGACTACGTGCGCTTCGGCTTCACTCACCCCACGAAGCCGGCCGTCATCACCGGCCAGAAGAAGGCCGACGAGGGCGAGGTCACGCAGTTCCGCTACCTGCTGATGCCCATCCGCTTCGGCATCTGACGTGCGCGTCTCCCACCTGGCCCTCGACGACTTCCGCTCCTGGAAGCACGGGGTCGTCGAGCTGCCCGAGGGCCCCACGGTCCTCGTAGGCGCGAACGGCCAGGGTAAGACAAACCTCGTCGAGGCGCTCGCCTACCTGTCCACGTTCTCGTCGCACAGGGTCGGCGCGGAGGGCGCGCTCGTGCGCATCCCCCTCGACGAGGCCGAGGCCGCCCCGGGGGGCGCCGTCATCCGCGCGCGGGTCGTGGCCTTCGGCCGCGAGCAGGTCATCGAGCTGGAGATCGTGCGCGGCAAGGCCAACCGCGCGCGCATCAACCGCGCGCAAGTCAAACCCCGCGAGATTCTGGGCATCATGCGCACTGTCGTGTTCGCGCCCGAGGATCTCTCGCTCGTGCGCGGCGACCCGTCGGTGCGCCGCTCGTTCCTGGACGATCTGGCCACGCAGCTCTCCCCCATCCACGCCTCCGTGCGCTCCGATTTCGATCGTGTTGCACGCCAGCGCGCGGCGCTCATGAAGGCCGCCCAGGCCTCGATCCGCCGCGGCCACTCGCCCGACCTGTCGACCCTCGAGATCTGGGACCAGCAGTTCGCCGCCCTCTCCGCGCGCATCACGGCCACGCGCGCGTCCATCGCCTCACGCCTGGAAGAACCGGCTGCGCGCTCCTACGACGACGTCGCCGACTCCCCGCGCCACCTGCGCCTCGCCTTCGACGCCTCGGTCGACCGCGTCATCGGCACAGACCCCGACAACCCGGCCAGCGCCGACCTCACCGACGTGGAGGCTCAGACGCAGCGCATGCTCGCCGCCCTCGCGTCGGTACGAGACAAGGAAACCGAGCGCGGCGTCAACCTCGTGGGCGCGCACCGCGACGACCTCACCCTCAGCCTCGGCGCAATGCCCGTCAAGGGCTACGCCTCGCACGGCGAATCCTGGTCGGTCGCCCTCGCGCTGCGCCTCGGTGCCTTCGAAATGCTCAGCGACGACGGCGACACCCCGATCCTCATCCTCGACGACGTCTTCGCCGAGCTCGATTCCTCGCGCCGGGAGGGCCTGGCCGCCCTGGCCTCGAAAGCCGAGCAGATCATCGTCACCTGCGCGGTTGCCGGCGACCTGCCCGCCTCCCTCGACCACCACCCCCTGCACGTGCGACTCGACCCGCGGCGTGGCACCGTCATCGACGGAGCCGACCATGAGTGAGCGCGACGACCGCGCCGACGCGGACTCCCCCGAGGCGGACCTCCCCGGCGCGGACCTGGACGATTCCCGGCTCGCGGGCTTCGGCGACGCGCCCGGCGAGGAAGCCGACGAGTTCGTCGTCCGCGCTCTCGAACGAGCCCAGAGCGTCGCCCGCACGCACGGATACACTCGCTCCACCATGCCCTCGTGGGGCCTCGACGAAACACGGCCCCGGCGCAGCCTCGACGGAACCAGCGAATACGCGGCCATCGAAACCGACGGCTTCGGACGCCTCGCGGGCAATGAGGACGATGCCCACGCGCGAGCTGCAGCCCGAGCCGCCGCCTACGGACGCGCGAACGGGGTGAGCGCCCCGGCCTCGTCCACCGACGAGGATCCCGAGGGCGACCTGGCCGCACTGCGCCAAGCCCTGGAGGGAACCGGCGCCTCGTGGAGCCGCGCCCCCGGCATGGCCGCCATGCGCCCGCGCTACCGCCGGGCCAACTCCCTGGGCGCGATCCTGGCGCGCACGATCAAAATCCGCGAATGGGACACCCCCACGAAAATGGGCTCGATCATGGCGAAATGGCGTGCCATCGTCGGCCCACAGGTCGCCGAACACGCCCACATCGAGACCTTCGAAGGCCACCGCCTCGTCGTGCGCACCGACTCCACCGCCTGGGCGAAACAGCTCCAGCTCCTGCTGCCCACCATCGAGCGCCGCATCGCCGAGGAGGTCGGCTCGGGCATCGTCGAACAGGTCATCATCCTCGGGCCCGTCGCCCCGTCGTGGAAGAAAGGCCCCTACGTGGTGCGGGGGCGTGGTCCGCGCGCCGACTACGGGTAGGCCACTAGTCGAGAAAATGAGCGGGGGACTCCCCCACGTGGCCAGATTTTGTTAGTCTTCAACTGAATCCCGCACACTAGTGCGAATTTGATGAGGAGTAACAATGAGCAATCCGTACGCGCAACAGGGCGGTAACGGGTGGGGAAACAACCCCCAGGGGCAGCAGGGCTACGGCCAGGGCGCCTACGGCGGGCAACCCCAACAGCAGGGCTACGGGAACGGCCAGTATGGCGCCCAGCCCCAGCAGGGCTACGGGCAGGACGCATCCAACCCGTACGGCGCTGCAAACACGCAGAACCCCTATGGCGGGCAGAGCAACGCAAATCCCTACGGTGGCCAAGGCGGCAACGCCTACGGTATGCAGAACCAGGGCGGCTACCCGCAGGGCTATGGGCAGCCTGGAACACCGATGGGCGCTCCCCAGAAGAAGTCGAAGACCCCCCTCATCGTCGGCGTCGTCGCGGGCGTCGTCGTCCTCCTCATGATCGGCGGCCTCGTCGTCTGGGGCCTGTTCGGCTCCGGTTCCACGAGTGCCTCGGACCCCTCCTCTGATCCCTCCTCGTCCTCCACGAGTGATTCAGGTTCGGGATCGTCGAACGGTAACAAGGGTTCGGGATCGTCGAACGGTAACAAGGGCTCGAGCTCGTCGAACGGTAACAAGGGCTCGAGCTCGTCGAAGGGGAACAGCGGATCCCAAGACCACTATGTCGCCGACCTCGCCGGTGGCGCCATCCACGTGGAAAGCAAGAACATTGAGTTGGGTCCCAAAGATGACGACGGCGACCAGACTGTGGTCGTCACGTACACCGTCACTAACAAAAGCTACAAGGACGAGGAAGTAAATCCTCTGATCACCTTGCCCATGCTGTTCCAAGACGATAAGCTCCTGGAATCCGCGACATTCATTAAGAAAGATCTTCCGGGCTATGACCCCATGGAGTTGTTGTCGCAGATAAACGTGGGTGAGACCAAGACGGTCGTGCTCGGCTATAAGCTCAAGAGCACCACGCAGACCGTCGTCGTCTACGGCCTTGACCTGTTCGATGCAGACAATGATATCCCGTCCTACTCGTGGGATCCGAAGTAATCTGATCCCCTCTCAGGCCTGTGTCGACAGGCGCAGGCCGCGCTGCGGCGGTGACCGCAACGCAGGCGGTTGCTCTGCCTGAACGCACGCACCGGGGCCGCCCTCCCAGCCGGGAGGGCGGCCCCGTGTGTCCCAGCCACAGCCACAATCGGCATGTGACTCATCACAGTCGAGTTTTTGTTGCAATCACACAGTTTGTAAAGTAACCCTCCGAGCCTGTCAATCCCGGGTACAAGCGCCACTTTTGGTAGAATCTACAAGGTTAAACATCTATTTTCGCGCAATGCGAGGGGAGCCACGTGGCTGACAACGAGAAGACCGCCGAAGGCGAACAGTCCTACGGCGCATCGGACATCACCGTCCTCGAGGGCCTGGAAGCCGTCCGCAAGCGCCCGGGCATGTACATCGGATCCACCGGCGAACGCGGCCTGCACCACCTGGTGTACGAGGTCGTCGACAACTCCGTCGACGAGGCCCTGGCCGGCTACGCCGACCACATCGAGGTCACGATCCAGGCAGACGGCGGCATCAAGGTCGTCGACAACGGCCGAGGCATCCCCGTCGACGAGCACCCCACCGAGCACAAGCCCACCGTCGAGGTCGTCATGACGATCCTCCACGCCGGCGGCAAGTTCGGCGGCGGCGGATACGCCGTCTCCGGCGGCCTGCACGGCGTCGGCATCTCCGTCGTCAACGCCCTCTCCACCCGTGTGAACACCGAAATCCGCCGCCAGGGCTACGTGTGGCGCATGTCGTTCGCAAACGGCGGCACCCCCATCACCCCCCTCGAACGCGGCGAAGCAACCGACGAAACCGGCACCACGCAGGTCTTCTACCCGGACCCCGAAATCTTCGAAACCGTCGAATTCGACTTCGAAACCCTGCGCCAGCGCTTCCAGCAGATGGCCTTCCTCAACAAGGGCCTGCGCATCACCCTGACCGACGAGCGCGAGTCCGCCACCGACGAAGGCGACGAGATCGCCGGCGGCGAGGAGGCCTCGGACAAGAAGACCAAGGGCCACCGCACCGTCACCTACTGCTACGAACACGGCCTGCGCGACTACGTCGAATACCTCGATTCCGCCAAGAAGTCCGACACGATCAACAACGAGATCATCGACTTCGAAGCCGAAAACGACGAAGGCACCATGAGCGTGGAAATCGCCATGCAATGGACCACCGCCTACTCCTCCTCCGTCCACACCTTCGCCAACACGATCAACACCACCGAAGGCGGCATGCACGAGGAGGGCTTCCGCACCGCGCTCACCTCCCTCGTCAACCGCTACGGCCGCGACAAAGGCATCATCCGCGACAAGGACGACAACCTCACCGGTGACGACGTCCGCGAAGGCCTGACCGCCGTCATCTCGATCAAGCTCACCGAGCCCCAGTTCGAAGGCCAGACGAAGACCAAGCTCGGCAACACCGAGGCCCGCACCTTTGTTCAGCAGCAGGTCTATTCCAAGCTCACCGACTGGTTCGACGCCCACCCCGCCGACGCCAAGGCCATCATCGCCAAGGGCCAGGCCGCCCAGGCCGCCCGCGTCGCCGCCCGCAAGGCCCGCGAGGCCACGCGCCGCAAGGGCGTCCTCGAATCCGCCTCCATGCCCGGCAAGCTGCGCGACTGCTCCTCGCGCACACCCGCCAAATGCGAAATCTTCATCGTCGAGGGTGACTCCGCAGGCGGCTCCGCTGTCGGCGGCCGCGACCCCGAGCACCAGGCCATCCTGCCCATCCGCGGCAAGATCCTCAACGTCGAAAAGGCACGCCTGGACCGAGCCCTGTCCTCGGATACGATCCGCTCCCTCATCACCGCCTTCGGCACCGGCATCGGCGAAGACTTCGACATCTCCAAGCTCCGCTACGGCAAGATCGTCATCATGGCAGACGCCGACGTCGACGGCCAGCACATCGCCACGCTGCTGCTGACCCTCCTCTTCCGCTACATGCGCCCCCTCATCGAGGGCGGCCACACCTTCATCGCGATGCCCCCGCTGTACCGCATCAAGTGGACCAACGCCGAGCACGAATTCGCATACTCCGACAAGGAACGCGACGAACTGCTCGCCGCCGGCGCCGCCGCGAACCGCCGCCTACCCAAGGAGGGTGGCATCCAGCGCTACAAGGGCCTCGGCGAAATGAACGACCACGAACTGTGGGAGACCACCATGGATCCGGAACACCGAATCCTCAAGCAGGTCACCCTCGACGAGGCCGCAGACGCCGACGAAACCTTCACGATCCTCATGGGCGACGACGTCGACCGACGCCGCACCTTCATCCAGCGCAACGCCACCGACGTGCGCTTCCTCGACATCTGACAAAACTGCGACCAGCCCAGCCCCGGCCTCGTACCGGGCGGGCCTGATCGAGCAGAAACAACGTAAGGAAAAACGTGAGCGACGAGCAGACTACTGACGCGCGGCACATCTCGGACACCGAGCGCATCCGCCAGGTCGACCTGCAAAAGGAGATGCAGCGCTCCTACCTCGACTACGCGATGAGCGTCATCGTCGGGCGTGCCCTGCCCGACGTGCGCGACGGCCTCAAGCCCGTCCACCGTCGTGTCCTGTACGCCATGTACGACGGCGGATACCGCCCCACCTCCTCGTTCTCCAAGTCCTCCCGCGTCGTCGGCGAGGTCATGGGTAACTACCACCCCCACGGCGACGCCGCGATCTACGACGCCCTCGCGCGCCTCGTGCAGCCCTGGTCGCTGCGCTACCCCCTCGTCGCCGGCCAGGGTAACTTCGGTACCCCCGGCAACCTGGGCCCCGCAGCCCCCCGTTACACCGAGTGCAAGATGGCACCCCTGGCCATGGAAATGGTCCGCGACATCGACGAAGAATGCGTCGACTTCCAGGACAACTACGACGGCCGCAACCAGGAACCCACCATCCTGCCCGCCCGCTTCCCCAACCTCCTGGCCAACGGCTCCGAGGGCATCGCCGTCGGCATGGCCACGCGCATCCCGCCCCACAACCTGCGCGAACTCGCGCGCGGCGTCCAGTGGGCGCTCGAGCACCCCGAGGCCTCGCGCGAAGAACTCCTCGAAGCACTCCTCACACTCATCCCCGGACCCGACTTCCCCACCGGCGCCACCATCCTGGGCCGCAAGGGCATCGAAGACGCCTACCGCACCGGCCGCGGCTCCATCACGCAGCGCGCCGTCGTGGGCGTCGAAGAAATCCAGGGCCGCCAGTGCCTCGTCGTCACCGAACTGCCCTACCAGGTCAACCCCGACAACCTGGCCGACAAGATCGCCCAGCTCGTACGCGACGGCGCGATCGGCGGCATCGCCGACATCCGCGACGAAACCTCCGGCCGTACCGGCCAGCGCCTCGTCATCGTCCTCAAGCGCGACGCCGTCGCCAAGGTCGTCCTCAACAACCTCTACAAGCGCACCAGCCTGCAGGAGAACTTCTCCGCCAACATGCTCGCGCTCGTCGACGGCGTGCCCCGCACCCTGTCGATCGACGGCTTCATCCGCCACTGGATCACCCACCAGATGGACGTCATCGTGCGCCGCACGAAGTTCCGCCTGCGCAAGGCCCTCGAACGCCTGCACATCCTCGAAGGCTACCTCAAGGCCCTCGACGCCCTCGACGAGGTCATCGCCCTCATCCGCCGCTCCCCCACCGTCGACGAGGCCCGCGCCGGCCTGATCGACCTGCTCGACGTGGACGCCATCCAGGCCGACGCAATCCTGGCCCTCCAGCTGCGCCGCCTGGCCGCCCTCGAGCGCCAGAAGATCATGGACGAGCACGCCGAACTCAAGGCCCGCGTTGACGACCTCAACGACATCCTCGCCAAGCCCGAACGTCAGCGCGCCATCATCTCCACCGAACTGTCCGAAATCGTCGACAAGTTCGGCGATGAGCGTCGCACCCGCATCCTCCCCTTCGACGGGGAAATGTCGATGGAAGACCTCATCCCCGAAGAGGACGTCGTCGTCACCATCACCCGCGACGGCTTCGCCAAGCGCACCCGCACGGACAACTACCGCTCGCAAAAGCGCGGCGGCAAGGGCGTGCGCGGCACCCAACTGCGCGGCGACGACGTCGTCGAACACTTCTTCGTCACCACCACGCACAACTGGCTGCTCTTCTTCACCAACCTCGGCCGCGTCTACCGCGCCAAGGCCTACGAAATCCCCGAAGGCGGTCGCGACGCCAAGGGCCAGCACGTCGCCAACCTGCTGGCCTTCCAGCCCGACGAGCACATCGCACAGGTCCTCGCGATCCGCACCTACGAGGACGCCGACTACCTCGTCCTGGCCACCAAGCGCGGCCTCGTCAAGAAGACCCCGCTGAGCCTGTACAACTCGCCCCGCTCCGGCGGCATCATCGCCATCAACCTGCGCGAGGACGAGGACGGCAAGCCCGACGAGCTCGTCTCCGCACAGACCATCATGGCCGACGAAGACCTCATCCTCGTCTCCCGCGACGGCCAGGCCGTGCGCTTCACCGCCACCGACGACCAACTGCGCTCCATGGGCCGCTCCACGTCCGGCGTGCGCGGCATGAAGTTCCGCGGCGACGACGAGCTGCTCAGCATGGAGGTCCCGCGCGAGAACACCGACCTGCTGATCGTCACCGAATCCGGCTACGCCAAGCGCACCCCCGTCGAGGAATACCCGACCAAGTCGCGCGGCACCCTCGGCGTGCGCGTCGGCAAGCTCGTCGACGAACGCGGCGGCCTCGTCGGCGCCCTCGTCGTACGACCCGATGAAGACGTCATGGTCATCACCGAGTCCGGCAAGCTCGTTCAGGTCAACGCCTCCGACGTGCGACCCACCGCCCGTAACACCATGGGCGTCATTTTCGCCCGCCCCGACGACGGCGACCGCATCATCGCGATCACCCGCAACTCCGACTCGGGTGACGAGGATTCCGACGAGACCGAAGTCGAGGACTCTCTCGAGGCGGTCGACGCTGTCGATGGTGCGGAGGGAACCGACACCCCCGCCGACGAGGCCACGGCCTCCGAAGGCGGCGACGGGACCGCAGCTGACGAGAACTGACGCGCGATCACGGGACGAGGCCCCCGCCTCGTCCCGTGATCAAGCTTCCAAAGCGGCGCGGAACCAGCGCCAGGGCCGGGCGATGCGGTAGCCTGGCAGATAGGAAGTGCGACCTGGAAGGAAACCCATGAGTGACCACGTCTCGAGCGCCCGCAGCGACGCTCCCCGCCGAGTTGACCTGGCGATCGCGCGCATCGACGCGTGGACCGTCATGAAGGTCTCCTTCCTCCTGTCCGTCGCCCTGGGCATCGCGATGGTCGTCGCCACGATCGTCCTGTGGCTCATGGTCGACGCCATGCACGTCTTCAGCCAGATCGAAGAATTCCTGCAGACCGTCGGCGCCGGCCGCTTCGCGAACCTGCTCGACTACGTTCGACTGCCGCGCGTCATCTCCTACGCGACCATCGTCGCCGTCATCAACGTCATCCTGCTCACCGCCCTGTCGACGCTGGGAGCCATGCTCTACAACGTCGTCGCCTCTCTGGTGGGCGGCGTCAAGGTGTCCCTCATGGACGAGTGAGGGCACTCGCGCAAGGGGTCGGCTGGCGCCGGCCCCTTTTGCTATACCCAGCTGTGCTGTGCTGTGCTGTGTGGCCCCACGGGTGTTCCGGGTGCTGCAGGTGTTCCGGGTGCCGGAGGGTCCGGCCGCCCGTCATGCGGCGGGTTCCTGTGGTTGCTCCGGTTCCTTCCGCACTTGTGGTGCCTGTTGTGGTGTCGTGGCTAGCCTCAACTCTGCCTTGTGTTCGATACAAAATTCTCCCTGCTTGGGTTCGTGGTGGTGAAAGCGGTACAAAACTCGCCCCGCATGCGTAGACTGCGCCAAATTGGGCCATTTCGGGTGAGCAGGGAGAGTTTTGTACCGAAGCGGCCCGGGCGCGGTTGTTGTTGGGCGAGTTTTGTCGCGCGGTCAAGTCCTGTGGAGTGGTGTAATCGTTTTGTGTCCTTCGGGTTGGGTTATGC
>ERZ772766.371-NODE-371-length-26670-cov-7.993988_pt1 | contig 26670 bp, 29 predicted proteins | sample MGYA00511379_ERZ772766 | MGnify/ENA primary metagenome ERZ772766 (study PRJEB29015, sample SAMEA2737895) | human oral metagenome | biome: human oral; feature: human-associated habitat; material: dental | place: China | collected 2116 ...
CCGCTGCTTTGTCGGCGGCGGCTTTTTCTTTCGCCGCTTTGGCCGCCGCTGCTTTCTCGGCAGCGGCTTTTTCTTTCGCCGCCTTGGCTGCGGCTGCTTTGTCGGCGGCGGCTTTTTCTTTCGCTGCTTGGGCGGCCGTTGCCTTGTCGGCGGCGGCTTTTTCTTTCGCCGCCTTGGCCGCCGCTGCTTTGTCGGCGGCGGCTTTGGCCTGTTTTTCGGCCTGTTCGGCAGCGCGTTTTTCGGCAGCGGCTTTTTCGGCGGCCGCGCGCGCTTCTTTGTCGGCTCTGGTTTTGGCGGCGGCGGCTTCGCGCGCTTCTCGGTCTGCCTGTTCTTTGGCGGCTTTGACTTCCTGCGCGGAGCGTTCTTTGGCGGTTTGTCTGGCAGCGGCATCTTGGGCGGCTTTTTCGCGTGCCGCCCGGGCGGCTTTTTCGGCAGCTTCTCTGGCGGCTTGTTCCCGTTCTTGTCGCGCGGCTTCTGCTTGCCGCGCGGCTTCGGCACGGCGGGCGGCTTCTTCGGCCCGGCGCTGTTGTTCTTCGGCGGCGCGGCGCGCGGCTTCTTCTTCCCGCCGTCGCGCTTCTTCGGCTTGTCTTTCGGCTTCGAGGCGGGCGCGTTCTTCGGCTTGTTGTCTGGCGGTGATGTTGTCGAGGGTGTTTTGCAGGGTGCGCGCGTCCACGATTTGCGTGGCGATGGGTTCGGCATCAGGGTTTTGCGCCGTCGGAGTTTTGCCGCCGTCGATTTCGATGGGGTGTTCGCGTCCGAGCAGGAAGATGAGGGCGAGGGCGATGATGCCGATGCTTATGCCCGCGATGCCGCCCAGGTTTTCTTGCAGGATGATGCGCTGCGGCTGGCGGCTTTCTCTCACGGTTTTCCCCCGCTTTCCGGCGGTTGTTCGGTGACGAGGCCGACTTTTCTGGCACCGCCTTGTTGCAGGAGGACGATGCCGTCGATGACGCGGTTGTAGTTGGCGTTGGTGTCGCCCTGGACGAGGACGGGCAGGTCGGGGTGTTCGGCGAGGGCCTGTTGGGTGAGGGCGATGATGTCGTCGGGCAAGAGCGGCTGTTTGTCGTTGCCCCGGTTGAGGTAGTAGCTGCCGGCGGCGTCCACGCTGAGGATGAGCGGCAGGGTGTCGTTGCCGGCGTCTTCCGGCATTTCGAGGACTTCCGAGCTGGTGTCGGGCAGGTCGATTTCGATGCTTTGCTGGTGGATAAGCGGGGCGGCAATCATGAAGATGACGAGCAGCACGAGCATGACGTCGATGTAGGGGACGACGTTCATTTCGGCTTTGAGTTTGTGGCGGCGGTTGCGGCTCATGCGGGTTTTCTCTGTTGTCTGCGCTGGTAGTCGCGGGCGCGCAGGATTTGGCGTTGCAGGAGGTTGCAGAATTCTTCGATGAAGGCGTCGTATTCGACGACGAGGGTCTCGGAGCGGGCGACGAAGTAGTTGTAGGAGAGGACGGAGGGGATGGCGGCGAGCAGGCCGATGGCGGTGGCAATCAGCGCTTCGGCGATGCCCGGCGCGACGCTGGAAATGCTGGCGGTTTTTTCGCCGCCGATGGCGATGAAGGAGTTCATGATGCCGTACACGGTGCCGAGCAGGCCGATGTAGGGCGCGGATGAGCCGATGGTGGCCAGCACGTTCAGGCCGCGTTCCTGGTGCGCGGTTTCGCGGTTGTGTGCGGCAGTCATGGCGCGGCGGCAGTTGTGGACGATGACGTCGGGGTCTTCGAGGTCGTTGCCGTTGAACTGGGTGAATTCGCGGAAGCCGTCAATGAAGATGCGTTCGATGCTTTCAGTGTGGCGTTTTTCGTAGTTGGCGTAGAGGACTTCGAGGTCGCTGCCCGACCAGAAGGTTTGGTCGAAGTTGCGGTTTTTGCGGCGCAGGCGCAGGAACTGGATGTATTTTTTGCCGGTGAGGTAGAGGGTGCTTAAGAACATCAGGAAGAGAATGGTCATGATGACTTTGACCGGCAGGCTGGCGTTGCCGATGAGGTGGGTGACGGACAGGCCGGTTTGTGCGGTGGGCTCCAAGTTGGTCTCCTTTTTGTCTGGATGAGCGGGGGATTGCGGTAGTGTAACGTATGGGTTGTGCGGGGTGTGCGTTACGGTTTGGGCATTTCCCTGTTGAGGTGGATGTAGGCGCGGGCGGTGGCGACGCGGCCGCGCGGGGTGCGTTGCAGGTAGCCCTGCTGGATGAGGTAGGGTTCGACGATGTCTTCGAGGGTGCCGCGTTCTTCGCCGATGCTGGCGGCAAGGGTGTCGAGACCGACCGGCCCGCCCGCGAAGTGGTCGATGATGATGGTGAGCAGGCGGCGGTCGAGGTTGTCGAAGCCGAGGCCGTCAATGGCGAGCAGCGACAGGGCTTCGTCGGCAATGGTGCGGGTGATGACGCCGCTGCCGCGCACATCGGCGTAGTCGCGCACACGGCGCAGGAGGCGGTTGGCGATGCGCGGGGTGCCGCGCGCGCGTTTGCCGATTTCCACCGCGCCTTCATCTTCCATTTTCACGCCAAGCAGGTGGCCGGCGCGCAGCACGACTTCGGTCAGTTCGCTTTCGCTGTAAAACTGCAGGTGCTGGGTGATGCCGAAGCGGTCGCGCAGCGGTGCACTGAGCAGGCCGCTGCGGGTGGTCGCGCCGACAAGGGTGAAGGGTTTGATGGGCAGGATGATGGAGCGTGCCGCCGGGCCTTCGCCGATCATGATGTCGATGCGGTAGTCTTCCATCGCGGAGTAGAGGACTTCTTCAACGGCGGGGGAGAGGCGGTGGATTTCGTCGATAAAGAGGACGTCGTGGCTTTCGAGGTTGGTCAGCACCGCCGCAAGGTCACCGCCTTTGTCGAGGATGGGGCCGGAGGTCTGGCGCAGGTTCACCCCCAGTTCGGCGGCGATGATGTTCGCCATCGTCGTTTTGCCAAGGCCGGGCGGGCCGAAGAGGAGGACGTGATCCAGCGCCTCGCCGCGCGCGAGTGCCGCTTCGATGAAGATAGCCATTTGCGCTTTCAGCGCGCTTTGCCCGATATATTCGGCAAGACGTTTGGGGCGGACGGCGCGCTCAACGGCCTGTTCGTCGTTGCCCTGACTGGCGCCGTGGATGAGGCGGTCGGATTCGATCATGGTTTTTATGGTTTGCCGGTGAATTTGAGTTGCAGGGCGCGGCGGATGAGGGTGTCGGTGTCGGTGTCGTCATCGCTGCCGACGCGTTCGATGAGTTGCGCCGCCTCACCAGGTTTGTAGCCAAGGGCGACCAGGGCTTCTTCGGCATCCAGCCGGGCAGAGGCGGGGCGGATGATGCCCTGCCCGCTCGCGACGCCGACCGGCAGGCGGGTGACGCGGTCGTTCAGTTCGATGAGCAGGCGTTCGGCGGTTTTTTTGCCAACGCCGGGCAATTTCACCAGCGCCGCGCTATCCTGGTTGCGCACGATTTGCGTCAGCATATCAACGTCGAAACCGGAGAGGATGAGCAGGGCGATTTTCGGGCCGACGCCGCTGACGCGGATCATTTCGCGGAACCAGCCGCGCTGTTGCAGGGTGAGGAAACCGTAAAGGTAGTGGCCGTCGTCGCGCACGGCATGATGCACGAACAGCGCCGCTTCCTGCCCTTCGTGGACGCGTTCCAGGACCGCAAGCGGCACGGAGACTTCATAGCCGACACCGCCGGTTTCGATGATGATTTGTCCGGCTTGTTTGAGCAGCACCGTGCCGCGCAGGTAAGCAATCATTCTAAGTCTCCCAGGCAGCGAGCAGACCCGCCTGCTGTTGCCGCTTTTGTGTTTGCAGATGGTGCGCATGGGTGAGGGCGACGGCGAGGGCGTCGGCGGCGTCGCTTTGAATCACGCCGCTGCGGTTCAGCAGCATTTTCACCATATGCTGCACCTGCGCCTTTTCCGCACCGCCCTTGCCGACCACCGCCTGCTTGATGCTTTTCGCCGCATACTCGGCGACGGGCAACTGCGCCAGCACCGCCGCGCAAATGGCGACGCCGCGCGCCTGCCCCAGTTTCAGCGCCGAGTTCGGATTCTTGTGCACAAAAATCGCCTCAATCGCAAACTCCTGCGGGCGGTACATGCGGATCAGCTCGCTGATACCCTGATGAATCATCATCAGGCGCAGCGGCATCGCTTCATCCGCGAGGCGGATACAGCCGCTATCGACATAGCGCACCTCCTGCCCCGTGACATCAATAATGCCGTAACCGGTGACGCGCGAGCCGGGGTCAGTGCCGAGAATGCGGCGGGTAACAGCCATCTAGCCGGCAAAATCTTCAGGAAAATCGGCGTTGGTATAGACGCTTTGCACATCGTCCAACTCTTCCAGCCGCTCGATCATGCGCATCACCTTGTCGGCGTCCTCGGCGGAGACGGGCGAAAGATTATCGGCGCGCATCGTCACCTCGCTCTCATCCGGCGTATAACCGGCGGCGACCAGCGCGTCATACACGGCGGCATAACTTTCCGGCGACGTCAGCACCTCGGCGCCGTTCTCGTCCACTTCCATATCGTCCGCGCCTGCTTCCAGCGCCACCTCCATGAAGGCGTCTTCATTCTCGACCTTCTCGAAAAAGAGCACACCGCGCTCGGTGAACTGAAAGGCGACCGAGCCGGAGGTGCCGAGATTCCCGCCCGCCTTGGTGAAGGCATGACGCACCTCGCCGACCGTGCGGTTCTTGTTGTCGGTCAAGCAATCGACCATCACCGCGACGCCGCCCGGCCCGTAGCCTTCATAACGGATTTCCTCCATCTGCGCGCCGCCGAGCTCGCCCGCGCCGCGCTTGATGGCGCGATCCATCGTATCCTTCGACATGTTCTCCGCCTGCGCCTTGGCAACGGCGAGACGCAGACGCGGATTACTGTTTGGATCCGAACCGCCGTGGCGCGCGGCAATCGTCAACTCGCGGATCAAACGGGTGAACACCTTGCCGCGCTTCGCATCTTCCTTTGCCTTCTTGTGCTTGATATTCGCCCACTTACTATGACCGGCCATAAAAATCCTCCAATAAAAAACAGAACAGAAAGGCGCGCATTCTAGCTTTCCGGCAAACGCGCGCGCAAACGCGCCGCGCCCCATTCCGAAGCGGCAATTCCCGCCGCCACCAACAGCAGCGCCACCCACACATAACCGCCCAACCGTTCCTCCGGAAACACCGCCACCCCGACCAGCGCGCCGAATACCGGCAACAAATTCATGGTGAGTGCCGCCCGCCCCGCGCCGATGGCAATCACGCTCTCCATATAAAACAGTTTCGACAAAATCGCGATAAACACCGCCACATAAACGAGCAGCAGCCACGCCTGCCACGGCGGTTGGCGGAAACCCTGCGCAACCCCTTCCCACAAGAAAAACGGCGCGGACACCACCACCGCCGCAACACACATCGCCCAGAGCAGGCTCGCCCAATGCACCACCGGTGCACGGCGCAGCGCCAGCGAATAACCCGCATAAATCGCGGACGTGACCAGCGCCAGCACATCGCCCGCCGCAAGTCCCGTATTCAGCAGCGCGCGCGGATGCCCCTTGCTCACCACCCAGACCACGCCGACAAACGACAGCGCCACCCCCAGCCATTGCAGCGGATGCGCCCGCCCGCGCAGGAAAAACACTTCGACCAGCAGCACCATCACCGGAATCAGCGCCGTAATAATCGACACATTGACCACCGACGCGCCGCGCACATACGCGCTGTACAACACAATATTGAACAGCGCAAAACCGCTGCCACCGACGACCAGCAGCCACCACTTGCGCCGCCTGAGTACCGGCAAATCCCCGCGAATGCGCGCGCGGAACAGCCACGACAACAACGCCGCTGCCAGCACCCAGCGCCAGAAGGTGAATTCATACGGCGTCAGCCACGCCTTGCCGAGCTTGCCGGCCACATTACTCGTCGCCCAAAACAGCGGTGCCAAAAACAGCATCACATACGGATGCGGCAGACCGTTCGCCTGCCAGAAACGCATAGACATAAAAAACCTTCAAAAACGTCGCTCTCGACCTTTCACAACATTCTCCTGCGTACACGGCAAAAATGAAGAACCCCGCAAGCATGGGAACCCGCCCATCTCACGACGAGAAAAATCTTTTCAAAAACAGTGAATAATCCCTCCCCCCGCATGCGGGGAAGGGGATTTATCTTTGATAATTAAAAGCTTCCGCCTACCCAAACAGGCAGATCCCTGTGCCCAATGGGGAGTTTTGTCGTGTACGAAGAACATTTTCTAAAACAAGATATTACCCTCAATCCGGGGCTTCCGCCACAAATCCCGGAGCCACAGGGCATGCCGCAAGCAGAGTTTATCATCGCCACCTGCCTGCGGACAGGCGGCTTTATCGGCAAGCCGTTACCGGCACATTGTGCGGTTATGGCTTCGACACCGCGCCGGGCGGTCAAAATCATCTCCATCCGGAAGGCCGGCGAGAAGCGCCCGGCTACAAAAATATGGCAATCTGATGCGCAAGCGGCGGCGGATTGAGATAGTCGGCAACAAATTCATTGATGGCGCGCTTCAAGATAACGGCTGCGGGAATTGTGTCTTTCCTTCCCACATTCTTGCACCATTACGGCAGAAATTGCCGCAAAGCGGCAGGACGCTGAAAAATTTTTTACTGCTTTTTAAGGGGTTTGTTGTAATGACCTCCTGAATTTATTGCCGAAATTCATGAACACTTTATAATGTGGGAAAAAGTGCAACACATAGGCGCAGGATCGCTCACTCACATGTTTCGCGGCATTTACCACATCTCACTCGACAGCAAGGGACGGTTATCCGTTCCGGCGCGGGTGCGGGCGCAGTTTGAAGCGGAAAGTGCGGGCGGGCTGATTTTGACCGCCGAGCTGGAAGGGCAGTTGTTGCTGTATTCGCTACCGGAGTGGGAGAAGGTGGAGGAAAAGCTGGTCGCGCTGCCGAGTTTTGATCCGCAAATCCGCCGCTTGAAGCGGCTGTATATGGGCAATGCTGCCGAATGCGAGCTGGATGCGACCGGCCGCATCCTGATTCCGCCGCCGCTGCGCCAGCGCGCCGGCCTCGACAAGAAGGTGGTGTTGAGCGGTATGGGCAACAAGTTCGAGCTGTGGGCGCAGGAAGCGTGGGATGCGGTGAATGCCGAAGATGCCGACGGGCTGCGCGCGGACGGCATTACCCTCAGCGGCGCATTGGAGTCGCTGTCGCTATGAATGGTCTGCATACGACGGTGTTGTTGCAGGAAACGGTGGCGGCGCTCGCCATCCGCCCCGCCGGGCGTTATCTGGACGGCACGTTCGGGCGTGGCGGGCACAGCCGCGCCATCCTCGGCCGGCTTGACGCTGATGGCCGTTTGTTCGCGCTCGACCGCGACCCGCAGGCTGCTGCCGCCACTGCCACCTGGTCTGACCCCCGTTTTTCTTTTGCCCGCTGTCCGTTTTCGCAGATGGCGACGGCTTTTGCCGCTGTCGGCGCGGGCAGTCTTGACGGCGTGTTGCTCGACCTCGGCGTGTCTTCGCCGCAACTCGATCAGGCGGAACGCGGTTTTTCCTTTAACAAGGAAGGCCCGCTCGATATGCGCATGGACAATGCAAGCGGCCTGACCGCCGCCGACTGGCTGGCGGCGGTGGACGAGGCGGCACTGGCCCGCGTCATCCGCGACTGGGGCGGCGAGCCGCACACGGTGGCGCGCCGCATTGCGCGCGCCATCATCAGCGCCCGCCCGCGCCTGCATTCGACGCTGGATCTCGCCGCCGTCATCGCCGACGCCGTGCCGCGCAAGCTGCACCGCGCCGGTTTTCATCCGGCGACGCAGTCGTTTCAGGCGATCCGCATCGCGGTCAATGATGAAGTCGGCGAGATTGAACGCGGCCTGCAAGCCGCGACCACCCTGCTGCGTAGCGGCGGGGTGCTGGCCGTGATTACGTTTCATGGTCTGGAAGATGCGCTGGTCAAGCGCTTTATCCGCGCCTGCGAAGGCGCGCCGTTGCCGGCAGAGATTCCGTCGGCGCACGACCGGGTGAACCCTTTGCTGCGACTGGTGCCGCCCGTGATCAAGCCGTCCGCCGGGGAAGTGGCGGGCAATCCGAGAAGTCGCAGTGCAAGACTGAGAAAGGCAGTAAAGATATGAAAATCATGATGTTAATTCTGGCAGCGCTGCTTGGCGGTGTGTGTTTCAGCGGGGTGCAGGCGGCGAAATCGGCGCATGAACAGAGCGACCTCGTCAACGAAGTGCAGTCGCTGAAAAAGACGCGCGACCAGATTAACGCCGAATGGACGCAACTTCTGCTGGAACAGAAGATGCTGGCGGACGACAGCGTCATTGACCATGCGGTGCGCAACGGACTGAACATGCACATTCCGCAAGCGGCGCAAGTCGTCTATCTGGACTGAGACGGTGGCGCGCTCCACATCCCGTTACGGCGCGACCACCCGCCGCAACATCGTCATCGCCGCGCTGGTGTGCATGACGCTGCTGCTAATCGGGCAGCTTGTCCGCCTGCAAGTGACGACGGCGCGGGAACTCACCGCGCGCGGCTACGACCGCAGCCTGCGCATTCAGACGGAAGACGCGCTGCGCGGCTTCATTTTCGACCGCGAGGGCGAGCCGCTCGCCATTTCCACCCCGGTCAGCACCCTGATTGCCGACCCGACCCGCCTGTGGGCGACGCTCAACGGCGATTTCGAGCGGCTGCGCGAGGCGTGTCTGTCCGACAGGAATTACAGCGAGGACTGCGCCTGGGTGAACAGCGGCGACGAAGAGGAAACCCGCCTGCGCTATCACTACGAAATCCTGCGCCCTTTGGCGGGGCTGCTCGACGAAGACCTCGCCCGCTTCTACGACGAGCTGGCGAAACGCGGCGACAGCCAGTTCATGTACTTGGGGCGGCAAATCCCGCCGGGCATCGCCAAAGAAGCGCTGGATCTGAAAATCCCCGCCCTGCGCAGCGAAAACGGCTACAAACGCTTCTATCCCTCCGGCGAAATCATGGGGCAGATCATCGGCTACACGGACGTGGAAGACAAAGGTCAGGAAGGGCTGGAAAAACTCTACGAAAACACCCTGGCCGGCCGCCCCGGCAAGGTAAAAATCCTGCAAGACCGCGCCGGACGCGCGCTGCGCGTGGTCGAAGAAGTCGCGCCCGCTGCCAAGGGCGCGCAACTGCAACTTTCCATCGACAAGCGTATCCAGTTCATCACCCATCAAGTCTTGCAGGACACCATGAACCAGTACCGCGCCGAATCCGTCACGGCGGTCGTCATCGACATCAAGAGCGGCGAAATCCTCGCCATGGTGTCGCTGCCGGCGGGCAACCCGAACGTTTCCGCCGAACGCCGTGCCGAACTGCTGAAAAACCGCGCCGTGACCGACACCTTCGAGCCCGGTTCGACCATCAAACCGCTGGCGGTGGCCGCCGCCATCGAACTGGGTGCCATCTCGCCCTCGACCCGTTTCAAAAAAGGCATCGCCTACCAGATGGGCAAAAACACCGTGCGCGACACCCACAACTACGGCACCCAGGACACCGTCGGCATCATCCGCAAATCCTCGAACGTCGGCATGGCGCTGATCAGCGAGCGCACCCCGCGCAAAAAATACCGCGCCTTCATGCGCAAACTCGGCTTCGGTGAACCGAGCGGCATCAACTTCCCCGGCGAACAGCGTGGCCACTTCCCGCGCGTGGAAAAACTGAACAGCTTTGAATACGCTACCACCTTCTACGGCTACGGCGTCAGCACCAGCGCCCTGCAACTGGCACACGCCTACGCCACCATCGCCAACGACGGCGTCGCCATGCCGCTGTCGCTCCTGAAAGTGCAGACCCCGCCCGAAGGCAAGCGGGTGATGAGCGCGCAGACCGCTTCCGCCGTGCGGAAAATGCTTGAAGCCGTGGTCGGCGACGGCGGCACCGGGCGGCGCGCCAACACCGCCACCTACACCGTGGCGGGCAAAACCGGCACCTCGCACAAAGTGCGCGCAGGCGGCGGCTACGCCGAAAAAAACTATCGCGGCATCTTTGCCGGCTACGCCCCGGCACACGAACCGCGCATTGCCATGGTCGTCGTCGTTGACGACCCCAAAGGCGACTACTACGGCGGCCTGGTTGCCGCGCCGCCCTTCGCCCGCATCGCCGAAGCCTCGCTGAAAATGCTTAACGTCCTGCCGGACAAAATCAGTAAAACCGGCGAAATCGCGCTGACCGGCGACAACGGCGAACCCTTTGAAGACAACGACACAGCCGGAGCCCCCGATGTCCCCGCCAAAGAAATCACTCAGTAACCTCCTCGCCCCCTATCTCAAGATCGACCCCGCCGACGACCGCCCGATTGGCGACATCGCCACCGACAGCCGCGCGCTTGATGCCGACACCCTGTGGCTGGCCGCGCGCGGCGTCAGCCATCACGCGCTGGACTACTACCACGGCGAGCCTGCCGCCGCCATCGTATACGAACTGCCCTACCCTGCCCCGCCTGCGGGTGCCCTGCCCTGCCCCGCCCTCGGCGTGTATCTCGGCGGTATCGCCGCCAATTACTACGACCACCCTTCCCGCGCCATGACCGTCATCGGCGTAACCGGCACCGACGGCAAAAGCTCGCTGGTTCACTTCCTCGCCCAGGCGACTGGCGGCGCGATGCTCGGCACCATCGGTTACGGCCCGCTGGATGCCCTCGAACCCGCCAGCCACACCACCCCCGACCCGCTGCGCATCCAGCAGCACCTCGCCGCCTGGCGCGAACATGGCATCAAAACCGTCGCAATGGAGGTATCCTCGCACGCCCTCGCCCAGCATCGCGTCGGCGGGGTGGACTTCGCCCTCGGCGTCTTCACCAACCTCAGCCGCGACCACCTCGACTACCACCGCGACCTCGAAGACTACTTCCGGGCGAAAGCCCGCCTCTTCACGCAACCCCTGCCGCAGGCGGTCATCAACATTGATGACGCGCATGGCCGCCGCCTGCTCGATGACAACCTCGTCCTCCCTACGACGCGCGTAATTGCTGTCAGCAGCGCGGGCAACCACCACCCGCGCGCCGCCGCGACCGTCAGCGCCACTGATATTGTGCTCGACGCCGACGGCATCCATTTCACCCTGCACGTTGATGGCGCAAGCGCCGCCATTTCCTCGCCCCTGCTCGCCCGCTTCAACGTCGATAATCTTCTGAACACCGCCGCCAGCCTGCTCGCCTGCGGCACACCCTTTGCCAAAATCCCCGCCATCCTCGCCGCCCTGCGCGGCGTCCCCGGCCGTGCCGAACGCATCCCGCTGGCAAACGGTGCTTGCGCCATCATCGATTACGCCCACACCCCGGCGGCGCTGGCCAACATCCTGCAAGGCATCCGCCCGCACGTTCCCGGCAAACTGTGGTGCATCTTCGGCTGCGGCGGCGACCGCGACCACGGTAAACGCCCGCTGATGGCACAGGCGGCGGAGCGCTACGCCGACGCCACCGTCATCACCGACGACAACCCGCGCACCGAAAACCCCGCCGACATCATCGCCGACGCCCTGCGCGGCACGGGCAGGCGGGAAAACATCTGGGTCAAGCGCCCGCGTGAAGCCGCCATCCGCTGGGTGCTGCCGCAGTTGCAGGCGGGCGACGCCGTCGTCATCGCCGGCAAAGGCCATGAGGACTACCAGATTATCGGCACGAGCAAACACCACTATTCAGACCAGGAAACCGTCCGCACATGGCTTACCCATCCCTGAACACCCCGCTTGACGCCGCGCGCATCGCCGCCCTCTGCGGCGGTGTGCATTACGGCACCGGCTTCCGCGCCCTCACCGTCGCCACCGACAGCCGCAACCTGCCGCCCGGTGCCCTCTTCGTCGCCCTCAAAGGCGCGAACTACGACGGCGCGGACTATCTTGCAGCCGCCAAAGCGCGCGGTGCCGTCGCCGCCATCGTCAGCGCGCGGCGCGACGTTGACCTGCCGCAAATCGTCGTCAAGGACAGCCTCGCGGCACTCACCGCCCTGGCACGTGACCGCCGCGAACGTAGCCGTGCCACCTTCATTGCCGTCACCGGTACCAACGGCAAAACCACCACCAAAGAAATCCTGCAACGCCTCCTGCAACAACAAGGACAAGCCCTGGCCACCCAGGGCAATCTCAACAACGACATCGGCGTGCCGCTCACCCTGCTGCGCCTGACCGACGAAGACCGCTACGCCGTCATCGAAATCGGCGCGAATCATCCCGGCGAAATCGCCCCGCTCACCACCCTCGTCCGCCCCGACATCGCCGTCATCACCAACACCTCGGCGGCGCACCTCGCCGGATTCGGCTCGCTGGAAGGCGTCATCAGCGCAAAAAGCGAAATTTATGCAGCAAGCAGCGGCGCGCTGGTGATTAACCTCAACGCCCCGGCGGGCAGACGCTGGCGTGACGAATACCAGCACCGCCCGCAAAAAAATTTCGCGCTAGACCCGCTGAAAGGTGCCGACCTCTACGCCAGCGACATCAGCGACGATGGTCACCGCTTCACCCTGCACATTGATGACGCCACCTATCCCGTCGCCTGGCAGCTCGTTGGCCGCCACAACATCGCCAATGCCTTGGCCGCTGCCGCCGCCGCCACCCTCGCCGGCATCAGTGGCGCACAAATACAGGCCGCATTGCACGGCCTCGTCCTGCACCAATCGCGCCTCACCGCCTACCGCGTCGGCCCGCATACCATCTATGACGACACCTACAACGCCAACCCCGCCTCCTTCAAAGCGGGTATTGACGTGATAGCCAGCGCGCCGCACAGTCTCGTCATCGCCGGTGCCATGGGCGAACTGGGCGAACGCGCCGCCGCCCTGCACCGCGAAGTCGCCGCTTACGCCGCCGAAAAAGCCATCGGCGCCTTCTGGGCGGTCGGCGACGGACTCGCCCGCGAATACCCCGCCACCTACCTCGCCGCAAAACAAAGTGATGGCGACCGGGTCGATGACGACACCCTGAACAACGACCAGACCACCCGCCACTACCCCGACACCGCTGCCGCAGGCGCTGCCCTCAAGCAACTGCTCGCCGATCCGGCGACACCGCCGACCACTATCCTCGTCAAAGGCTCGCGCGCGGCGAAAATGGAAGGCGTCCTCGACGCCGCCGCCATCGACAGAACCCACACCCAGGACTAAACGACCATGCTCTACGCCCTCGCCGAATGGCTCAGCGGCTACATCACCCCGCTCAACGCCTTTACCTACCTCACCTCGCGCATCATCCTCGGCGCCCTCACCGCCCTGTTTCTCTCGCTTGGCTGCGGCGGTCCGATGATACGGCTCCTGAAACGCCTGCAAATGGGGCAGTACGTCCGTGACGACGGCCCGCAAACCCACCTGAAAAAAGCTGGCACACCGACCATGGGCGGCGCGCTCATCATCCTCAGCGTCTGCATCGCCATGCTGCTCTGGGCGGATCTGCGCATCAAATACACCTGGATTGCCCTCTTCGTCATGCTCGGCTTCGGCGCCGTCGGCTGGATTGACGACTACCGCAAACTCATCCTCAAAGACCCGCAAGGCCTGCGCGCCAAACACAAATACGCGCTGCTCTCGCTCGTCTCCTTCCTCACCGCCGTCTGGCTCTACCTGAGCGCCACCAGTCCGGCGGAAACCACCCTCATCGTCCCCTTCCTCAAAGGCCTCAGCTGGAACATGGGCTGGATTTTCATCCCCTTCGTTTACTTCGTCCTCACCGGCGCGAGCAACGCCGTCAACCTCACCGACGGCCTCGACGGCCTCGCCATCATGCCCGTCGTCCTCGTCGCCGGCGGCCTCGCCGTCTTCGCCTACATCTCCGGCAACCCCTACTTCGCCAACTACCTGCACCAGCCCGCCATCCCCGGTGCGGGCGAAATGGCTGTCTTCGCCGCTGCCATCGCCGGTGCGGGACTCGGCTTTCTCTGGTACAACGCCCATCCGGCTCTCGTCTTCATGGGCGACGTCGGTGCGCTTGCTCTCGGCGCGGCACTCGCCACCATTGCTGTTGCCATCCGCCAGGAACTCGTCTTCGCCCTAATGGGCGGCATCTTCGTTGCCGAAGCGCTCTCGGTGATGATTCAGGTCATCTCCTACAAAACACGCGGCAAACGCGTCTTCCGCATGGCGCCCCTGCATCACCACTTCGAACTCTCGGGCTGGCCCGAATCGCGCGTGACCATCCGCTTCTGGATCATCACCGTCGTCCTCGTCCTCATCGGCCTGTCCGCCCTCAAACTACGCTAACCCCGGAACCCTCATGAATACCCTGACCAGCAAACTGCGCGCCCTCGCGCTCGCCGAGCCCATCTACGTCGTCGGCATGGGCGCATCCGGCCACGTTACCCTCGACCTCCTGCGCGAAGCAGGCTACAACGCCATCGGATTAGACGAACGCCTGGACGAACGCCGCATCGAAAAACGCCACTTCGACGACCCGGACGCCTTTGCCGGCGCCGCCACCCTCGTCGTCAGCCCCGGCGTGGATCGCCGCCGCGCCGCCTTTACCCACAGCTACGCGCGACAAATCAACGACATCGAACTCTTTGCCCTCCTAAACGACAAACCCGTGCTGGCCGTGACCGGCAGCAACGGCAAAAGCACCGTCGTCACCCTGCTTGCCGCCGCCCTCAACCACGCAGGACAACGCGCCAAACTCTGCGGCAACATTGGCCGCCCCGTGCTGGATGCCCTCTTTGACGGCGAACCTGCCGACTGCTACGTCCTCGAACTCTCCAGCTACCAGCTCGAACTCTGCCCCTCGCTCTATCCGCGCGTTGCCGCCATCCTCAACATCACCCCCGACCACCTCGACCGCTACGACGATTTCGCCGCCTACGCCGCCGCCAAAACCAACCTCGTGCGCCAGGCGAGCATCACCATCGTCAATGGCGACGACGAAAACTGCATCGCCGCCGCCGAACAAGGACAAAACATCATCTACTACGGCAACGCACCGACCCTGCCAAACCGCATCGAAGACGGCAAAATCATCCTGCACGGGCACCCTGTCCTCGACACCGCCTGCCTCAACCTGCACGGCGCGCACAACCACAGCAACATCCTCTGCACCCTGCTCATGCTCGAAGCCTACGGCGTCGCCCCCAGCCAGGCCCTGCCCGCCATCGAAACCTTTGCCGGCCTGCCGCACCGTATGCAAACCGTCTCCACAGAAGGCGGCGTCCACTGGGTGGACGACTCCAAAGCGACCAACATCGGCGCCGCTGCCGCATCACTGGCGGGCATTCACGGCCCCGTCATCCTCATCGCGGGCGGCGTTGGCAAAAACCAGGACTTCGCCCAACTCGCCGCCATCATCAAAACCAGCAGCGTCCGCCACGTCCTGCTCATCGGCGTGGACAACCGCGCCATGCAGGCCGCCTTCACCGCTGCCAACATCGCTTACGAAGACTGCGGCAGCATGGACAAAGCCGTCGAGCGCGCCCGCAGCCTCGCGCAGACAGGCGACACCGTCCTCCTCGCCCCGGCCACCGCCAGCTTCGACCAGTACAGCGGCTACGACGCGCGCGGCAACGCCTTCGCCTACGAGGTCACGAGCACATGCCGATAAAAGCCCGCCGCATCGAACCCACCCTCACCCCGCGCGACCCCGGCCGCCAACAAAACGCCGCGCGCCACATCAACGCCTTCCACCACAGCCAGCAACAGCACGTCTCGCGCTGGCAGGGACTCGAATTCCCCGACATCTGGCTGCTCTTCGCCTGGCTGGCGCTGATGGCCATCGGCATGATCATGGTTACTTCCGCCTCCATGAGCGAAGCCGTCGGCCACAACAGCGACATGTACCACTACACCACGCGCCAGGCCGTGTTCTACCTCTGCGGCCTCTTCGCCGCCTACATCTGCTACAGCATGCCGACCCACTACTACTACCAGCACAGCGGCCGCCTGCTCGTCATCTCCCTCATCCTCCTCGGCATCATCTACATCCCCGGCGTCGGCGTCTCCGTCAACGGCGCGCGCCGCTGGATCAACCTGCAACTCTTCAAACTGCAAGTCGGCGAAATCGTCAAACTCGCCATCACCATCTACGCCGCCGCCTTTCTGCAACGCAACAACCAGTTCCTTGACAGAAGCTGGCGCCCCATGCTTGAACTCCTCGCCATCACCGCCATCTTCGCCACCATCCTCATCAAACAGCCCGACTTCGGCACGACCATGGTCATGGTCGCCGTCATCCTCGGCATGATGTTCATGGCGGGCGTGAACGCCAAACGCTTCACCCTCTTCTTCCTCGGCGTCACCGGCCTCATGACCGCCGTCCTCGTCGCCGCCCCCTACCGCGTCAAACGCCTGCTCACCTTCCTCAACCCCTGGGAACACCAATACGACGAAGGCTACCAACTGGTGAACTCGCTCATCGCCATCGGCAGCGGCGGCCTCTTCGGCAGCGGCCTCGGCCAGAGCGTGCAAAAACACGACTACCTGCCCGAAGCCCACACCGACTTCATCTTCGCCATCATCGCCGAAGAATTCGGCCTCATCGGCGCGCTTGCCGTCATCGCCCTCTTCGTGCTGCTCGTCTGGCGGGCATTCGCCATCGGCTACCTCGCCGACCGCGTCCGCCGCCGCTTCGCCAGCCTCCTTGCCTACGGCATCGGCCTCACCATCGCCATCCAGGCCCTGGTCAACATCGGCGTCACCACCGGCCTTTTGCCTACCAAAGGCCTGACCCTGCCGCTGGTCAGCTACGGCGGCAGCTCGGTGGTCATCATCTGCATCTCCCTCGGCATTCTCGCCCGCATCGACGCGGAAAGCCGCTACCAGGCGAGACGCGAAGGGATTATCTGAAAAAGTCTAATCAAATATAGGAGGGAATTATATGCGTGAAAAACAGGAAATAATTAATGAAATTTTGGGTGATTGGAAAATAAATTACGAGGTAATTGGCAACCTTGGTCTCGGAGACCTGGCATTTCCCCCTATAGAATTTAAAGATATTGCACAATACCTAAATAATTGCTTTAATCATGCCATATTAGAATTACTTGAAATTGATTTAATAGAAGCCTTACAAGAGGAGTTATCTCAATTAATGAAATTCATTCTGGATGAAAGATATAATTATAGGTTTAGCGAAAAATTAGGTTGTAATGTTGTTGCTGCAATTAAAGTAGATGCAAAAACGCAATATTTAGAAATGTTGAATAGCATAAAAGATATTTTTCTAAAAATTGAAAGGATTAACTTTTATGTAGATGTATATAGTAAAGCGGATGAAGTTATTGAACTTACATTAAGAAAATATAATCAGCAATTTGATAAACTAGTTGCTGATTTGATTGGCACAACTAATGAAGTACATCTTTATAGTGAATATAAAAAACAAGCGGATGAAGTCAATTTAAGAATTAAAATTAGCACTATATTTTTAGTATTTCTACTTGCTGCTATTCCAATCTTGCATGTAGTAGTTTCTGTAGTAATAATCTTATTTAGAATCAGCAACGAGCAGATAAGCACCTATCTTGCAAAATTATTATTTGTAATCCCATTAGTTTGGATGATTTTATTTACTATAAAGAATATAAGGGAAGATAGAAAAATAGAACAAACCTATAAACACAAAGAGATAGTTGCAAGGACATATCTAAACTTTCTCGACATGCTTAACAAGAATCCACGTCTAGATGACGGTACAGCACGAAAAATTCTTTCTCGAATTACTATTGAATCTATGGGATTAAACCCTGCACTTTTGCTGGATAAGTCAACGGCTGAGAAAATCCCAATGGAAGAACTACTCACACGAATGATGGATAGAGCTTCGGGAAATTCAGATGGCGTATCTCAGCAGAAACAGTCCGCAGGTGGTTAGCTAACAGCGGCCGCCTGCTTAGCGGCTACCACAAATTCAGAGTATCCACCCTGCTTGGCGGGTCATCATCCTGCCGTACGGCGTTTTTGGAAAAACCGTTGCAGTTGCGCGCGGCATTCGTCTTCGAGAACGCCGCCTTTGACTTCGCGGATGTGGTGGTTGTGCTGCGGATGGCGAGCGAGGTCAAGGGCGCTGCCGCAGGCACCCGCGCGCAGGTCGTAAGCGCCAAAGACGAGGCGGTCGATGCGCGCGTGTACCAGCGCGCCGGTGCACATGGTGCAGGGTTCGAGGGTGACGTAGAGGGTCGCGCCGCCCAATCGGTGGTTGGCAAGGGTTCGCCCCGCCGCGCGCAGGGCGAGGATTTCGGCGTGGGCGGCGGGATCATGGTCGGTGATGGTGCGGTTGTGCGCGGCGGCGATAATCTCGCCACCCGCAACAATCAGCGCGCCGATGGGGACTTCGCCGAGGGCTTCGGCCTGCGCGGCCTGGGCGATGGCGAGGCGGATGTAGTCTGCGTCGTTCATGTCAGGCGCGGCCGTTTTGGATATAGTCGGTAATGGAGGGGGTGAAGCCGCCCAGCCAGTCTTCGAGGCAGAAGAGCATGTTGTCCCAGAAGCTGCCGGGGCGGGTGTCGGCGAGCGGGGCGATGCGGCGGCGGGCGAAACGGGCGGCGCGGTCGCAGGCGGCACCGAAGTGTTTGCCGTCGCTCCGGTGGCCGCTGGCCTGGATGGCGTAAAGCGCAGACTGATACCAGGCGAAGCAGCAGGTGAAGTCGCCCAGGTTGTGGTTGACGGGGGCGATGCTGCCATCGTCGTCCAGGGCGCAGACGCGGTTGGCACCATCGAACAGCAGGCAGCCGTTTTCGCCGTAGGTGGCGAAGCAGCGCCAGTGCTCGCCGGCGCGGCTGAGGGTGATGAGCTGGTCAGGGTGGCGGATGCAGCGCAGGTTGATGTAGCTGTAAGGGATGTCGTGCAGCAGGCCGTAGGGGTTCGTGAGGATTCCGGGGATGGTCATGCGCCGGGGCGGGGTTTCGTGCAGGGTGAAGCCCTGCGTGGCGAGGATGGCGCGGGTTTCGGGGCTGAGGAGGGGCATGGTCAGCGCAGGTACACGGCGTCTTTGTCCAGTTTGCGCCGTGCGCCGCAGTGGCTGTATTCGGTTTGGTCGTGGTGGCTCAGGCGGAAGTAGTGGCCGCCGTCGTCGCTGCGCCAGCGGTATTCGCCGTCGCCGAAATCGTAGGCGCTTTGGCGTTGCAGGACGCGTTTTTGTCCGTCGATTTTCGGGGTGGCGCTGTATTCGCCGCCCATGTTGGCGTAGTCCACTTGCAGTTCCCGGCCTTTATCGTTGCCGTCGGTGCAGTAGTACATCCAGAATTCGTTGTCGCCGTCGGCGAGTTGCGGGGTGCCTGTAAGGAAGGTGGCGGTGCTGCCGCAGGCGGCAAGGAACAGGGCGGCGGTGAGGGGCAGGGCTTTATGCATGGCTGGAATGGGTTGGTTTGAAATGGAGGGGATATTTTATGGGCTTTATTCATGCCAAGCAGCGTAAATATTGGGTTCGTCAAGTGGGATAAATGCTGCCCCACCATAAAAAAGCGCCCCGTTGCCGGGGCTTTCGTTTTATTGAATCCGCTTGTATTTGATGCGGTGCGGCTGGTCGGCTTCGTCGCCGAGGCGTTTTTTGCGGTCGGCTTCGTATTCGCTGTACGTGCCGGGGAAGAAGGTAACTTGCGAGTCGCCCTCGAAGGCGAGGATGTGCGTGGCGACGCGGTCGAGGAACCAGCGGTCGTGCGAGATGATGAGCGCCGAGCCGGGGAAGGCAAGGATGGCTTCTTCCAGCGCGCGCAGGGTTTCCACGTCGAGATCGTTGGTCGGTTCGTCAAGCAGCAGCACGTTGCCGCCGCTTTTCAGCAGTTTGGCGAGGTGCAGGCGGTTGCGTTCGCCACCGGAGAGGTCGCCGACGCGTTTTTGCTGGTCCGCGCCCTTGAAGTTGAAGCGGCCGAGGTAGGCGCGGCTGGGGATGGTGTAGCTGCCGACGATGATGTTGTCGAGGCCGTCCGAGACTTCTTCCCACACGGTTTTGTCAGCGTTCAAGGCGTCGCGTGACTGGTCCACAAAGGCGATTTGCACGGTTTCGCCAATTTCCACCGTGCCCGCGTCCGGCGTGTCTTTGCCGGCGAGGATGTTGAACAGGGTGGATTTGCCCGCGCCGTTCGGGCCGATAATGCCGAGGATGGCGCCGGTCGGCAGGTTGAAGCTGAGGTCTTCGTAGAGGGCTTTGTGCGCGTAGCCTTTGGCAATGTGATTGGCGATGATGACTTTGTCGCCGAGGCGCTCACCCGGCGGGATGTAGATTTCCTGGGTTTCGGCGCGTTTCTGGAATTCTTTGCCGGAGAGTTCGTCGAAGCGGGCGAGACGCGCCTTGTTTTTGCTGTGGCGGCCTTTGGGGTTGTTGCGCACCCATTCGAGTTCCTGCTTGAGAGCGCGGCGGTGTGCGGATTCTTGTTTTTCTTCGATGGCGAGGCGTTTTTCTTTCTGCTCAAGCCAGGCGGAGTAGTTGCCCTGATACGGGATGCCTTCGCCCCGGTCGAGTTCGAGAATCCAGCCGGCGACGTTGTCAAGGAAGTAGCGGTCGTGGGTGACCGCGACGACGGTACCGGGGAAGTCGTGCAGGTAGCGTTCCAGCCAGGCGATGGATTCGGCATCGAGGTGGTTGGTCGGCTCGTCCAGCAGCAGCATGTCGGGGTTGGACAGCAGCAGGCGGCAGAGGGCGACGCGGCGTTTTTCCCCGCCGGAGAGGGTGTTCACCACTTGTTCCCACGGCGGCAGGCGCAGGGCGTCGGCGGCGATTTCCATGCGGCGTTCGTTATCGTGCCCGCCGCCGGCGGCGAGTTTGTTTTCCAGCTCGGCCTGTTTGGCGGCCAGCGCTTCAAAGTCGGCTTCGGGGTCGGCGTAAGCGGCATAAACGGCATCAAGTTCGGCCTGCACGTCTTTCATGTCGCTCATCGCTTCTTCCACAACCTCGCGCACGGTTTTGTCCGGATCCAGCTGCGGTTCCTGCGGCAGATAGCCGATGCTGATGCCGGGCTGCGGCCGTGCCTCGCCCTGAATATCAGTATCGACCCCGGCCATGATTTTCAGCAGGGTGGATTTGCCCGCGCCATTCAAGCCGAGGATGCCGATTTTTGCGCCGGGGAAGAAAGAGAGGGAGATATCTTTGAGGATGAATTTGCCGCCGGGGACGACTTTGCTCATCCGGTTCATGGTATAGACGTATTGGCTCATGTTTTACGCTTTGTCTGATAAAAGTGAGGCGCTATTCTATGTGATTCCTTATTTTTGTTAAGACGTTGCCCATGTTCCTGCATAAATGTTCCGCCTTCGCCCGCCTGATGCGGCTCGACCGCCCCGTCGGCACCCTGCTCCTTGCCTGGGCGGGGCTGTGGGGACTGTGGCTGGCAGGTGGCGGCCGGCCGCCCGCGCGCGTGGTGGTGGTCATCCTGCTTGGAACGTGGCTGATGCGCAGCGCCGGCTGCGTCTTCAACGACCTTGCCGACCGCAATTTCGACGGCCATGTCGCGCGCACCCGCCACCGCCCGCTAGCCAGCGGTGAAGCTACGGTAGGCGAGGCGCTCGCGCTCGGCGTCATCCTGCTCTTCCTCAATTTCCTGCTGGTGCTGCTGCTCAACTGGCAATCGGTGCTGCTCGCCGTCGCTTGCGGTGCGGTGGCGCTGTTCTACCCGCTCTGCAAGCGCTTCTTCCTTGCCCCGCAACTGGTGCTCGGCATCGCTTTCGCCAGCCCCATCCTCATGGCACAAACTGCCATCCTCGGCACCATCACCGCAGCAGGCGCGTGGCTCTTCGCCGCCAGCGTCATCTGGGCGCTGATTTACGATACCTACTACGCGCTGGTGGACCGCGAGGACGACGAAAAAATCGGCCTGCATTCCAGCGCCATCACCGTACGCGGCTACGAGCGGCGCTTCCTCGCGCTGATGATGCTGCTGATGCTCACCTGCCTGCTGCTCGCCGGGCGCACCGCCGCGCTAAATGCCTGGTACTACGCGGGCGTCGCCGCTGCCGCCCTGCTCTTTGCCTGGGAGCAGTGGGACGCGCGCCATCTTGACCGCGAACACTGTTTCCGTGCCTTCGCGCACAACAACTGGGTCGGTGCCGCCATCCTGCTCGGCATCGTCCTCGCCCATCTGCCCTAACCCGTGAACCCTATGACCAGCCATATCCGCGCCGTCTTCTTCGACATCGACCGCACCCTCTACGAACACAGCCGCGACTACGTCCCGGCCTCCAGCCTTGCCGCCATTGCTGCCCTGAAAGCGCGCGGCATCATCCCCGCCATCGCGACCGGACGCGGCTACTGCGCCCTGCCGCCCGCCATTGACCGACTCGTCGAAGACGGCGACATCGAACTCGTCGTCGCCAGTAACGGCCAGTACAACCGCTACGGCGAACGCGTCCTCAGCGCGCACCCGCTCGCGAAAGACGACATCGAGAGCCTCACCCGCGCCTTCCGCCGCCACGACTGGGAATACACCTATGTCTCCGCCACGCACATGGCCGCCGGGCGCAGACGCGGCAGCAGCCACAAAATCCTGAAAAACTACCCCTGCTACACCGTTGACCCTGACTACTACCGCACACACGACGTCGAACAGCTCATCGTCCTCGCCCCCGTCGCACAAGAAGACGCGCTGCAAGCCATCCTCGCCGCACACGGTGGCCGCTACAAAACCGTGCGCAGCCACGCGGGCGCGGTGGATTTATTACACGCAGACGGCAGCAAGGCGCGCGGCATTCACGAAGCCTGCGCCGCGCTCGGCATCGACCCCAAAGACACCCTCGCCTTCGGCGACGGCCTGAACGACGTGGAAATGTTCGCCGCCGTCGGCGCGGGTATCGCGATGGGCGACGCCTGCCCCGAACTCAAAGCGGTGGCCCGCCACATCACCGGCACCCTGGAAGAAGACGGCGTGGCGGTGGCGCTGCACCAGCTCGGCGTGCTGGACTGACGCGCACAGCCGCCCGCTTGACCGTTATCATGACCGCCGGGCGGACTTTGCCGCACCATATGACCCGACGGCGCCGCGCAGCCCGCCCGGCAGCACGAACCCCAAACAACCCGAAAACAGGACATCATCATGCCAAACCGCAAAATCACCGCTTACATCCGCCTGATGCGCCTTGACGGCCCCATCGTGCCGCTGCTGCTTGCCTGGACCTGCCTGTGGGGTCTGTGGCTGGCGGGCAGCGGGCGGCCGCCCGCGCGCACCGTCTGCATCTTCCTGCTCGGTGCCTGGCTGACCCACTCCGCCGGTTGCGTCTTCAACGACCTCGCCGACCGCAACTTCGACGGCCATGTCGAACGCACCCGCCACCGCCCGCTGGTGCGGGGCGAAATCAGCATCACAGAGGCCCTGGTCCTCGGCATCATCCTGATGCTGCTCAACTTCCTGCTGGTGCTGCTGCTCAACCGCCCCACCATCCTGCTCGCCATCGCCTGCGGCATCATCATGCTGCTCTACCCGCTCAGCAAACGCTGCTTCCCCGCGCCGCAACTCATCCTCGGCATCGCTCTTGCCAGTCCCATCCTCCTCGCGCAAACCGCGCTTCTCGGCACCATCACCCTGCCGGGCGTGCTGCTCTACGGCGCAGGCATCTGCTGGACGCTCATCTACGACACCTTCTATGCCCTCGTTGACCGCAACGACGACCTGAAAATCGGCCTGCAATCCAGCGCCATCACCATGCGCGGCCGCGAACACCGCTTCCTCGCCGCGATGATGGCGCTGATGCTCGCCCTGCTGCTCTCCGCCGGATATGCCGCCGCGCTCAGTGCCTGGTACTACGCCGCCATCCTCGGTGCCGCGCTGCTTTTTGCCTGGGAACTGTGGGACACCCGCCACTGCGGGCGCGAACCCTGCTTCCGCGCCTTCCTGCACAACAACTGGGTCGGCGCCGCCGTCTTCCTCGGACTGGTACTTGCCTACCTCCCCTGAGCCGATTTTGCCGCGCGCGGGCAAAGCCGTACAATGCGCGGTCGACGCTGCAGCGCACCCCGCGCCGCATTCCATCCGCTTCACCCGGCCGAAAAGGAGCCCCCCCATGAGCGAAGAACAACAAACCCAAATCGTCCTCGACATCCGCAAAATCTACATCAACGACCTCTCGATCGAAGTCCCGCACGCCCCGGAAATCTTCCAGCAGGAACTCAACCCGGAAATCAGCCTCGGCGTCGCCCACGAAATCCAGAAACTGCCGGAAGACAACCACTACAACATCAAACTGCGCCTGACCGTTACCGCCAAAGACGGCGAACGCGTCATCTATCTGGTGGAAGTCGCGCAAAACGGCGTCTTTGAAATCAGCGGCCTGCCGGACGCGCAACTGCACCACGCGCTGAACGTCTATTGCCCGACCACCCTCTACCCCTACGCGCGCGAAGCCATCAGCAACGCCATCAACCGCGCCGGTTTCCCCAACCTCTACCTGCAACCCATCAACTTCGACATCATGTACCAGCAGCGCCTGCAACAGGCCGCCGAACAGCAGGGCGACCAGCCGGTCCAATAATGGCGCGCATCACCGTCCTCGGCGCGGGCAGCTGGGGCACCGCACTGGCGCTGCAACTCGCCCGCAACCGGCACGACATCACCCTCTGGGCCCACCGCCGCGAACACGCGGCGGCGCTCATGGCGGCACGCGAAAACCGCCGCTACCTGCCCGGCATCCCGCTGCCGGACAACCTCGCCATCAGCGGCGATCTCGCCGCCGCCGTGCAAGATGCCGCGCTCGTCCTCGCCGTCGTCCCCAGCCGTGCCTTCGCCGGCTTGCTCGTTGACCTCAAACCGCATCTGCGCGACACGCCGCTGATGTGGGCCATCAAAGGCTTCGAAGCGGGCAGCGGGCGGTTGCTCAGCGACGTTTTCCACGAAACCATCGGCAGCAGCCACCCGCACGCCATCCTCGCCGGACCCAGCTTCGCCAAAGAAGTCGCAGCCGGACAGCCGACCGCCGTTACCATCGCCGCCGCCGACAACACCCTTGCCGCACACATCGCCCACTACTACCACGGCAGCAACTTCCTCTGCTACACCAGCAACGACCTCATCGGCGTCCAGATAGGCGGTGCCGTGAAAAACGTCATCGCCATCGCAACCGGCATCGCCGACGGCCTCGGCTGCGGCGCCAATGCCCGTGCCGCCCTCATCACGCGCGGCCTGCGCGAAATCACCCGCCTCGCCACCGCCCTCGGCGCACAACAAGAAACCCTGATGGGGCTTGCCGGCATGGGCGACCTCGTCCTCACCTGCACCGACGACCAGTCGCGCAACCGCCGCTTCGGCCTCGCCCTCGGACACGGCCGGAGTGCGGCAGCAGCCAAAGCCGCCATCGGCCAGACCGTCGAAGGCGAAGGCGCGACGCACGACACCTACACCCTCGCACAGGCGCACGGCATCCGCATGCCCATCACCACCCACCTGCACCATATGCTCGCCGGCGAAACCGGCCTGCAAGACACCATCGCCAGCCTGCTCGCGCGCGACATCAAACAAGAACGGCACTGATGCCCGACCTCGACATCCACTACGAAGACCCCGACATCCTCGTCATCAACAAACCGCCGGGGCTCCTGTCCGTGCCCGGCCGGGGCGCAGACAAATACGACAGCGTGCAAAGCCGCTGCCAAAACATCGCCCCCGAAGCGATGGCGGCGCACCGCCTCGACATGGCGACCGGCGGCCTGCTGCTCATCGCCAAACACAAAGCCGCCGAACGCCACTACAAACAAGAATTTGCCGCGCGCCGCGTTGAAAAACGCTACATCGCCCTCGCCCACGGCATCCTCACGCCAACAAGCGGCGACATCCGCTACCCGCTCATCACCGACTGGGAACGCCGCCCGCGCCAGAAAATCGACTACGAATACGGCAAAAACGCGCACACCGGTTACCGGGTCCTCGCGGTAGAAAACGGCAACAGCCGCGTCGCCCTCACCCCGCACACCGGCCGCAGCCACCAACTGCGCGTCCACCTCGCCGCCATCGGCCACCCCATCCTCGGCGACGAATTTTATGCCGACGAACATCTTCCCGCTGCGCCGCGCCTGATGCTGCACGCGGAAGCCCTCACCGCCACCAACCTGCGCGGCATCAGGCAGCGCTTCCACCTCGCCGCGCCGTTCTGATACCAAAAAACAAAGCAGGATTTGGGGGTGGACGAAGCCCGCCAGCAATGCCGCAACGGCGGGTTTCAGCCCGCCGAAACCATTACGAACCCCGTTTTATCGTCGTTTCAAACAGGGCTGAGACAAGGCGGCGAGCCGAAGACCGTACAGACCATACGGCGCGGGTTTCCCATAAAAATCGCGCAGCGATTTTTATGGGTGCCCGGCGAGGCGCGCCAACACCGCATCATTTCTGTTTGCAGCGGCTATATTTTTGGGGATGGGTATCGCACTGACAAAAAAGCGCTTCCGGGGAAGCGCCTTTCTTTTTGCGACAGGTGTATTCAGAACGAGTATTTGAAGTTCAGGCGCACGTCGCGACCCGCTTCGGCCAGGGTACTGCTGCCCGCGCGCTGGCTGTGGCTGCGGTAGTTTTTGTCGAGGGCGTTGTTGACCGAGAGATTGACGTTGAGGTTTTTCTGCGGTTCCCAGTTGACGTAGAAGTCGTTCAGGCCGTAGCCGGGGCGTTCGACGCGTTCGTCGCTGCCGGAGGAGCCGCGCGAGGGGTCGGTGTAGCCGCCGTTTTGCACGAAGCGGCCGCGCCAGCCCACTTCGGTCTTGATGTTGTCGAAGGTGTAGGAGGCGCGCGCGGTCCAGGTGCGGCCGACGGGGATGGCGGTGTATAGCTAATACACCTAACATTTCATACATCTAAGCAAATAAAGTAGCGTGAAGA
>ERZ772766.373-NODE-373-length-26575-cov-30.057730_pt1 | contig 26575 bp, 26 predicted proteins | sample MGYA00511379_ERZ772766 | MGnify/ENA primary metagenome ERZ772766 (study PRJEB29015, sample SAMEA2737895) | human oral metagenome | biome: human oral; feature: human-associated habitat; material: dental | place: China | collected 2116 ...
CCAGCTTCTTCTCCATCGGGCTCATCCTGTCCCTGGCCAAGGGCGACATGTCCGGTCAGCTCGAGGCCCTCATGTTCGGCCGGCTCCTGGAGGTCACCGATGAGCGCCTGGCCCAGGCCTTCATCGTGTGCGCCATCGCGCTCCTGCTCATCGTGGCGACCTGGAAGGAGCAGGTCGCCTACGCCTTCGACCGCACCGGTGCCCGCGCCTCAGGGCTGCGCCTCCTCGCGCTCGACCTGGTCCTCAACACCGCCATCGCGGCTGCCGTCGTCTCCGCCTCGACGGCGGTGGGCACTCTCCTTGTCATCGGCTACCTCGTCATCCCAGGAGCGACGGCGCGCATTCTCGTCTCCCGGGTGCGTTCCATGGTCGCGGTCGCTATCGCCGTCGGCGTGGGCGGGGGGTACCTCGGCATGCTGCTCATGACTCTGCCCGAGACCCTCGACAAGCCAATCTCCCCGCAGGCCACCGTTGCCCTGGTCATGACCGCGATCCTCCTCCTCGCGGTCGGTGTCGCCGCTGCGCGCGAGCGGCTCCGCAGGGTGGTGCGGCAGGCTCGCTCAGCACGGCCTGCACCGGCTGCGACGACGGTGGCGAGCGGCGCGGACACGGGAGTCGCCTCAGATGAGGCTGAGGGCGTGGAGGGTGCGGTGGCTCCGACGGCCGAAGGGAGTCGGGCATGAGCGTCGGACTCGACATCCTCCTACTGCCCATCATCGAGGTCGTTCTCATGGGGCTGCTGGCCGGGCTCGTGGGCGCGGTCGCACTGGTCCATCGCCGGATCTTCTTCACCGAGTCACTCACCCACGCGACCTTTCCGGGCGCGATCATCGGAGTCGTGCTGGCCGCCTGGTTCTCGCAGGCGATCCTCGGTCAGCGCGCCGACTTCACCCTCCTGTCCACCCTGGTGCTCGTGGGGGCCGGCGTTATGTGCCTTCCGATGATCTGGCTCATGCGTCGGCTCTCGCAGGTTCCGGGCATGACGTCGCAGTCGGCCGCCGGCGTCGTCCTCACCTTCGGCTTCGCCCTGGGCTACTTCCTTGCCAAGTGGTTCTCCCCGTTACCTCTTAAGGTGGACTCCTTCCTGGCCGGATCCGTCCTCAACGTCAGCCACGTTGACGTCATCGCCGTTGGCGTCGTCCTGGTACTGACCGTGCTTGTGCTCATCGTGGCCGGGCGGTTCCTCACCTTCTACAGCTTCGACCCACTGGGCTACCGGGCCAGCGGGCTGCGCCCCGCCTGGGCCGAGGCCACCGTCATGGTCATGATCACCCTGACCATTGTCATGCTGGTGCCGGCCGTTGGCACGATCCTGCCCATCGCGCTCATCGCTGCGCCCGCGGCCGCGCTGGCCCCGTGGACCGCCACCATGCGGCGGCTGCTGGTGGCGGCCCCGATCCTCGGGGCGGTCACCGCCCTGGTGGGGTTGCTGGTGGCTGTCAGGCTGAGCCTGTCAGCGGGCGGTGTCATCGCCGTGGCCTCGGGGCTGGTCTACGTCATCTCCGCCGTGGCCCACTGGGCTGCGATGAGCAGAGTCCGAGCGCGGATCCCCTTCCGGCGCTGAGGCCTCGGTGCAGGGACGCCCCAGTGGCGCCGCGACGAAGGCTGCGGCGAGGGCGCTGTCGTGGTGCGTCCCCCGACAGAGTCGTCTACCGGCGCCACCGTTGATCGTCGGTCTGCCCAGGAGGGGCGGTCCTCGTCAGCGCTACGTCCCCAGTGGCGTCGTAGCAGCGGACCTGAGCAAGCAGATCACTCCGGAGATCATCGACCACACCCCACCCTCCTGACGCTCGGGGTGTCGGAGAGACCCTCGGGAGAAGCGGCTCAGGCGGCGATACCCAGGACGCCGCGCAGGTCCGCCTTGATGGTCTCCAGGCGCTCGGCGGCCGCTGCGCGCACCTCGGCCACCGGTGTCTCGCCGACAGGCAGGATCACCTCGCAGTAGCACTTGAGCTTGGGCTCGGTCCCGGAGGGGCGCACGACCACGCGGTCGTCCGAAGCAGTCACCCACACCAGCCCGTTTGTAGGAGGCAGCGTGCCGCCATTGCCGTCCGAGACGCCGTCGAGCAGATCCACCGTCTTGGTGATCGGGGAGCCTGCAAGCTTGGCCGGAGCCCCACCCTCGCGCAGACGCTCCATGGTTGCGGTGATGATGCCGAGGTCCTCGACCCTCATGCTCAACGGGCTCGTGGCGTGCAAGCCGTGCTCGCGAGCCAGTCGGTCGAGGAGGTCCTGTAGCGTCCGCCCCTGCTGCTTGAGTACGGAGGTCAGCACCGCCAGTCTCACCGAGGCCGAGATGCCGTCCTTGTCCCGCACCGCAGCGGGATCCACGCAGTACCCCAGTGCCTCCTCATAGCCGAAGACCAGACCCGGCTCCCGGCTGATCCACTTGAAGCCCGTCAGGGTGCGTCGGAACCCGAGTCCGTGGGACTGGGCGATCCGGCGCAGCAACCGTGAGGAGACCACAGAGCACGCCAGGACCCCGTTGCCGGCGAAAGCCGCCAGCTCAGCAGCCTGCTCTCCCAGGAGCGCACCGACCTCATCGCCGGTCAGCTGACGCCAGCCGCCGGGGGCGTCCGCGTCCGGGACGGCGGCCGAGCAGCGGTCGGCGTCGGGGTCGTTGGCGATCACCAGGTCCGCCTCAACCTCCCGCGCCTTGTCCAGCGCCAGGTCCAGAGCCCCGGGTTCCTCCGGGTTGGGGAAGGCGACTGTCGGGAAGTCCGGGTCGGGCTCGAACTGCTCAGTTACCTCGACGACGTCGGTGAACCCGACCCGAGCAAGTACCTCACGACAGGTGGGCCCGCCCACGCCGTGCATCGCTGTCAGAACGATCCTCACCGGGGCAGGGGCCTTCATCCGGGCCGCCTGGGCTGCCCGCTCGATGTACTCCTCACGAATGGCCGGGTCGACCGTCTCCCAGCCCGCCTTCGGGCGCGGCACCGAGGCAACCGGACCGACGGCGTCGATGGCCTCCGCGATCTGCGTGTCGTAGGGGGGAACGATCTGGGCTCCCTGGCCCGAGTCGGTCACAGCCAACCCGCCCAGGTAGACCTTGTAGCCGTTGTCCTGGGGCGGGTTGTGCGACGCGGTCACCATGACGCCGGCATCAGCCTCCAGGCGACGCAGCGCGAATGCGAGGACTGGTGTGGGGCAGTACGACTCGAAGAGAATCGCCCGCCCGCCCGCGCCTGTGACCACAGCGGCCGTGTCACGAGCGAACTGCTCGGAATTGTGACGGGCGTCGTAACCAATGACGACGCTGAAGCCCTCGCCGACACGGTTCTTGAGATAAGCCGACAGACCCGCGGCGGCTCGAATGACGACGACCCGATTCATCCGGTTGGGACCACCGCCGAGGCGACCGCGTAAACCTGCGGTACCAAAGGTGAGCGTGCCGCTGAAGGCGTCTGCGAGAGCTGCCTGAGCCGCGTCGGACTGCTCACCATGAGATGTGGCGGCAGCCAGGAGCTCAGTGAGCTCGGCGCGGGTGACGGGATCCGGATCGTCCTGGATCCAGGCGTTCACGGCAGCGTCGTCGTACACGTCTACAGGGCCTCGGGTCATATCCGCGACGGTACCGCGACAAAAGTGTTGGAAACGCTCACAATGACTCTCCTCACGGGTGTTTCCAAACACAAGGAGAATCTAGTCACGGTAACCGCAACGTGCGCGCGAAATAAGTTAAACCGAATTAATTTTGTAATATGATTCGAGACTATTTTGGAGACGTGAGGTATCTGACGATGAGGGGGTGGATGGCCGACGTCAATGCGACGGGCTGATGCCCGCCGCTCCCGGCGCCTCGCTGCACCGGCCGGATTAAGAGATCATGGCCGTATGAGTACACGCAAGTCCTACCACAAGGGACCAGTGGTGCTGCGCGGCACCCAGATCCCTTCCCAGACCACCGACGCGCGGCTGCTGAGCCGTACTGCAGAGGCCGACTGGCTCCACGCCGACCCGTGGCGGGTCATGCGCATCCAGGCCGAGTTCGTCGAGGGCTTCGGTGCTCTGGCCGAGCTGGGTCCGGCCATCAGCGTCTTCGGCTCGGCTCGCACCAAGCCCGATGATCCCACCTACCAGATGGCGGCGGAGGTCGGTGCCGGACTGGCTCGCGCCGGTTACGCCGTCATCACCGGGGGAGGGCCGGGCATGATGGAGGCCGCCAACCGCGGCTGCCACGAGGCCGGCGGCATCTCGGTGGGTCTGGGCATCGAGCTGCCCCACGAGCAGGGCATGAACGACTACGTCGACCTCGGGGTCAACTTCCGCTACTTCTTCGCCCGCAAGACCATGTTCGTCAAGTACTCCGACGGATTCATCGTCATGCCCGGCGGCCTGGGGACCCTTGACGAGCTCTTCGAGGCGCTCACCCTGGTCCAGACCCGGAAGATCTCCTCCTTCCCCATCGCCCTGGTGGACAGCGGCTACTGGGACGGGCTGCTCGAGTGGGTGCGCTCCGCCATGGTCGAACGGGGCATGATCTCCGCGACCGACCCTGATCTGCTGCACGTCGTCGACGGCGCCGAGGAGGCCGTGGACTACGTGGTCGGTGCCGCTCGCCGGCTGCGCAATGGCCGAGGTGGGGCGTGAATCGCGTCATGGCGGACACATCCTCGGACGTTACACCTTGAATGTCGTAGAATATGACAGGTCGCGCGGCGATGTGCCCGCGCAGCACTGACGAAAGGTGAGCACATGGCTGCCATGAAGCCCCGGACCGGAGACGGCCCTCTCGAAGTCGTCAAGGAAGGCCGCGCCATCATCATGCGGGTTCCGCTTGAAGGCGGCGGTCGACTCGTCCTCGAGATCACGGCCGACGAGGTCAAGGAGCTTGGAGAGGCTCTGGCCAACGCCAAGATCTGATCGATCCGGGCGGCCTGGGTACGGCCGGTTCCACGTGGTCCTCGGCGTCGAGGAACCGGCGACCGGGTCATCCAGCCTCACGAGAGGGGGCCGGACCTGTGATGGGTCCGGCCCCCTTCCTGTGCCCGGCCTTGTCTGATGGCGCGCTATCAGGTCTGGCGCACGGAGACGAGCAGGCCGTCCCCGACGGGCAGCAACGTCGTCAGCAGCGCCTGGGAGGCGCGCAGCGCCTTGCCGAGCTCGCGGGCGGCCACCGTGGTGACGTCGCGGCGGGCCGGGTCGGCCACGTGATCGTTCCACAGGGCCCGGGTGACGGCCAGGACCCCGCCTCGGCGCAGCATCCGCAGCGCGTTGGAGGCCAGCAGGATCGCATCCTCCGGAGCGACGTCGAGCACGACCATGTCGTAGGAGCGGGCCGCCATCCTAGGCATGACGTCCGAGGCCCGCCCCTGGATGATGCGGGTGCGCGAGGAGGGGTAGCCGGCCCCGTCGAAGGCACGGCGGGCCTCGCGCTGGAGCTCGGGCTCGACGTCGATCGTGGTGAGGACCCCGTCGGAGCCCATGCCTCCCAGTAGCCACAGTCCCGAGACGCCGGTGCCGGTGCCCACCTCGGCCACGGACTTGGCGCCCACTGAGGCGGCCAGCATCTGCAGCGCCGCACCGGTCCCCGAGGACACCGGAGTGATGCCGAGCTCGAGCCCCCGCATGCGGGCCTGGGCGGTGGCCTCGTCCTCCGCCGTGAAGTCCTCGGTGTAGGACCAGCTCAGCGTCTTGTCCGCACTCACTGTGAGCCTTTCTCCCGCTGTGGGGCGCCAGGTGCAGCCCCTCGGCCTCATTGTTCCAGGTGTTCGGCCAGATAGGGGGAAGGGCGGGGAGTCGGGTGAGTCCGCCGGTAGGCGAACCGATGCGGAGCCTACGGGGTCTGACTCCCTATACTGAGCGGCGTGTTCGGCATCTCTGGATCTGAGTTCCTCGTCATCATCCTGGTGGCGGTGGTCGTTGTGGGGCCGCAGCGCTTGCCCGAGTACACCCGTAAGCTCACGCAGATGGTGCGTCAGCTCAGGGTGTTCCTGGACAACGCGCGCAGCCAGATCGCCGAGGAGGTCGGCCCCGAGATGGCTGACCTGGACCTGTCCAGTCTTGATCCGCGCCAGTACGACCCCCGCAAGATCGTGCGCGACGCCTTGGGGGAGGACATCGACGCCATCCGTGAGGACCTCGCTCACCCCTTCAGGTCCGTCGGTTCGGCCGCTAAGGAGATCTCCGACGATGCCGCCCAGGCCGTCAACGACGTCGTCAAGCAGGACCGGGCCAACTCGCTGAGCAAGCAGATCGAGGCCAAGCGGGCCGAGCAGCTGGAAGAGAAGAGCTCTGAGAAGGAAGCCTCTGACAGGGGCGCTGAGCAGGTCGAGCCGGTCGAGGCTCCTGAGGGCGACACCCCATCCGAGACTCAGGAGGCTCAGGAGAGCTCCGCGCCTCCGCAGGGGGTGCTCCAGGGGACGAACGACGCCGAGCCCGAGCAGACCGAGTCCGCCGACCAGGCCGAGCCGCTCGAGAGTCCCGAACCGGCTGAGCCTGTCGATCCGGTCGAGCCCAGCGCTCCGGAGTCGGTGGAGGTCCCGGCGAGCCTGGTCGAGCCAGGGCCTGATCCCTCAATGGATGCAGCCGATGAGCCCGGTGACGACAGTCATGCCGACCCGGTGCGCCCTCTGTCTCCGCGAGACATCGTGCGCGCCGCCAACGCCGCCGCCCGAACCCGCGCTGAGGCCGCGCGCGTCGCCGTCGACTTCTGACCTCATCGTGCCGGGCAGGACCGGCTATCAGGCCGGAGTGACTCCCAGGCTTTTGCCCGCCAGGCCTCGGGCGCGGTGGGTCAGACGCTGGGCGACGGCGGACAGCTCCAGGGCCGCGGGAGCGTCGGCAGCCGGCTTGCCGTCGTCGGCCACGGCAGCCGGACAACCGGTGTCGGAGCCCTCCCGCAGACGGATGTCCAGTGGCAGCTGAGCCAGGAGCGGGACCTCGTAGCCGAGGGTCTCGCTCAGGGAGGCGCTGACGATTGCGCCCCCGCCGGAGCCGAAGATCTCCAGGCGCGAGCCGTCGGGCTGAGGCATGTAGGACATGTTCTCGATGACGCCCACCACCTTCTGGTGCGTCTGGGCGGCGATGAGGCCCGTTCGCTCGGCCACCTCGGCGGCGGCCGTCTGCGGGGTGGTGACCACGAGGATCTCGGCGTTCGGCAGCAGCTGTGCCACCGAGATGGTCACGTCTCCGGTCCCGGGCGGCAGGTCCAGCAGGAGGACGTCCAGGTCGCCCCAGAAGACGTCGGAGAGGAACTGCTGGACGGCGCGGTGCAGCATGGGGCCGCGCCAGACGACCGGCTGCTTGTCCTCGACGAACATGCCGATCGAGATGACCTTCACCCCGTGGGCCACTGGCGGCACGATCATGCCGTCGAGCTGGGTGGGGACCCGGTCCACGCCCAGCATGCGGGGGATGGAGAAGCCGTAGATGTCGGCGTCGACGACGCCCACGCTCAGGCCCTGGGCGGCCATGGCAGCGGCCAGGTTCGCGGTCACCGAGGACTTGCCGACCCCGCCCTTGCCGGAGGTCACGGCGTAGACCCGGGTGAGGTTGCCCGGCTGGGTGAAGGGAACCACCGGTTCAGCGGCCCCTCCGCGCAGCCGACGGCGCAGCTCGGCCTTCTGCTCATCGTTCATGACGCCCAGGCTCACCTGCACCCCGGTGACGCCCTCGACAGAGCCGACCTCGCGCTGGGTATCGGCGGTGATCGTGTCCTTCAGCGGGCACCCGGCCACGGTCAGGAGCACCTCGACACTGACCACGCCGTCCTCGGCGATGTCAACGGAGGAGACCATACCCAGGTCGGTGACGGGGCGGCGCAGCTCGGGATCGATGACCCGGTCCAGCGCCTCCATGACGGCGTCATGAGTCGGTAGCGGCATGGCCTCATCCTAGGGGTGGTACTCGGCGCCTCGACAGGTGGTGCGCCCCACGTGAGAAGGGGAGGCCGTCCTCAACGGGAGGGGTGGTGACCAGGATGGTTGCCGGTCTCGTCGTCGGCCCCTTCCTGGAACTCCGCGATCTCCTCACGGGTGAGGCGCTCCTCGGCGAGGATCTCGCTGAGCATGTCACGTAGTTCGCTGCGCACGAAGTCGCGGGTGGCGACGTCATTCATGGCCAGACGCAGGGCGGCGATCTCCCGGGTGAGGAACTCGGTGTCCTCCAGGTTGCGCTGGGCGCGCTGGCGGTCCTGCTCGGCGGTGACGCGGTCGCGGTCGTCCTGCCGGTTCTGGGCCAGCATGATGAGGGGGGCCGAGTAGGAGGCCTGGGTGGAGAAGGCCAGGTTGAGCAGGATGAAGGGGTAGGGGTCCCATGCCCGCTGCACCTTGACCAGAACGAGGTTCGCCACGATCCAGGCGATGACGACGATCGACATGTAGAGCACGAACTGGGGCGAGCCCATGAAGCGGGCGGTCGCCTCGGCGAAGCGGCCGAATCCGTCGGAGCGGGAGGCCCGGGCGGGGTGGGTCCTGCGCAGCCACCGCAGGCGGCTGTCGGGCAGCGGCTGGTCGAGCTGGTCAGGCATTGGCTCCCCTCTCGATCGTCTCGTCGGTGACGGCTTCGTCGGCCACGCGCCAGTCGTCGGGCATGAGGTGGTCCAGGACGTCGTCGACGCTGACGGCGCCCAGCAGGCGCCCGGCGTCGTCGAGGACCGGCAGGGCCGTCAGGTTGTAGGTGGCCAGCAGGCGCGTGACGGTACCGATGGAGTCCTCGGCTCGCACGGAGTCGACGTCGGTGTCCACGATCGACCCGACCAGCCGCTGGGGGCGCTCGCGCAGTGTCCGCTGGAAGTGGACCACGCCCAGGAACTTGCCGGTGGGCGACTCCAGGGGAGGGCGGCACACGAAGCCGATGGCGGCCAGGGCCGGGGGGATCTCGGCCTTGCGGGACTGGGCCAGGAAGGTCGCCACCGTCGCCTCGGGGGGCAGGATGATCGGCTCGGTGGTCATGAGGCCACCGGCGGTGTAGTCGTCGTAGGCCATGAGGCGGCGTACGTCCTCGGCCTCCTCGGGCTCCATGAGGCCCAGGAGCTCGGCGGCCTTGAGCTGGGGGAGGTCGGCGACCAGGTCGGCGGCGTCGTCGGGCTGCATGGCGTCCAGGACATCGGCGGCGCGCCCGGCCTCCAGCCGGGACAGGAGTGCGACGGCGTCCTCGTTGCCGAGCTCCTCGAGGACGTCGGCCAGACGCTCGTCGGTCAGCTCGGCGGCCACGCGCATCTGGCTGTCCTGGGGCAGGTCGCGCATGACGTCGGCCAGGTCGGCCGCCTTGAGATCCTCCAGAGTGGCCAGCAGCGCCGTGGCGCCCTGCTGGTCGGCGCTGGCCGCCAGGCCCGTGACCTCCTCGGGAAGCACCGTGAAGGTCTCCCCACGGCGCAGGCCCAACGGCCCCGTGGAGGCGCGCTGGACGAACAGACGGGTCACCTTCCAGTCCATGCCGCGGTCGCGCTCAATGGCCACGTCCCGTACGGTGACGGTTCCCGATCCGTCGCGCATGGTGACCACCCGGTCCAGCAGCTCGCCGACGACGAGGGTCTCCACGTGGCGCTGGGTGAAGCGGCGGATGTTCATCAGACCGGTGGTGATGACGGCGCCGGGCTCGATCGCGGTGACCCGGGACAAGGGCAGGAAGACGCGGCGCCGGCTGGAGACCTCGATGACGAACCCGACTGCTCGCGGCTCCCCACGCATCTGCAGCAGGACGACGACGTCATGAACCTTGCCCACCGCGTCGCCCAGGGGGTCAAAGACGGAGGTACCGATGAGGCGGGCCACAAATACCCTGCTGGTCGTGCGCGTCCTGGTGTTCTCCACAAGCCAAGCCTATGCGCCTGAGGCATGAATGGCTGCTGGCGGGGCGCTGCCGCGTGCCTGCGCGTGCGACGATAGGTCCCATGAGTGCCAATCCGAGTCCACTGTCCTCCCTGACCTCGTCCAGTGGCGGTGTGATGCCCCAGGGGGAGGAGGTGGCCTCCTTCGCGACCTACCCCGAGGCGCAGAGGGCCGTCGACGCCCTGTCGGATCAGGGCTTCCCGGTCCAGCACCTGGCGATCATCGGCACCGACCTGCGTCAGGTCGAACGCATCACCGGGCGCATGAGCTGGGGGCGCGCGGCGATGTCGGGTGCGATGAGCGGCTTGTGGATCGGGGTGTTCTTCGGTCTCATCATGTCGGTGGCCGGCAGCAACGGGCCTCGGCTCAATTTCTGGGCCTGCGTCCTGCTGGGGGTGCTGTGGGGCATCGTCTTCCAGCTCTTCAGCTATGCCCTGACGCGCGGGCGCCGTGACTTCACCTCGATCAGCCAGGTCGTGGCCTCGCGCTACTCGATCATTGCCGCTCGTGAGGTTCGCGAGGCCTCCCAGGCCCTGGCTGATGTGCCGGGCAACCTCTCGCGCGGAGGAGAGGCCCAGCGCCGGTCCCAGGAGCGTCGTCGGGCCCGGGAGGAGACTTCCGGGCCGACGGCCTTTGGCTCGCGTCCTGATGAGCAGCCTCGATTCGGGGTGCGACTGCCCCAGCCCGGCAGCACGCCCCCTGACGTGAGCCCTGCTTCGACCTCGGTGCCGTCGCCCGGCTCTCCGGCCGTCCCTGAGGATTACGACCCCTTCCGGCGTCCCTCGCGCCGAGAGCACCAGGAGGAGTCAGGAGGCTCGACGAGGTCTCAGGACTCCGGCGGTGAGCCCGGTTCCGGTGACGATGAGTGACGAGCACTGAGGGACAGGGGATTTCAGCGATGAGCATTCCGGTGGGACTGTCGACCGCCTGCGTGGTTCCTGGCAGCGTTCCCGACACCTTCGCCATCGCCCAGGATCTGGGCTACGACGGCGTCGAGATCATGGTCTGGAGTGAGAAGGCCTCCCAGGACGCCACCCGGCTGGCGGCCCTGGTGGAGAAGTTCGACCAGCCGGTGCTGGCGGTCCACGCCCCCACGCTGCTGGTGACCCGCGGGGTCTTCGGCGTGGACCCCTGGGACAAGGTGGATCGTTCCATCGAGCTGGCCCACTACCTCGAGGCTCCCACCGTGGTGCTGCACCCGCCCTTCTTCTGGCAGACCCGCTACGCGCGCTCCTTCATCGCCGGGGTCGCGCAGCGAGAGGCCACCACGGGCATCCACCTGGCGGTGGAGAACATGTTCACCTGGAGGCCCCGCCACGCCCACTCCACGCGCGACTTCCAGGCTTACTCACCCACCTGGGACCCGGTGGGGCAGGGCTACAAGTCGGTGACGCTGGACATCTCCCACGCGGCCACCTCCGGCTCCGACGCCCTGGCCATGGCCCGTTCCCTGGGACCCACCCTGCGCCACCTGCACCTGACCGACGGCGTGCCCGGCCCCCTGGACGACCACCTGCTTCCCGGGCAGGGCAACCAGGACTGCGCCGGGGTCCTCAGGCACCTGGCGGCCACCGGTTTCGAGGCCGGCGGGGGACAGGTGGTCGTCGAGGTGACCACCCGGTCAATGACGGCCGCTCAGCGCCTGGAGGGGCTCGCCAGCGCGCTGGCCTTCGCCCGCGAGCACCTCGAGGGCGGGGAACCGGCCCACATCCCCGAGCCGACCCGCAAGCGCTACCGCCGCGGCTGAGGCCTGCTGCTAGCAGTGGGCGGCTTCGTGCTCGAGATGCGAGACGGGCTCGAGCTGGAGGGTCGCGTGCTGAATCTTGACCGGGAAGTGCTCGGCCACGCAGCTCTGGAGCCGGTCGAGGATTTCCTCGGTGTGACCATCGCGCAGGCACTCGTCGCGGACGACGACGTGTGCGGTCAGCACCGGCATGCCCGAGGCAACGGTCCACGCGTGCAGGTCGTGGACCTCCTCGACGTGATCGACCCCGAGCATGTGGGTGCGCACCTGCGCCAGGTCCAGCTCCTTGGGCGTGAAGTCCATGAGGACCGCCAGGGCTGAACGCAGCAGCGCCACTGCCCGGGGCAGGATGAGGACGGCGATCATGAGGGAGGCCACGGCGTCGGCCCGTGTCCACCCGGTCCGGGCCACCACGGCGGCTGCGATGATGACGCCCACCGATCCCAGGGCGTCGTTGAGGACCTCAAGGAAGGCGGCTTTCATATTGAGGTTGTCGCCGTGTCCGTCATGCCTCCGGCCGCCGGAGAGGACCAGCAGCGCGATGACGTTGGCCGCCAGTCCGATGACACCCATGATGAGCATGCCGGAGGCCTCGACCTGCGGGGCCACCAGCAGGTTGTGGACCGCCTTGAAGGCCACGAACACGCCGACGACGGCGAGCATGCCCGCCTGGAGCGCGGCCCCGATGACCTCGGCCCGACGCATGCCCCAGGTGGAGCGGTCCGTGGCCGGCCGCATGGACAGGTGCGCGGCCGTCAGGGCCATGATCAGCCCCACGACGTCGGTGAGCATGTGCCCGGCGTCGGCCAGGAGCGCCAGCGAGCCGGTCAGCAGCGCCGTGATGATCTCGGCCACCAGGACGGTGACTGATAGGCACAGGGCGACCAGGAGCCGGCCGCGTGAGGCCCCGGCGCCGTGGTTGTGCGAGTGGCCGTGGGAGTGGTTGTGCTGCGCGTGGCTGTCCGGGGCGTTCACAGAGGGTCCTTGCCCTTGCTCGAGGCGTCTGCGGAGATGATGGCGGACAGGGACTCTGCTGCGGTCAGGACCTGCTCGATGGCCTCGGGGTTCTCGATCCGGCTGACATTGGCCCGCCCGTGGGAGTGGCTGGAGATGAGGCCTGCGCTGCGCAGGATCGCCAGGTGCTGGGAGACAGTGGACTGGGCCAGGCCCAGGTGCTCGGTCAGTTCCACGACCCGGTGCTCACCGCCATGGAGGTGACGCAGGATCGCCAGACGGGTGGCGTCCCCCAGAACGTCGAGCAGGGAGGCCACGGTGGAGGCCTCGTGCACGGCGCTGTGGTCCTGCGAGCGATCCTCGGGGAGCAGTCCATGTTTCATCGTCATACGACGATGCTATTCGTGGCTGCCGATGATGCGCAAGGGGTGCCGGCCTGGCCCGGTCGTGTCAATGAGCACCAAATGAGCACCAGGCGAGGCGCTTAGGCGATGAGGCCGCTCACCCAGGCCTCGACCTCCTCCACGGTGCGTGGCACGTCCTGGGTGAGTCGCTCCACGCTGCCGTCCTCGCGCACAACGACGTCGTCCTCGATGCGCACGCCGGTGCCTCGCATCTCCTCGGGCACCAGCAGGTCGTCCTCGCGGAAGTACAGACCCGGCTCGATGGTGAAGCACATGCCCGGCCTGAGCTCGGCATCCATGTACATCTCGCGGCGCGCCTGCGCGCAGTCGTGGACGTCCAGGCCCAGGTGGTGGCTGGTGCCGTGCACCATCCAGCGGCGGTGGTACTGGCCCTCGGGAGCCAGTGAGTCCGCGGCGCTCATGCCCTCGGGCAGCATGCCCCACTCCTCCAGGCGGGCGGCGATCACCTCCATGGCCGCGGCGTGCACGTCCTTGAAGCGGCAGCCCGGGGTGCCGGCCCGGGCGAAGGCGGCGTCGGCGGCATCGAGGACCGCCTGGTAGATCCGGCGCTGGGCCTCGGTGAAGCGGCCGTCCACCGGGATCGTGCGGGTGACGTCGGCGGTGTAGAGGGAGTCGACCTCGACGCCGGCGTCGACTAGGACCAGCTGACCGGGCTCGACGGCGCCGTCGTTGTTGATCCAGTGCAGCGTGTTGGCGTGGTTGCCGGCCGCGGCGATCGTGTCATAGCCCAGGCCGTTGCCCTCCTCACGGGCCTTGGCTCCGAAAGCTCCCTCCAGGACCCGCTCGCCGCGCCAGTGACCGCGAGCCCGCGGGATGGAACGGATGAGGTCGTCGAAGCCCGCCTTGGTGGCGGCGACGGCGGCGCGCAGCTGGTCGATCTCCCAGGGGTCCTTGACCAGGCGGAGCTCGCTGGCGGCCTCGGCCAGGCCGGCGTCGACCTCGGTGGCGGTCTGGCCGGTCTCCAACCCGACCTGCTGACGGATGGTGGTCACCAGAGCGGTGACGGCCTCCTCGGCCTCGGCGACGACGCGCAGCTGGACCGCGCCGGGGCCCGCGTCCTTGGCCAGGGCGTCAGGCAGGGAGTCGATGTGGGCGCAGCGCATGCCGGTGGCCGACTCGACCTCCTCCAGAGAGGGACGTACTCCCACCCACAGCTCGCCGTAGCGGGGATCGCCGTAGAACTCCTGGCTGGAGCGCGAGGCCCGAGGACGGAAGTAGAGGACTGCCTCGTGCGTCGGGGTGTCCGGGGCCTGCGCAGCAGCCGCCTTGGTGACCGTCTCCCGGCCGGGCGCGGTGAGGGGCTCCAGGACCAGGACGGCGTCGGGCTCGAAGTCCGTGCCGGTCCCGGCCAGGTGGGCGAAGGCGCTGTGCGGGCGGAACCGGTAGTCGCAGTCGTTGTTGCGCACCTTGAGCGTCCCCGCCGGCAGCACCAGCCGCTCGCCGGGGAAGAGTGATCCCAGGGCCTCGCGCCGCGCTGCCGCCCACGGGGCCGCCTCGCTGCGGGAGGGCAGCCCCTCAGGACGAGGACCCCAGCCCGAGCCGATGAAGTCCCTGAAGGCCTGGTTATCGGGCTGGCGGGACCGGTTGGACCCACGCGCCGCCAGGGACTGGGGGGCCTCCTGGGAGGAGCTGGGCGTGGAGGCGTCGTCGGAAGTGTGGTCGTTCGCAGGAGAAGTCGATGTCATAGGGGCATCATCGCACCGTCGAGCCGTCGCCGGGGCGGGGAGCGGTACAAGCGGCTGAGGGAACGGTTGAGGCGGCGCTCGAGGGGAACCAGGCCTACGAGTCGACTGGGAAGCGCACCCCCACCTGTCGGCGAGCCTCCTCCAGCGCGGCTATCGCCGCCACCGAGCTGCTGAGCGGGTGCAGCTCGGACTCGTTCGCTCCGGTGCGCACTAGGCGGCAGACCTCGGCCACCTCGTAGGCGAGCTGATGCCCGGGCTCCGGCTCCTTGCGCTCGACCGACAGGTCCTCGCGCGCCTGCGCCCCCTGAGTCGCGTCACCGTTCGCCGTCGGCCCGCGCAGCTCGATCCGCTTGGGCCACTGGCAGTCATCAATGGCCACGACGTTCCGGTCCGAGGCGAAGGTCGACTCCGTCCCAGGTGAGGTCTTGGAGTGCAGGCAGACGACCTCCATCCCCGCGTGCTCGCCGGAGTCATATGACAGGATGACGGTGCCTCGCACGTCGACGCCGGAGCTCAGCAGCTCTCCCGTGGCCGTCACTCGGTCCGGTTCCCCGAAGAGGTGGATGGCCAGGCTGACCGGGTAGATGCCCAGGTCCATGAGGGATCCGCCGCCCAGGGCCGGATCGAAGGCCGGCGGCAGATGTCCGGCCCGGTAGGCCTCCATCCGCGAGGAGAACTGCTCCTTGGACAGCACCACTCGATGCAGCCGGCCCAGCCGAGGAAGGACCTCGCGCAGCCGAGCCACGCCCGGCTCGAAGGCGGAGAGCCATCCCTCCATGAGGAAGCGGCCGGCCCGCCTGGCCGCCTCCACCATCGCGTGGGCCTGGGCGGCCGTCAGCGCGAAGGGCTTCTCCACCAGGACGTGGAAACCGGCCTCCAGCGCCGCGATCGTGTGCTCCGCGTGCAGAGAGTTGGGCGAGCCCACGTAGACGACGTCGATCGGGGCCTCGGAGTCCGGGCCATGGGCGGCGAGCATCTCCTCAAGCGATACGTGGGCGTGAGAAATCCCGTGCTCCTGGGCGAAAGCGGCGGCGCGCTCGCGGTGGGCGGAGGTGACGGCCACGATCTGGGCGGCCGGCTCCTGCGAGACGGCCTCGGCGAACCAGCGGGCGATGAAGCCGGCCCCGATCACCCCGAAGCGAACCGGGGTGTCGTCGGTGTGCTGCGCAGCGGGTGCGGTGTTCGTCGTGCGGCTCAGATCACTCATGACGTCCAGTCTCCCACGCCTCCCTACACTGTCCTGGTGCGCATCGACCCCCACACTCACTCGGCCTGCTCCGACGGCACTGACTCACCCGCCGAGCTCATGGTCCAGGCGGCCGGGGCGGGTCTCGACGTCGTCGGACTGACGGACCATGACACGATGGCCGGCTGGGACGAGGCGGTCTGCGCCGTGCCGGCCACCGGCGTCGCCCTCCTGCGCGGCACCGAGATCTCCTGCGCCTCACAGGGCGTCACTCTCCACCTGCTGTCCTACCTGCACCGGGCCGACGACCCCGGTCTCGGTGAGGCCTTCGCCCGCGCGCGCACCTCACGGGGCACCCGCGCCCAGCGGATGGTTGAGCGCCTCGGTGAGGACTACCCGATCACCTGGGAGGACGTCGTGACCCAGTCAGCCGGCACCCACACGATCGGCCGGCCCCACATCGCCGACGCCCTCGTGGCCGCCGGGTCCTTCCCCGATCGCAACGCCGCCTTCGCCGGGCCGCTCGCCACCTCCTCCCCCTACTACGTCCATCACTGGGCACTGGACCCGGTCGAGGCCTGTCGCCTGGTGCGCGCCGCCGGCGGGGTCCCGGTGGCCGCCCACCCGCGCGCCTCCTCGCGCCAGCGCCGCCTCGTGCCCGATGAGGTCTTCGCCGAGATGGCCGATGCCGGACTGGCCGCCCTGGAGATGCATCATCGGGACCAGACTCCCGAGCAGCGCGAGCAGGTCCGTGTCCTGGCCCAGCACCTGGGCCTGGGGCTGTCGGGGGCCTCGGACTACCACGGCACCGGTAAGCCCAACCGCCTGGGGGAGAACCTCATGCCGCCCGAGCTCCTGGAACAGATCGTCGACGAGGGCGTCCTCGACCTCGTCAAGCCCTGAGTCGTGCCCTGACTCCTGCCGGTCGCCGGTGATAGAAAGCCGCTATGCAGTCCGTCTTCGAGCCCACGGTCTTCGCCACGACCTTCATGACGCTCCTGGTCATCCAGGACCCCCTGGGAGCCATCCCGATCTTCCTGTCCCTGACCTCGCGGCAGACCCCTACTGAGCGGGCCGCCTCCGCGCGCCAGGCCACGGTCGTCTCCTTCGGCGTCATCCTGCTCTTCGCGGTCTTCGGCCGCTACATCCTGAAGTTTCTGGGCATCTCGGTGCCCTCTCTCCAGGTGGCCGGCGGGTTGCTCCTCCTCCTGGTGGCCCTCGAGCTGCTGACCGACAAGGCCGATGAGAGCCCCGACCCCGAGGCCGTCACCTCCAATGCCGCCCTCGTCCCTCTGGGCACGCCCCTGCTGGCGGGCCCGGGTGCGATCGTCGCCGCCATGGTCGCGGTGGACGCCACCGGCGGCGGCGCGGCCGGATGGGTCTCGGTGACGGCCGCGATCATCGGCACGCATATCGTCGTCTGGATCTCGCTGCGCTTCTCCCTGGGACTCAACCGGGTACTGGGTACCTCCGGTATCCGAATCCTCACCCGGGTCATGGGACTGCTTCTGGCGGCCATCGCCGTCCAGATCATGGCCGACGGCGTCTTCGCCTTCTTGGAGACCCGCCTCTGATCCGGGTTCGACGTCGGGGCCGCCGTCGCCGGCGGCCCCGGGCTGCTCAGGCCTACTCAGGCCTGCTCGCCGGCCGACCCGTCGACAGGGCGACCACCGCGAGTGCGCTTGCGGGTGCGCTTGCGCCGGGGCTTCGCCTCGTCATCGGCCGAGCGTCGGGAGCGTGAGCGCTCACCGCGCTTGGTGTCCCTGCTGCCGCGGCTCCGCTGGCTGTTGCCGTCGCGCCCACCGCGCCCGCCCTGCCGACCGGACTGCTTGCGTCCGCGCCTGCCGGTCTCGCCCAGGTCCTCGATCTCCTCGGCGTCCAGGCCCTCCAGGGTGCGCTTGTGACGGGGGAGACGACCGGTGACCTTCTCGGGGATCGACAGATCGGAGAAGAGGTGCTCACTGGTGTGGTAGGTCTCCACGGGCTCTTCGATGGGCAGGCCGAGGGCCTTGGCGATGATCCGCCATCGCGGCACGTCGTCCCAGTCCACGAAGGTGACGGCCGTCCCGGAGTTGCCGGCGCGGCCAGTGCGTCCGATGCGGTGGACGTAGATCTTCTCGTCCTCGGGGCACTGGTAGTTGATGACGTGGGTGACGTCGTCGACGTCGATACCGCGGGCGGCCACGTCAGTGGCCACGAGCACGTCGACCTTGCCGTTGCGGAAGGCGCGCAGCGCCTGCTCCCGGGCGCCCTGGCCGAGGTCTCCATGGAGGGCCGCGGTGGCGAAGCCGCGTGAGCGCAGGTCGTCGGCCACCCGGGCCGCCGTGCGCTTGGTGCGTGCGAAGATGATGGTGCGTCCGCGTCCCTCGGCCTGAAGGATCCGGGAGACGACTTCCACCTTGTTCATCGAGTGGGTGCGGTAGACGACCTGCTGGACCGTCTGGACCGTCATCCCCTCATCGCCCGGGTCCTGGGCGCGGATGTGGGTGGGGCGGGTCATGTAGCGGCGTGCCAGGGCGACCACCGCGCCGGGCATGGTGGCGCTGAAGAGCATCGTGTGGCGGTCGGTACGGGTGCGGGCCAGGATCTTCTCCACGTCGGGCAGGAAGCCCAGGTCCAGCATCTCGTCGGCCTCGTCCAGGACGACGGTGGTCACGTGAGCCAGGTCCAGCACGCCGCGGTCCATGAGGTCGATGAGACGGCCGGGCGTTCCCACGACGACCTCGGCTCCCCGCTCGAGGTCCTCGATCTGGGGCTCGTAGGCGCGTCCGCCGTAGACCTGGACGATACGCACGGTGCGCTTCGCGGCAGCCGTAGACAGCTCCTCGGCGACCTGCTTGGCAAGCTCGCGGGTGGGCAGGATGACCAGACCCTGGGGGCTGCCGGAGGCGGGATCCTCGTCCCAGCCCTCCTCCCCGGGACCCAGGGTGTCCATGAGCAGGGGGATGCCGAAGCCCAGGGTCTTGCCGGTGCCGGTCTTGGCCTGGCCGATGATGTCCTGCCCCTCCAGGGCCACCGGCAGGGTGAGGGCCTGGATGGGGAAGGGGTGGGTGATGCCCTTGGCGTCCAGGGCCTCGCAGATCTCCGGCTCGACGCCGAAGTCGGCGAAGGTCTTGCGGGTCAGGTCGGTCGGGTCGCCCTCGTCAGTGATGTCGGGAGTGGCCTCGTCCAGGACCGGGGCGTGGGCGCCGGCCGTCTCGATGATCCCGGACATGGCGGCGGCGTCGGCGCCGTCGGTGGTGGTTTGCTCGTCTGTGGAGTTGTTCGCGGGCTCGACGTCGTCGGCCCCGTGCTGCTCGTTGGTCACGAGGTTCCTTGTCTTCTGTTCAGGTTGTTCCGGTCCGGCGCGGGTATCGCTCGCGCGCTCAGATCAGGTGCGCTGCGTGGGCGAAGGCGCCGTCGGTGTGGCAGCCGATCGCGAGTCATATCTGAGTCCATCTGACGACCGGGCAACCGTGGACCTCGTCAGCGTAGCGGGAAAACGCCTCGATGGCGCCCCTGGGTGAAAGAACGTGCCGTGGGCGTGGCTGATGTCACGGCGTGGCCTCGCGCATCGGAGGACCTGACTACGATGGAGGCCATGACTCAGATGTCGACGCCGTCACCGCAGCCCAGCGCCTCTACCCCGATACGGGTCGGTCCCCATGAGCTGTCCGTCGTCGGCGTCGTGGCCATCTCCCGGACGGCGGCCTGTACCCGATACGCCAAGGACGCCGACCGCGCCCCGCAGATGGCTGCCCGGGTCGACCTGTTGCGCATGAGTGCCTGGGAGGTGTCTTCCTTCGACCGGGTCGTGGCTCTGGCGTCTGCGCACGGTATCGACGCCGCCGGCGCGGCCGAGCGCTTCACGGATGTCCTCGGGGACCTCGACGAGCGGCTTCGCCCACTGGACTGGGCCGAGCGTCTGGTCAAGACCTACATCGCCTTCGGGCTGCTCATCGACTTCGGCATGGCACTGAGCGACTCGCTGGCCGAGCCTTTGCGAAGCGGACTCATCGACGAGCTCGGCCAGGACCCGATCAGCTCCTACGCCATTGCCGAGCTGGAGGCCAGCATCGCTGCCGACTCGCAGCTGGCTGCGCGGCTGGGGCTGTGGGGAAGGCGCGTCGTCGGCGAGGAGATCGGAACCTTTCAGAGGCTGCTCGGCCAGTTCCCCGAGCTGCTCGGCTCCGTGGCTCCAGAGCAGTTCCACGCGGTGCTGTCCCAAGGTGCCGTCTCGCGGATGAAGGGACTGGGGCTGAGGGTGTAAATCCCCCCTAATTCATGTGAGGTGGCCAACAGCGGGAGTAGTGCCCGTGTCGGCAACGTGACATGACCGGGGTTATGCCGGGTAAGGTGGCGACATCCAACCCTATGACCCGCCTTGAGGGCTACGGCTCTCGACGCTGAAGGAGTTCCCATGAAGCGAAGTGTGTGGATGGCCGCGTCCGCGGCCGTTGCCCTGTTTGTTGTCCCGGTCGGCGCGGCCGCTGCCGAGTCCAATCCCGCTCCTGCTGAGCAGGCGGCACCGCAGGCTGCTGACGCCAAGGCTGACACTCCTCAGCCCAGTTCGCCCGCTCCCGCTGTTCCCGATCCCGATGGCGGCAAGCCTTCTCCGGCGCCTGCTCCCGCTGATGACGCCGGCAAGACCGAACCTCAGGCGCCGGGTGCCAACAATGCGGCCGCTCAGCAGAATAAGCCGGAGGCTCCGGCAGAGCAGTCCCAGGCAGGCTCTCAGGAGAAGGCGGGCTCTCAGGGGAACCAGGGCAACCAGGGGGCTGCTGAGCAGCCCCAGGAGAACCAGGGTGGCGCCCCCGCGGCCCCGGAGGCCGCCCCCGAGCAGCAGGCGGCCCAGGGTGAGGCGCCTGCGGAGTCCTCAGAGGGTGCTCCTTCCGGCTCCGGAGAGGGTGCCGCCCAGAGCCCTGCCGAGGCTCCCCACGAGCAGGCTGCTGCCCCCCAGGGTGGCTCCGCCAATGCCAACCGCTCCGCCCTTGCGCAGACCGGCGCGGGGACGACCGCCGCCTGGATGGCGCTGGGCGCTGGTGCTACGGGCGCCGCCATGCTCATGGCTCGTCGTCGGCTGACGTACTGATACGCATCGGTCCTTCACGTTGAGGAGAGGTCTGGCCCATGGATGACCGGATGCTCGACGGGGATAGGGTGCTGTGGTTCATCGGCGGCAGTCCCGAGCGTGCTCGGGAGGCTCTGGAGGCCGGTCATGCCTGGACGCCCGAGCAGCGTGCGCAGCTCGAACAGATCGCTTCGTCCGCCGGATATCCCTCTCAGTCCGCCGGGTACCCGCCTGCGCAGCAGCAACCCGCTGCGCAGGAGCCCATGTCCCCCTACGTGCCCGGAGGCGTCTTCGCCTCCGATGGTGCCTATGGGGGCGGCTACGCTGACGGTTCCACCGCGGACTACGGAGCGACGCAGCCGGCTCCCGCGGAGCAGCCCCAGCCGCAGGCCGTGATGCCCACGCAGCCTCAGCCGCAGGGCTTTCGGCTCCAGCCGTTACCCGCTGTGCCCGAGGCAGAGCTGAACCAGGGCGTCACCCAGCACTCGGACGGGGTGCCGCGCCGTAGGTGGGTTCTGCCGGTTGTTGCAGTCGGGGTCCTCGTCATCGGGCTGGTGGGAGGCGCTCTCGGAGGGCGCTGGCTCTGGCCCGCCAAGGAGACATCGGCTCCGGCCGGCTCTGCTGCAGCCCCCACTGCGACGAAGCCGGCCCTCCTGCGCGCCGGCAGCGGATCCTTCGTCTGCTCCTCCAACGGCACCGGGGTCTCCTGCTGGGGCGCCGACGCTCAGGCCAATACCCAGGGCGCGCGGGTCTCGCCGACGGCGGTTCCCGGGCTTGAGAAGGTCAAGGTCTCCGCGCTGAGTGTGGGCAAGGGCTTCGCCGTGGCCGTGGATGACAAGGGTGCCGTTTACGCCTGGGGAGCCAATGAGGTCGGTCAGCTCGGCAAGAAGACCAATGAGGCACTCGTCAATCAAGCTGTGCAGGTCGGTAAGCTCCCGGCCGTCCCCACCGAGCTCGTCTCGGGGTATGAGCACACCTGTGCGTTGACCAAGGGAACGGTGTGGTGCTTCGGTTCCAACCGATACGGGCAGGTCAACGGTGCCGTCTCCGACTCGCCGTCGGGCTTGGTGCAGGTTGACAAGATCAACGGGGCGACCCGGATCGGCACCTCCGGCTACGACACGTGGGCCACTGTCGACAAGGGGACCTGGACCTGGGGGAACAACTCCTGGGGACAGGCGGACCCCTCGCAGAGCGTGGTCAATGTGGCGCCGACTCTCATTCCTGCCGACAGCTGACGCCACTCGCCCTGGTTTGAGTGGCCGCAGCGCCATACGGAAGGAGCCCAGCCTCATTCGCAGAGGCTGGGCTCCTTGTAGTGCAAGGCTTACTTGTCGCCCTTGAGGCGGTTGACCGCGCCCTTGACGGCGTCCTTGGCGTCCTCGGCGACCTCCTTGACCTTGCCCTCGGCCTGCTGGAGCTTGCCCTCGGTCTCGGTCTCCTTGTTTCCGGTGACCTTGCCCGCAGCCTCCTTGGCCTTGCCGGCGATCCTGTCGAAGGTTCCGTTGTCGCTCATGAGAGCTCCTTTCCGTGGTGAGTCTCCATAGAGGCGGAGACGTGGCGAATGACTCGACTATACATGTGGATATCTGAGATGGCGCTCGGTATCCAGTGAGAGTTTCTATGAAGATCTCCTAAAATGTGTGGCACATCCTATTTTTGGAGAATGGGCTGCTCGGCTCGTCTCTCCGACGTCGTCCGACGTGACTGAAGACCCGTAGACTTCAGGTGCATCTCATCTGAGAGTCCCCCGATACCTACACTGAGGTCGATCACCCATGAGCAGCGCTGCTGACGCATCCACCGCTACCCGCGTCGAGAACGCCGGTCTTGACGTCATCGCCGAGTCCGATCGTAAAGGTCGGCCGAGTGATCTCTTCATGCCCTGGTTCGCGGCCAACATCTCCGTCCTGGGATTGTCCTGGGGTGCCTGGGTCCTCGGATTCGGGCTGTCCTTCTGGCAGGCGGTTGTCGCCGGCAGCATCGGTGTCGTCGTCTCCTTCCTCCTGTGCGGTGTCGTGGCCGTCCTGGGCAAGCGGGGAAGCGCCCCCACCCTGGCCCTGTCCAGAGCCGCCTTCGGTTACAACGGCAATCGCCTGTCCGCGGCCCTGTCGTGGATCCTCACGGTGGGCTGGGAGACGGTCCTGTGCGTCTCGGCCACCCTGGCATCGGCAACGGTGCTTCAGGCCCTGGGCTGGCACAACCAGGTCGGGGCTCAGATCCTCGGCTTCCTGCTCACCGTCGGCCTGGCCGCCAGCGCCGGCATCCTCGGCTTCGAGGCGATCATGAGGGTTCAGACCTGGATCACCTGGGCCACCGCGATCCTCACGGTCATCTACCTCGTCCTCGTCGCTCCCCAGATCAGCTTCCGCACACTCCTGGCGCTGCCCTCCGGAGGTCCAGCGGCCTTCATCGGGGCCCTGGTGATGGTGGCTACCGGCTTCGGCCTCGGCTGGGTGAATGCTGCCGCCGACTACTCCCGTTACCTGCCCCGCAAGGCCTCGACAGCCGGGGTCGTCGGTTGGACCACGCTGGGATCGGCCCTGCCCTGCGTGGTGCTCGTCTTCTTCGGCATCCTCCTCGTGGGCTCCGACGCCGATCTCGGCCAGGCCATCAACGCCGACCCCATCGGCGCCCTGACCACGATCCTGCCTACATGGTTCCTCGTCCCCTTCGCGGTCGTCGCCATCCTGGGGCTGGCCGGCGGCATCATCATGGACCTGTACTCCTCAGGTCTGTCCCTGTTGGCCACTGGTCTGCCGGTGCGCCGGCACGTGGCCACCTCGATCGACGCCGCCATCATGACTGCGGGCACCATTGCCGTCATCTTCGGTGCCGATGACTTCCTCGGTCCCTTCCAGGGATTCCTCACCACCTTGGGGGTCGTCATCGCCGCCTGGGCCGGCGTCATGGTCGCCGAGGTCATCATGCGTCGCCGCGACTATGACGAGGAGGCCCTCTTCACGCCCGACGGCGTATACGGGTCGGTCAACTGGGAGGCCATCGCCCTGGTGGCTGTCGGTTCCGTCGTCGGCTGGGGGCTGGTGGTCAACTCGGCCGCCTCCTGGTTGTCCTGGCAGGGCTACCTGCTCGGGCCCCTGGGTGGTCGCGACGGGGCCTGGGCAGGAGCCAACCTCGGTGTGCTGGTCTCCCTGCTCGTCGGTGTGCTCGGGCACCTCGCCCTTGGTCGAGGCCGGGTGGCCCGTCAGGAGGCCCGCTCGTGAACGACACCGCCAGTATCGCCCTCGAGCCTGAACGCGTGGAGGCTCTGAGTGCCTCCGCCGGAGCGGAAGGTCCTGGTCCGGCCTTGGAGGGCGCCCATCAGATCGCCCGACGCACCGGCGCGCCTTACCACGACCTTCTGGTGGTCCTGGGGTCCGGTGCCGCGGGCGCCTTGGCCGCTTGGGGCGAGCCTGAGGCGAGCCTGCCCCTGTCTGATCTTCCCGGCGTCCTCGCCCCCGTCGCGCCGGGACATGATGATCGCCTCGATTCCTATGTCGTCGGTCGTGACCAGAAGGCAAGTGAGCAGGAGGGCGGGGGAGAACGACGTGTGCTCGTGGCCCGCGGCCGCAGCCACCTCTACGAGGGGTACGGCCCCAGGCCGGTTGTCGCCCTGGCTCGGATCGCGGCCGCCGCTGGCGTGCGCGGAGCTGTCCTGGTCAATGCCGGGGGCTGCCTGCGCAGCTGGAAAATCGGCGAGGTCATGACGATCACCGACCACCTCAACCTCACCGGCTCCTCACCCTTCGATGGCCCGGTCTTCACTGACATGCGCAGCGTGTGGGACGGAGAGCTCGCCGGTGCGCTGGGCAGTATCACAGCGCGTTCCGGCGTCTACGCCGCTCTGCGTGGACCGGAGTACCAGACCGTGGCGGAGAGCCGGATGCTGGCTGACCTTGGGGCGGACTGCGTGGGTATGTCCACGGTCATGGAGGCCATCGTCCTGCATCGGCTCGGTGTGCGTGTGGCCGGTATGAGCATCGTCTCCGACCTGTCCTTCGCGCAGGCGCCCACCGATCCCGACGAGGTCGTCCGCCTCGCGGCCGCCGCGCACGCGACGATCGCCGCTGGCATCGAGGCGGTGATGGCGGCGATGTCCTGAGCGGTCGACGTCGAATCGTGTCGGGATCCCGTTCGGGTCAGTTCACGCCCATGAACATGTAGGCGCGTGTCACCTTACCGTCGACGTCGCGGAAGACGGTGTCGACTCCGCGCCCGACGACGTCGCCGCCCGGCGTGGTCATCGACCAGCGCAGCAGTAGCGCATCGCCGGACTTCAGACGTTGGTCGTAGCGGAAGGTCAGGCCCTTGCCCACGATGAGGTCATCGTGGACGCGGCCGATATGTGCCGCGATATCAGCGGTTCCGTTCAGGGACAGGCTGGGTGAGGAGATGTGCAGGGAGCCATGAGGCGCCCACACCTGCTCGATGAGCACAAGGCGTTTACCGGCGTCGGGCTCGGTCCAGGTGCTCAGGTAGGCGGTGTCGAAGTCGGTGTTGGTCTGGGTGGGGTCGGTCATGAGTTGTGCCTCTCGGAAGGTTATGTTGACAGTGTCAGCATAACCGTGAAGTTGACTATGTCAACATGTGGGTAGGCTTGATTTGTGAGCCCCCGTGATTCAGCACCGACTCGTGCCGCCATCCTCGACGCAGCCTCAAGACTGCTTGAGGACAGCGGCCCTGAGGCGGTGACACTGCGTGCTGTCGGAGAAGCCGCCGGCGTGTCCCGCTCAGCGCCCTACCGTCACTACGTGGACAAGGCGGCGCTCATGCGCGCCCTGGCCGAGCGAACGCTACGACAGATCGCGGGGTGGATTCGTCACGGCGCGGAGCGCCATCAGGGCGCCTGGCAGCGGTTGCGCGCCGGCTGTCGGGCCTATATCGACTACGCCGTCGAGCACCCGCACCACTATCAGCTGGTTTTCGGGGACACCCCAATCGCTGAACCGGATCCCAGGCTGGAGGAGGCTGCTGACGACGCCATGGCCGCCGTCGGCGAGCTCGTCGTCCAGGCCCAGGACTCCGGTCTGCTGCGCCCCGGCCCCACTCGTGAGATCGCGACTGTCGTCTGGGTTCTGCTTCATGGCCTGGCCGCCCTGCAGATCACCGGCCATCTCCATGAGCCCAGGACCATCGACGGGGACGAGCACCTTGCGGACCTGCTCGACCTGGCGCTGGAACAGTTCCGGCCGTCATAAGCCGCCACGGCGGCGCCGTTGGCCGGTAGCGATCTGAGACGTGTCTGGGAGCCCGTCCTCGCACGGCGGGGATCATGAGCGCCTAACCTTGCACCTATGACAACTGATGCAAAGACGCCAGACCAGGCTGTCACGACCCGTACCGAATCCGACTCCATGGGCACCATCGAGGTGGATGCCAACCGCTACTGGGGGGCCCAGACCGAGCGGAGTCTGCACAACTTCGACATCGGCCGTGAGACCTTCGTGTGGGGCCGCCCCATGATCAAGGCCCTGGGAATCCTCAAGAAGTCCGCCGCCCTGGCCAACGCCGAGCTCGGCGAGCTGCCCGCCGATATCGCCGAGCTCATCGCCAAGGCCGGCGATGAGGTCATCGCCGGTGACCTCGACGCCGAGTTCCCGCTCGTGGTCTTCCAGACCGGCTCGGGCACCCAGTCCAACATGAACTCCAATGAGGTCATCTCCAACCGCGCCATCGAGCTGGCCGGCGGGGAGCGAGGCTCCAAGTCCCCGGTCCACCCCAACGACCACGTCAACCGCGGCCAGTCCTCCAACGA
>ERZ772766.385-NODE-385-length-26330-cov-26.301503_pt1 | contig 26330 bp, 28 predicted proteins | sample MGYA00511379_ERZ772766 | MGnify/ENA primary metagenome ERZ772766 (study PRJEB29015, sample SAMEA2737895) | human oral metagenome | biome: human oral; feature: human-associated habitat; material: dental | place: China | collected 2116 ...
GGGTTTCGGGCGTCATCATGGCTTTGTCCTTTAATGGCGCGTATTTTAGCTGAAAGGCCGTCTGAAAATGTTTTTTCAGGCGGCCTCAATGCACGAACCCGCAGTTTCGGGCTGCGGGTTCGTGCGTTGGTTCGGTTTTTGAGTATCGATGAAAAGTCCTATATCGTATATGAAGTCTCCATGAAACGGATTGATTGGGATAACTGAAATGCAGGTGTTTAATGACCCGACCGCTTAGTCGGTATGGGTATTATAGAGTAATGATAATAATTATCAAGACTTATTTTAAGAATATTTTTGATATATGCATAATAATATGATTTTAAAAAGAATAAAATTTAATGAAATACAATGGGAGCAGTATCCGCGTATCGGAAAAAAGCCGTTTCGCGTATAATCCGCCCCTTTCGTACCGCAAACCGTTATCAAAAAATGCACAACGATATTTCACAAACCGTCCGCCGCGACCTGCTCGCCGCCAACGGCCTGTCGCCCGAAGACCTTTCCCGCAGCCTGTCCGCCATCGGCACGCACCACGTCGATTATGCCGACATCTACTGCCAGCGCACCGCCTTCGAAAGCTGGCACTTGGAAGAGGGCATGGTCAAATCGGGCAGTTTCCAAATCGACCAAGGCGTGGGCGTGCGCGCGGTGTCGGGCGAGAAAACCGCCTTTGCTTACGCCGACAGCTTGAACGCCGACAGCATCCGCCGTTCCGCCGAAACCGTGCGCGTCATCGGCGCGGCCGGACGTGAGGCGCACATCAGAACGCCGTCTGAAAAATACGGCAAAGCGGTGCATCAAACCGCCAATCCGATACACAGCCTGGATTCCGCCGCCAAAGTCGCCCTGCTTCACCGCGTGGAAGAGTTGGCCAAGGCGGCCGATCCGCGCATTGTGCAGGTGATGGCGGGGCTGACCTGCGAATACGACCTGATTTACATCGCCCGTTTGGACGGCCGCCACGCCGCCGATATCCGCCCTTTGGTGCGCCTGAGCATCACCGTCATCGCCAAACAGGGCGAACGGCGCGAAATGGGCAGCGCGGGCGGCGGCGGACGTTTCGACCTGTCTTATTTCAGCGACAAATTAGTAACGGAATATGTAAACGCCGCCGTGCAGCAGGCACTGACCAATCTCGAAGCGCGCCCCGCGCCGGCAGGGCTGATGAAGGTTGTTTTGGGCAGCGGCTGGCCGGGCGTATTGCTGCACGAAGCCGTCGGACACGGCTTGGAAGGCGATTTCAACCGCAAGCAAACCAGCGCGTTTTCCGGAAAAATCGGACAGCGGGTGGCCGCCAAAGGCGTTACCGTCGTTGACCAGGGCGACATCGCCGACCGTCGCGGTTCGCTCAATATCGACGACGAAGGCAACGAAACCGGCCGCACCGTACTCATCGAAGACGGTATTTTGGTCGGCTATATGCAGGACGAAACCAACGCCCGACTGATGGGCGTGCAATCCACCGGAAACGGCCGCCGCGAAAGCTACGCCTCCGCCCCCATGCCGCGCATGACTAACACCTTTATGGAAAACGGCGGCCACGACCCCGAAGAAATCATCGCCTCACTCGACAAAGGCATTTACGCCGTCAATTTCGGCGGCGGGCAGGTGGACATTACCAGCGGCAAATTCGTGTTCAGCGCGTCGGAAGCGTGGTGGGTGGAAAACGGCAAACTGCAATATCCCGTCAAAGGCGCGACCATAGTCGGCAACGGCCCGGAAGTGTTGAAACACGTTTCCATGATAGGCAATGACAGCGCGCTGGACAAAGGCGTGGGCGTGTGCGGCAAAGACGGGCAGAGCGTGCCGGTCGGCGTCGGCCAGCCTACTTTGCGGATTGATGCCGGTCTGACCGTGGGCGGCAGCGAGGCTTAGGCTAAGGGTCGGTGAAAATCTAAAGAGGCCGTCTGAAAAACAGTTTTCAGACGGCCTCTTGTTTTGTGCCAGTGCAACGGCACAGACTTTAAAACCAAGCGGAAACAGTGGCGAACAGCCAGGAAAGGCCGCTCCAAGTCCATTTGGCTAACGCTATGGTTCCCCAAGTCATCAAAACCAGCATGACGAGCCCGAAGAAGTCGGGCAGGTGCAGATAAAGCCAAGCGGCGGCAGGTTTGCGCCAAAAGGCAGACTGTGCCTGTTTCTTTTCCAGCCCTGCGTGCATGAACGGGCGTTCCAGATGCAGGCTGGTGTCGATGCCGTATTCGCTGCGGACATGCTCGTTGACGATTTTCATTGTGCGGAAGGTCGGTTGCAAAAAGATGTCGATTAGCGTGCCGACAACCGGAATCATGCCCAGCAGCATATCGGCCAAAGCAAGATAAACCGCCGGCCGCATTTTTTCTTCCGGTACCCCCAGTTCCCTACCCATGCGGAAGGCTTTGAGCGTCAGTAGCAGGCCGGCGATGTCGCCGACAAAGGGGATGAGCGACAAAAGCGCGTCTATGCCGATACCTTGTTTCGTAAACGGGATGCAGAACAGGCTGTCCATGGTGTTGGCGTATTTGGCCAGATGGCGTTCGCGGCGGATGATTTCCTGCCGATCAAACGGGGCGGGGGTGTTGTTCATGATGTATTCCTTATGTGATGCGGTGTGTCGTTTGGCAGGGCAGTGAAGCCGTGCATTTTATTTCGGGGCTTAGGAAGTAAAATTACCGAGCCCAAATTTCTCCGGCTCCTGCGACTGTTTGCTTTGGATTTGACTGCCTCCGATACCGCGAAACTGACGGGAGTCAGCATCAGAAGTGTCAACAGCCTGTACCTGAAATTGCGCCGGCGTTTGGCTGACGAATGCGGGAGGCAGGCACCTTTATACGGCATTGTAGAATTGGACGAATCCTATTTTGGTGCCAAACATATCAGGGGTAAACGCGGGCGCGGAGCGGGCGGTAAAACCATCGTTTTAGGCATCCTCAAACGAGGCGACAAGGTTTATACCGAGATTGTTCCCGATGCCTCCAAAGCAACACTGCAGAAGGTTATTAGAGGTCGTGTCGGTATCGAGAGTGTCATCAATACTGACGGTTGGCGCGGTTATCAGGGATTGGTTGATATGGGTTTTGCCAAACATTTCAGGGTACATCATGGTGACAATGAGTTTGTCCGTGGTACGCGGCATATTAACGGTATTGAATCTTTTTGGAGCTATGCCAAGCATCGCTTGGTGCAATTTAACGGGGTGCCGAAGCATACGTTTTACCTGCATTTAAAAGAAACAGAGTTCCACTTCAATCACAGGCATAATGATTTATACAAAATACTGCTGAGAATGTTGCGGGAAAATCCTTTAAAATAAATTTTGCTTCCTAAGCCCCTAAACAGATATACAAAATCGGGTTTTTGTTCTATATCCCGTTCAATAACCTCTAAAATTTCTTTATCTACAAAGCTTCCGCCTACCTTAAAAGTAATATAAAGAGTGCGCTTGGTTTTCGAAAGAAGTTTGATTAAAACCGATTTTACATCATCAACCTCAAGGCAGCGGGATGCAAACACGATATCGCACTCCGGTACATCGCTCCAATCATCTTCAAATGCCTTCCGGGTAAATCGAATATTGCCAATGCCGAAGTCTTTGGCGTTCTGCGTGGCAAACTCAAGCATTTTAGACGAGAAATCATATCCGTAAATTTCTTTCACTTTATCGGCGGCCGTTATACTTAAAGCTCCTGTGCCGCAAGCAAAGTCCAGCACAGAATCGGCTTCGTTGAAGTCCACTTTGGAAATAAAATCTTTGGCATATTGGCTTTTAAATACCCTCTCATTAAAGCTTGGTGCCTTCTTATCCCAATCTTCGGCCAGTTTTTTGCTAAAAGAACTTTTGGATTTTTGCTCTTTATAGAGTTCGTTAAAATCAATTTTGTCGTAGTTCGATTTTAAGAGCATGGTTTCCCTTTACATTTTCCGTAGTCGATTTCTATTTCACCAATATCTGAGAGTTTATCGGATTATATCCGACCTGTTGATACGGATTTGCAGGGAAATCTGCATCAAAGTTGAGGTTGGCAGTAAGGTGTTAAGCGCATGCCTGTTATCGGCTCTTTAACGGGAAGCCAACACTATTTTCCGCTTTTTATTGAATCATTGTTGCCGCAGGTCAGTTGAGATGCGGTTTTGTAAGCGGCGAGGAAGATAAAATTGCCATCAGTGCCAAGAATAGGGTGGAGCTTAACAGGCGGATTAAACGGTAGAACGGAATCAGACAGAATGCCGCTAACGACAATACGGATAAGACAAATATAAACAGTTGCAGAATTTGATTTACTTAATGAGGTTGCAGGAGTAAGCAATAGGCGGTCGGCAGGATCAATATTAAAATATGCAGTGTCTGCCGGATTTTTACAGCCATGATTTGCCGTTTGATAGTCGGGATGGCATTGTAAAAATGGGTAACGCAATATCGGCTGCTTTGCCGTATGCATCATGCCGTTTTCGGCAGTGGGCGTAATGCCCGTTTTAAAACAATTGGGTTTCGCACAAAAGGCCGTCTGAAAATCGTTTTTTCAGACGGCCTTCTATCATGGGTATGCGGTAGTCGGGCCGCAACAGGATGAGCGCGAGCCACACCGCCGTCCATAAAAACCAGAAAATCCGCCATCGTTTCCAAAACGGCATAGGGTGCTCCAAGGTTGATTGAAGTGTTCGGACGGTGCGCGGTTTTCAGGCAGCCTGCACTTGCGAATTATTTACTCGGATTGTTTAAAAAACGCTGAACCAACTGCTCCACCTGTTGATGATAGCCCACCAATTCTTGCTGCGTGAGCTGCTGCTTTTCCCGAATAAACGGGTAATACTGTACCGTGAAACCGTTAATACAGGAACCTACGCTAGTGCTATAATTATCTTCTTCAGCCTGGTTTACTCGATTATTCCAATGAGTAATAATCGCCGGATTTTCTCCTTTTTTAATATAGTAAAATTCATGAAAATATGGATTTTCAGGAATATGTCTTTTATCTTCATAAGCTTCATATTCAGGATAGGCAGATGGCATTTTTTTAACCCCGTAAGTAAGCAATCTTTCTCCCATAGTCGTGCTTAAACGACACGCATCTTTTCGGATAACAATATCGTCCACACTGTCCAAACCATCGCGTAGAAATTGGATAAAGTGCGCTTTGTTTTGCCGGTTATATGGTTCGAGCACCCAGCCTTGGTCGGTTTTTTTGTAATAGACGCTAATCTCTATCAAATTAATGGAGTAAGCATCCTGCCCGGGCGCGTTGGAAAGCCATTTTGTGGCATTGTCTTGCGTATACCGTGCAAGATAGCCATAAGGGATAACCATTTTGGTGCCCTGAAAGTCAAATGTAACCGTATGTTCAAATCCTGTAATTGGCTCGGGATTGTTGAAACTGGTTTGTTCCTTGCCGGCAGTTTCAAAACCGCAGGCTGCAACGGCTAAAATGCCTGTCGTTATCAGAATAAAACGGAAGAGGAAGTGTGGTCTCATCGTTATTTCCTTATTGGGCGGAATGACCGTGTTGGCCTGCGGATTGGTTGTGCCTGCTTTCGGTATTACAAACTCTCCACGCTCACGCCGCCCAGCGCGCGCTGGATATTCCGGTCCATCCGCTAGGATGAAAGCAGCTTAACTGTCAAAAGTGTTGCAGCGGTTGATGTCGCCGCTTTCAAAGCCGCGTTTGAACCAATACATGCGCTGCGCCGAGCTGCCGTGGGTAAAGCTGTCGGGTACGGCATAACCCTGACTGCGTTTTTGCAGGGTGTCGTCGCCCACGGCTTCGGCCGCATTGATTGCTTCCTCTATGTCGCCTTCTTCCAGCAAGTCCTGCCGCTGCGCGTCTTTTGCCCAAATCCCGGCGAAGCAGTCGGCCTGCAGTTCGAGTTTTACCGATAATTTGTTGGCTTCGGTTTTACCGGCCTGTTGCTGCATCTGATGCACTTGCGGCAGGATGCCCAGCAGGTTTTGCACATGGTGGCCGACTTCATGTGCGATGACGTAACCGAAGGCCGTATCGCCTGCCGCACCGAGTTTGGTGCGCATCTCTTCGTAGAACGACAAATCGAGGTAAACCTTTTTATCGGTCGGGCAGTAAAACGGCCCCATCGCCGCCTGACCCATACCGCAGGCGGTGCGTGTGCCGCCGGTATAAAGCACTAGAGTGGTGGGCGTATAGCGGGCATTGCGTTTGGCAAAGTAATCGGCCCAGGTTTTTTCCGTATCGGCCAACACCACGCCCGCCAATTCTCTCAGCTGTGCTTCCTGCTTGCTTTCCACGACGGTTTGCTGTGCTCCGCCGCTCAGCTGCTGCGCTCCGCCCACCAGGCCGGATAAATCGACGCCGTAGTATGCGCCTACCAGCACGACGATGATGCCGATGATGCCCATCCCGCCGCCTCCACCACCGCCGCTTCCTCGGCGGTCTTCAATGTTAGAGCTTTGTTCACGTCCCTGCCAACGCATAAATTTGTTCCTTTTCGAAATTTATTGATTGATGTTTGGTGTGCGGAGATGCGTGAGGCCGTCTGAAAAACCGCCACCGCAATCCTCGCAATGTTTTTTGTACCATTCGGGTGCGCCGAGCCGTGCTTATCTGTGCCGCCTATAAATATGGACTCCGAAAACAATCCGAAACATATTTTCAGACGGTCTTTACCATTCGCCCCGTTTCAGCTTCTCGATTTGACGGCGGTCGCGCTTGGTCGGACGGCCTTCGGGGTAGGCCGCACTGATGCGGGATGCCTGATCGAGCAGCTTCTGCTGTTCGCGCTTTGCGGCCACTTCTTCGTTTTCACGGTACAGCAGCCGCGCTTCGGGAGCGGGGCGGCGTTGGTGGTTCAACGCCTGTACGGTAATTTCGTATGGCAGCGAATTGAGCGTGAGGTGCAGCACATCGCCCGCCGCGATATTTTTACTGTTTTTCACTTTCGCGCCATTGACCAGCACACGGCCGAGTTCGATGTGTTTCTGCGCCAAGGCGCGGGTTTTGAAAAAACGGGCGGCCCACAGCCATTTGTCGAGCCGCATTGTTTGCCCGTCTTCCATGATTTGCCCTTTGTCATTCTAAAGGCGCGAGTGTAACACGGACGGCGCGTCCGGATGTCGGACCGTTGCCGAACGGCACAATATTCTGCTTGCCCGCCTACCGTTTATCGCGTAAATTTCACGTTTTTTCGCCAAGCGGCGCGGATTAGCGTATCATTCCGCGCAAATATTTATTCTTCAGCGAGAACGTTCAGCATGAAACCCGTCTTTCTTGATTTCGAGCAGCCGATTGCCGAATTGACCAAAAAAATCGAAGAACTGCGTTTCGTCCAAGGCGAATCCGCCGTGGACATCAGCGATGAAATCGAACGCCTGCAGAAAAAAAGCAACGAACTGACCAAATCCATCTACGCCAAGCTCACGCCTGCACAAGTTTCCCAAGTTTCCCGCCATCCGCAGCGTCCCTACACTTTGGACTACATCTCCGCGCTCTGCACCGATTTCCAAGAATTGCACGGCGACCGCCACTATGCCGACGATTACGCCATCGTCGGCGGTTTGGCGCGGTTTAACGGCCAAAGCGTCGTCGTCATCGGCCACCAAAAAGGCCGCGACACCAAAGAAAAAATCCGCCGCAACTTCGGCATGCCGCGCCCCGAAGGCTACCGCAAAGCCCTGCGCCTGATGCATCTGGCGGAAAAATTCCGCCTGCCCGTACTGACCTTCGTCGATACGCCCGGAGCCTATCCCGGCATCGGTGCGGAAGAGCGCAACCAATCCGAAGCCATCGGCAAAAACCTGTACGAACTGACCAAGTTGAAAGTGCCGGTCATCTGCACCATCATCGGCGAAGGCGGTTCCGGCGGCGCGCTGGCGATTGCCGTGGGCGACTTTGTCAATATGCTGCAATATTCCACTTATTCCGTGATTTCGCCCGAAGGCTGCGCCTCGATTTTGTGGAAAACGGCGGAAAAGGCCGCAGATGCCGCCGCCGCCTTGGGCATTACCGCCGACCGCCTGCAAAAACTGAATCTGGTGGACAAAGTCATCGAAGAACCGCTGGGCGGCGCACACCGCAATTACGGCGAACTGATGCAGCGTTTGCGCGAAGTGCTGGCCGAACAGCTCCGCACCGCCCAAGACATGCCGTTGTCCGACCTGCTCGACCGCCGTTTCGACCGCATCATGGCATACGGCCAATTCGTCGAAAAATAACGCATTGCCGCAATAGGAAGGCCGTCTGAAAACAGGGTTCGAACACGCTCCCCTTTTCAGACGGCCTTTTTGCTTTCCCCTTTCCCAACCGAGTCCCGCCATGCAAACCGCCGTTTGGAACGACATCCCGCCCTTGCGCGAACTGCTTGCCGCCGCCGCGCGCAACCGCCGCCTTGCCGTCTGCCTGCCCGAAAAACGCATCCCCCGCTTTGAACCGTCCGAACAGCCCGACGAGGCGGAACGCCGTTTCCTGCAACACTGGCCGCAACAATCCGCCTGCCTGCAATTTGCCGCCGCCAACATCCTGCACGGCCTGCTGCCGCAAGGTGCGGAACTCTGGCTGATGCCGCCCGCCGCTGCCGACTGCTTGTCCGACTATTTTTCAGACGGCCTCGAATGGCAGACCGAAGCCCGCCCGCAAAGCCCTGCCGCCGCACAAAAACCTTGGTTCAGGCCGTCTGAAAACCGAAACGGCACACCGCCCGAACACGTCGCCGTCATCGGTGCCGGCATTGCCGGGGCGGCCACCGCCCGCGCATTGGCGGAACGCGGCGTGCGGGTCAGCGTATTGGAAGCACGCACCGCCGCCCATGCCGCCAGCGGTAACCGTCAAGGCCTGCTGTATGCCAAAATTTCCGCCCACGATACCGAACAGACCGAACTGCTGCTCGGCGGCTACGGCCACAGCCGCCGCCTGCTCGACCGTCTGCTGCCCGACGGCGGCTGGCAGCCCTGCGGCGTACTCCACCTCAACCACAGCCCCGCCGAAGAAAAACGCAACCGCCGCCTCGCCGCCCAAGATTGGCACGCCCACCTTTATCGCGGCGTCAGTGCGGCCGAAGCCTCCGAACTGGCGGGCATCGACCTGTCTTCAGATGGCCTCTACTGGCCGCAGGGTGCGTGGCTGCATCCGCCCGCACTCGTCCGTGCCTTACTCGCCCACCCGAATATCCGCCTGTATGAAGGTCAACCGTTGCTGTCGGCACAATACTGCGCCCCGCATTGGCGGCTGAATACGCCGCAGCACACCCTGTCTGCCGACCACATCGTGTACTGCACCGGAGCTTCCTCGCCGCAACAGCCGCCGCTTGCCGCCCTGCCGTGGCAGCTGATACGCGGCCAAACCAACCTTGCCGCCGCCACCGCCTACACAGGCCGTCTGAAAACCGCCCTGTCGGCCGCCAGCTACATCAGCCCCGCATGGGAAGGGCGGCACTGCTACGGCGCGAGTTTCGTGCCGCACGATGCCTGCGGCGACTGGCGCGACAGCGAGGCGGAACACAACCGGCAGGAACTCGCCAGGCTGCACCCGCAACTGGCGGCCGAACTGACCGTCGCGCCGACGGTAAACGGACACGCCGCCGTGCGTTGCGACAGCCCCGACCATCTGCCGACCGTCGGGCCGGTGGCCGATTATGCCGCCATGCGCGAGGTGTATGCCAAGCTGGCACACGATAAAAACTACCCGCTGTCCGATTCCTGCCCCTACCTGCCGAATGTATGGGTAAACAGCGCGCACGGAAGCCGCGGGCTGGCTACCGCGCCGTGGTGCGCCGAAAGCATTGCCGCCCGCATCCTCGGCCTGCCCGACCCGCTCTCCCGCCGCCTGCGCGAGGCACTGCATCCCAACCGCCACATCATCCGCGCCCTGGTGCGGCAGCATGAAGGCGGACGGTAAACCGCAGCCGTCCCGCTTCCCTATGCTTCGGCCATTTGGCGGCGCGGCAGTATGGCTGAAAAAACGCATGAAAGGCCGTCTGAAAAACCGTTTCGGACACGCCGGAATGCCTTTCTGCCGGCAGAAACCGTTTTTTCAGACGGCCTGCCGCCCAATATCGGTTAAAATGCCCGACTTTGGCAACTTTGATTGAAAGGCCGTCTGAAAACCTTTCGGCGGCAAACCGTAATATGTCCTCTACAAACCCTTCCAAATTGCGCTACTGGCTGCTGGCCGTCGGCGCGGTCATTCTCGACCAAATCACCAAATCCGCCGTTTTGGCGAAATTCGAAGATTACGAGCGTCTGGGCATCATCCCCGGCTTTTTCGATTTGACCTTGGTTTACAACACCGGGGCGGCCTTCAGCTTTCTTGCCACCGCCGGCGGCTGGCAGAAATATTTCTTCATCGTGCTGGCGGCAATCGTGTGCCTCTGGCTGGTCAACGCCGTGCGGAAAAACGAATTCAGCCCTTGGGGTTCGTGGGGTGCGGCGATGGTAATCGGCGGGGCGGTCGGCAACGTCATCGACCGCTTCATCCACGGCAAAGTGGTGGATTTCCTGCTGTTCTATGGCGAAAGCTGGGCGTATCCCGCCTTCAACGTGGCCGACAGCTTTATCTGCGTCGGTGCGGTATTGCTGGTTATCGACGGATTCATCAACAAAAGGCCGTCTGAAAAAGAAACGGCGGAAGGGCGGGAACAATAATGAGCGGCAAAACCATTATGCTGGCCAATCCGCGCGGCTTCTGTGCGGGCGTGGACCGCGCCATCAGCATCGTCGAGCGCGCGTTGGAAGAATTCGGCGCACCGATTTATGTGCGGCACGAAGTAGTGCACAACAAATTCGTGGTGGACAACCTGCGCGAAAAAGGCGCGGTTTTTATCGAAGATTTGGCCGACGTGCCGCCCGGCGCGACACTGATTTATTCCGCCCACGGCGTATCGAAGGCCGTACAGGAAGAGGCTGCCGCGCGCGGTTTCCGCGTATTCGACGCCACCTGCCCGCTGGTAACCAAAGTGCACAAAGAAGTGGCGCGGCTTGATGCGCAAGGCTACCAAATCATCATGATAGGCCACAAAGGCCATGTGGAAGTGGAAGGCACGATGGGGCAGCTTCCCGAAGGGCGGATGCTGCTGGTGGAAACCGTGGAAGATGCCGAAAAAGTGATGGCCGACCATCCCGACCGTCTCGCCTACGTCAGCCAAACCACGCTGTCGGTGGACGAAACCAAAGACATCATCGCCGTATTGAACGCGCGTTTCCCCAACATCAAAAATCCGCACAAGGAAGACATCTGCTATGCCACCACCAACCGTCAAAAGGCAGTGAAGGATTTGGCGGAGGCATGCGACATCGTGATTGTGGTCGGCTCGCCCAATTCGTCGAACAGCAACCGCCTGCGTGAAGTGGCGGCGCAGCGCGGCGTGGAGGCTTATATGGTGGACAACGCCTCTTATCTGCGGCCGGAATGGTTTGAGGGCAAAAAACAGGTCGGCATCACCGCCGGCGCATCCGCTCCCGAAGTGCTGGTGCAGGAAGTGATTGCCGTGCTGACAGACTGGGGGCACGATATTTTGCGCGAAGGCGAGGGCGCGGAAGAAAGCATCGTCTTCGTGCTGCCGAAAGAATTGCGCGGCGGAAAAAATAAAGCGTGAAATAAGCAGAATAAAAAGGCCGTCTGAAAACTTGGGTTCCTACGGAACGGAATCGGGTTTTCAGACGGCCTTTTTTTATTCTTTGCCGTGCAGTATGGAGGCAAATTTTTCGGGCAGTCTGCGGACGCGTTGTGCGGTGTAGTCGAAAGCGGCCAGATGGCATTGGACGGTGGCGATCAGTGTTTGGTCGCGCAGGCGGAGCAGGGAGGCATCGCAACGGAAACCGCCCGCACTGATTTCGGCCGTGCCGAGGCCGATTTGCAGTTGGTCGCCGTGCATGGCCTGTGCCCGATATTGGATGGCGGCACCGGTCATGATCAGGCCGCAGCCGCCGATGTCGAATTCGCTGTATCCATGTTCCGCCAGCCAGCGGATGCGCGCTTCGTGAACCATGCGTAAGACGGCATCGTTGGAGAGATGGTTGCCGTAGTTCAAATCGCCGATTTGCACGCTGAGGCCGGTTCGATAGAGGATGGATTCGGGCGGGGAGATGTTGAGGCGGGGCATGTGGTTTATTTGGAAGGTTGTGAAAGGTTGAGGGGCGGGTTGCTTACGGATGGCGTTCTGCCGTTTGGTTTCGGATTTTATCGTCCGGTTGTATTTTGTAGAGAGGCCATCTGAAAAGAGTCCGCTTTAAAATGGAGCGGAATCTTTCAGACGGCCTTCGGATGCTTAGAACAGGTTGTCGTCATTTCCGTTGTCGTTGACTGTGTCGCCGTTGTATTGCGGCATGTCGTCGACGGGATATACGGGAGTGTCGTTCTGCGGGATGTCGGCATCGATTTCGATCTCGCTGCCTTCAGGCAGGATTTGCTCGGCAGGCGGAGGAGTTTGCGGTTTCGGCACCGCCGCTTTCGGTTTGCTTAGGCTGCCCGAGCCGGAAGTCCATGCCAGCGAGGTCAGATTGCCGCTGATTTTGCCTTTTCCTGCGCCGCAGGTCAGACAGTTTAGCGTGCCGGTCCGTGCTTTCAATATGGCGTCTATGCGTTTGTCGGATACGGTTTTGCCGTTGGCCTGCGCCCATGCGTTGATGCTTTTGCGTAAGGCGGCCGTATTCAGGTTTTTCTTGTTATAAGGGTCGCGGTAGGCGGCCAGCCAGAGGTTGCCGGCACCGTCTACATTGAGGGCGGCCATTTGATAAATGACATCGGCCGGCGAGTCTGTGGTAATGGTTTTAGCAAATTGGAGGGCGTCGGGGGACTTCATCCGCACGCAACCGTGGCTGCGTACGCCGGGGACGCTTGCCGGTGCGTTTGTGCCGTGGATGCCGAGGCCGAGTTTGGGGTCGCCCAAACGGACAAATACGGGGCCGAGCGGGTTTTTCGGGCCGGGCGGAATGGAGGTTACGCCGTTGTTGAGTTCTTTTTGAATCGATTTCGGGATGTGCCAGGTGGGATTGAACGCTTTGGCACCGATTTTGTGCGAACCGAGGCTGGTTTGCGTCATCGCTTTACCCACTGCAACAGGATAAATTTTTGCCAATTTGCCGTCTGTGTAGAGGAAAAGGCGTTGCTGGGGGATGTTGATAACGACGTGGTGGCCTTGTGAAACAGGCGCGACATCGGGAACGGATGTGTTGGCCAAGGCCGGAACGGCCGACAGTAGGAATAGGCTGAATCCTAATTTTTTCATGATGTTGTTTGCTGACAGTGTTTGTGAGGTGCGGCATCATACCGCAACTGTCGGTAATTTGTGGGAGAATGTCGTTTTTTTGTTCGGTTTGGGTGTGCGAGCGTGGCATTATGGCAATAGTGATGAAAAAGCAGGCTGATTCACAAGGTGAAAAGGGTGAGGTGTTTGAGGCCGATGTGGTTGGTTTCGATCATGAAGGGCGTGGCATTGTCAGGCGGTCGGGGAAGGCTGTGTTCGTTCACAACGCGCTTCCGGGGGAGCGGGTTGCTTGCCGTATTGTTCGGACAGACAAGCGTTTCGATGTGGCAGATGCTGTGGAAATTTTGCGTCCGTCGGGATATAGGCGGGATGCACCATGCCCGAATTATGGGGAGTGTGGCGGCTGCTCCATGCAGCATATTGAATTTTCGGCACAGGTGTCGTTTAAGCAGAGGGTGGTGGAGGAGCAATGTGCGCGGCTCGGCAAGATATCGCCCGATCAGATTTTAGCGCCGATTTACGGTCTGCCGTGGCATTATCGTGAACGCGGCAGGTTGGGCGTTCAAGTAGACGAACAAGGCCGTCTGAAAATAGGATTCCGTTCGAAAAAGAGTAATCGTATTGTTGCTTTGAAACAGTGTGCCGTTTTACCTCAACATCTTTCGGCAGCTTTGCCTAAGCTGCATATGGGCTTGCAGCCATTTTCAGGGAATTTGGAAGGTATAGAGTTTGCGGTGGCGGAAGGAAAAACGGCTCTGTGCCTGATTGTGCTCCGCAGGCCGTCTGAAAAAGAAATGAAATGTTTGCAGGCATTGGTTGGGGCATTCGGGGATGCATGGCTGTGGAGTTGGAGAAGTAAAAACGGGATGCGCCAGACATTGCGGCTGGAAGAGGGCGGGCTGATTTACAAGCTTCCCGATTTTAATTTGAAAATGTCGTTTGAAGTAGGCGGGTTCACTCAGGTTAATGCGAAATTGAATAATTTGATGGTGAAAAGGGCAATGGATTTGCTTCAGCCGTCGCAGGGAGAGAGGATTGCCGATTTGTTTTGTGGTTTGGGTAATTTCACTTTGCCGATTGCCCGTAGCGGTGCCCAAGTATTGGGAGTTGAAGGATTGTCTGATTTAGTGAATCGGGCTAAACAGAATGCCATGGCTAATCATTGTCAAAGATATGTCGATTTCAGGGTGGCGGATTTATTCAAAGTGAATCACAGCGCATTGGATGATTGGTGTAATGTGGATAAAGTGTTATTGGATCCGCCGCGTGCCGGTGCTCATGCCGTGATTGAAATGCTTACGCAGGCGCGGCGGCTGCAACGGATAGTGTATGTTTCATGCAATCCGGCTACTTTTGTAAGGGATGCTGCGCTATTGGTTGGAAAAGGTTATAGATTCAAGTCATTAGGGATAATGAATTTGTTTTCTCAGACTGCACATATTGAATCAATCGGTTGCTTTGATAGATAAGCGGCGTGTTTAATTAAGTAAAACGTTGAAATAAAGGTTCGGTTTTTTGTAAGTCATGCTATTATGACAAGCTAAGGGATTAACAATCCGTAACAAAAAGTATGTAGTTTGTATTTTTAAGGTTGCAAGGGTTGTTTTCGAATATGCCATATGTTGGGAGATATTCTTGGATTACGCGCTTATATTGGGAGTGCTCGCAGTTGTTGTACTAATCTTTATTATGCTGAAACAGCGTGGTAAAGAGAAAGCATCAGTCAAAAATAACCAGTCATCAACTAGGCGAGTGAGTAATAATAATGATGCTGAGGAGCAGGCTGATTCCGATGTTTGGGTCAGTCAGGTGAATACCTCAGTCTCTGATACTGAGCAGAGTTGGGAGTGGGATACAAATAATGCTGATTTGTCTACTGCTTCAGTATCTGCTCAGGAAGTGGATCCTCTTACTGAATACCAAGTCTATAAGCAGTTCGGCTATGAGGATAAGGCAGCAGCTTCTTTGGCAAGTTATTTGAATAATCTAAAGTCCGATGCGCCTGAAAAATTGGTTAGCGAGTTGGCTGGCCTTTGTTTAAATATCGGGGATGTTGACTTGTTGTCTTCAACCTTGGAGCGGCATGCTTCAGTTCTGCCGCAAACGGCTTTGGCTGAATATATTAAAGCTGGTTTGGGTCTTGATTCTAACCACTTGGGCTTGCGAGTGTTAGCAGAATCCAAGTTGAATTGGGGTATGCAGGAGGTGGCTCGCCAGATAGGTGAACAGACAGGTCTTGATGTTTCTGACTCAGATAGTAGTTCATATAATGCGTCCTCAACTGTGGAAGTTACAGACAACAATGATGGTCGTGAAATTAAACGCTTAACTAAACGGAGCCCATTAATTATTGGTAAGGCTGAAGTTGGTGATATGACCGAGGAGGAAATGAGTGCCGTTATTGGTTTTGTGAAGCCTGAAAAATCAGCAAAATTGATAAAAGACCAAGTTGATTATGAAACTGCGTTGCAGCAATACAATAAAGCAATTCAAAAATCAGAAAAGCCTGCAGGGTTAATTATTGATGCCTTAAAATTAGATTATCAAAATTCTGATATTAATGAATTTGCGGCTCATTTGTGGAAGCTGTATTACTCCTTGGGTTCTAACGGACGTCAGGTAAAAGAACGTATGCTAGGTTGGGGTTACAGTTTGGGTCAGCATGAGGTGTTCGATAATTTAGAGAAAGCACCCACTGAGCAACAAATTCGTGAAATTGGATTGAAGCAAGGATATTTGCAAGCTGCATCACGTCAGGCAAAAATTAAGTATCGAGAATTGGTTCAGAGGAATGATTCTATTCTAAATGAAAGTACTTCTCCTGCTGAGCTGGCATTGAAAGAAGTTGAGTCTTTGTTAATGTATGGTCAGCTTGAACAAGCAATATCTACATTGGAGCAGGCTGTTCTGCAATACCCTCAAGAATCTCAGTTGTATATAATGTTGTTTGATTTATATGAGCGATCAGAGGATTGGGTAAGGTTAGAGCAGTTCTTAAGATTGCTGCGAGAAAGGGAAACTAATCTTCCAGAGGAAGTTGTTTTGGCGATTAGTCAGTTACAGCAGCGCATTCATCGTAATTCAAATAAATAAAAGAGTGCAGAATAATGGATAATTTAATACCGAAAGTAAAGACAGTACGGGTTAGTCTGCAGGAAATGGGTGAGCAGCAATATGCTGTTTTTAGAATGGCATTTAAAATGCATAACACAACTAATTATGAAATTGTGGATGCAAGCTCTACTGTTAAACCGGACATGGTATTAGTTGACGTTGATGGTAGCAAGGGGATGTTGGCTTGGCATGAGGCAAAGAAAAATCATCCAGATATACCTGTAGTTGTGTTTTCAGTTAATGAGCCGATTGTAACTGCTCCTTATCTACCTAAACCTGTGAAATTTGACACATTATTTCCGATTCTGAGAAGTTTAGCCCAGGGTGGTAATGTTGTTGAACACAAACAGCAGGAAGTGATTAATTCGCAGCAGCCAGAAAAAATGTCAGCCCCCTTTGGGCATAATGATAAAAAGACAACAATTCGCCGTTTTAATCCTCAGCGTGGTTTATTAGGTGCATTAAGGGCGTCTAGTGAGCGACAGCAAGATACGGCGGTATTGGTTGATGGTAAACCAGTCCTCATTGTATTCCCTAGTATTCAACGTGTCCTCTTAACCGCTAGTGCAGAAGAGCTGGAAAAAATGTGCCGTGATGACCATCTTGTAGTTCTTTGCAAAACAGTTCCTGATAATCCTCAGTGGAAAGAAAAGGCTAAAGTTACCATTATGTCTTGTTTGTGGCAGATGGCAATATGGACTGCCCAAGGCAGATTGGTATTTCCAATGACTCCGCAAACGGTATTTACTTTAAAACGTTGGCCTAATTTAACTCGGTTAGCTCCAGTTCCTGAGTCTATGCGACTATCTGCATTTTTGACTAAAACATCAGTTAACTTAAATATTTTATATAAAGTAATGCCGCTGGATATGGCAGATATTTTGAATTATTTGGCAGCTACATATGTTACAGGATATTTAGCAACAGATAATGAATTTTCTGTTCAAGGAAATAGAGAATTAACGACTGATACTGTAAATGTTAATACTCATGTTCCTGATAATAAAATGTCTAAAGATGCGCTAACTGCTGTAACACCGTCTCAAAATCAGCCTCGCGGGTTGCTCCAGAGATTGATGCGAAAATTATCGGGTGGCAAATAAGGATTAAATATAATGAAGGAAAATAAAATCATATTTACTGGGCCTGTTGGCGTTGGTAAAACTACAGCAATTGCTGCTTTGTCTGATGATCCTCCTGTAAAAACAGATGCACGGGCATCTGACATGACTTTGGTTCGTAAGGGACACACGACAGTTGCAATGGATTATGGCGTTATCCGGCTAGATGAGGATACTAAAGTTCATTTATATGGCACTCCCGGGCAAGAACGATTTAATTTTATGTGGGAAATTTTAAGCAAAGGAAGCATGGGGTTAATTCTGTTATTGGATAATACTCGGGCTAATCCTTTAAAAGATTTAACTTTTTTTCTAGATGCATTCAAAGGGTTATTAAAAACAGCACCATTGGTAGTAGGTGTGACCAAGATGGACGTCCGGTCATTGCCAGGTATCGATGTTTATCAAAAATATTTGGCCCAACATAATTTTAATGTTCCTGTTTTTGAAGTGGATGCACGCCAAGAAGAAGATGTGAAACAATTGGTTAGTGCGATGTTATTCTCAATTGATCCTGGGTTAGAGGCATAAGATGGATTCAACACTTTCTTTACAATCAAATTTATACCCACATGTGACTCCTGCTGGTGCTTACTATGCTGTATCTAGCAATATTCCAAGTGCCAGTAGAACGTTGTTACATGGAATATTACAGGCTTCATATAATGAAACAGCCAGTACTGAAAATTTACTTACTTGGGCTCAAACAAACGATGCGGATTCAGCATTAAATTTGTTGTATCGGTTACAAAGATTGGAATTTTTATATGGTGATGAATCTCCATCTGTTAAAGAGTCCAGTATGACAGATGAGCAGTTGCCTGAATTATTAGCACAATTGTCCAGTACAGGAAGGGCACTATTGGCTGATGGTAATGGACTGTATTTTGCGAATGCGGGCTTTCACCACGAAACAGCTGAGGAAGTGGGTTTAATGTCTAGTGAGGTTGCCGCGTTAGGCGAAAAACATCAGTTATTAGTGAAGAATAACTTAAATATTCATCACAATGCGTGGGGGATTTGTGATCCTTCAGGTCAAACAGAACTTACTTTTTTCCCATTATATGCGGGAAAAGTTAAATTAGTATTAGTGGTAGCCGGTGTGCCTGATTTAAATAAAGAGGCTTTTGTTTCATTGATTAAAGTGCTTTGTAATCGGTATGCCTAATTTTATGGGACTTGGGATTTATCAAAAATATCAGGCTGGGCAATACAGCGTGAAGAGATGGCTGATTATAACAAGTTTAAATAGCGAATATTTAATAATATATTGATTTTATTGGGTTTAAGATATGCGTGAACAACTTTTAATTTCTGTGTTGAGCGATTTAAATGCGACATCGGCAGATATTATTGCTTCAGCTGTAATATCCAGTGATGGATTACCAATTGCAACTTTAATTCCTCAAGGATTGGATGCTGACCGTGTAGGGGCAATGTCCGCAACTTTATTGGCATTAGGTAGCCATGCTGCACATGAGCTTAATTGTGGTGATTTGGATCAAGTGATGGTTAAGGGTAAAAGTGGTTATATTTTATTGAACCAAGCTGGTGCGGATGCGGTTTTGGCTCTGATTGCTAATGAAAGTGGTAAGTTAGGCTTGATTCTGTTAGATGCTAAACGTGCTGCAAAACATATTGCTGATATCATCTAAAAGATTTTGAAAAGTGGCGAGTTGTACGTTACTTTAAATGAGGTATTAAGGGTCTGGAAAATATTCTTTTCGAAAGAAGGTTTATTTTCTTATTATAGTGCTGGGTAGTAAACTTGAATTAGATGGTTTAGTCATTTAGAATCGCCCACGTATCTCAAATTTTGTATGGCTTTATTGGACGAGCACGCAATATGCTACAACAGTGGCATATGCGTGTTTTTTTGCGGATAAAATGACAGATAGGATGTTTTATGGAAATTCCAGCTCTTCTTGTGCTTGCAGATGGCAGCTTATTCCGAGGGAAGTCAATTGGTTATAAGGGTGTTACGTCTGGGGAGGTTGTATTTAATACATCAATGACTGGATATCAGGAGATATTGACGGATCCGTCATATTGCCGACAGATTGTAACTTTGACTTATCCCCACATTGGAAATACAGGAGTTAATCCTGAAGATGTCGAGGGTAAACAAGTGTATGCGGCGGGATTGATTATTCGTGATTTGCCTCTTTTGGAAAGCAGTTTTCGTTCAAAAGAGAGTTTGAAAGAGTATTTAACTCGGAATAAGACGGTTGCGATTGCGGATATTGATACCCGCCGTTTAACTCAAATATTAAGAATCAAAGGTGCGCAAGCTGGTGCGATTTTGACAGGTGAAGATGCTACGGAAGAGAAAGCAAGAGAATTAATCAATGCTTTCGGTAGCATGGTAGGTAAAGATTTGGCTAAAGAAGTAAGCTGTACGCAACCTTATGAGTGGACGGAAGGTGAGTGGGTGCTTGGTCAGGGTTTTGTAACTCCTGAGTATCAGCCCTATCATGTTGTGGCTTATGATTATGGTGTAAAAACCAATATTTTGCGTATGCTTGCAGCTAGGGGGTGTCGATTGACAGTTGTGCCGGCACAGACTCCGGCAGAAGAAGTCTTGGCGATGAATCCCGATGGTATTTTCTTATCAAATGGTCCCGGGGATCCGCAAAGCTGCGATTATGCGATTACAGCTGTCCAGAAGCTTTTGGATAGTAAAAAACCGTTATTTGGTATCTGCCTGGGGCATCAGTTACTTGGTTTGGCTTTAGGAGGGAAAACCCGCAAGATGCCGTTCGGGCATCATGGAGCCAATCATCCTGTACAGGATTTATTGACCGGAAAAGTAATGATTACCAGCCAAAATCATGGTTTTGAGGTGGGTGCAGAGACTCTTCCTGATACAGTAACAATTACCCACCGTTCCTTATTTGATGGTTCTTTGCAGGGGATTGAGTTGAAGGGGCAGCCGGTATTTAGTTTTCAAGGACACCCTGAAGCAAGTCCTGGGCCGCATGATGTCGCTTATCTATTTGATAAGTTTATAAATAGCATGCAGAAGACTGCTTAAAAAGATTTTCAGACGGCCAAGATTGATTTTATTTTTGGCCGTCTGAAAGAATCATGAATAGATGTAATTGTTGTTAAGACGCAGTGCTTCTTCGTTTTCAGCTTATGCTGTTGGCTATTTGGTATTGAAATTAGCCGAATTTTATTACAGTGATGCATCCATCATCCCCAATAGAAAAAAGCAGCTTTTAAAGCTGCTTTTTTCTATTGGGGATGGTCGGAATGAGAGGATTCGAACCTCCGACCCCTTCGTCCCGAACGAAGTGCGCTACCGGGCTGCGCTACATTCCGAAATGATTAAGACGCGGATTATAGTCTGATATTTTTAGACTGACAAGCGCGTTTAAGCATGTAAAACAAAAATTGTCGGACGTTTTTTTAAATCGGGCAACGGAGATAAAGTGTGCCAGATATCAATAGTTTGGCTGATAATTTGTTGGGTGGGTAGTGTTAAATCGCAGGCGATGCATAAGCGGGTTCGTGGATGCAGGATGTTGATTGCGTCAGATAGTAATGCATTGTTTCTGTATGGTGTTTCTATGAATAAGATGGTTGAATTTTGCTGTTTCGATTGTTGTTCCAGTAGTTTAAGGGATTGGATGCGTTCGGTTTTGTCAGATGGGAGATACCCTTTGAATGTGAAATTTTGGCCGTTTGCGCCAGATGCCATTAGGGCCAACATAATACTGGATGGACCGATTAACGGGCGTACTTCAAAACCGGATTGGTGGGCAAGTGCAACCAAGTCGGCCCCCGGGTCTGCTACGGCAGGGCAACCTGCTTCGCTGAGTAGCCCCATGCTTCGGCCTTCTTGCAAAGGTCGGAGCAGCTCGGGTAATTTTGTACGGTCGGTGTGCTCATTGAGTGTATGTAGGTTGAGTTCGCGGATAGGGGTGGTGATCCCTAGATGCTTGAGGTGCGCTCGGGCAGTTTTCTCGGCTTCAACCACAAAATCGGTCAGTCCCACGATTTGCTGTTGCTCGTGGGGTAATAGGCAAGGCGTGTCGGGTGTACCGAGAGGTGTGGGGATAAGGTAAAGGATTGCAGGCATATTTTGAGATGATGAAAAATTAGGGTTTAGCTTGATGGGCAGTAATAAGGTTAAAGAATATCTACACCCTCAGCCTGTAAAAAGTCGATTAAACGGAAAATAGGAAGGCCGATCAGTGCATTTGGGTCGCAGGTTTCAACTTTTTCCAGTAAGGCGGCTCCCAAGCTCTCACTTTTGGCTGCACCGGCACAATATATGGCATCGGGTTCGCGTCGTAAATATGCTGCAATCTGTTCCGAAGTCAATTCCCGCATGGTAACGACGGTTTTGTCTACATGATGATGCAGGCCGTCTGAAAATGTGTTGAGCAGGCAGACGGCACTGTAAAATGTAATCTGTTTGCCATTTAATTCCTGTATCATTTGTTGTGCATTTGCTACGCTCATCGGCTTGCCGAGTTGCCGACCTTCACACCATGCGACTTGGTCGGCACCTATAATCAATGCGGCAGGGAAACGTGTTTTCAGTGACTGTGCTTTACCGATGGCAAGGCGTAAAGCCGTGTCCCCACCTGTTTCACCGGAATGGGGCGTTTCGTCGAAATCAGGTGAGGCCGTCTGAAAATGCAAACCGAGCCGTGCCAGTTGCTGTTGCCGGAATATCGAACCTGATCCCAAGATAAGGGGGAGTGTGGTTTTCATTTTGTGTAAAAACATTGACGTTCTATTGTTGGAATTATATCATGCACAGTTTATGTTAGAGCCTGATTTGATTGCCCCCGGTGAGTTTTCCGGCGAGAAGCAGAGTCTGCGAGGCGAAATCTTTTTGCATGAGCTGGACGAACGGGTATGGTCGCACGAATATTTTGCGGATAAAGACAGCCCGCTGCATGTGGTTTTGCAGGGGGGGATTGATCGCTTCCAGCGTCCGTTTTTGGATTTGAAAGTGCAGGGATGTCTGCATTTACTCTGTCAACGGTGCATGCAGCCCATGAGTTTTGATTTGGATGAGGATGCGCGTATTGTTCTGTTTGCCGATGAATCCAAGTTGGATGAAGCCATGCTTTCCGATGAGGGCTTGGAAGGTATGCCGATGGATAGCGAATTGTCAGTTCGGACGTTGGTGGAAGATCAAATTTTGATGGCGATGCCATACTCTCCGCGGCATGAACACTGTGCCGGGGAAAATATGGCGGCAGTCAATCGAGATAAACCCAATCCGTTTGCGGTATTGGCAGGGCTGAAAAGCAGCAAATAACTTTTTGTAAATATTTTTAGGAGTTTGAAATGGCCGTTCAACAAAACAAAAAATCCCCTTCTAAACGCGGTATGCACCGTTCGCACGATGCTTTGACCGCACCCGCCCTGTCTGTAGACAGCGCAACCGGTGAAGTTCATCGTCCGCATCACATTTCTCCCAACGGTATGTACCGTGGCCGCAAAGTGATGAAAGCCAAAGGCGAATAAGCCTGAGGCGGATGTAAAACGGAAATCCGTCTGCGGGTTTCCGTTTTTGTTTCTGTTAAAACAGCGGATGTACGATTATGGTTAAAAAAATTTGGTATACCTATGATGATATACATCGGGTATTAAAAGAATTGGCAGGTAAAATTCAATCGGGCGGTGTGAAATATGACGCAATGATTGCCATCGGCGGCGGGGGATTTATTCCCGCGCGTATTCTGCGCTGCTTTTTGAATATTCCGATTTATGCGGTTACTACGGCCTACTATGCCAATGATTTCGGTTGCCAGACCAATGACGAAATCAAGAAAATCCAGTGGCTGGATCCTATTCCGGAAAGCCTGGTTGGCAAAAATATCTTGGTGGTGGACGAGGTAGATGATTCCCGCGTAACCTTGGAATTCGTGCTGAATGAGTTGCAAAAGGAAAAATTTGCCGAAATCGGCGTAGCAGTGCTGCACGAAAAAATCAAAGAGAAAAAAGGCATCCTGCCTCAAGGCATTCATTATTACAGCGGTATTACCGTCAAAGATTGGTGGATTAACTATCCGTGGGACGCCGACGATATTACTGCGCATAATATGCTGGCTGCGGAAAGCAGTGCGGAACGATAAGGCCGTCTGAAAATACGGAGCGGCTTTTGCGGATTGATTCGATTGATGCTTTATCGATTTCAGAATCATAATCTGCCGGATGGCCAACCGATATTTTAGCGAATGGAGCAATTATGATTACCTTGGCTGTAGATGCGATGGGCGGCGATGCCGGTTTGGCGGTTACCATCCCCGGAGCATTGTTGTTTTTACGCCAGCAGGCCGATGTCCGCTTATTGATAGTGGGCGACGAGGTGCAGGTTCGGCAGGCGTTGGAAGCTGCCAATGCACCGATGGACCGCATTCAAATCGTCCATGCCGCACAAGTGGTCGAGATGGATGAGCAGCCCCAGTCTGCCCTGAAAAACAAAAAAGATTCCTCCATGCGGATAGCCGTGAATCAAGTGAAGGAAGGTTTGGCGCAGGCAGCGGTGTCTGCGGGCAATACGGGTGCGTTGATGGCAACCGCACGCTTTGTGTTGAAAACTATACAAGGCATCGAGAGGCCGGCAATTGCCAAATTCATCCCCTCTCAAAACGGACACATGACGCTGGTGCTTGATTTGGGCGCAAACGTGGACTGCACACCCGAGCAATTGGTGCAGTTTGCCGTTATCGGCAGCGAATTGGTGCACGCACTGTATCCGAATGCGGGCGCGCCGCGTGTCGGTTTGCTGAATGTCGGTACCGAAGACATCAAAGGCACGGATACCGTCAAACAAGTTTTCAAACTCCTCAGCGGCAGCAAGCTGAACTTTGTCGGTAATGTCGAGGGTGGCAGCATTTTCAGCGGCGATGTGGATGTCGTGGTTGCCGACGGCTTTGTCGGCAACATCGTATTGAAAACCATAGAAGGTGCGGTGCGTTTTATGGGTTCGGCAATCAAGCAGGAATTTCAAACCAATCTGCTGACCAAATTGGGTGCGCTGGCCGCCATGCCGGCCTTGAAAGGTTTCAAAAACAAACTGGATCCGCGCAAATTCAACGGCGCCATATTCCTCGGCCTGCGCGGTGTGGTGATTAAAAGCCACGGCGGTACCGATGCGGTCGGCTTCAGTTATGCATTGGAAGAAGCCTTTCATGAAGCCAAGGCCGACAGCCTGACCCGCATCCAGCAAGGCGTGGCTGACCAACTGGCTCATTTGGCAGACAAAAAATTGGAAGTGGAACAGGCAGCCATCAACATTGATTAAACCCTCGGCATGGTTTCGAAAATATGCCGTGATACAGGCCGTCTGAAACCGGAAATCCTTTCAGACGGCCTGTTGCCCGATTGAGAAAACGGCAGACATTCCCTACAATGCTGAATCTTTTATCCAGCCATTACAAATAATTTAGAAAGGGACGCGCCATGCAATATGCAAAAATCCTCGGTTCCGGCAGCTATCTGCCTGAAAAGCGTGTCAGCAATGATGATCTTGCCGAGTTTGTCGATACATCGGACGAATGGATTGTCAGTCGTACCGGCATCAAATTCCGCCACTTGGCCGCCGAAAACGAAAGAACCAGCGATTTGGCTGTGATTGCCGCACAGCGTGCGTTGGCCGATGCGGGCGTGGCGGCGGAAGAAATTGACCTGATTGTTTTGGCTACGGCAACCCCCGATATGCAGTTTCCGTCTACGGCCACCATTGTGCAGAACAAACTCGGCATTGCCGGTTGCGCGGCATTTGACGTTCAGGCGGTTTGTGCCGGATTTATGTATGCCATCGTCACCGCCAATGCCTACATCAAAAGCGGTATGGCCAAGAAAGTGCTGGTTATCGGCGCGGAAACATTCAGCCATATTTTGGACTGGAAAGACCGTACAACTTGCGTGCTGTTCGGAGACGGTGCGGGCGCGGTCGTTTTGGGCGCGTCTGACGAAGAAGGCATCATCCACGGCAAACTGCAAGCTGACGGCGGCTATTTGGATTTGCTGAAAGTGCCTGCGCAGATGGCCGGCGGACAGATTTGCGGCAACCCGTATGTGGAAATGGACGGGCCGGGCGTATTCAAATTTGCCGTTAAAACCCTCGCCAAAGTGGCGGAAGAAGTATTGGAAGAAGCAGGCTACCACGCAGAACAAATCGACTGGCTTGTGCCGCATCAGGCAAACAAGCGCATCATCGACAGCACCGCCAAACATCTGGGTCTGAGCCTGGACAAAGTCATCCTGACCGTGCAAAACCACGGCAATACTTCGGCCGCATCCGTTCCGTTGGCATTGGACGAAGGCATCAAAAGCGGCCGCATCAAGCGCGGACAGATATTGCTGCTGGAAGGCATAGGCGGCGGTTTTACTTGGGGGGCGGTATTGTTAAGATACTGATTGGGAAAATTTAACACAAATTCGTAAAAAGATTTATTGCAACCGTTCGGTGGATGAGTATAATGCGCACATCTGCCGAACGGTTGTTTTTTCAGACAAACGGTGCAGAAATAATAATTCACTATTCATTACGGGGTATCATCATGCAAGCAATCCAACATTACGGTATTATAATAAATTAAAAACAAAATAGTACAATACTCAACTTTGAAGGTCTAACCATGGCATACTCTGCGGACTTAAGAAACAAAGCTTTAAACTATTACGAACAATGCAAAAACATCAGCCAAACCGCAGCAACGTTTAACTTGTCAAGAAACACGCTTTACCTGTGGATTCGCCTTAAAAAACAAACAGGCAGCCTAAAACATCAAGTTACCGGTCTAAATGCCGTCAAATTGGATAGGCAAAAACTGGCTCAATATGTTGGGCAACACCCGGATGCCTATCTGCATGAAATCGCCAAACATTTTGATTGTACGGCAGCCGCCGTTTGCTATGCACTCAAACAGATGGGGATGACGCGCAAAAAAAGACCACCACTTACAAAGAACAAGA
>ERZ772766.390-NODE-390-length-26251-cov-4.920599_pt1 | contig 26251 bp, 39 predicted proteins | sample MGYA00511379_ERZ772766 | MGnify/ENA primary metagenome ERZ772766 (study PRJEB29015, sample SAMEA2737895) | human oral metagenome | biome: human oral; feature: human-associated habitat; material: dental | place: China | collected 2116 ...
GTTAGGACTAGATGGATGACTTACAAGCCCCCAGCTTTAGCTGTGGGGTGTTGACAGCCTTCTCGTAAAGCGCACGCTCATATGCCTGACACTCACTCGCAGGCTTAAACTCGGTTTCGTCGTCGGCAAAAAATCTTGTTTGCATGTTCTTTCTTTCTTTCTATAAACACATCAACTCTCGATGTGTTTATTATATAACTTTATAGGCAACAAAACAAGAAAACTTGCGGGATGGCGGCTTTTTGCCACGACATCTCTCGTTAACGGACATCCTTTGGTCTATAAAAGAAAAAGACTGCGAGCCAACGCTCACAATCTTTTCTGTTGGCACATCAACTCAAACGATGAGCGCCCCGTTCACATCAAACGAAAGATTCAGATCCTTAATATACTTCACAACAGAATCGTCATTGGTTATGTTGTCTACGAAAACACGCTTTGTCTTCTCGTCAACCTCTGCGCGAGCCGCATCAAACCACTGGACGAGCAGTGCCTCAATCTCCTCTTTACCATACTCCTTGCCATCCGCAACAAGCATTGCATTTTTGATAAGAACGACAGATGCACTTGTTTTGCAATTCTTGCTTCCCCCCTTAACTTCGATAGAGAGGATAAAGTCGGATCCATCTTCTACTTCGAAGAAGATGATATTAAGGAGGCGGTCAATATCGTCAACATCTTCCGCAAGCACAGAAAAGCGAGCAATATCAATCCCGCCGGAAGGAGAGAAAACCTCCTCCAACACAAAAGAAGAAATATCCTCAAGAAAAGCAAAGTTATCATCATAGGGAACGTTACGATAGTAACGCTCAACAATGTCGTTCACATGAGAACGGTAGAACGGTGTCTTGCGGACATTCTCGATAGCGAGTTTCTGAGCAGATTCGCTCAAATCAGAAAAAGAAAAAGTTGTAGACATTTATATCATCCTTTCTAAAAAACCAATCTTTAATTACGTTTATTATATAACACACGACAGAGAGCGGTTGGAAAAAAGAAAACTTCTCAAAAAACTATTGAGAAGTTTAATATATCAACCAGCACAATCAACAATCCGTTGAAGGATAAAATCAGCACACGCTTGGCACATCCCATTCCCGAGTGCTTTATATCGTGCAGAATCGCTCCCGCCATCTGTCCACCCATCAGGGAGAGCTTGTAAACGCTCACATTCTAAGGGAGTAAGCCGCCTCACAATATTTCCAACAGCCTTAGAGGAGAGCGAATCTACAACCAAACTCTCACTTCCTCCACCATGATTTCCTCCTGTCGCACGAAGCGCTGCGCATTTATTCTCAGCGTACTCGCTGAACGACTGTGCAGCAAAGATTTTCGCTACAGCATGGCGGTCTATTGTGTTGAGCGTGTATGACTTTTCGGACATCACACCCGTACCGTTTCCACCATTTTGTATCTGACGCTCTATAGTATTTCCCGCGATACAATAACTCTGAACAAGCGGTACTTGATGACCACCTGTACCCATCCTTGCTGCCAAGGTGGGTGTGACCTTATTGCCTGAAACACGAACCACATCATTGGAATGTGCTATATCGTATATGACATCGACTGTATCTCTAGCTGACGTTTCAGAACCTCTGGAAGCACTCTCCCGCGCTCCTTTGCTCTGCGTAAGATTCCCGCACACGCTTTCGGACTCAAATAATGCTTTTGCGGCACATCTTCTGTCTTTTCCAAAATCTGCGATAAGGAAGATTCTCTTTCGTCGTTGGGGCACTCCCCAATATTGAGCGTCGAGGATGCGCCACGCAATGTCACAGTTTGGCAATTCCACCAGTCCCGCGTCTGCCCATCGTGCATTGGGAGGTACTGGAAGTGAGGTTTCTCCAATTTCTTCAAGCACGGTATGAAAGTCCATTCCTTTGTTGCTTGAGAAGGCGCCGGGGACGTTTTCCCACACGAAAAATCGTGGACTCTTCCCGTTTGTTCTTCTTCTAAGTTCTCGAACAAGCTTAATTGCTTCGAGGAATAACCCGCTTCGTACATCCTTTAATCCTCTCCTCTTTCCTGCGGTAGATAATCCCTGACAAGGTGAACCAGAACACACTATATCTACAGGAAGAAGTGTGTTTGGATCTATTTTTGTTATATCGCCTAGTTGTATGACATGAGGGAAGTGTTTTCGTGTAATAGACTCTGGGAATGGTTCTATTTCACTAGACCAAAGAGGATTTATTCCTGCGCGTGTTGAGGCTAGTAACCATCCACCTATGCCGTCAAAAAAACTTCCTAATGTTAATGGTTTTGCCATACTTCTACCACCTATCCTTCTTTTTCTATTGTAGAGCCAACTCTTTACGCCAACGATATAGAGTTGACGTAGTTACTCCATATACCTAAGATAGAGCAATTGAGGGGGAGGTCAAATAATCATTAAAAACATACTCCATACGATTTTCAGCATAGTGCCCACACAACTCCTGAGTCAACTGAAATTGATAATGATCTAGTAGACCATGAAACTCCTCTTTCCTTCCCTCCGATACCGTCATTAACGGCGTATCTGTTTCCAAGTAATCCAAACACGCCTGAAAAAGCTGTCGTCCATATCCTTTGAACCGTTCCCTTGAAGATATATGAAACAAGCAAATTTTTCTTTCATCATATGTCTTTTTCAAAACAGCAAAACCTAAAGAGCCCTCTAAACAAGGGGAGTGCGCAGATTTCGTCAACACCAACAGCTCACGCCCAAAGCCAAGTTCGAAGCTAACCCGTTCATAAAACCATTTTCTAAAACAGGGATATACAAGTTCCATCTCTTGAAAATAGTCATATGGGGATTCGACAAAAGGAAGAAATGTCTCTACTACACTTAGAGGCGAAGGATTATGAACGATTTCTGAATAACGAATAACAATTCCATCCTCTTGCGATAGCATAACAACCCCTCCTATTAAAAAACATTTTTCGCCGATATGCCCGCCCGCGAATAGATGTTTTAATCAGATTTTGAATTTCGAGAACCACAAAAACAAACCTCCCAAAATACAAAAAGAAGGAGAAAACCTCGCCCAGATCGAAGTCTTCTCCCCCTTCCCAACAGCTTTTCACCTCGTCAGCGGTATTGGAGGCACCCTATATCTCGCATAGTTTTGACTTGTAGCGAGGTTCGGAGTTGCCGCACGCCAAGACCAACGCGGGGAAGCGCGTGCAGCGGTGGTGTCACCCTTGCTTCTTTATTTCGGCGAACCTGTGCCTCCTCTAGCCACCGTGTTGCAGGTTATTATCGGTCGCGGGAATGTGCGAGGCTTCCCAAACGGTATTGCCTAGCTCCCCATCAAACCGCTCATTCGTGGTGGTTATCGCCTGTGAGGACTTATGTTGGAGTGTTTCCTCTGAGGATGATTTTATTATACCATGTTTTCTTTTTCGTGTGGGGAAAAGGGAAAAATATTTTTAAAAGAATTGGTAACGGGGGTGAGAAGAGTTTGTCAAGAAGCTCCTTTACAATCTCACGCAAAACAAAAAGAGAGATTTCACTCAGAACCTCTCTTTTTGTAGCTTTTCTACCTAGATTGTGTCGCTATCTCGCCTAATTTCCACTTTCACACTCGGCGACTTTGCCAAAAACCATCTCCACAAACGCCTTATACTGAGCGTCAACATCACCCTCAATATTGAGGTTCGCGATTTCGTCAGAGAAAATCTCAACAACGCGAACAGGGAGTGCTTTCGAGCGCGACGCATAGTTCTTCGGCGCGAGCTTGTAAGCGTCTTTCCCAAACGGAAGCACATAAACCGTCAAAACGAATCCATCACGCCAATCTGCAACAACGTTGATATTCCCAAACCCCTCGTGAAAGAAGTAGAGCTCAATATCCCCAAGTCCGCCAATCGCCCAAAAGGGAAGATTGTCGTCATTGTTCAGAAAACCGTTAATGAGACGATCAAGGTCATATTTGCTGAATGAAGAAACGTGTTCCAAAACCTCAAATTTCATAATTAAAACCCCTTTCTTTTTTAACCATCTTTCCCGACGTTCTGCAACGTCGCTTTCGATGTATTTATTATACAACATCTTATATATCGTTGTCGTATAAAACGTGTGGGATGGCGGAGCTTTTCGAGAAGAGTCCCTCCAATCGTTTCCTTTGGCTTATAAAAGACCCCACACACAAATTAGTGCGTGGGGAGATGGTAAAAATGATTTGTGGAAAGACCTGTTTCGTTTCAATCCGCGTCAACGACAATTAATAGAGACGAGTCGCTTCACGGTATCAACCACCTAGGCATCGTTGTCGCTCTCTACCTAGCCCGTTGAGGTGACAGTTAAACTATCCGTTAAGATGTTTAACGTGTTGTTAGGATAACACAAACCAATAATTTTATTTTGCAGTTTTCAAAAATCAAACGTCATCAACTTTTATAGAAAATATCCTCTATCAACACAGACAATGGCAGGAGAGGGGGGAAGATTGTGCTCCTCCACCAAATCATCAATCCTTACCAAGCGAGAGCTTGATCCGCCTTGATGGTTTGAATGAGTCGATAGAGATGTTTGTAGATGCTTTTCACGACGTTTACTAGCATTCCAGTCTTTATATATGCCAAAAGGAAAAGATAAGGCGGAAAGTTACTATATTTCGAGCAACCTTCCACCACCCCGCTCAGACGTGGAAGAAACAAACGTACACCTTCATCTTCACTTCGATGCCGCTCTGCGTCGTCTCCACCTGCACGCTTTCGCTCGAAACAGAACGAGGAGGGAGAGCTTCGAGCACCTTATCCTGCGCCACACTGTTGAGCGGAACGATGATGTGCGCAAGCTCATAAGTGGGGAGCTTGACCACAACACCCTTGATATTGTTGATGTTGTAGAGCCATTCGGGGACGGGAACCTCGATGCCGCGTTTGTTCGTAATCGTGAAATTCTTGTCTGCCATTTTGTTTCCTCCTCTTGAAATCAACTCTTGATGTATTCATTATATAACTTTTTGTAGGTTGATGTGGAGAAAACAATCCACAAAAGCAAATAAAAGGCACATAGCGAAACTTTCGTAACGCCATGCGCCATCTGTTTTTCATTTTGGCTTAGTCTTCGCCAATCCACACGCTCCACCATTAAACTTCAATGAGAGAATGTTATCGCAAACCGAGCGACAGAAACCTTTACGCGAAGGTATTTTTCTGCCGCCCGACAAGCGTGTTGGTCGTTCCTAATCGAACGAAATGTAATTCCTTACTACAGGACAAATGCACTCCTCAAAACCACCATCTTCATCAACGAGATTCCCCCGAATCCTCGGTTCACTATCGTCGCAAAGCTCAATTAGGTGGTAAGGGATTCCAGAATCAAGATAATTTTCAATAAATCCAACATCATCATAACTAGAATACCACTTGATACCGTTGTACCAAAGGCGAACAACATTCTTCCCGTTCGACTCCACAATATCTTGAACCTCGGGAATCGTAGTGACGATAGCGATGATGTCCTCGTCACCTGTAGCCTTTGCCTGTTCGACCATGCGGTCATAATCATCCTGAAACATCGTGATTGCAACGTCTGAGTAACAACTCATTATACAACTTCCTTTCTTTTTCCAACCCAGTGTTTCTGCTGTCCTTTTGATATATTTATTATATAACTTTTTAGACGTACAAAAGAGAAAAACGGATGGAGAGCGACAGATTTTCTTTCTGCCGTCACCACCCACTTTTTGTTCTTTTGGCTTAATCATTACCCGCAAAAACGGTCGCTCGCACGCGCCTTCACAAACAGAATAGGTGTCGTCCCACAGCGTTTATACCCGAGCTTTTCCATCGCCCGCACCACACCCTCAATACCGTCACGCGACGAAAAACGCGGAACAAAAGTCCCAATAACACCATAACCACACAGTGTCTCAACATTTCCAAATCCATCAGTCAGAAAACGCTCCTTCATGGCGCAAAGTTCGCACCGTAGAGAGGGGATGGCGTTCAGGAATGAAACCAGTGCGGACGCCTCCTTGTCACACCCATCGCCGTACCACTTTGTTTCTCTTATTTCCTTCTCAAAACCAAACGTCTGCGTTTCGCCGACCACACGCCACTCTGTACCGTAAGCCCCCCAGCGCATTTCAAAATTCGCGCAGATTTCCCACATGTTATCGTGGGAATCTTTTAACCCATCAAGATATTCAAGCTCCGCGAGTGCGCGTTGCTTATCACGCTTTGCCAAACGCGAATTCTCGTTCAGTTCCTCAAGATACTCTCTTAGCCTTGGGAAACGCATTTCTCAAACCTCATACACAGTATATGCCTTGCCGTAATGAACGACACCTTCGACAAGTTCCAAAGAATCGAGAATCGCCATGTGCCGCTCATTCCGCACACAGTCCTTTTCCCACGTTTCGCCTTTATAGGAGTCTTCGACAAAAAGATGGTAGGGAACATTGCCATTCACAAACCCCTCAATAAAACGCACGAGTGGATTATGGAGATTCCACTCCAATCCAGAAAAAACAATGTGGACGATAGGAGAGTCAGCCGCACCAGAGTACACGTTCGCGCTTTTGAAAAATGTAAGTACATTATCGAGCTTCTTATCTTCCGCGCTCTCGATCATGCGGCGCACATCATCACGGAACATAGTGAGAATGACGCGATCCTTTTCCATGTTAAACCTTCCTTTCTTTTCCCTAGCACAACTCTTTCGATACGTTTATTATATAACAAAAGCTAAACACGAGCAGAAAAAACAAGGAAAACGGCAGAACCTTCCTCTACGCCGCCACATTCCGCCACAACTTTTCTTTGGTCTATTCCGAACAAATATCATCAACAGAAAGATAATTCTCGCCACAAATCATATCTTTAACATCCGCAACAGAATCGAGCAAATTGGTAGGATCATCTTCGGAAGTCCAGAAATGCTCCCAAACCTGTTCGCCGTTTGGAGAAAAAACGAGAATATGAAATGGTGTCTCGTAGTCCACATCACCCTCAACAAAATTAACGAGAGGGTGTGTTCTACGCGTTCCCGTGTCAGGAAAGACAGCGTGAACCACAGAATCATCTTTTGAGGAAAACACACGAACATCAGGGAGAGACGCAAGGACTTTCTCACTTTTGAACTTATGCGCGAGAGCAATTAAGTGTTTAAAATCCTCGCGAAACATCGTTAAAACAACAGTGTTAGGCATAACACAACCTTCTTTCTTTCGACAAACAAAAAGGGCGCATATCTACAATTTCAGCAAACACACGCCAAACCAAATCAACGAATATAATCGTTCAGAGTCGATCTTTCTTCGCATATCAGGACAGCTTTCTCTCGGAATCCCGCCATCCTCGCCGATAAGATTCTCTCGCTCGTCAATAATGGAGATGTTACTACCAAACATTGAATAAAAAACGAAATGGAAAGACACATCTTTACGTGCGAGATACGCTTCAACGAACGCAACATCCCTTAGAGACCTATCCCAGAAATAGTCGTCCCAAGAGATGTGGAAAACCTTACTGTTCTTCATGTCTTCAGAAACGCGTGCGTCATTCCAGAAGTTAATAATATTTTCGTCACCTGTCGCATGGACAAGGTGATCAAGACGCTTGAAATCCTTCTTCCAAAGTGTCAGACAAGCGTCGTCTTTTTCATCATAAAAATTGTTAAGCATTTTCTTTCGTCTCCTCTCCCCAACGTCCAGTTCCAGCATAGATGGAGCTGGACTGATCCCAAGACTTCTTTGTTAAAAGCAAGAGAAACTTAACGAACGCGCCGAACTGTTTAGAACGCAACTGCGACGCTGCGAAGAACATCGGGAGCTTTTCCTTGTTCGTGAAAAACTCACCGTCTCCCGCAAACGCGACACACACCATATCCTCAAATGCAAGGTAGAGTTCGCACGAGAGGATTTGCCCATCTTCACCTTCGAGGTTCACAACGCCGATGAAGTCGTGAGAGTCAGGTATGAACTTTCCTTCGTAAGTTTTGTAGAAGTCATAATCTATTTCACATGCGTTTGCGAAGTCATAGAGTTCCTTGAGGTTTCTTTCAAGAAAAGTGGAGGCATTCTCACCATCGCGGATAACGGTCGGCTTACCAAACCCACGCATGAAATCCTGAAGTTTCTTGTTTACCATATCTATTCTCCTCTCGTCTTATCTCAACCTTGTGTATTTATTATATAATATTTCACTATATGCCAAAGAGAAAATTGGCGCAAACCGTGAGGTTTTCTTCTCAACGATATGCGCCGGTTTTTCGTTTCTTTGGTTTATCGAGGAAGGGGATCAGACGAGAATATACCCGTTCTCGTAACACTCGGGGTTTCGCGCACCGATGTAGGCTTCAATCTGTCGCGAAGAATAGAGACACTCCATACGCTCAAAGAGATCTGCGTGGATGGAGGAAATCGCGCCGTAAACCGTATCAGAGATCCAGTTTCGCGTGTTGACTTCCTCCCCTTCCTCAAACGCATCATCATAAGGGGAGATGTAGACCTTAATGTTGTTGTTTGAGTAGTCCACCGTAAACTCGCCGAGGTTGGAGAAACACACGCCATCAGTAGACTGATTCGAGTTCAGCCGCAGAGCGTTGATGATTTCGTCTGTACGCTTCCCCATATACGTATTGATGGAGAATACAAGCTCAATAACATCCGCCGCACAGTACGAATACTTCATTTTCGAGAGGTCTGTGACATGTTTACGAATCGAAACAACAAGATCAACAACATCAGGTTCGAGCAAAAGACCGAGCTTTACAAAAAGAGCTTCCTTCGCACAACACTGAAGCACCCCAAGCACATGTTCTGCATAATCTACACTGTTACGCACCTGCCGAATCGCGAGCTCCTGTGCGGCGGGGGAGAGGGCTTTGTAACGTACAATTTTATCCATTCTGAACTTCCTTTCTGCTCAACAACCATTTGATGTATTTATTATATAACAATCTGTCGGTGTGTGTGGAATTTTTTTAGAAAACAAGCAAAGAAAAACCACCAGAAAAGGTGGTTTTTCTTTTAACACAGGATAAGCTTTACTGCAAGGAGTAGATCCACTTATCAACCATGTCGAACACATCATTCAGCTCATCCTTATTGATATAGATGATGATGTGTCGAGAGATTTTAGCTCCCTCCGCAATGGACACAAAACGAATCGTGTCATCCGGACGAAGATCGATCTCTTCTGGGCGAATGAAACCTTCGTCAAAGAAGTTCCCTTCAAGGGCAAGGAGACGCCGCTCGAATCGGAGCTCCTCAACTCCGTGGGAACGCGCGAAATCAACGATCGCGTTTTCCCAGAAATAAGCGTTTTCTGACGTAACACGAATATTCCCGCTCCGAGAAACGCCGGGGTCCGTGAGAAGACCCTCGCGAACACGGTCAAATATCGTTACCATAACAAACTCCTTTCTGGCGCGGGTAAATAATCTCTATGCGCCACACAAAACAACTCTACGTATATTTTAATATGGAGCTACTTAGAAAACAAAAAACAAGCCAAAGAACAAATTCCTTTGGCTTATTTGTTAAACAGCTTTTGATATGAATTTTCCTTGTTTTTTCAGCAACAAATCTTCCATCCAAGCATCAATTTCTTCTTTTGTTGCTTTGTATGTTTTTATTTTTCCACCATGCGCCACAAAATCCGCTTCTTCTTTGGAACGTATCTTTTCTTTCTCTAGGTGTTTGTTAAGGAAACTAGCACCAATAGAATAGTTCTGCCCCATCTCGCTACTCACTTTCGTCCAAATTTTTCTTCTTATTCATTTCGAGCAACAGCTTGAGGAATCCAGATTTTTCCATATTATCTCCGACCGTTTTTTCTTTTGACGCATTTGCACAACAACTATCATTGTTCGTTACGGTATTTATCGAGGATGAATTTAAACCAAAATTCCCATTTGGAGGCTCCTGCTGGAAAAGGAAGCGAATATCAACATCAGGATTTACGGAAATCAACCCATATCTGATAGCGAGACGGAAAGTAATCTCTCTTTTCGCTAGATTGCCAACCATCGCACCCAAACTCTCTTTGAAATCTTTCAAAGTAAATGAACTTTTATAGAAGTTGCAGTCATGACATGCGGGTAAGTAGTTGGACTCATCATCCGCTCCACCACGATTAAAAGAAACCACATGATCAATTCTCATGTCTCGTCTAGTAGGAATCTTTTGTCCGCAATAAGCACACCTGCCTCCATACATATCATAGATACGCTGACGCATCTTTTCGGGAATTCTTTTTCGTTTACGCTCAGACATTGCAAAGATCCTTTCCTTTGGTCAATCGAAAGCAACTCGCTCGAAACGATATATTTGCTCGGCATTAGGGTATTTCTCTCGGTCTACTTCTGAAAGAAACATATCTAGCGGACGGACATAATATCCGAAGTCTCCATAAAGGGCGCGATAACATACAAAAAGTTCCTTGGTTTCTGTATGTGTTGCAACAGAGAGAATCAGATATAGGTTGCCTTTAAAATGTCTCCAAACCTCATCTGGACGAGGAAGATTACGCTGAACTTTGAGTTCTGAAATGTTTGTAATTCCACTGTCATTGCTTTTCATAACGTTTTCCTTTCTCGTGTTCCAATCAGATTTTTACTTCTACAACACAAATTGTATCGTTATGCCAACCACCATGAGGAACAAGAAGGATTCTTTCAATCTTAAATCCATATGTTTTTCCAATCCCGCCACTATTCCACCCAAAAGTTATCACCTTTCCACCCTTTTTCAAGATTCGAGCTATCTCCTTTTTATGATTCGCCCAAAAGGATGCCTGTGTTGTTTTCATTGTTATTTCTAATCCGAAATTTTGATAACATTCGCTAACTTGTCTAGGCGAATAAGGCGGGTCATATAAAATTCCATCCACAGAAGAATCATTAAACATTTTTAAAAAATCCAAAGCCTCCAAATGATAATCCGTAGAATATTCTGGATTTAAGTCATTTGTTATTTTGGCAAGCTTGTTTTTATTTGCAAAGGGATCAATCCAAAGTTTGTCTTTATCTAATTCTTCTTGAATGAGTTTTTTTATTGGCTTTATATCAAATGTATTTTTATTCGGCATTGCCCAGATTCTTTCTATCTTCATGAGATTATCCCTCCTGATTTATAAAAAGTATACCAACCGTCAGATAACTTATCTGTTTTAGCCTAACAGACTCAAACTTCGCACATCAAAAACGTTCCACAAACATTTTTGCCTTTTCTCCTTTGCGAACTCGCATAAGTAGCTGAGATGATAAAAAACCCTGTGATGTTCTACAAGGGCTTTTGCGACTCAGATATTTTTTTCGCGATCAGACGCTTTTCCGTAGATTTTTACGGTCTCTACATGCCCGCAACTGCAAGTGATGTCGTATTTTGCCATTTTAGTTACCTCCTTGCGATAAATAACGGGCGAGAGGAGTGCCCCATTTTTCTTAATCTAGCACTTACGACACATCATCACAGTCATCGTTGTCCCACCCGAACTCTCCGTTCAGTCCCTTGCTCCACGTCATATCCATCAGATTCTTTGCCTCGCGCATGGAAACCATACTGCGACGGGTAATCTTGCCGTTCAGCTTTAACTCAACACCCGCGCCGCTCTTTTCGTAGAGCTTAATTACGATGTAGCGGCAACGATCGCTTTCCTTATCCGTGACACCAACATAATATTCAAGCGCCATCGGAATATAGTCTATTTCAACTTCTTTATCGCCGAAGTCCAGCTTTACATTGACCTTCACGTCGCCTTGAAGCCACTGAACAACATCCTCTACCTCGCTGATGTCATCAGAAGCATTTTTTCCGAGCGTATGCTCAACCACAACAACTGGAATGCCTCCTTCGTCTCCCCAGAGTTCGCAAGTGATGTGCTTATAATGGCGCTGTTCGAGTAGGTTGATAATGCGCGTCATAATGATGTCCATTTTTACACTTCCTTTCTTAACTATTCAGCTCGTCAGCAATCCACGAAGGGGACACGATTTTTCCATCGTCCGCAAATGCGACAAGGTTGGTGCGCAACCACTGCCGAACATAATCAGAGGAGAAGAACCTCTCGACGGAGGTGTTCTCATGATGAACCTCATACAGCTTCTTCCAAAACGAACTGATAAGAATCCTTCCGACGATTTCTCCCTGTAATACCATCGGGAGTTCATGAAAAGGGCGGCGATTCGGTTGACTCATAATGCGTTCCTCCTGTTTTTTCAACAACCACTCTTGATGTGTTTATCATATAGCTTTCTACAGGTAAGTGTGAGGATTTTGAGTCGATAGACCAAAGGAAAAAGTTTGGGAAAGACGTTCTTTTCTGCCGTGCCAAACCGACATTTGTTTTCCTTTTGGCTTATCTTTTCACCACCCCCACGCGCCGCACATCCACTCAGGAAAGACGAGCGTGCCGTCCGAGAGAAAGCGAGCACCTTGATCCAGAAGATACGCGCTTCCGTCATCGAAAGAGTAGTGCTGTTCGATAGTACATTCTGAACGAACATGAACGTCGTTGTAAATCTCATCCCAATAATCACTCGTAATCAGCGCGGAAACAACCTGTTTTTGAATCACGAAAGGGAGTTCGTCGAAAAGGACGCCGTTCTTCTTGCTCATGATTTTTCCTCCTAGTTCCAACCACTCAATATCAACTCTTGATGTGTTTATTATATAACTTTTTATAAGTCGATGTGGAGAAAAGGCTTTAGCAAAACAAACAAAAAGCACGCAACGAACCTTTCGTAACACCACGCGCCTTCTGGTTTTCCTTTTGGCGTATCCATCATTAGGATCTACTTCTTCACAGTGGGACACAAATCCGAGGAAAACACGCCATCCTCATCAATAAGGTTTCCGCGTTTCAATCCGCGCACCCGCAAAATAGAATAAGATCTCCCTCCCACGCACCTGCGCAAGAGAGAGAGAACGGCGATCAGTCCTCGCCCATATAACGTTTCAATCCGCGTCAACGACATTTGATAGAGACGAGCCACCTCACGGCATTGACCACCTAGGAGTCGTTGTCGCTCTCTACCTAGTCCGTTGAGGTGACTGTTAAAGATCCGCCAAGACATGAAAGGCTCCGATGTCACTCTGACAGATGTTATCTTACCACATCAGAAGTTTGATGTGGGAGATTTTTTGTAAAAGAAGAAGATTTTTTGAAAAGTTTTTTGTAAGCAATAGATCAAAGAAAAAGCGACTGTCAGATAGCCGCTTTTCCTCATTTGCTGTGGATAACTTGCAAATCTTTTTGTATTTTACACAAACTTGTCCGTTTTGTCAATAACTTTTTCGTTTATTGGTCAAAGAAATACGGCAAAATTTTAACGCCACCAATTCTCAGACCACCAGCTTTTTAACTTCTTCCAAGACGATTGAGGAACGGGAGAGATTTAATCAAAACCATTCAACCTTCAAACACACACAAAATCCAAGCACACACAAATCGGCGAATTCGCCCATTTGTCTAACCACCACTCATTATCGAATCTGTCAAGTGCCTTACTCGCCTCATCAACCGACTTCGTGGTCAAGATATTGACACATAGGTCATCTCCAACAAACTCGCACTGTAAGTTCGCATCAGGAAAATAAAAAGGAACTTTTTCCACAATCTCATCCAAGATTCGTTTCTGATCAGGGAAGATTGCGAAATGTTCTTCAACCTCGCTTGTGAGTGTTATCTTCATTTAACGGAATCGCACCTACTCTCCACATCAATCTCGTACAGTTCCATCTCCTCGCCCTCATCGTCATAGTCCACATAACGATCAGCGCCGATGTAAACCACACCATCAGGATTGACATAGAACTCCTGCGCCGCCATATAGTCATCAATCACGGTGTCGGGGCGAGCCTTAACTTGTGACCACTCGTTCTCAAGCCACTCAATAGCGTTCTCAAAGAACGGGCGGAATTGACGGGCGATGTACTCTTTGACCTCATCCTCGGGAAAACCGTCCACAAAGATGGTTTCTCCTTTTTCTTTTGCTTCCCATACAACAATGATGTCCTCTCCTTTAGACATACCACTTGTAGCAAGAATAGAGATGTAGTTGACTTTATCATAATCAATAGGAGAGGAAGATCGTCTTTCTCCATAAGTGTAATCAAGGAGATGCTTGACTTCTTCTGGAGATTCAAAGTAGAGATTAAAGCCAAGTGTTACTTCATTATGATGAATAATATCTACAAAATAGACCAAATAGAAAGGTGTATTGGGGAACTCCTCGGGGACGATAGTGTCACCGAAGAACCAACTTAGATATTCCTGCTGTCCGAGAGGGTAGGCAAGGCGTTTCTCAAAATAGGAGCGCACCTTATGTTTCTGCGTATAGGAGAGCGCGTCAAAAGTCTTTTTTGTGAGAGGTTTTGTCTTAGTCAAGATAATCATTCCTTTCTGTTCCTTCTTTTTCCTTCGGGATAGCGGGAAGGAGGACGAGATTTCCTGTCACAACGAAACTGTCTTCCTTAATCCGGTCAACAATGACGGATTCGATGTCCGTGTTGAGACGTTCGAGGGCAAGCGTGAGTTCGTCGAGGATGTTCCTATAGAACTGCCCAAAGACGCGTGCAATATCCTCTGTCACCTCTGCGCTGATGAATCGGTCGGCGAAGATGGTTACTCCATCTTTCGGGCAAGGGGTAACAAAAGGGTCATCTTCCAAAAGGCTTATCCATAGACTCTTAAGCTTTTTAACGGGGAGGTTTCCTCTTTGATTCGGCGAGATGTCGGGGTATACCAAGCGGAAAAGCTCTTTAAGTGCCTTCTTGTTGTTCGCCGAGACCGTAACGTAGAGATTGATTTTTCCGTTCTTATCATAAACCTCATAGGTCATATTAAGGGAAGATTCCTTGCCGAAGAAGTTTCCAACAAGCTCGTCAAAAAGCCAATGGAAGTATCGCCGTCGCCCATCAAAAGAGGTGAGTTCTTTTCGATAGAAGTCGAGGACTTCCTCTTGCTGAAACGGGGTGAGGTCGGCGTAGGAGGTGGTGAGCATGTGGAGTTTTCCTTTCTATCGAGGATTTGATGTCTTGTTTTTCAACAATTAAATTATATAACTTTTTGTCGAACAATGTGGGTATTTTTTGAAATAGTGGTTAAAAATAGACCAAAGGGAAAAGACACGAGAGCCGCCATCCTTCCTCGAAGAACGACCATACCGCCATAACTTTCCTTTGGTCTATCACCAAATTCGCCGAGGAAGCCCCTGCATTTAGGCATGGGGAGGAATCGGCACGGTCAAACGTGTTGTTTAGAGGAAAAATTTTCCTCCTTAAATTTTTATTTTTTTCTCGATTTACACCACATATTATACTATAATTTAGAAAAGAAAGGTGGTGAAAAACAATATGGTTCGAACTTTGAAATTGAAATTGTTGATAGACCAAAAGGAAAGTGAACTTTTGGACGAAGTTTCGCGACTTTACAACGAAGTCTGCAACGCCGTGTCCTCCCACATTTTCGAGAACAACTTTCAACTTAATTTTATGTCGCTCCAAAAGGACATCTACGACGATCTTCGGGAACGGTTCGGGCTGAACTCGCAAATGACGATTTCGGCGCTCAAGACCGTGACAGCGCGATACAAAACCGTGAAGGAGCAGCTTCGGGCGAATCCGATGAGGTTCCGCGACAAGTACACCGACGAATTACACATCGTTCCGCGAACACTCGATTGGCTTATGAAACCGTTGATTTTTAAGGCAGATCAAGCGGATTTTGTGCGTGCACGGAACTACCGATTGACCAAAGGGAAGCTGTCGCTTTCGACACAGAGCGGCACGATCCTCGTTGACTTTCAGGCGGCACCGAAGTTCCACAAACTCCTTGATGAGGGGTGGATCTGTGGAACGGCGACACTGGTTCGACGCAAGCAGACGTGGTATCTGTGTGTCCCGATGAAGTCTCCCAAAGCCGAGGAAGACGCACTTTCGGACAAAATAGATCGTTCCAAAATCAACAAGATTGTAGGTATTGACCGAGGGATCGTCAATCTCCTGTGCGCCGCAGACTCAACGGGGAAGACAACCTCTTCCTCTGGTCGAGCGATCCAGAAAAAGCGCGACAACTTTGCACGACTTCGATACGAATTACAGGCGAAGGACACACATTCCTCCCGAAAGAAGTTAAAACGAATCGAACAACGAGAGAACCGTTGGATGACGGACGTAAACCACGTTTTGTCGAAGGCACTCGTTGAGCGATACGGGGCGGGAACGCTGTTCATGATCGAAGACCTCAAAGGAGTCTCGTTTGCGGAGGAAAATCTGCGTCGAAAGTCGTTGAAATCGCGTCGAAACCTACGTTCGTGGGCATTCTTTCAGTTTGAGCAGTTCCTCATTTACAAAGCAGAGGAACAAGGGTCTTACGTCCTAAAAGTCCCTGCAAAATACACGTCTCAGCGATGCCCGAAGTGTGGTGTGATTGATAAAACGCAACGCCACCACGATGAACATGAGTACCGTTGCCGTTGTGGATTCCGCACGAACGACGACCGCGTAGGCGCACTCAATCTTCTTTACCTCGGAGAACGGTTTCTTGCGGGTGAAGACAAGCCTAAATTCGTGAAATCCAAGACCCTATCCATAGCGACGTAGGCATGACCTGCGCCGTTGGGGAGCCGTCATACCCCCTTGATGTTCTGCCTACGAAGGGAGACAGACGTTCGCGTCTGCCGCTTGAACCTCGCGCCGTTTAGATGCGTACGGCTGGGACAAGCCCCCGGATTTATCCGTGGGGTATATGACATTAGTGTTCAAAACACAAACTCAAATTACCGCGCTCGTCAATCTCCCAAGCCTGAGATTCCGCATAATCAGCAAGAGACTCAGCACTATGTGCTCTAGCGTTTGCAAGCAGAAGACGATATTCGAGATACTTAAAAAACTTCTTATATCCAGAAGCCATCGTCTTTTTAAACACATCAGGGTCGTCCACCCACCCTCGCAACACATGCACCCAACAAAAGCTAGGGATAATATCGTATTCGGCAGAAACGCCCTTGGAGTCAACACAGAGATGAATATGATTAAACACATCTACCTCAACACCATGCCCACCCTTTTTACCAACAAACGCGAGATCAACAAGGGAACTCATGGTTTCAACATCATCGGCATACAGGTTCAAAGAAAGGTCTATTTTGTAACCTTTGTACTCATTTCCGAGAACACTCAAACAATGGTTCAAACCATAACCAAGCTTTCCTCCAAAAGTCTCTTTCAATATGTTCTCAAGCTCGGTTTCAACACAGCGATCACAAAACGAACGCCACGGCTTAGAAAGCTCAATTTCGTAGTAAAGAGCGCTTTTTTCTCTTTTAGTCAAATCACTTGTCCCCGTACCACACCTTGTCTGCATAACAACAATCCCTTCTTAGAGAAAATGACGGGAATATCCCGCCATCCACATATTCAACCGTTAGTCCATTACGGGACCAAACGCCTCGCGCTCAAAAGCCTCATCCATCTCGTCAAGGACAGCACGAGCGTAGAGGTCGCTCACTTTATCCCAGAACACCTTACGGCTCTTTTCCATGTCGCTCACATCGAACCTCACATCCTGTTGACCGAATGAATATTCAAACGCATAATCGTTGGAAACGATGTCATCCTGCTCAAACAGAAAACCGATACGGTTCTCTTCGACGAAGTAGAACACCATGATGAGGAGGTCGGGCGAGAAACCGTGAATCAGTTTTGCCTCACCGATCAAACCACCCGTACGCGTCCACGCACCGACACCAGTACCATGTGTAATATGTCGGATGATGTTATCCACAGTCGCGTCCATGATGTAGTTCACGCCATTCTCATTGCTGTTCTGGAGGGAGACACGCTCCTTGCGAAGAAAGCTCGCCTTGATGTCATTGAATGTGTCGCCAACCTTGAAGTTACCCATTTTTCTTTCCTTTCTGTTCAACAACTCTTGATTGATTTATTATATAATAAATCGAATGTCAGTGCAGGAAAAACTCGAAAACCTTGTTGCTTGTTTTCGGGAAACCTCCGTCAACCGATGTACGAATGAACGCCTCAACTTTCTCACACACCACACCGACCGCAGCAGTTGCAGAAAAGATACTGTCTCCCTTGTAGAAACACGCAACGTCCACAACATCTTGGCTCAGAAGGCGAAACGCCATAAGAGCGTCACCGCACCCAACCGAGTAGACAGGAGAAGGGCAAAAGACCTGTCCGCGAAAGACAACATCACGCCCCTTGACCGTCTCTCGAATCGTCCAGTCCATGTGGTTCGCCGACATAACCTCTGTGATCTTCATGCCGATCCAGTCGATGATTGCGACAGGAACAGGACTCTGAAAATCGAGGTCGAGAATCTTTTTGTTTGGTTTATTCATCTCGCCGACTTCAACCTCAAGGTGGGAGGTGTGGAGGAGGGAGACCTTAGAGTGGAGGGTTTGAAGAAGTGTGTGCATTTTGATTATCCTTTCTTTGCTCAATCTAAACAACTCGTTTTGATAGGTTTATTATATAACAAATCTTGTTTTACGATGCGAAAAACTCCTCGATAGAGCCATATTTCTCATAGAGTGAACCATCCACAAGTGCATCAACAAACCGTTCCGACCACTCACAAGCCGTATCAACAGAAACCGTTCGTTCAAAAACAGGAGAATCCACCCCCTTAAATGCGGAAAATCGTAACATTCCATCATCTACAGCGCCCAGTCCAACCGCCACGTCATAATCATCCGCGATAAGAAAGGAAACAGCGCCATCGGGGAACACAAATCCACGGACAATGAGATTCTGTCCGTTGACGACCTCCTTAACCGCCCAGTCTTCTGAAATAGAGCGTGTTGCCTTGAGGAGGAAGTCTTTTTCCTTTGGCATATCAGAGATAGGAGTCTTCACGATGGCAATATTGATGAGCTCATCATAGGGCTGGTGGTTTCCTCCGTACGCAACCTCAATGTAGTCCGTAGGGAGGCTGAGGAGTTTATTTTGGAGAAACGAGAGGATTTGCGACATTTTGTTTATATCCTTTCTTCAATGTTGATTGCTAATACTTGATGGTTTAATTATAAGCCAAAAGAAGCGGTCAGAGAGGATGTTTCCACTCCAACCGCTCATTTTCTCATACGAGGTCAAGTCGGCGCAACAGAGCGTCCTTTTGGTCAATCCCGCCATCTTGCTCAATAGGTTCATTCCCCATCGCAATAACAGCCCGTGCAAACCGATTGATGTACATGGGAGCACTCTCCTCCGTCACGGTGTCTGAGAACTTCGTCTCTGATCCGCACATCATCTTAACCTGCGCAGTACCGTCTCCAAATACCTTTGCGTTCATCATCGAGCCACCTAGGAAGACTGCATAGGTGACAGGATTGTCAAACTGGAACACACGAAGCGTTAGGGAAACGCCATTGACCCCAAGATGGACGAGAATATCCGAAACCGCATTTTTGAGCGTTTGAATTGCAAGTGTACGCACATTGTCGAGATTGTCGCCATTCTCTGTGTTACCAAGCTGTGTGTAACAGGAGTTTTGAGCTGCCGCACTCAGCTCCATACTCTCCGCAGGGAGAGTTTCGAGGAGCTTAATAAAAACGTTGCGTACCGCGTCGATGGTGTTTGTGGAGGTGTTTTGTGTCATTGTGATGTATCCTTTCTGTTTCTACGCCAACATTTTTTGAACAATTAAATTATATAACTTTTCATCTGACAATGCAGGTGTTTTGGTATTGAATGCAATTTTATAGACCAAAGGAGACGAATGGAAGCGAAAGTTTTACCTCGACGCAACCATCCGTCCCTAGATTAGTTCCTTTGGTCTATGAGATCATACTCACAGCCGCAACAAGACGATTTCGCACAACGCCATCGCTCTCGCTACCGTCAAGAGAAACAAAAGTATTGACAAAACGGTCAATCATCGCGATTGCATCTCGCACGGAAATTTTCTTCGAGAAAGCTCGTCGACCAAGACAATCCATCTCCACGAGCACATTCCCGTCCCTCACGATTCGAGCATTCATACCGACGCCACCTGCAATGAAACGATAGGACTGAAGATTATCTTCGAGAGAGACGCGGAACACAATCACCCGCCCATTGACGACAAAAGCGGCAACCGCCTCATAAGAAGCATCCTCAAAAACACCCAACACAGTCTGGATTGCAGATTGAGCATCGCCATCATAATCGTCACCAACAAGACAGGTGTTTTTCTCACCTTTGCGCCCCGCATAAGCCGTCAAATCATTGCAAGGGATATTCTCAATTTGAGAACAGATTGCCTCACGAATTACATCCATTGTTGTTTTTCCTCCTATTCAATAAATAACTCAACCGATGTGTTTATTATATAACATTCCGCAAGATGACGAGCGAATTTCCTCAACTATTTTTTCGACTTGCAAACCACAGCTTTAGTCGTGGAGTGTTGACCTAGGCAAAAACGGCACACGAGCAAGGTTGATTTCCTTGCAGGTGTGCCAATTTTTGGCTTATTCGGACTTATCGCTAAACCAAGCTTTTACTTCGTCAGCGAAGAAGTCGAATATAGATTCTACCTCTGCTGCGAAAACTCGTCTTGTTTTGGCGATGTTTTCGCAATACACGAATCGTTTGTTTGCCATCCCTAAATCGAGGGAGATCTCGGCCTTCGCAAGAGTCTCGTAGGACTCTACGATTGGAGGCCCATCATAGTTATCCGCTTCTTTAGCCCAAATAGGAACCATAAGATAAGCCTTAATGCGTTCTTTTTCTGGCGAAAAGAAGAACACCTGTTGTACACCGCGCTCATCATCCAGTATGAGCCGCCATCCATACCTTTCGGCAAGATGACCCGCAAGAAGAATGGACATGAGAGAACGCGCTTCCTTTGCGCTTTCTTCTTGGTTAAAAGCATAGCTTGGAGATTGAATACTCACGCTCTTAACCAAAACGGCAACTCCAACGCTCTTGTTTCCAAGAACCATTGAAATAATGTTCTCAACAACAGTCTTGTTCATAATAATCCTCCCTTTCAAACACCAAAACATTAACACTCTTATATCTAGAGTAACACACCAATGCTTCAACAAAAGCAAAAAGCCGCGCCCAAAAGAAAAGAGCCTCAATCGCAGAGGTTCTTTCATTTTGGCTAGTCCTAAACATCAGTTTTCAGAATCAATTTCAGAATCGTCGTTTTGGTGCAACCCAATCACGCCCACCACATTCATCGCATACAACGCCATGCTTTCGTAAGTTCCATATAGACGCTCTAACTCGCGGAGGTCGGTTGCGTCGGACGCAGTTTCCGTTACCCAGTGGGAGATGCAATCGCAAAGTTCTTTATGCCAAGGGATTTCTTCCAATTTCCCATGCGCAGACAATAAACTATAGAAATCTTGAATCACAGCATCATATTTTTCCCCGTCACGCAACCTGTGCTTAAATCGCTCGATTTCATCGTCTGATAGATTAGAATGACCTTGTAAGTGGACAACAGGCTTTTCTTTTACTCCATTTGCGAGTTCAACAAAGGAAATCACCATTTCCTCATAAGTCTTATACCAATCATACATATCATGGTAGCTGCCACACCCACCTGTAATGGTGGCGGCAGAGGAAAAGAGCATACCATATAATGCTTTGCCATTTGGCAGGTTTTTGATTTTTCCGTTGCGGACAAAAAAATCTTTAACTTCGCTACTTAGGGTCAAAAGGGTTTTGTACCGTTCTGCACAGGCAGTTTGCCACTTTGGGGAGTTTGGATCAACGCCATTTACCTTGGAGTTTGCAATAGCGACAACAGAATCAAAATAGTCGAGTTTTTTTGTGAGTTCTTCGTTTGTCATATAGGTTCTCCTTTTTTTAGAAGATTTTCTTTAATTGTAACGCATTTTTTAAGAAAAGAAAACTCTGCATTGTTTTTTCGTGGCGTAAATGAGGAAGGGTTTTCTCGGCGACGGTCTATAAGCCAAAGAAAAAGTTTGGACAAAGAGATGAGTTTGCGTCAGTACAGCATTTGTGTGGATTGAGGAGAGAAGGAAACAGAAGAAATCGCGGAGATAATTTTTGCACACAAAAAGAGCCCCAACCGAACGGGGCTCTCTTTGCGAGTTGGTTTAGAAAGGAGGCCATTCCCCGCAATGCCAAAAGCGGGGGATTCATGGAAACCGAGGCTGTGCCCCGCCGAGCCGACATGCCGACGGAAGCCGCCCATAGCTGACAGCTGCGCATTCCTCGCAGCCCTGAGCACCTTCCTCCGTGCCCTCAGCTATGGTTGTATTATAGCATAAGCGGAAGGTGTGTGGGGAGAAAAAAGAGAAAAACGGAGGAAAGTTTTTGTGTTTTTCAACAACAGAAGCCTTTTCTTTTGGTCAATTGAACTACATCGGTTTCAACGATGCAACAATGATTTCGTTCATCAGACGGCAAAACAGGTATGTTTCTTCCTCACCGACATATTCTGGCAACCTCTCAATACACTCGCGAGCAGAGATTTGGTCAAACGATGGATTTGTCGCATATGGACCATCCCACCAGTCCAAATCCCCCAAAAATTCAAGCACACGGAGGAACTGCCCTTGCGTGGTACGTGGAACACGAAATGAGAAGGCTGCATAGTTTCCAAAACGCCTTTTAACCTCGTCAAGAAAAGAGCAAAGAGAAAGTTTTTCAAACTCGTTCCATTCAACACAAAACTCACGATCAGACTCGGGTGTGTTAGAGAGATCTGGGAGAGGCGCAGAGTGAATGGTTTCAAGGAAGCCGTCTATAAGAATGGAAAGTTCCTCGTACTTTTTGTCAAGATTCTCATTTCTCATCCATCTTTCTCCTTTGTAGTCATTTGCGGAATTTTAAGCAAGCTGATAAGGATTTCGTTTACAAGTTGAAACAGTTTATTAGCATCTTTATCACCAACATATTTTGATAATTTACTCATGCATCCTCCAAACGATCTTGGGTCAAAATGAGGATTGTCTGGGGTAGGACCTTCCCAAAACCCAAAGTCAACGATGAGGTCATACACAACACCAAACCGCCCTAAAGGTGTAGCAGTCTTCCTATGTGACCAGATGATGAGGTTTTCAAATTCTTCTTTTAGTTCATCAAGCATTGAGTGGATAGATTCTTTTTCAAACTTCTCCCACTCAAGAGCTCTCTCCCTTCGTTCCTTTGGAATATCCGACATATCAGATGGCGGAGCAAAGGCAATTTTTCTATGAAGCCTATCTATTAAGCGGGATAATTTGTAGTATTTGTTGTTGAGAGTTGTGGGGTAGTTTAACATATTCAATCCTCCTTTTTTTTCTTATATTATAATTCTTTTTGATGAGCCAAAAGAGAAAATCAGGGTGGGCGATAGTTTTTCTTTCTACCGACACATCCTGATTTTCCTTGGCGTATCACTTCCTAAATTCAATAGAGATCGGCATCATGGAGATAGCAATATTTCAATCCGCGTCAACGACATTTGATAGAGACGAGCCACCTCACGGAATCGACCACCTAGGCGCCGTTGTCGCTCTCTACCTAGTCCGTTGAGGTGACAGGCAAACTATCCGCTAAGATGTTTGACGTGTTGTTAGTGTAACACATATTGATAACTTTGTTTTATAGTTTTCAAAAATCAAAACCACCTTTTTCTTTGAAAAAATCCATTAGAAGATCGTTCGCCTTATGCACGGGAAAGTTGTGTTTAACCTCTCCGAGAAACCCACGGACAATCGGAGTTACGGATAGTTTAGAGCGCGAGAAATCGAACACAAAACCGTCAAAACTCCGCCCATTCCCACACACCTTAACCACCAACCGAGAGCCTTTTTCCACACGGTCGATAAGGAGTAACTGATTACGAGGAAGGTCAAGGACACAACGAGATTCCATGTCAGTCCGTGTAAGCGTCTTGATGAGACGCGCACGAATCTCGTCTTTCTCAGAACCTTCTCCAAACCCCTCATAGGATGGAGTTTTCTTACGCATCCATCCATTACCACTCCAAATGAGGATGCGGTAGATAGGGAGCTTTTGAACAGTATCAAGGAGCGTTTTTTCAATGAGTCTCATGCAACAACAACCTCCTTCTTGGACTGAGCAGACATGTTCTGAACCTGTTCGACGACGAAATTACGAATGTACTCAACAGCGTTCTCGGGTCGCTCAAAAGAAATAACCTGATAGTTCTCGTCGATAGTTTCAATATGGATCCAACTGTCCGAGATAACCACATTGAGACTGCGGCCTGTGCGAGGGATATTGATGTGGATTTCCGCGACACCACGCTGCACACCCTGACCGATAAGAATGTTAATTCTCTTGGAGTAGAGAGGCGCCCCCGTATTCGTGGGAAAGAAAATGGACACCACAAGAGGAAAACGCGACAAATCCTTAGTCAGCACCTCCATAAAACGCTCACGAAGACGCTCAAAACGCTCGCTAACATCATCTCCGCGCTCAATCTCCGAGAAAACAACCTTGAGCGGGTTCTTTTCGTCAATGGAAAATGCGGGAAATCCGAGAGCCATCGTCATGTCTACGAACGCGGGGTAAAACTTTTCAAACATAAGTGATTCCTCCTTACAGCCAACTGCTTTTAACTCTTTTTCCTATTATATAACATCCAAAGTGTTAAAACAGCAATTTTAATGTTACAAGCAAGAAAAAGAAACGCCACACGCATCATAAAGTTTCTTTTATTAGAAACGTAACGGTGAAAAAACTTCCTTTAAACATAGGGAAGAGCTATCACTTCCTCGACGATTATGATATTGTTTTATCAGCGCAAACTCAAGACCTTTTCTAAGCAAAAGAGCCGTTGGATGTCCAATATGAACCGTCGGATTTCTAAGACACTCGTTCAAAATATGGAGAGAACGCGCTGTTCGGCATCCGTGTGGATTTCTGGCGACAACCACCATTGATACGAGCGAATGACTGCCTTGGAGCAAACTCATTGGCAAAGCGGGCGCAGTCAGCGTCTGATGATGTAGGCGGGCTTGGTTTTTCTTTTACACTCACAGGGATCTTCATTTGGAATCTATCGGTAGCGTCTCCTTCCTTACGGACACTTACCGTTGAAATCCTCTGCTTACTGTTCGTGGAAGGGTTGATTACTTTTTCGGGACCAAGATTAACCTTGTATTCCTAGCCTTCCTCTGTGTCGAATTTGATATTGATAAAAAGGAGATAATGACAAATGAGTTACCTTGCCACTGATGATATTTATTGTGGTATGGCGGAGGAATTGATGAAACAAATCGAGCCAGAATCCGTAGCGGTCAGCGTTTGGTCGCCGCCATATCATGTGGGGAAAAACTATGAAGCAGATCAAAGCTATGATGAATGGCTTAATATGCTATCAGATGTAATTAATCTGCACTTTACTGTATTAAAACAAGGAGGATTCATGGCGATTAATATAGGAGACATTCTTTGCTTTCCAGATCCCGATATGCCAAGAATACAGGCCAATAACGTTAGTATGCGCAAATGTAAAATAACAGAGGAAGAGGTCAGAAAAGCGGCAGAAGAACACCCAGACTACAATAGAAGACAATTAGCTACTTTGCTGGGGTGCAGTGAACAAACCGTTGATCGGAGACTTCATGGAAATAATATAAGAGGCGGAAAATACAACACGCAAACTCGGGTTAAGATTGTAGGTGGTTTTCTTGAAGAGATGGCACTAAATGCAGGATTGTATTTATACGATCGCAGAGTGTGGATAAAAGATGCAGCATGGGCAAACAGCAACTGGACGACGAATTCATACAGGGCTGTTGATGAATTTGAATATGTATATATTTTCTGGAAGCCAGGTATAACCAAGGTGGACAGAAATAGACTTAATAAAAATGAATGGTCAGACTGGGGAAGTAGAGCAGTATGGAATATAAGATCGGTTCAAAGAAATGATGACCATGAGGCAAAGTTTCCACTGGAACTGCCGCGCCGTGTAATAAAACTATTTTCTGAACCCAGAGATGTTGTTTTAGACTGCTTTATGGGAAGCGGAACATCTGCAATGGCGGCAATAAAAGAAAAACGCCATTATATCGGTATTGATAAAGTCCAAGAATATGTGGATCTATCAAAACGTAATATAAAGGCATTTAAGTTGGATGCCGCACAAATGACGGCTCCTCCACATTCCTAATGGCAGGAGCTTTCTCGGCGAAACGTGGTAACTCGGAAGAAAAATATATACAAAAAAGAAAGATCACAGAAAAAATTCTGTGATCTTTCCACGCTTTACAGTTCGGGTTGTAGCATCTTCGCCACGAGCTTGTTAATAGCTCGGCAAAGACGCTCTCTCTCGTCACTACCAAGAAACTCAGACACAAGCT
>ERZ772766.391-NODE-391-length-26227-cov-8.233112_pt1 | contig 26227 bp, 15 predicted proteins | sample MGYA00511379_ERZ772766 | MGnify/ENA primary metagenome ERZ772766 (study PRJEB29015, sample SAMEA2737895) | human oral metagenome | biome: human oral; feature: human-associated habitat; material: dental | place: China | collected 2116 ...
GGCCTCATCTGGGTGGACATGGTGTGGCCGTGGGTGATCGCCTACGACCTGTGGAACCACACGTTCTTGTACAACTCGCTGGCCGACTACACGTGGTACTGCACGCTCGCCCTGCTGCTCGCCTGCACGATTCCGGCGTTCACGTGGGCGAAGGGCCAGTGGATCTGGTTCCGCTGCTTCACGCTGGTCTTCTGGATCTCCATGAACACCCTCTTGCCCGAGGTCTTGGTCCCTCCCTCGGACATCTTCAACTTCGCGACCATGGACCCGCGCGCGAACATCGCGTGTGCGGCCCTGGCGCTCGCGGCCAATGTCGCGTTGTTCGCCTACTGGCTGTACAAGATCGTGGTGTACAAGAGGAATCCGATCACGGGCGTCCTGTACTGCGAGCTCGCCGAGTTCCGCACCATCGTGCGCGAACACTGCGACGATCGTGACAAGTACTTCCTCGTCGACCGCATCCCCGAGACGCCCGAGGACCTCGGCTTCGAGCCCGACTCTCCCACGCCGCCCGTGGACGGCTACCGGGCCTGGATGCCGTGGTGGAAGGGAGAAGATAGGCGGCATTCGTCGAAGAGGGGTGATTGTTCGCGCTCGTAGGTGCCCTTGTCATCCCTCATTGCCGAGGCCTCCCCGCGTTGTGGCGGGGAGGCCTCGGTTGTAATGCACCGTATGGCGCTTGGTGCGTTCTGACTCGGCAGTGCGTTCTACTGCACGAACACAGCCAACTGGGCGTCTTAATGCGCCTTATGGCGCTTGGTGCTTTCTGACGGTCTGTACCAGTTTTGGTGCTGGATTCAGGCGTCTTAATGCACCTTTTGGCGCTCGGTGCTTTCTGACTCCATTAATGCTTGGTGTGATGAGCCAATTGCTGAAACGTCTCAATACACGTTTTGGCGCTCGGTGCTTTCTGACGGAGGGCTGGGAGAAGCTGGAGTTCGCGGCTCAGGAGTCTTAATGCACCGTTTGGTGCTTGGTGCTTTCTGACATGGGTGACGTTGCGTTGACGGATGATGAGCGTGCGCGGTCTTAATGCACCTTGTGGCGCTCGGGCTTTCTAACAATGTGGAGCGTTTGCAGGCTGTGCAGCTGTTTGGGTCTTAATGCGCCTTATGGCGCTCGGGCTTTCTAACCCGCCAGATCATCGAAGCGACTATCGGTCGCTTCGAGTCTTAATGCACCTTTTGACGCTAGGTGCTTTATGACCAACGTCGAGGGTACCTGGGTAACCCGCCGCCTGGTCTTAATGCGCCTTATGGCGCTCGATGCTTTCTGATGTGGGGTGCGTACAAGTTCTTCGCCAAGCTCTTCGGATCTTAATGCACCTTTTGGCGCTCGGTGCTTTCTGACTACTCGTCGCCTCTTCCATCAACCGATATGAAGCCTGTCTTAATGCACCTTTTGGCGCTCGGTGCTTTCTGACGTGGGGTGCGTACAAGTTCTTCGCCAAGCTCTTCGGGTCTTAATGTACCTTATGGCGCTCGATGCTTTCTAGCTCGATTTCAACCAGTACAAGTACCTCATGGAGACGCGGTCTTAATGCACCTTTTGGTGCTCGGTGCTTTCTGACACCGGGGAATGATGCACGGTGACACTGCTTCTTCGCAGTCTTAATGCACCTTTTGGCGCTCGGTGCTTTCTAACCCTACAAAGCCTGCACGTCCGAAACCGCCGCCTCACAGTCTTAATGCACCTTATGGCGCTCGGTGCTTTCTAACTAGGACTGACATTACGGGGTTGCCTACCCTCGTTGATTTGTCTTAATGCACCTTATGGCGCTCGGTGCTTTCTAACCGCTGTCTAAGATTATCTCGTCGATCAAGCCTACCGTGTCTTAATGCGCCGTTTGGCGCTCGGTTCTTTCTGACTACGAAGTGGTACCTGCTCACCCCTGAGCGGCGTAAGGCATCTTAATGCACCTTTTGGCGCTCGGTGCTTTCTGACCAGCTCTCGCCCCGCAGCATACTCAGGCTTCATCGACAATGCGGCTTAATGCACCCTTTGGCGCTCGGTGCCTTCTGACACACCATGCTTTCAAACACAGAAACTCCGAAATACTATGCGTATTAATGCGCCTTGTGGCGCGCGGGTTTTCTCACTTTGTTTCACCATTGACGAGGGTGTGAACACTCTTGGCGGGGCTTAATGCACCTTTTGGCGCTCGCTGCTGTCTGACCTACTTGGCGAGCCAAGGGTGACTCTGGCGCTGATACGTCTTAATGCGCCTTATGGCGCTCGGTGCTTTCTGACACATGTTTTCTACAGTAGAGGAGAGTTCCTTGGTGTTGTGTCTTAATGCACCTTATGGCGCTCGGTGCTTTCTGGCAGGAGAAGGATGAATATCTCTATCAACACGCGAGGTCGGTCTTAATGCGCCTTATGGTGCTCGGTGCTTTCTGACCTTGGAATCAAGATCGTCAGCAGCGAAGAGTTTGAGTCCGTCTTAATGCACCTTTTGGCACTCGGTGCTTTCTGACGTGCTTGTGTTGCGACTAAGCGTGCTTTGGATAAGGCGTCTTAATGCACCTTTTGGCGCTCGGTGCTTTCTAACTCGGCGAAAACCTGGGTGCTGCGCAACCTGATGGTGGGGTCTTAATACGCCTTATGGCGCTGATCTTCGAGGGCTGTTGGAAAATGTCGCATGCAATTCGGCTTCCACTCCTTCAAGACTTGAAGCGGCACCGTTGAGATGTTGCGGTTTTCGCCATTCATTGAAGTTTGAACTAAGGGAATTGCATGCGAAATTTGGTGGTGCTTGGTGCTTTCTGACCAGCGTTGCCTTGATGTTGCCTGCTCGCAGGCACGCCTGTCTTAATGCACCGTTTGGCGCTCGGTGCTTTCTGACGCCGACAAGGAAGCGTTCGTCAAGATCGCCCGTAAGTGGTCTTAATGCACCGTTTGGCGCTCGGTGCTTTCGGACGGGGGAACCGGGTATCGGCAAGTCGTCGTTCGTCGAGGGTCTTAATGCACCGTTTGGCGCTCGGTGCTTTCTGACCCCCACCACCCCGGCAACCGATCCGAAGCCGGAACCGTCTTAATGCACCTTTTGGCGCTCGGCGCTTTCTGACATACGTCTAGGGAGTGGCGCGATCTACGTAACCAGTCTTAATGCACCTTTTGGTGCTCGGTGCTTTCTGACGAGATCGGAATCAAAATGGTACAGAAACGGAACTGTCGTCTTAATGCACCTTTTGGCGCTCGGTGCTTTCTGACACGCCCCCACAGCAAGGAAGAAAAAAATGAACCCTGTTGTGCGGTCTTAATGCACCATTTGGCGCCCGGTGCTTTCTGACGTGGATACTCACAACCCAGAAGACAAACCCCGCGCCCCCGTCTTAATGCACCGTTTGGCGCCCGGTGCTTTCTGACTAGGATCTCATCCTGCACTGAAGAAAAGTGCTTTTCCAGTCTTAATGCACCTTTTGGCGCCCGGTGCTTTCTGACTAGGATCTCATCCTGCACTGAAGAAAAGTGCTTTTCCAGTCTTAATGCACCTTTTGGCGCTCGGTGCTTTCTGACTGCCCGGCGTGCCGCACCCCCCTGTGGCCAGGGAAAACGTCGTACCGGATCGCCAGTGGCCGAAAAGCACGCCTCCGGCCAACAAGCACGAGGCCAGATTACCAGACTTTTCGTTGCGACTGCTAGCATCGCCGCGGAACGCCTGCGGGGTCGAAGCTGTCCCGGAAATCGCCTTCATCGTCGGCGTGTCGCTCCTCCATAACGCTTCACACGTGCAGAGTAACCGCAAGGTTGTTGAGTGGAAGGACAGACAATCACGACACTCGCCACGGCCTCGTCCCTGAGAGAAGCGGCCAGCCCCGAAGCCCTCACTCGCGCCAGACGCCGACTCCTCACAGCACACCCGGACCCCACCAGAGCGAACACCCCCCCATGTCAGGAAGCCTCACGGCAGATTCTAGGGGTGGTTGCAACACGTGTTATGCCCTGAGCAGCAGCTCAAGTCGCTGCTTGGGTGTGTCCCAGTTTAGCGTTTTGCGTGGACGGTCGTTGAGCTGGTCGGCGATGGCGTCCAGGTCTGCTTCGGTCAGGAGTGACAGATCGGTTCCTTTGGGCATGTATTGGCGCAGGAGCCCGTTTGTGTTCTCGTTGGTGCCGCGTTGCCAGGGTGAGTGTGGGTCACAGAAGTACACGTCAAGGCCCAGCTGTGAACCGATCTTGCGGTGTTGGGCCAGCTCGCTTCCCTGGTCCCAAGTCAGTGACAGACGCAAGGAATGGGGCACGTCTGCGAGCTTGTCGATAATGGCATCTTGGACTTCAGTAGCTGTATGTCCATTGGGCAAGTAGAGCAGCAGCGTGTACCGCGTCGAGCGTTCCACGAGCGTGCCGACCGCGGATTGTCCTTTGGCTCCGATGATTAAGTCGCCTTCCCAGTGGCCAGGAAGCGCCCGGTCTTCCACGCTGGCGGGCCGTTCGCTGATCATCACCATGGGGTCCTTGAATCGTGGTCGCACCTGACGAGAGTATGCGGCTGGGCGCCTGCGAGCACGTCCTTGGCGCATGAGGGAAGCGATCTCTTTGCGGAGTGTGCCTTTGGCTTGGACGAAGATGGACTGGTAGATCGTCTCCACGCACGGGTTCATGCTCTGATTATGCGGGAAACGCATGCGCAAGTAAGCACAAATCTGTTCTGGACTCCATCTGAGCTGGAGCTTGTCCCAGATGATGCCCCACAAGCGAGGACTGGCGCATTTGCGCGCTTTAGGACGTTTGAGCCGCTTGCCTGCTCTCATGTGAGCGATGTAGGGGTTGTAGCACGTGGATGTAATCCCATTGCGCTTCAGCCCCCGGCTCACAGTCGAGGGCGAACGCCCTAACTGTCGAGCGATGTCACGAATAGAGAGCCCTTCAACGCGCCATCCGAAGATGAGCATGCGTTCCTTGAGCGACAAGAACCGTTTACTGATCCGATGCGGGTGGCATTTCATGTACAGACGGTACCAATGAGCCTGAGGAGCGATACTGGCTCGCTCACACCGTCCACTTGAACGAGTCCGGCCATTACGCCAGACCTTACCTGTCCGCTTCGAGACCCCAACAGCATGAGCTGCCTGCGTGAAGTTCAAACCATCAGCAAGAGCCCGGACATACTCCCGATGCCGAGCCTGACACGCCTCACGACGGGAGGGGTACTCAACCCCCTGAAAAACACGACCAACACCAGCCACAACGAACTCCTTCACCAAGATCCGTTGCAACCACCACTAGAACCTAGACACCGACGAGCAGCTCCGCGTCCTCGCCGCCAGTGACTGGGCCCCGCCACGCATCCACGCGCTCGACGCGAGCACCATCGCGACGGCGGACCCCATCACCCGGGCGCTCCTGGCTGAATCGGTGCGTGAAACCCTCGAACGGCGGCTTGCCGCAGAACGCCCCCACGGCACCTCCGACGATACGCGTGCAGGACACGACGCTTTCAGTCGGACAGTCACAGACGACTATGACCACGGCAACCACCACCTGGCGCGAGCCACTATCCGCCCGGCCGCCCCAGGCCTCGTGACCCGCGCGGCACTCTCGGCACTAGGCCTGCCCGACACCGACGCCACCATTATCGACGAACTCGCCCAGGCCTCGGATCCCAACCCGCTCACGTGTGTCCTCGCCGACGCAGCCCTGCTCGACCTTGACAGGTACGCCACCGGGGCAGGCCTGCTTTACTCGCGCGTCGGAGCCACCCTCATGCTTGCGGCACCGAGCGACCAGCGCTTGGCCGAGGCCATCGATGCCGTCGCGGCCGCGGCCATCAACGCGGGCGCGCGCGTCACCGACCTGACGACCCAGCACATCGATAAGGAGAAAGCCCTCGCGAGCGTCGGCATCGACCCGTGGACCGCCCGGCCCAGCGACGACCCCACGGGCCAAGCCGACCGCATCCTCTACGTCGGCTGCGATGGCGCATGCGTCCACGTCAAAGCGGGCCGCGTCCTCGTCGATGCGCCCGGCTCGCTGCCCGCGACGTCCTTGCCCAAAACAGCGTCACGCGCATCGTCCAATGCGGAAACGTCGGCCTGTCTGCCGGAACGCGCTCGTGGGCGATGCGCAGCGGCGTCGACGTCGTGTGCCTGTCGCGGCGCGGCTCGTACCAGGGCGCCCTCGTCGGTGCGAACAGGGGAGCGCACGCCAGTCGGCTCCTCGCGCAAGTGGCCCTCACCGGCGATCGTGAGCGGCGCGTCCGCCTCGCCGCTAGCCTCATCGGCGCGAAAATCCGCGGCCAAATTACGTCCTCACCCGCATCACCCGACGCGACGAAACCGTGCACGTCGCCGACACGACCGCGCACATGCACGCGTGGCGGCGCTCCCTCGCGGGCGCGCGCACACTCGACGAGATCATGGGCATCGAAGGCGCGTGCTCCAACGCCTACTTTGACGCGCTCGCCGCGTGCGTGCCCGCCGACGTCACCTTCGACGGCCGCAGCCGACGCCCACCCCGCGACCTGCCCAACGCCGCCCTGTCCTACGGGTACGCGATCCTCCAGTCCGAATGCGTCGGCGCGCTGCACGCCGCCGGGCTCGAACCATCCCTTGGCATCGCGCACGCGCCCACCGACAAGCGGCGCAGCCTGGCGCTGGACCTCATGGAACAGTTCCGCCCACTCCTGGTCGACCAAACCGTCATGGCACTCCTGCGCACGCGCAAACTCCGGCCCGAACACGGCGTCGTCGAGGCCGAGGTCGGGGGGAGTGTGGCTGGGCAGCGACGGCAAGAAAATCCTCGTCGACGCGTACGAGGCCGCCTGCCAGCGATCCGTCAGCGGTGCGCTCCCCGGATACTCGGGATCGTAGCGCAGACACATCGCCCACTCCGCGCAGATGCTGGCGCGCGCCATCGCCGAACCCGACTACCAGTGGAGCGGGGTCGCCTGGCGATGATCTACATCATCGCCTACGACATTGCCGACAACAAACCGCGCCTCCGCGTCGCCAAAGCGCTGGAATCCTGGGGCTACCGCATCCAAGAATCCGTGTTCCAGCTCCGCCTTGATAGCGCCACGCTGGCGCGCGTGTGTTTGTTACTGGTCGCTCTCATTCCTGAGAGCGACGACGTCATCCACATCTACCCCGCCAGCTCATCTTGCGCCGACCGTGCCGACATACTCGGCGCGGCCATAGCGCTGGATGATGTCGGGTTGTGCAGGGGAGTGTGGTGAGGGCTAGTGGCGAGTAACCCGACGGAGACCGGGCCCTGGCAGGGGTGCAGGTGCCTTCGACTTACGGAGTGAAGATGCATTTTGCCCAGCGTTGCTCCTGGGGGGCTGTTGTACTTGTGTACTAGACACTGTTGCGGTTGGGCAGCTCGCGCTTGAGGATTCGATATCTTCTTCTTCGAGGGTTGTCATTTTAAACTCGAAGCGCTGAGCCCCTCCCTTGATTCGTTTCTGCTCATAGTCCTTGAAATAGTCGATGATTGATGACTTCTTATCGGAACTCGGGTAGGGCGTGTACGAAACGGGGTCCTGTTCCTCGGTTTCGTCTGTCTTCCAGCCGTAGGCAGAGCGGACGAAAGCGACCACGGCAGGCGAAGATTGCTTCGCAATGGCGCGAGGAAGTGCCCGCGTAATAGATTCTGGTACCTCGCTGGCAGTGTCTTCGCGTTCACTATCCTCCCTGGAGGAGCTGTGGTAGAGAATAGTGTTGAGATCCTTGTAGCCCTCCGCCAGTGACTGTGAATCGTGGAGTGAGAGAACCTTTGCGGAAATAGATGCTGTTCCTAGTCCGAGAGGTTTGCCCAACCCGAGATGGAAATATCCTTCTTCACCAGGCTTTTGCTCATCTTTGGGGACAAGGTTCGCTGGCGTAAGCAGCCAAAGAATGGTTGAAATCTCCTGCGCGGTGAGGTTTTCAAAGCGCAATATTGACTCTAACGTTGCGCCAGGTTCGATGTATGACCCGATAAGGACTTCAGAGCCTGCAAGCGCTTGGCCCTCTGTCTTGGGAGTGAGGGTGGGGGAAGCCTTCTTGCTTGTAAGGAATCGGTGAGTGGGGTATGTTTTGCGTATGAGTGAGTGCTGTTTCGTAAAGCACTTGGATCGCTCAACGTCAAAAACCCCTTTCCCAGTGATTGAGCGGAGATATGGTTGTGCTGTCCATGGTTTCGGGCTGGCAAGAATTGGTGGAATCCAGCCCTCGTGTTGTGCCTGTTGGAGGCTTCCTGCCGATAAGTAGGCGTTCTCAAGGAAGATCCGCCCTTTCAAAGCTGGAGGTGCCTCATTATTCGAGTCTTGGGCGACGAATCCCCAGAGACGATCGGCTGACGAAGCCTCAACCAGGGAGCATGCCGGTGTAATAGCTCCTCGCCTTGCAAGGTTCTCGGGGGGAAGAGAATTGGGAGATACTGAGCGTCCGAGTTGTGAGAATGTAATCTCCCATTTTCCGTCGGCGTGCCTGCGTGCGAATACGGGGATTCCAGGGCCCTCTTGCCCTTCCTTGAGAAGAGCCTTGTAGACATGCTCTAGTGTTAGTTCTTCCTGTAGCTTCTTCTCCCCGAACTCGCATCGAATGTGATCGATAGTGCGAGAAATGAGTGTATGTTCGCCACGTGTCTCATTCTCGCCGGCAATCTGATTGCGCGCGGCGAGCAAAACGGTCGCAATCAGTGCTGAATTGTGGTCGAGTGTTATATCGCTCTTTTTCTTCGACTGTTGAGGGAGGTAAAAGATGAATTCATTATATTTTCCCTCGACTAGTCTCTCATTGTCCTTGAGTGAATAGTTTTGGTTGGAATTTGTTAGGCGGACTACCCATGCCTCTGTTTTGACATTATATGGTTGTGGTCGCTTCTCCTCTGAACCTTTCGATATGCATAGTTTTATCCCATTAATTTCTGATACGACCGGTATCGGTGTGCCCCAAAAATTCCTGTCAAATACTCGTAATGAGCGAACTTTGCTAAGGTGCGGTGTTGCTTGACGAACGCTCGCGAGTAGTTCCTTGATGGCTTTGGCTTGTTCGTCCGTGTGGTGAATTCTTTTTCCGGGTCCTCTTTTGTATTGAAATTTTCCGTTCCTGAGTTTTGGTTGCCCGTTGCGATCGAGGACGCGTACACCTCGGAATCCGCCGTAGATAGATTCGTTTTCTCTGCCAGATGGGGTGAATGCTACACCAGCCATTATCGAATCAGGGAGTAGGGCATATTCGTGCGGTTGTATGTACCAAGTTGTCTTATCTTTACTAGTCTTTGCCCTTAGAAAAGCAGCGGTCCATCCCAATTGTGGTTCCATACTGAACTTCTGTGGGTGGTCAGTCGTGTATCTAAATTGTGCCTGCAGCTGATGATCTCCGAATACTCTGAATCGCGACTGGGTTATCGATTCGAAGGCAGATGAAAGTACCCCTTTCAGTGAGGTAGCGGGGATCATCGCGTCTTCATCGGCTGTCGCGCCGTCGGGATTACCGCTTGCGGAGGGGAATACTAGCCGACCGTTGGTGTCACGCCACGCTGTGATGAGCGGTGTTTTCGTTTCGATTGTTAGTTTGAGAGTCCCCGAGTAGGTGCCTGGAGCTAGGTGGTCTAGTGGTGCAGGTTCAGCATCCCGAAAGAAGGGCTTCTCCTTGCTTCTTAGCGTTGGAATACCGTTGTATGCGTGGTGAAAGTTGCTCATTGTGCCCACTCTCCCGTGAATAGCTGGTCGACTACGACCGTGTTTCCGTACTTATCTTCTTCTTGGATGAACTCGACTGCCGTCATGTCGTTAGTGGGGGAGTCTTTTTTGCCCTGTTTTGTCTGACGAGTGCCGGTATTGGGGGCAGACTCTTCTTTGCTAGTCGCAGCAGACTTATGCTGCAGATAGCTCACCTTGTGGAACCAGCCGCTGACAGATACTGATTCCGTGCCTTCAGACGATGTCTTCGGTCTGTCGGAGGTGAGCGTCAGGTCGACGGCACCCACGTCGTTCAGCCAACGGAACTCGTGAGCCAGAACGTCGCCCTCTGCAGGTTCATTGGGCAGTTTCACCGGGACCCAAAGACGCACTTCGAACACTTTTGTCTGATCGAAGTCTCGCCCATCGATCGGCGTGACAGAGAGCTTCGGCGCTTCGGCAGGGGAACCCTTATCGAAACCCAAGACTGGCCACGTCCCATTGGTCGCAAATGCCAGGCCCTGAACGTCCCCGCCCGAATTTGTCCGTGTGTGCGCGAGGAAGACATCCAAGCGTGGTGTGTCACCAGGCCCCGAGAGGATCGGTGAGCGTGTTAGCGTCGCTTTCTGATTCTTGTCAGTCATCGGCGGTTCCTGTTTCCTTCGATGGTGTGCGCGCAGCTCCCGGGCCATTCTCTAGATGCTCAGACCAGTCGGTCGCTCCCTTGACTTTCTTCAAATAGCCCAGGACATCCCCTGCAAGCGCTCGCTGTGCGTCATATTGCCCCTGCGTCGTGCTGGGCGCTGTGATGCCCGGATGCCCCAATGCCATGTCGCCATCAAGCTTCCGTTCCGGAATCGCGACGCCGTCCCGGCTGCTTCCACGGACCTTGATCGTTGAGACGACAACCTGGCCCAGGCCTCGCGTCGAACGGCTACCCAAGGGGAGTGTGCCTGCGGACAACTCGGCGAGCACCAAGCCGAGCAAGACGTAGGCAGCGCGAGCGTAGGGAGCGTACACATGTTCCCGTTGCTGAGAGTCCTTCTGGCTATCCTGCGGTGTCTCTTTTGTCCTTGCCTCTTTGGGCTTGCTCTTGGCTTCCCCCTTCTCAGCTTCGATGTTGCTCAGGAGCTGGCGCAGATCAATGTCGATCGTGATCGGCTCCCACTCGGTGCCCAGATACACGGCCTCAGTGAAGAGCCCACCGTCGATGACGCCGCCCGTCCATCGATCAATCGCGTTGTGTGTGACTTCAACGCATGTTCCGATCTTCTTCGACATGCAATCATGGACGGTGAGGGCACCCCGGTACTCGGTGCATCCGAACATGTAACGGACCAGATTCGGCTCAACGGCGATCTGTTCGTGGAGATCATGGGATGCGAACGTGGGCAATTCGTCTCTTGCTGCGAGGACCGTCCGCGCGATGCGCGAGGCCCGTGAGCGCAGTGCACCGCGAATCGAAGTTCCTGGGATGAGGAGTTGGGCGTTCTCCCACTCCTCTGATGGGTCCCGGAGCGGATAAACGACCTCGTGAACCTCCTCTTCGATGCCTTTCTTCTTATTCTCTGCTTCTTGTGCGGCCTTGCGCTGCTTCGTCAGCTTTTCGTCCTCGGCGACGAAAATGCCTGTGGGTGACCACCAAGTGATCGTGATGCGTGCGGGCTTTTCCAGACTCCAACCGCCCAGTTTGAGGGGGAGCGACGTCCCTTCCTCGTCCTGACCGATGAGTGCGTTGAGAACGTCCGCGGGTGTAGTCAGCGTACCGGCATCGGTAGTCCCGCTGAAGCGACGGAGTTTCGGCTCAATAACCTGGATCTTTCCTTGGCCAGAGCCTGTGCGGCCACCCAAGGAGAAAGTGTCGGATTTGAGGACATCAACGATGAACTCGAGGAGTTTCTTGACGGTGTCGGAGGACGCAGGCCCCGGAATCCCCTCCGACTGTTTGTTACCCTTCCGCTCCGTGTCGTTCTTCTGCTCGCCATCGCGGCCCTCTGCGGTGATGCGAATGGCGAATGCAGTCCCGCGCGGCAAGAACTCGTGCTCGTAGAGCGCTCCGGCTGAGGCTGCCCCCGTCGTCCGGTCGATGCCGACGCCGTGACGCCTCGGCAAGGGGGACTCGCCGGAGTCTTTGTCCTTGTGTTGCGGGAAGGACACAGCGTGGAATGTGAGTGCACTCTTCCTAATTGGGAGCGACGCATCACTTGGCAGCCCGCGATCATTGGCGGATTTGCCAGTGTAGTCCGTGTCATCGCCCCATAGGGAGATCCAATTCTTTTTCGAGAACGTTCCTCTGTCCTGAGTCGCCGGATCCCCGGCCTCCTGCAGCGCCTGACGGGCGACATCGCACGCCGCGCGAACCGCGCCCCTGATGGAACGGCCGGAGATCGTTGGTTCTTTAAGGCCGTTGCGGCAGAAACGGATGACGGTTCCCTCGCCGTCGCGGTCGGGGACAGCGTCGACACCACCGACGTGGAGTTCCGACGTCAGCTCAACGGGGATAGTGAGTTCATAGCGTGTGAAGGTCACTTGCCTTCGCCTCCTTTGGTTGTCGCCGAGGAGATAAAGTCCTGTTTTGTCGCCTTCGTGACGGTGAGCCTCTCACAGTTGAGCAGCGGGTGATCCACGATGAAGCGCCCGTAGCCCTGCGCCGTCAGCTCGCCCACTCCAAAGGGGGCGAGCTTCAGGAGGTTGTCTCGATCCCCCTCGGTGACCTGCACCTGGATCACCGATCCCGCCTGGATCGCTAGGCGACTCGCGCGCGGCCCGTTGTCCGCAGGCGACCATGAGTCGACGCGGCGGTGACGGATAGAGGGGGTACCGACTGCCTCGACGGTGATGCCCTCGCGCTTGAATGCACGAATGAGGTCGTCGGCGGTCCCTCCGGCCCCGAGTCCAGCGGAGCGCGCGATCACGTCGGACTTGAACCACAGAAAGACTTTCTGATGGCCGGGCGAGGCCGGGATGCCCTCGCCGGGTGCCGTCCCGTTGGCAGATTTGGATGCATCGCCGGTGGGCTGCGCGATACCAGCGTTGCCGAAACGGCTACGCGACTCCCGCTCGTCGTTTGTCTCGTTGCGGAGCGTGCACGTCGCGGACCCGAAGGTGCCCGTGAGCTTGCGCGACCCGAGCCGGGCCTCGCGTGTCTTGCCGAGAAGAGATGAGACGGAGGCAGCCTTCCAGAGCTCATCCGACACCCAGACGTGCGCGCGCATGCGCATCTTTTCAGGCAGAGCCTCGACCAGGACGAGTTGTCCCTTGCTGGCCGCGCCCGTTTCGTGGTTGATGGCGGTCGTCTGTCGCCCGCGCAGGGGAGGCTTACCGTACCAGCCCTGAGTCTTCGTGCCGGGTTCTTGACCGTCGCCTTCCTTCGGGGCGAAGAACACGTACCCGCCGCGAACCGGGATCTTCCCCGTTTCCTCGGTGGAGTCGCCGTACAGGGTGATGGTCGAGTCCGAGGGCGACGTCTTGTCTGTCTTGAGTGTGAGGGGAACGGGGAGCCCCTCAGTGTCACCGATGACGGGCAGCGCGTCCGAGACGAGCAGGTGACCGCCGGTCACGGCGTTGGTAATGACCGCCTCATCCTCTCCGCGCTTCTTCGATGACACCAGCCGGTGCAGCCAGGGGAGCAAGACCGTCCCGCGCAGGAAGTCCAAGGAGCGGATTTCGTTCGAGAAGGGGACCTCGTAGGACACGATAGGCGAGTTGAGCGTGAGGTCCAGGATCAGGTGGTGCCCACGGCTGTGCTCAGCTGCGGGACCGTCGACGGTCCCGACCTGGTGTTGTGTGCCGCCCTGCCGATGGCCGGGGATTTCGATGTCGTGGGAATTGTTCTTCGCAAGACTCTCGGTTAGGCCAGAGATCGTCTGTAGGCTTTCCCGAGTGAGCCTCCGCAGTCGATCCGCGACGGTCGCTACATCTTTCGACGAATATGTGGGGCTTTCGTTATCTCGGTTCGCCAGGATTCGTTTAAGAGCGCCGGCGGCTTTCGCATCCTGCAGATTGGTTTTCACGTAGTCCTTGTCGCTGACGACAACCGTGCACTCGCCGTCGCCTCCGCTGCGGCCTGAGCCGATGCCTCGGACCATGAGGCCCGCGACCCCCAGGAGGAAGTGCGCGGCATCGATCGTCGTTTGAGCAGAGATCTTAGCCCCGGCCTCGTCGATGAGGGTGAACGTGCCCGTGAGGATGCCGGCCGCCGCGCGCTCCGTGAAGCGTAGGAACTGGGGGCGCGCCGTCCCCGTGGTCGGGTCGATGGACAGGGACACCGTGTCGTGGACCGGGATTGGCGAGGCCGGGGTCGCGTCCGAGAAGAGAACGTGACGCGGGTGGGGGGTTGAGCCCGGCTCGCTGTTGGGGTCCTGGCCGAAGAGCCACAGGGCAAAGCTGGTCCACTTCCCGTCCTTTTGCCCGTCGAGGGCCTTCGCTGCTAGCATCGCCTGCTCGCGCAGGACACCCGTGATCACCGTGCCACGCACGACCGGGTCGTCGCCGCAACGCTCGATTGTTGAGTGCGTGCGTCCCGCGTGGCCCACGCCCGTGGATACGCCCCAGTCGGACGTAAACACGATGGTCACGTGGCCGCTCGCGGTAGGAGAAGTGGTAGGTGAATTGGTGGTCACTTGGCACCTCCTTCGGTGGGATTATCTGCTGCTTCCTCGGGGTCGGCGCCGTCTGTGTCGCTGCTAATCCGTGAAGCGAGGTAGCCGTCGGGCAAGTTCCCGGACAGGTCGATGAGGTCCAGGAGCCATCGCACCTGCTCGATGCAATCCTCAGTGTGCTCGTCGGAATCGTCGAGGCGCGTCTTCGAGGGCACCGGCCCCAACGCCTTCACGAGTGCCTTCGTACCGCGCGCGTTCTCCTGCGCATCCGTCCACTCGAGGCGGATCTTGCAGATGGGGTGCTCGCAGCGCTTCGTTTTCCTCTTGTCGTTGTTTGGTTCTTCCCTGTCCTTGTCGATCTGTTCCTGAGTCGCGGACACCTTCTCGTCTTCCTTTAGGACGTACCCATGGCACGCGGCTTGTACCGCCTTATCGTCCTTGGGGACCTTGACATAGTCGGCGAGGAGTTTGACAATGCGGTTCGCGCGGGCACGTGGGAACGGATCGCCGGTGGTCTGAGTGGGGGCGTCCGGTTTCTTGCCGTCGAAGGCTGCGACCGCTTGAAGGATGCGTGCCCAGGAGGACAACGGCTGCGGAGCTGCGGCGGGTGTTTCCTCGGACGAGGCCGTGGTTGCGTCCCCGATGCGCTGCGGCGCGTAGTGACCGATCAGGAAGGGGCGCTGCGTGCGACCCTTGTACTCGTCCAGCGTGTCATCCGGGTCGAGGACCGTCGCGTCGCGCAGCACGTGGAAGTCGATCGTCGAACAGGGGACCGTATCCTTCTTCTTGCCGAGCTTCTTTCCACGCGACACCAGGCCTTCCGCAAGGTCGTAGGCGATGTGGAACGGGAAGTTACGGCCCACGATGGCCACGCCCGCCGAGGCTGTGAGCGGGCCGGGTTTTTGAATGATGTAGTCGCCGATTTCGAAGTGGTCCCGCTCTGGTGCGTCGGGCTTCTTTCCTCCAGCAATAATGGCGAGAACTGACAAAAGATCGTCGTCTTTCGTGAGTTCCTCGTAATGGTGGATGTAGGCCTCCGCGAAGGGAATCGCGTAGCGCCCATCCGTGTAGACGGTGACGTCATCGCCGCCGACCAGCACGGGAACTACAGGAGGTCCCGGAAGTTTGTCTTTCCTCGCGATTTCTGTGACCTTTTTCCAGGCCTTGGCTACCGCTTGCTTGACGACCCCGTCGAGGCGGTAGTTCACTTCCATGACGAACCACTGGAACCGGTCTTCATCAATGTTGCAGGGGTTATCTTTGTGGTTATACGCTGGTTCTTCGAGGGAATCGAGGTGACAGCAGACCCCTTTGAATGCCTCGCCGAGGTCACGCATGATCGCGCCCACTCCGTTCCCGTCAATGTGAATCACGCCGACGGATGACAGCTCCGGAACAGCGTTGGCGGCGTCGCTCTCGTCGGAAGTGTCCTGGAATGCCTTCTCCAGCTGAAACGGGTCCTCGTACAGGTTGGTAATTGTACCCTTGGGTTCTTCCGAAGTGTGCTGGCGTTTGACGACATCTTCAAGCTGGAGGCGACGCGCCGAACGCGACCATGCGCGCTTGACGCGAGAGGGGAGCGACAGGGAACGGCCTTTGTCCTTTCCAGTCTGTGTTGGGATCTGCTCTTCCCTATCCCTATCCGCCAGAAGCGGAACACCCAGGTCTTTCGCGAGCTCCCGGATGTTTCTTTCATCCTCGTCGGTGAGTGGGGTTGAGGCGGGGAGGGCCGATTCTTCGGCTCTTTGAAGGAACGGGAACTGTGGGAAGCGCGCCGCCGCCGGACGGCGGTTCAGCGAGTACTCCAGGAACACGCTATCAAGCGCGTTGAGATCACCCGCATCAACCGTGTTGGAAGACATCTGAACAAAGACTCCCGTGACGTCGAGGCCCGGGGCTTCGGTCAGCGCTCGGAGGGTGACCTCTCGGATCAGTCGCTTCGCTAATTCCTTTGGATCGCCATCAGTCTCGGTGAATCGGATGATCACCTTACCCGAGGAATCTGATACCCAGAAGGTGGCCGGGAGGGCCTTTATTCCTTTCTCGCTGGTAGACATGGAAGGAAGCTTCATATCAAACGCGGCTTCCTTCACCCAGCGGGACAGCAGTGTGATCTCGAAGGATGCGCCGATCTGCTCGCGCAGGCGAGGGGAGGAGAAGATGAACGGCTGATTGCTGTTCGTCTGCAGCATGACGAGGTAACTTGACATGGTTGGTTCCTCCCTACCCATCATTTCGTGGGGGAAGTGTTGTCAGGAGTGAATGAATGTCGCTGACGATTCGACCGGGAGTGTTTACTAATGTAGTAAAGCTGCGTTGATCAAAAAGTGACTTGGCCTTGTAATCTAGCCAGCCGTCGGTGAATACGATTAGTGCCTGCGAGTCAACTAACCTCCCATTTGTTATTGTTTCAATTTGTTGATGAGCGGTTTTGAGCCATTCCGTATAGTCTGAAGTGCGTATCTTTGGTTTGTTTGACGATTTGGGGAAGTCAGGATTATCTTTCTCAGCTTTTTCGTATTCCTTTCTGATGCATAGGATTACGATGTCTGCGTCGGTAAGTGAGATGTGTGGATTGTCGTAGTTCTGTGCCTTGATAAGATTTGAGGTGCTCAAGTCTTTCTTAATTCTTAGGATCTGGTCTTCGTCTCCCTGGAAGTAGATTGTTCGCTTTGCTAGCCCATACCCTGTGCGTTCGAGGTATGTGTCGAGAAGTGGTTTGGCAATCGCACTTCCTGCCCAAATCACGGCGAGTCCTCCAGATATTGAGGCAATGGCGGGAAAAATGAGTTTTTCGCAGAGTTCTCTCCACCAGTTGACGGGAATCGTTGCATAGAAAACGTAGAAGAATATTGCTGCCGTGATGATGATGCATGCAGATGTAATCGCTACGCGGTGAGGAGAGTTTTTGACTTTATCTAGCAAGGTAAACACCTTCTTATGCGGCCACAGCGTCTATGACGCCCATGCCGTAGCTCGTGTGTGAGCCGACGTTCGTGTATGCGGACAGCGCCATGAGGCGCGAGAAAATGCGGGTCGCCTCGGTGCCTTCGACGCCGCTGATGCGCAGGTAGCCCTCGTGGGCCGGGATACGCTGGGAACTCAGGCGGCCCTGGCCTGCATTGCGGGGCATCGCCAATGACACCATCGACGTACGCGTGAAATCCTGGGTCGCCAACACGCTCGCCATAGCGTGTCGATCAATCCGTGGGGGAGCGAGCCTCCGATTCCACGTCCACCAGCGCTGCTGCAGACTCGTCGCAATCGTCGCCGGAGACAGGCTCGGCACGTGATTCCCCTTCGATGAAAACGTCGTCGGTGTGACCAGGCGTATCTCCCACGCGGTGTCCTGGTCTCGCTCCGCCAGCTCTTCCCACGAGGCCTGGCTGATGATCTGGCCCTCGGATGCGATCAGCACTGCGTCATCAGGGGTGCCCGCCCCGAGGCGCATCACTCCACCCCATGACAGCCATGCATCCAGCGTGTCAATCAGTCGGTCGTCCAAGAAGCGCACCTCGACGCCGAACGTCGACTCCGAATGGGTCAGCTCGCCGAGCGAATAGGGCTTCACCCCACCCGACCCGTGAACCGGTCGGTGTGCGAGTGTTGGGAACTGTGTGGCCCTCTCCGGGCTAATGCCTGGCGGTAAGTCCAGAACCGCCGACAGGGCTGCGTGGAGCCTTCGTGGTGTCGCTGGCACTCCCTCGGGCGCATCGAAGCGAACGTAGACGGATGCTGGCAACGGTGCCTCCCATCACTCGCGTGTGACTGTCGTCTCCGACCGTAACACAGCTGTTCGGATGGCTCATGCGCAACTGTTAAGTTGTCTGGCAAATAGAAAAATACAAGATAAATAGCGGCGCACCCTTGTTCTGACAATCAAAGTAATCACTCGGTATTTTTCAACTCTTCAAACTGTCTAATTAATTGGCGGGTCGGTTCTGGTTGGCCGGTGGGGCGTGCGGGAAGGGGGTGGGGGAGGGGCTGTCTCTCGCCGAAATGTCAATCTCTCCATTTCTTCACCAAAAGGTCAAGAATTCTTAAATTGTGAAACGCGCTATGAGGTTAGTGACAAACCTTGAGACGATGGAGCAACGGCGTGCCATCCGGACAGCCCCGGAGACGCGTCCCCATCCGTACAGAAACGAGGAACAATGATGCATCAACGCTCATGGAAGACCCTCATCGCGGGAGGAGCGGCGCTCGCTGTCGGCGTCACGCTCACCGCGTTCGGCGCCCCCGCCCACGCGGCCGGCGTCCCGGGGATCACCTCCGAGGCTCGCGCCCAGGACGAGGTCATGAACTACGCGGTCAACCTGGCCGCCGACGCCTCCCGCTACGACTTCAACGCGGCCGTCTCCAAGGCCTCGGAAAGCGGCGTGGTGCTGGCTCAGTACCCCGAATTCAACACCTTCTTCGTCCAGTCGGTGAAGGCCGCCTTCGCGCCCACCCTCGGCAAGAACCTCGTCGACGCTGGCGTCTCCTACCAGTCGATCGGCCCCACCCGCTACAAGACGGTCACCGGCGACGAGGTGCGCACCGAGCAGCCCCAGAACACCACCTCTGAGGCCAACGCGGTCGCCGACGCCGCCGGCACGCATACGACCGGCCTGTCTGCCGACTCTCAGCTCAACGACTTCACCCCCGACGAGGGCGACGCCAACGCCTGGGGCTTGGCCGCCGTCGGCGCGCTCGACGCCCAGCAGGTCGACGTCCCCCTCGAGAAGGTCACCGTCGGCGTCATGGACACCGGCATCGATCCCGACCACAAGGACCTCAAGGAACATCTCGACGCCTCGCGTTCCGTGGGCTGCCAGATCAACGGCATTCCCAGCCAGAACCCCGCGGACTGGAAGGATGACCACTACCACGGCACGCACGTCGCCGGCACCATCGCCGCCGCGCACAACGCCTACGGCGTGGACGGTGTCGCCCCCAGCGCCACGATCGTCGCGATCAAGACCTCGAACGAGGCCGGCTCCTTCTACCCCGAGTACGTGGCCTGCGCCTTCGACTGGGCTGCCGAGCACGACATCGACGTGACGAACTCCAGCTACTACATGGACCCCTACGCCTTCTGGATGCCGAACGAGGCCTCCCAGGCTGCGGGCCTCGAGGCTGCCTCGCGCGCGATCCGCTACGCGAAGAACCACGGCGTCGTCAACATCGCCGCCGAAGGCAACTCGAACGACGACCACGACAACCCGACGATCGACACCGAGTCCCCCAACGACGTTGAGGGCGCGGCCGTCGAGCGCAACGTGGCCGGCGGCATCGACGTGCCGGCCATGGTCAACGACTCGGTCCTGTCCGTTTCCGCCCTGAAGCTGCCCACCGGCACCGACCCGGCCACCGCCAAGCTCGAGCGCGCCGGCTTCTCCAACTACGGCAAGAACTCGGTCGACGTGGCCGCCCCCGGTCAGCGCATCTGGTCGACCCTGCCGACCTGGAAGAAGGATCCGCCCTTCGGCTACCTGTCCGGCACCTCGATGGCCTCCCCGCACGCCGCGGGCGTTGCCGCGCTGATCAAGCAGATCCACCCGGACTACACCGCCGATCAGATGATCGACCTGCTCAAGAAGCAGGCGGGCTACACCTACGACCGCCTCGCCGTGCCCGAGGATGGTAAGGAATACCGCGGCGCTGGCCTCGTCAATGCTCTGGCCGCCGTCCTCAAGGACCAGCCGCAGCCCGTCCTCGGCAGCCTCGAGTACTCCCACGACGGCGCCACCGACTGGCGTCCGCTGGCCGACGCTCACGTCTCGGGCACGGTTTACGTGCGCACCACGGTCTCCGGCCCCGTGACCGCGGCGTCCCTCCAGGTCGCCGACAAGGAGCCCGTGACCGGCACCGGCACCGGCGCCTTCACGGGTAACGAGGTCACGCTCGTGGCCGGCCCCTACGCCGCTGCCGACCTGGTCGGCGACGGCCCGCACGTCGATGTCACCGTGTCCGCCGAGGGGCGCAACAAGGACTCTCGCGCCGATGACGACGTCAAGGATTCGGTCTACTTCCACGTGGATGAGTCCCTGCACGACGGCGGCGCCTGGGTCAACAGCACCGACGGCTGGAAGTACTGCTACTCCGACGGCTACTGCGCCCGCAGCAAGTACGTCACCATCGACGGCGACACCTACTACTTCAGCGGCGACGCCGTGATGGCGACCGGCTGGGTCACCTTCGACGGCGCGTGGCACTGGATGACCCCGTCGGGCCGCATGGCCAAGGGCTGGACCAAGGTCGGCGACGCCTGGTACTACCTCGATCCTGCCACCGGCGCGATGGCCACAGGCTGGGTTAAGGACGGCGGCACCTGGTACTACCTGAACGCCTCGGGCGCGATGGCGACCGGCTGGGCCAACGTTGACGGCTCGTGGTACTACCTGAACGCCTCTGGCGCGATGGCCACCGGCTGGACCGCCGTGAACGGTTCCTGGTACTACCTCACCGGCAACGGCGCGATGGCGATCGGCTGGGTCAACGACGGTGGTACCTGGTACTACCTGAACGCCTCCGGACGCATGGTGACCGGCTGGGTCACCATCGACGGCAGGCGCTACCACTTCGCGCCCTCCGGCGCGTGGATCGGTTGAGCCAGAAGGGTTCGAGGCCGGGGCTGGGATGCTCCGGCCTCGAACCCCGCGCTGAGTGCCTGATGCCGAGCGCACCCGGTGCCCAGAGCATCTGAGTACAACAGGGGCGGGTCCGAACGTATCGTTCGGACCCGCCCCGTTTGTTCCCTCACGCGTCCTGGGAGGGATCCGGGCGCGCCCCCAACGGTACTCAGGGGCGCGATAGGCTCTCAGCCCAGGGAGTCGAAGAGGACCTGCAGGCCCTCGCCCATGGTCGGGTGCGCGATCGGCAGGAATCGCAGCTGCTCGTAGGTCAGACCGCCGGCCATGGCGACGTGCACGGCCGTGATGACCTCGGAGACGTTCGGGCCGATCAGCGTCGCGCCCAGGATCTGGTGCGTGTTCGCATCCACGACGGCCTTCCAGAAGCCCTCGCCCGCGTAGCGCATCGTCTTGGCGCGCGGAATCGCGGCCGTGGGAATCTTCGCGATACGCACGTCCAGGCCGGCCTCACGCGCCTCACCCTCGGACAGGCCGATGCGGGCCAGCTCGGGGGTGGCGAACACGGCGTAGGGGATCGTGCGGCCCTTCGTGGTGGTTGTCGGATCATCCAGGGATGCGCCGGTCAGCTGCGCGCGGATGATGCGGAAGTCCGACCAGGACGCGTGCGTGAACATGGGGGTGCCCGCGCAGTCGCCGGCCGCCCACACGCCCTGCGCGGAGGTGCGCAGGTGCTCGTCCACCGCGATGAAACCGCGATCGGTGAGCTCAACCCCGGCCTCGTCCAGGCCGATACCGTCCGTGTTGGGCACGCGACCTGCGGCCACCAGGACCGCCTCGGCGGACACCGTCGAGCCGTCGGAGAGCGTCAGGGTCGTCGTGTTGCCCTCGCGCGAGGCCGACTCGGCGCGGCCCGGCACGATGCGCACGCCGGCGGCTTCCAGGCCAGCTTCGACGACGCGGGCGGCGTCCTCGTCCTCGCGAGGCAGCACGTGATCACCCGAGGAAATGAGGGTGACGTCCACTCCGAACGTCGCCATCATCGACGCGAACTCCACGCCAATGTAGCTGGCACCGATGATCGCCAGCGAGGAGGGGAGCTCCTCGAGGCGCAGGATCTCCTCGTTCGTCCACGCGCCGGACTCCCACAGGCCGGGGATCGCGGGACGCGCGGGACGCGAGCCCAGGTTGATGAGGACTCGCTCGCCGCGGATCGTGCGCTCGCCGCCGTCCTGAAGAGCGATCGTCACCGTGCGCTCACCCGTGAAACGAGCCTCGCCGCGAATGAAGTCCAGGCCGGGGGCCGCGAACATCTTCTCGTGCGCGCCGACCATCGCACCGACGATGCCCTCCTTGTGGGCGCGGAGCTTGGCCAGGTCCACGCGCGCGCCCTCGGTGCCGACGATACCGAACGCCTCGTCCGAGCGGGCATCGCTCAGGCGACGAGCCGAGTTGACCAGCGACTTCGTCGGGATGCACGCGACGTTGATGCAGGTGCCGCCGACGAATTGGCGCTCCACCATAGCGACCTTCCAGCCCGCCTTCGCGCGCTCCATTGTGAGGGACTTTCCGGCCTTGCCGCCGCCGACGACCAGCAGGTCGACGGTCTCGATTGCGTTCGTGGACATGTTTCTCCTTGGGTAGTTCAGGGTTACCTACCTCAACGCACGGCGCGGGCTTCTATTCCGACAGGCGAGCAATCGGTAGGTGCGCATTATCACGTTGCAACGGCAAACTGACTCTCGTTTGGCGGGTGTAATGAAGCGAAGGGTCACATAGTGATCGTGCCGTTCGTTCAAACCCCCATCGGCATGCTTAGATAAGAGCTATGAGGGCTCTAGAAATTGGTGATTTCAAAGAGGATGTGGGGGCTGCACTCGCGCGCGCCTCATCCGGTGAAGTCGTCACGCTCACAGAGGAAGGCCAGCCCGTCGCCGAGCTGGGCCCCGTGCGCATGTCGACATACGCGCAGCTGCGCGAACTTGGCCTCGAGCGTCCCGCCATGGCGGACCTTGACGCCTACCAGATGCCGTCCAAGAACCTGCCCGACGGGCGGGGAGTCGTCGGCAAACTCGACGGGTAGGCGCCCGGCGCGGGGGAGTGCGAGCGCGCTACCCCCGGCGCTTGGCGCGGTTCGTCGGCTCCGCGTGCAGCGGGTCCTCTGGCCACGGGTGCTTCGGGTAGCGCCCGCGTAGTTGCGCGCGCACGTCCCGATACGGCCCCGCCCAAAACGACGTCAGGTCAGAAGTGACCGCCGCAGGGCGCCCCGCCGGATCCGTCAGATGCAGCACCAGAGGCACGCGCCCGTCCACCAGACGGGGCGTGTCCGTCCACCCGAACGCCTGCTGGACGCGCAGCGTGAGCACAGGGTGCGCGCCGCTCCAGTCGATCGGTCGGGTGCCGCCCGACGGGATCGGCACCTTCTCCGGCGCCAGCTCATCCAAGCGCGCGGCATCCGGCCACGGCAGCATCGAACGCAGCGCGTCAAGCATCGAGACCTTGGACAGGGGTCCGCCGTTCGCGAGGCGCTTCGCCCAGGGGAGGAGCCACTGATCCGCGGTGCGTGCGAGGGCCTCATCCGACACGTCGGGCCAGGGATCGCCCAGCACCTCGTGGAGGACGCGCATGCGTTCGCGCAGGGACGAGGCCTCCTTCCCCCAGCCCAGATCGCCCAGACCGTGGGCGGCCAGGTGCTCGGCTACCAGCGCGGTTGCCTCCTCCTCGCTCAGGGACGAGGCCGGGGCGCTTGTGAGGGGGATAGCTCCCAGGGTGCGCGTGCGCGTGGCTTTCAGAGCTCCCCTGTCGATCGAGGCCTGCGTGCGAATGGTGAGCAGAGCCGCGCCCGCCGCCAGGGCATCTTCCTCCGACAGGGGGACAGCCGCGAGAATGCGCGCGTGGCGCGAGGCCGGAGCCCGGTCAATCGACGCCACGGCCAGCCACTCCTGACCCTCCAGAGGAGAGCCCTGCGGCAGCTCGGCACCCACGCCGCCCGCCAAGATGTAAGCCATCGACCCCGGGCGGCGGCGTGCAATCCACTCCGGGTACGCCAGCGCGCACGTCAGCGCCAACTCATCCTCGCGGGTGCGCGCGTCCGCATCCTGGCGCGCAGGCGCCGGGGCAAGTGCGTCTAGTGCGGACGATGAGGAAGGCAGGCGGCGCGCCAAGCGCTCCAGGCGCGCCTGCGTCTCCTTCACCCGAGCCCCCTGCGCGTGCACGCCTCCCGCGCCGCTGGCGCCACCGCGACCCAGCCGACGCTCCCACGCACCCAGGTCAGCCCCGGGAACGCGCACATCCTCCGACAGGAGGGCCACGAAACGCGCCGCCTTCGACGCCCCCAAGACCGCGCTCGACGCCAGGAGGGCCCTGCCCAAGGGCGGGTCCAACGGCAGCGACGCCAGCGTTCGGCCCGCAGCGGTGGCGGCCCCGGCCTCGTCGATGGCACCCAGGGAGGACAAACGCTGCCCGGCGGCCTCCCACGTGCCCGAGGGGGGAGCGTCGAGCAGGGCCAGTTCCTCCACCGGCGTGCCCCACGCCGCCACCTGCAGGCGCGCATCCGTCAGGTCCTGCGTGGCGATACCGGGCGCGGACTGCGCGGGCCTGCGCGCCACGTCCACCGCATCCATGACGCGCACGGCGACGCCGGGGCCGCTGCGCGCGGCGCGTCCCGCGCGCTGCTCGAGGCGCGCGAGCGCGGCCGGAACCGTCACGAGAGATGAGAGGGAGCGCCCCGCGTCGAAGCGCGGCTCGCGCGCGAGCCCGGCGTCCACGACGACGGACACGCCCGGGACCGTCAGAGACGACTCCGCAATCGACGTGGAGAGGATGACGCGGCGGCCGGAAGCGGGGGAGAGTGCACGGTCCTGCTCGGCGGCGCTGAGCTGTCCGTGCAGCGTCAGGACCGGGACATCGCCCAGGTGCAGGTTGCTGCGCACGGTCTCGATCTCGCCCACGCCCGGCAAGAACACCAGAACCGAGCCCTCGGTGGCGGCGACCGTCTCCTCGACCGTGCGCGCCACGTGCGCCAGGTACTCGCGGCGCACGCCCACGCGCTCGTTCCCGATCGCGCCCACGGCCTCGACGCCGCGCGGCGGGGGAGCGTAGCGTAGCTCCAGCGGAAAAATATCCCCCGGAATATCGACGAGCGCGGGCTCCTCTCCCGTCGAGGAGCGCAGGAAATCCAGCGTGCGCGAGGCCTCGAGCGTGGCCGACGTGAGGGCCACGAACAGGTCGTCGCGCAGCGCCGAGCGGGCATCCAGTGCGAACGCCAGAGCCAGGTCCGTATCCAGGTCGCGCTCGTGGAACTCATCCACGATCAGCGCCGACACCCCGGGCAGCTCCGGATCGCGCTGCAGGCGGCGCAGCGCCACGCCCGGCGTCACCATCTCCACGCGCGTACGCTCGCTGACCCGCGAATCCCCGCGCACCGAATAACCGACCTGCCCGCCGACCTCCTCGCCGAGCAGACGCGCGATCCGGCGGGCCGCCGCCCGCGCGGCCACCCTGCGCGGCTGGGTGACGAGCACGCGCCCGGCCGATGCGTCGTACTGGGCCAATGCCACCGCCACCGCGGGCGGCAGTAGCGTCGTCTTACCCGTGCCCGGAGGCGCCGTGATGACCGCGCAGCCACCCGGCCGGGTTGCCGCCGCGATATCGCCCAGGGCACGCGTGACCGGCAGCTGCGGCGGGTGCGAAACGAGTTCTTCGAGGGTGGGCATGGCTTCATTGTGCGTGTTCCCAGGGCATCCATGCATCCGGGAACCATCCGCCGCGCCGCTCCGATGCGTCCGGGGTCACTGCGTGAGAGGGCAACGTGAAGCCTGTGGAGGGGCGCTCCAGCGTAGAATGGAAGCAGTATGACTACGGAGAACACAGCGCCGGCGCTCGCGGCGGCCACCCTCGCACACACCACGGGGCGCGTCACCATCCCCGCAGACATGGACCCGATCGTGGTCCTCGGCGTCGCAGACCAGGTTCTGCGCGCCCTCGAACGCGGCTTCCCGCACGTCCGTTTCCTCGTCACCGGGCGTGAAATCTCGCTGGCCGGCACTCAGGCCGATATTGACGTGGCCGCGGGCCTCCTCGAAGAACTCATCGGCATGGCCCGGCGCGGCACCGCCCTGGACGCCGCCGCCGTTGAACAGGCCATCGGCTTGCTCGGACGCCTCACCTCGGGCGAAGCCCCCACGGAAGAGATCCTCTCCGCGCGCGGGCGTTCGATCCGCCCCAAGACCCCCGGCCAGAAGGCCTACACGGACGCCATCGACCGCGCGACCGTCGTCTTCGGCATCGGCCCCGCGGGCACGGGCAAGACCTACTTGGCGATGGCCCAGGCCGTTCGCCGCCTCCTCTCCGGCGAGGTGCGCCGCATCGTGCTGACCCGCCCGGCCGTCGAGGCGGGGGAGAACCTCGGCTTCCTGCCCGGCTCCCTCACCGACAAGATCGACCCCTAC
>ERZ772766.397-NODE-397-length-25999-cov-6.830365_pt1 | contig 25999 bp, 25 predicted proteins | sample MGYA00511379_ERZ772766 | MGnify/ENA primary metagenome ERZ772766 (study PRJEB29015, sample SAMEA2737895) | human oral metagenome | biome: human oral; feature: human-associated habitat; material: dental | place: China | collected 2116 ...
CATGTTGCCCTGGTGGTCGAGGGTGAGGGTGTCCTGGCCGGTGTCGGGCCAGACGGCGCAGACGGTGGTGGTGGCGCCCTCCTTGAGGGTGTCTGTCAGCTTGAGGTCGGTCAGGGGCCAGTGGGCCTCGTCCCCTGGCGGGAGGTAGTCGGCGGGGAAGACGCGCTCGTTGCCGGACAGGAGGGTCAGTCCGTCGGCGGCGTAGAAGATGTCGATGTTGTTGCCGTTCTCGCCGCGGGGATTGGATCCCAGGGTGCCGGGGTCGCTGAGCCAGGCGCCCAGCGACCCGTTGGTGCCGCCGGGTCCGGTGGTGATCTCCAGTTGGCCGAGCAGGAGGCCGCCGGTGCGGGTGGCGTGGTCGAGGGTGAGGGTGATCTGGCCCTTGTCGCTGGGTCCGGTGAGGGTGACGCCGTCGGGGCCGGTGCCGATGGGGCCCTGCGCCTCGGGCAGGCTGTCATTGTTCGACGACGGTGCGGCGCTGCCTGTGGCTCCTGGCTGCTTGGCGGTGGTGCCGCCTGTGGGGGTGATAGTGATGACGACGCGTCTGTTGGCGGCGCGGGCCTGGTCGGTGGTGTCGTTGACGGCGGGCTCGGTCTCTCCTTTGCCGGTGGTGGTCACCTGCCAGGCGGCGAGGTCGGTGAGCTGGCCCAGGCGGTCCTTGACGGCGCCTGCCCTGTTCTCGGAGAGGGTCTGGTTGTGGGCGTCGTCGGCGACGTCGTCGGTGTGGCCCACGATGTCCAGGCTGCCGCCGTCGGGGTGCTGGGCGATCTGGGAGGCAACGGTCTGGAGCTGGGAGTCGGCCTTGTCGGTGAGGTTGTAGGAGTCGGAGTCGAAGGTGACATCGGAGGCGAGGGTGACGGTGACGTCCTTGTCGGTGGTGCGCGTGCCGGTCGAGTCGTCCAGGGTCCGGGTGTAGCGCTCAATGGGTACCGGGCCTGCCGCGGAGCCATGTGCGCTGGTGTCGTCGGCGGACGGGCTGGGCGTGGCGCTGGCGCGGTGTTCTGCCAGGGCCTGGTCCAGGCTGTTCAGGGTCTGGGGGTCGATGCCCGCGCTGGTGGCGTCGGCGCGGTCGATCACGCTGACCACGGTGAAGCCGGTCTGGGGGACGTAGACGGTGACGTGGTCGAGTTGGTCCAGGCCGGTGGTCATGAAGACCAGGTTGGAGGCGACCGTTTCCCCAGGGCCGGCCTCCAGGAGGTCGCCGGTCGCCGAGAAGGGGCGCAGTACGCGCATGCCGTCCGGGTCGATCAGGTGTGTGAAGGACGCGCCCGCGCGTGACGGGAAGTCGCCGAGGTAGTCGGTCAGGTCGATCTTGTCCTGCTGGGGCGGGCCCGAGCTGGTCCCGGTGTCCAGGACGTCGGCCACCGCGGCGTCGTCGGCGGCCCGGGTCAGCTCCACCACCAGCAGCATGGTCTGGTCGTCCACGCGCACCAGAGGCGAGACCCTCGCCGTGACGTGGTGCCCCATGACGTGGCCGTCCAGGTCCTGCCACGCCAGAGGATCCGACGGCGCCCCACCCCCGGAGCCACCCGCCGAGGCCGAGGCGCCTCCAGAAGAACCGGCCGAGGCCGAGGCGCCACCACCGCCCCCGAACCCGCCCCGGCACGCCCCCAAAAGCGGCACACCAGCAGATGCCAAGGCCGCCAGGGTCAGGAACGTGCGTCGGCTGTGCGGTGCTGGATGAGGGGCCGGCGGTCGCCCTGGCCGCGGCGACTGCGGTGGTAGTGGGGCGGCGGGCACGGTTGGCACGATGGGCACGGTGAGCTCCTTCCCGTGTGGATGGCCGTTTTGCGGATGGATGGGCGGAGTGCGCCGACTGCAGTCGGACGGCGCGGGCAGTGGTCCGCGAGGCGTCGCGGGTTCAGTCGGCGGGGCCGCTGTTCTTGCGCCGGCGGCGGATGAGCCAGGTCGGCAGGGCCCCGAGGAGGCCTCCGACGACTCCGATAACGAGGAACGTGGTGACGAAGTAGCCGCGTCGTGGGACGTAGGCGGGCAGGGTCCAGGCGGCCCAGGCGGTGACGAGGACTGGTGCCGGCAGGGCGCAGGCGAGAGTGAGCCCGAGGCCGGCCGCCCGGGCGCGGGGCATGGTCCAGGCGCCGGCGAGGGCGGTCGCCGTCGGGACGAGCACGGTGACAATGAGGTAGATGCTGCTTCCGGCGGCGGTGCTGGGAGAAATGGGGCCGGTCGCTTTGATGAGTGCGCGCAGGGCCAGGAAGACGGCGGCACCGGTGATCCAGGCGATGAGCAGGGTCAGGGGCAGAGGGCGGGAGCGGCGCGGTGAATGTGGTGAGTATGTCCTCGGTGATACCGGGGCCGGTCAGGCCGATGACGGCGATCTCCGGCTTTCTCTTGTCCTGGGCGACGAACACGTGGTCGTGGTCCTCGGTGTCCTCCGAACCGAAAGCGGTGCGGTAGTCCATGCGCCACAGCTCGTCCGGGGCTCCTTCGACCTGGTACGGAGAGCCGTTGACGCCCACGGCGGTGCCGTCTCCGAACAGTCTTGACGCCGAGAGGTACTCCGCGAGAAGCCTGGTGTCGTCGGCCGGAGGGTTGCGCAGCACGGCGCCGGGCCCCTGCGTCATGGTGAGAAGCCGGCAGGTCGTGGACTCGTCGTCGTAGGTGGGCGCGTCCTGCATGGCCCAGTCCCAGCTGATCTCAGCGTCCTGGGGAATAGTGACCTCCTGCCAGCTCTCGGGCACATTGAAGGCAGCAGGACCTGCCGCGGCGCGTTTCCAGCCACCGGGAACCCTGGGCCTGGACGAGCACGCTCCCGCAGAAGACACGACTCCAACGGCCGCAAGAACAAGAAGACTCCGACGATGCACAGGACTCAGCTTTCTGTGATGGGGATGTTGGTGAGTCGGTAGGCCGGTGCTGGGGCGTGCTTGGTCTTCGGGTGGTCGAGGGTGAGGGTGTCCTGGCCGGTGTCGGGCCAGACGACGCAGACGGTGGTGGTGGCGCCCTCCGCAAGAGCCTCCCCCAGCATTCGTTCGGTCAGGATGCTGTGGTTGTGGTCCTTGCTGCTGGCGGGGACGTAGTCGGCGGGGTAGACGCGCTGGCCGTCGGCCAGGAGGGTCAGTCCATCGGCCGCGTGCGTGAATCCATCCGGCTCACCGCGGACGTTGGACAGCACGCCGCCGGAGTTGTCGTCGAGCCATGAGGCCAGGGTCCAGGTGCCGCCGGTGCCGCCGGGTCCGGTGGTGATCTCCAGCTGACCGAGCAGGAGGCCGCCGGTGCGGACGACCTGCGGCAGGGTGAGGGTGATCTGGCCGCCCTTGCTGTCGGGGCCGTTGACGGCGACGCCGTCAGGGCCGGTGCCGACGGGTCCCTGCGCCTCGGGCAGGCCGTCATTGTTCGACGACGGCGCTGCGCTGCCTGTGGCTCCCGGCTGCTTGGCGGTGGTGCCGCCTGTGGGGGTGATGGTGATGACGACGCGTCTGTTGGCGGCGCGGGCCTGGTCGGTGGTGTCGTTGACGGCGGGCTCGGTCTCTCCTTTGCCGGTGGTGGTCACCTGCCAGGTGGCGAGGTCGGTGAGCTGGCCCAGGCGGTCCTTGACGGCGCCTGCTCTGTTCTCGGAGAGGGTCTGGTTGTGGGCGTCGTTGGCGACGTCGTCGGTGTGGCCCACGATGTCCAGGGTCCCGCCGTCGGGGTGCTGGGCGATCTGGGAGGCAACGGTCTGGAGCTGGGAGTCGGCCTTGTCGGTGAGGTTGTAGGAGTCGGAGTCGAAGGTGACATCGGAGGCGAGGGTGACGGTGACGTCCTTGTCGGTGGTGCGCGTGCTGGCCGACTCGTCCAGGGCCTGGGTGAAGTGCTCGATCGTGGCCGGGGCGGTCTTGTCCGCGTCGGCGCCGAGCTTGTCCAGGGCCTTGTCCATGGCGTCGAGGTCGATGCCGAGCCCGGATGCGGTGTCCCGGTCGATGACGCGGGCTGCCACGAGGCCCGTCTGGGGGATGAAGGCGGTGACCTGGTCGACGTCGACCGGCCCGAAGGGCACGTAGGTCGTCTCGCTCTGGCCCGGCGCGAGCTTGACGTCGGTCATCCAGGACGTCATGGTGCTGATCCACACCCTGCCCTGGCCGGGGTCGAGCAGGCGGGTACCGCTGGCGCCCTTTGGGCTTGAGGGGTAGGCGGAGGCCTCCATGTAGTTGCTGATGGGCAGGGTGTCGCTGCTGGGAGGCTTGGACTGCACGTCAGCCATGGCGGCGTCGTCCGCGGCGCGGGTGAGCTCCAGGACCAGGGCTGTCGCCTCCTCGCCGGCGCGGATCAGCGGCGAGACCCGGACCGTGACGCGGTGCCCCATCAGATGGGCCTCCAGCTCCTGGAACCCGGTCGGAGCGAGAGACGCTGCAGCTGGGGTACCGCCGCCGGCCGCAGCCGACGCGCCGCCGTCGTCGTTCCCAGACCAGGACCCGCCCCGACACGCCGCCAGCAACGGTGCGCCGGTGGTGGTCAGAGCGGCCAGAGTCAGGAATGTGCGTCGGCTGCGCGGCGTCGAGTGAGGGCCTGGTGATGACTGGACGGTCATGTCGGTTCCCCTTCCGGCGAGAACGTATCTTGCGGGTGGTTGGAGGACTGCTTCGACCATAGCCGGTCGGAGCCTCGCTTTCGAAGGGGCGGCGGCCGGTCAGGTGAGCTCGATCCACCGACCTGCGGTCTCGAGCTGCTCGTCGGTGATCTTCTCGCCCGAGAGGTCGATGAGCGAGACCCGTGAGCCGTTGCCCACCGCCCAGGTCGCGCCGCGGCTCGCGTGGGGCCAGGACGTCTGGTAGTCCTGCCGCGCCACCACGGTGCTGCCGTCGGTGATCGCGGTGCGCGAGCCGACGGGGAGGTAGCCGCGCGTGACGGCGCGCGCGGCGTTCATCGCCAGGTCGAGCGCCTGGTACACGTCCGCGGCGGTCACCGACTGCGCCGTCATGAGGACGGCCGACTCGTCTGACGGGTCCGTCCAGCGGGTGCTCCACAGGCTCGATTGGGGGACGGTCCTGTCCCAGCCGGACGGGACGGCGAGCTGGAGACGGCCGTCCTGAGCCTTGCCCCAGCCGGGAGCCGGCCCACCGGAGGAGCAGGCGGCGAGCGATGCCGTCGACGCCGTCGACACCGCCGTCAGAGCGGCCAGGACCCCGGTCCGTCGTCGTATCGTCATGATGGCGCCCTCCTCGTCAGGTCGAGCGTGTCCTCGATGCCGTTGCGCAGACCGTCGTCGATGGAGGTGCCGAGCAGGGTCAGCACGCCCGTGCCGGCCTTCGTGGCGATGATCCAGGTCCATCCGCACCAGGTGCCGTCCGGCCCCCAGTAGAAGGCGACGCGCTCGATCGCCGGACGGGACTCCTCCTGCCAGGAGATGCGGCCGATCTCCGTATAGCTCTGGACGAGTCCGGAGGTGACCAGGTCGGCGGTCTGCCTCACGCCGTCGGCGGTCGTGGTGTTGTCGACGGCCGAGATCATGACCCGCTGGTCGAACTCGTTGTCCGAGGTCGTCAGGTCGTAGGAGGCGACGTACAGGCCCCAGTCGTTGCGGGGCGTGGGGCCGGTCAGGGTGGAGAGGATGCTGAAGGAGATGCCGGAGAGGTTGACGGCGGTCCACGACTCCGGGGACTCCTGGGGGCCGGGGGAGGGGGACTGCGGCTGGTTCACGTCGGCGACGGACTCCATGCCGTCATTGGGGGCGGTGACCTCCGACTTGCCGCAGGCGGACAGGGCGAGGGCCGAGGCCCCCGCTCCGGCGGCGAGCAGCGTGCGGCGCCTCATGGCGCTGTCACCACGATCGAGTCGAGGACCGCTGTCATCAGGGCCGTGCTGTCGGTCCTCGTTGAGTTGGCGAAGACGTAGACGCCGTAGCTGTATCCGTCGGCGCCGTCGACGATGACGCCGGTAGCGGCAACCTGGACCTTGGCGGCATGCGGGTCCTGGGACCACGGCGGGACGGCGGAGGACGTCCAGCTGAGACGGGTCGCGTTGCTGCCGCCCTCGACCGTGGCGGAGTCGGCGCTCGCCTCGACGCCCTGCGACTTCAGGGCGTCCTGCTCTGCGGAGAGCATGTCCCCGGCGGGCTTGGACCCGCCGGAGTAGTACTCGACGTCAACCGTCACGGCCGTCGCGGAGGAGTCGTAGTAGGTCTGGTGCATGCCGTCGTCGTAGGTCGTCGCTGCGGCGGTGAGGGCGTCGGCGGGCACCTGCACCATGAGGCCCGGGGCCGGCTGAAGGGTCATGGTCGAGCCCGGCGGCACCGTCGCCGTCGGGGAGGCCGCGGCGGTCGTGTCCGACGACGGTGCCGCTGAGCTGGTTGAGCCGGTGGGGCCGGCGGATGCAGGCTGTGCGCTGCCGGTCGGCGCCGGCGTGGGGGAGAGTGCGGGGGCCGCGGCGGTCTGCGGTGCGCCGGCGTCCGTCGTCGACGGCGAGGAGGCGCCCCCGCCGCCGGAGCAGGCCGCCTGGGTCAGGGCGGCCGCGATCAGGACGACGGTCGCCGTGGTCCTCAGTACTGTCGCCACGTTGTGCACCCTCCTCACATGGGTCGTCGCGGGTCAGAGGTCCTGGAGGGCCAGCTGCTTGTAGTCCGTCGTCAGCTGGCTCGTGCTCCAGCTCGGGGCGAGGGCGTCCAGCCCTCCCTTGTCCTTGATCGCCGTTCCCTCCAGGATCTGCCGGGTGGCGGTGGCGTGGGCGGAGACGATGTCCGCGAAGCCCTGACCGGGGCTGTCGGAGAGGTCCAGTGCGGTCAGAGGGACGGTCAGGGAGCCGGACGTCAGGGCGGCGTGGCGGGCGTAGGACGTGGCGATCTCCCGGTCGGCGTCGCTGAGGAGCGGCACCTCCAGGGTGGTGGTGACGATGGTGGTGACCTCCGCTCCCGAGGTGACACCGGGGATGCCGTCCTGGGCGGTGCCCTCGGTCGCGTGGGTGAAGACGATGCTGTCCAGGTCACCGCCGCTGTCGTAGCTGAAGGAGAGGCTGCCGATGCAGGTGCGCTCGCCCTCGCCCGGGGCGGTGGTGCCGAATGGGGTCCAGGGGTCCGTCTTGTCCTGCGGGGCGGTGGGCACCTCGGCCTTGTAGGTCAGCGTGTGCGAGACCGCTCCGGTCCCGTTGGGCTCCGCGGTGGTGGTGCGCTGATACCCGACGGCGTCGCTGATGGTGAACGCGGGTGCGGCCGCAGCGCCGGTGGGCGTGGCCGAGGCTTCTGGGGACTCGGCGGGCGCGGTGCCGGTCGGGGCGGTGCCGGTGGGCGTGGCCCGGTCGGAGGCGGAGCCGCCGGGTACGAAGGAGGGCGTTGCGAGGGCGATGCGCGTGCCGGACTCGACCGTTCGGTCGAGCGTGGCGTGACCCTGCTGCCGATTGGTGCGCAGGCGGCCGGTGCCGACGTTGTCGGCCGGGGCGGTGCTCACCTGCCCGGCTGCGTCGCAGGCGCGCTGATTGGAGCACGGGCGGGTGGCGCCTGAGGCGAGCATGGCGGTCACCTGGTCGGTCACGGGGTTGCCCGCAGCGGTCCCCTGGCCCGTGCTGGAGTAGCCGCTGGAGAGCTGCTGCGTTGTCGACGCGATCTGGGAGGAGTCGCTGCCCGTGGCCGCGTCTACGGGCAGCGATGTCACTATGACTGCGCTTGCTGCCAGGGCTGCCGCCAGCAGCGCGGCGCCCGTCCGGCGGCGGCCGGTGGGCGCCGGTGGCGTGCGCCGGGAGCCCGGGAGCGTGCTCCCGGACTCCGCTTCGGGAGCCGGGCCGTGCGCGGGCTGGGCGAGCGGCGGTGCCTGAGAGCGACGGTGCATAGACGGCGTGCGTCCTTTCGACGACAGCAGACAACAGGGGCGTCCAGTGGTTCCGCGTCGAGACGGAATCGTGATCTGTCGACGAGTCTAAGGGCACGCGCGCCGAATCGTCATGGGGAGCAGAACACATGGCGCCGGACCAGCGGGGTCCAGCTGCTGGGTACGGGCGTCAGCCGGTGATGCGGGCTGAGAAAACGGTGTCCCACAGCGGAGATCCCTCCATCTCGCCCTGGGGCGCCGTGGCGATGAGGGACCACCCGCTGTCGGGTCCGTCGCCGATCCAGAAGCCCAGGGCGTCCAGGAGCTGCTGTGAGCCGTCGTCCTTCACCAGTGTCCCGGTCCAGGTGATGACGTAGGCGTCCTCCGCTCCGGGCCAGGTCTCCTGGGTCCGGCGGACGTAGGAGTGCTTCTCGCTTTCGGCGTCCAGCAGGGACTCCTGGGCATAGGTCTCCTCGACCAGCGAGCGCCCGAAGGACGGGACCCGGCTCACCAGCATGCTTGGTATGCCGTCGTCCGCTCCCGGCATCTCGATCTTGGTCGCTGGCCTCCCAGCGGAGTTCGTCGTCTCCTTGACCACCGACCCTGTGGGTGCGGTCACGGTCAGGCCCTCCACGGTGGTGTCCTCGCCACTGGGCGTGGTCGGGGCCAGTCCTCGCGAGGGCGAGTCCGGTACCACGGGAATGTCCTCGACGCTGCGCCACGACGGCACCTCGGTGGGATCCGACATTGACGATTGCGGTGCCGCCGGCCCTGTTCCCGTCGGGGCTGCCGTAGCGTCTCCGTGGGACGTGGCTCCCGAACCGTCCTGCGAGCCGCGACCGCATGCCGCCAGCGCCGCCAGGCCACCGGCGACGGCTGCACCTGAGATGAGCCTTCGTCGTTTCATGCTTCTCATCTCCTTACGCCCTGTTCGCAGCGGGCCGTCGCAGGTTCAGGGCAGCTGCAACGAGAAAGCCGTGTTCCAGGTGGGGCTGCCCTCGGTGAGCTGTCCCGTAGGGGCGGCGGCGTAGATGACCCAGCCTCCATCCTCAGTCCCGTCACTCAGCCAGAAGCCCAGTCCATCAATGTCGATGGTATTGCCGTTCTCGTCCTCGGCATGATCGGCCCAGGTCATGAGGAATGCCTCATCGGTACCCGGCCAGGTCTCTCGGCTGCGGGTCACGTAGAGCATGTTCTGGGAGTCGAGGAGTACTTCCTGGTTGTAGGTCTCCTGGAGCAGAGGCCGTCCGAAGTGCTCTGCCTGTTGAACGGCGACCCGGGGGAAGTAGTGTTCGGCGCCATTGATCCGGATCTGGGTGCCCGGGTCGCCGGCCTGGTCTGTGAACTCTGCGTCCGATGCCGCCTGCGGGACTGTCAGGGTGACGCCCTGCACGGTGATGATTCTGCCCTCGGGGCTGGTCTGAGCCACATGGCGTGGCTCGCCATCAGGCTCGACAGGAACCTCGCCTGCATTGCGCCACGTGGGCCTCGGACTGGCGGCGTCGGAGTCCCCGCCGTCTTGCGAGTGACGGGCACCCGTAGCACCATCATCGGGTTCTCGGCTTCCGCAGGCTGCGATGGCACCCAGGGTCGCCGCTGTCGCGACCAGCATGGTCCTGCGATTCATCTGGTTGTTATCAGTGCACATTAGCAGCCTCCGCCCCAGTCGTGGAACTTTCCGTCGGCACCCATGTACTTGCCGTTCGAATAGGTTGCTGTCTGATCCGTGTATGTTGCTGAACCGACGACGAAGTCAGCGCCGTACTTGTCGTTGTCGGTGGTCACGTCCTGGACTGTCCACTTACCGGTGTCCTTCACAGCCTGCCTGAATGCCTCTAGACCTTCTTCCGCCGTAGCGTTAGATCCTCCGAGATTACTCGGAATGCCGGCAATCGATAGAAGGCCTGCTCCGGCTTTGCGAGCCTGGTCGCTGGTCATGTCGACGGACAGCGTCTGTACCTTGCCGGTCATGTTCTTGTCCGGTGCCCCTGCGGCGCCCTGAGCGGTAAGGGACAATTCTAATCCAACCGTATTGCCGTTCTTGTCGTACTTCACGGCGACGACGGTCTCCTCGTTAGCGGTGCCTTTCCAGTCAGTATCGTTTTCGAGTGAGCGTGCAGCACCGGTGAGTTCACCGTTCCCCTTGTAGTAGACAGTCGTTGTTCCATCGGCGTTTAACTTGGTCCCTAGCGCCTGTGATGCGCTGAAAGAGCCTCCTGCGTCAGTATTGGTCCCGTTGCCTAGCCCGGCGTGCGCATTCTGCTTGGCTCCGACCTCCCAGTAGCCCTCAGTGGGTTTCGGTGGATCGTATCCGTCAAATTGGTCGGCTGTCCAGTTGGCGAGGCCTCCGGCCCATCCGGTGCCTTGATCAATTAACCTGCCTCCCGTATCGAGTGTCTTCTTTCGGGTGAGGTAGTTGACAAGTGCATCACGGTCCTCGGCGCTGTTCACCGAATAGGTCACTCCTTGGGATCCTGTCAACTCTCCCGATAAACCCGCGTCGGCACCCAGGTTGTATTCCTCGTCTCCAAGGTAGAGTGCCCCCTTCTTTCCTTTGCCGACGGCTACGCCTCCGGCGGAGGTATTGGTGTCGGTCACCTGATATGTGCCATCGGACATTGTCTTAACGACAATTCCCTCGCCCATGTCGGCAACGCCATCCACGACAGGCAGTACTGGGATGGGGATTGATGCTCCTGCTGCAGCCTCACGCTTTCTTTCTTCTGTCGTGCATGGCTTGTCGGGCTTGTGCGGGTCTTCCGCCTTAGGATCAGATTCCCCGTTGCCGTCGGCGCAGGAAAGAGGTCCTGCGCCAAGGGCCTGCGAGACAGCCGAAGTTATGGTGCATGCCAATTTCTGTGCGGGACTGGGAATCGCGATAAATATGCTCAGTAGGAGAGCGGCGATGATGAAGAGCACTCCGGCGTACTCGATGGCTGCAGAACCGCGTTCTTGACTGTCAGATCGGGAGAGCGTAAGGCGGTAAAAATATCCCATACGTGAAACATTACCCGGTGTCGTGTTTCGGCTACAGGGGCGGATGCCCTTACCGGCGCCCGTAGTCAGCCGTCGATGGAGTCGTCCCAGAGCTGTTCGCGTCGTCTAGCGGCAAGGGCGGGGAGTGAGAGTAGCCAACCGCCGGCCATGGCCAGTAGCGTGCACGCGATGATATTGCTCCATACTGAGGGTGTAGTAAAGTTTCCTGGCCTGGATAACAGATTCAGAGATGTAGTGAGGAACGCTGGCAGGGCCGCGTGGAAGAGCACTGCAACCGTGGTCACAAGTCTGCGACGCATGAAAAATTGAACGATGGCCGCAACTATTAGTGATGCGGCTGCCGAAAGCAGTACTGCTACACCCAGCAATGCGTCACCATCGTCGAGAAGCGCTTTAGTCAGCGTGGGAACCAGAAGCAGAACAAGAGCGACTGCGAACTTGCCGATGAGTTGAAGAACAGTCCCGAGGAGCATGGCTGTGAGTGAGAATAACGAAGACTTATCGGTTGGACGAATCATATACTGCCTCCTTCCTGTTGTTTTTGGATGAGAGTCACAGTGTAGAACTTGGTGACGCTCGATCGTGAATCGTTTTGAACGATTTCAGTTACGGAATTTTTCGAGTAGCGGACCGTGGGGTGCGAGGGTTGTGCTGAGAAATTGCCAATAATCATCCTGATTCGTCTTGTCTCAGCAGATACTGTCCTCGTGGATACCTGAAGCGTTCCCCTTGCTCGGAAGCCTTGACCTTGTGGTCGCTTACGCGCTACCACCATCTCCGATTAATCTCGTATCATGTTATAGGATTGTGTGCTGCAGTGCGGTTTGTTTCCCGTTCCCTGTCCTGTTTTCTTGCCGTCAGAATCATCGATTGCCGTAGCGACTGCGGCTTGACTGTCTGAAGTAAGTCAACGAGGCGTCATTTCGATCTTCTTGAAAATAGATTCAGGCAACCAGCCTAGTGGTAATGCTTGCGTGCTGTCTCATGCCCTCAGGCGCCCTGAAGGGAGTGGGAGACTGTGACGGAGCCTGAGGGTGTGCTGGTGGAGTCGTTGGTGAGGTGGTTTCTTTCGGACGTTTGATCACGCACTCCCCGTCGATCTTGAAGCCGACCCTGCCGCCGTTGAGGCAGATACCGTCTTCCAGGACGATCTCGGCAGTGGACGTTGCCGTCATCTTTTTGTTTACTCCTTCAATTGAGGAATTTGACTCTACCGTGACGGTGATAGTTCTGTGGACTGGATCAACAGAGTAAGCAGTGATGGTGGCGTTGTTACGCGAGGCGTACCTGTTGGCAGCGTTCTTCGCCTCAAGGCCCGCGTAGGATCCCAGTCCGCGGCCGACCTCGCCCCACAGGCCGTCCGGATCGCTGGCCTTGTAGGCGTCATTGTACGCCGACTCAAGGGAATTGGCCCAGACTCCAGCAGCGGCGAGGGCGGCGGCATCTGCCGCTCCGCTAGCATCACGCCGGTGAAGAGTCACCTTTCCGAGCCCGATCATGAACGTAAGCGCCAGTAATGCGAGGATACCTACGGCAATGGTGATATAGGGAAGGATGCTTCCTCGCTCATTGCATACGACTCGATAGAAGTGAGTGTGTATTTTGTTGCGGAAAACACGTCGCATATCTCAGTTTTCTGTGACGGGGATGTTGGTGAGGCGGTAGGCGTAGTCGTTGTTTCGTTTGCTGGGTGGGTGGTCGAGGGTGAGGGTGTCCTGGCCGGTGTCGGGCCAGGCGACGCAGATGGTGGTGGTGACGCCCTCCTTGAGGGGCTTGCTGGCGTACATCTCGGTCAGGGGGCGGTGCCAGTCACTGTCTGGTGGGAGATAGTCGGCAGTGTAGACGCGCTGGCGGTCTGCCAGGAGGGTCAGGCCATCGGTGATGGCCACGGCGCTGACGCCGCCTTTCTCTCCACGAGAACTGGAGGTGATCAGGGTCGCAGGGTCGTCGAGCCAGGCGGTCAGAGCGGTGTCGGGACCGGTGCCGCCGGGGCCGGTCGTGACCTCCAGCTGGGCGAGCAGGAGGCCTCCGGTGCGGGTGGCGTGGTCCAGGAACACGGTGATCTGGCCCTTGTTGTCGGGGCCGTTGACGGTGACTCCGTCGGGGCCGGCCCCGACGGGGCCCTTGGCCTCGGGCAGGCCGCTGCCGCTGCTGTCGGGTGTGGCTGACGGGGCCGTGCTGGTCTGAGTGCCGCTGGTGGGGGTGATGGTGATGACGACGCGTCTGTTGGTGGCGCGGGCCTCGTCGGTGGTGTCGTCTACAGCGGGCTCGGTCTCGCCCTTGCCGGTGGTGGACACCTCCCACTTCCCCAGGTCGGCCAGCTCGCTCAGGCGGTCCTTGACGGCGCCGGCCCTGTCTTCGGAGAGCTTCTGGTTGTGGGCGTCGTCGGCCACGTCGTCGGTGTGCCCCACGATGTCTAGGCTCCCGCCGTCGGGGTACCGAGCAACCTGGCCGGCCACCGTCTGGAGCTGGGCGTCAGCCGCTGTCGTGAGGTTGTAGGAGTCGGACTCGAAGGTGACATCGCTGGACAGGGTCACCGCAATGGTCCTGTCGGTGGTGCGCGTGCCGACCGAGTCGTCCAGTGTCCGGGTGTAGCGCTCCAGGGGCACCACGGCGGCTTTGTCACCGGGGCCATTTTCGTCCCGGATGATCTTGTCGGCCTCGGCCAGGGCCTCGGTGCTGACCTCGGCATCGGCGGCGGCGTCGCGTTCGATAACGCGCACGCGGACAAAACCGGTCTGTGGGACGAGCACGGTGACCTCGTCAAGGTCGACCGGCGCGAACACCACGGTGGAGGAGACCGTCTCGCCAGGCTTGAGCCTCAGAGCGCTTCCGGACGCTGATCCGGCGGTCCACACCCGCCCTGTGCTCATGGTGTCGATCAGCCGGACATGGTTAGCGCCGCTGCCCCCGGGGAACTCGCCCAGGTAGATGCCCGCATAGACGACGTCCTCATGGTCCTCGGTGGAGGCCTGTACATCACCGACTGCCGCGTCGTCAGAGGCCCGGGTCAGTTCCACCACCAGGGCAGTGGCGTCGTTGCTGACGCGTACCAGGGGAGATACGCGAACCGCGACCCGTTGTCCCATAATATGAGCCTCCAACTCCTGGAACCCCGCCGGAGTCGCAGACGCCGCACTCGACCCGGTACCGCCACCGCCCGAGGCGCCGTCGTCGTTCCCGGGCCTCGACCCGCCCCGGCACCCCGCCAGAAACGGTGCGCTGGTGGCGGCCAGGGCCGTCAGGGTCAGGAATATACGACGACGCATAGTGGCTCCTTTCATTTTTTGGAGGGGAACTTATTGAATCTACGGTTCCCCAGCAGTGCCTGATGGCGTCCGATAGTAGGTGTAACTACTGCCAGAATAAACGACATCCAGTTGTTGAAGTCACCTACTTAGTGGTACACTTACTACACTACCCTGTAAGTAGTGACGCGCACAACACGCAACACGCAACACGCAACACGTGATGTTGGTCTCTGAAGTTTGCTGTAATCTGAGGCGTGTCCGTTTCGTCTGTCGGTGGGTGGCGCAGAGTGCGTAAATAGGCTTGTGTGGCAGCGACAAAAGTTTGTCGCTGCCACACAAGCCTATTCATAGCGCAGCACTAATCTTACTTTCAGCTGCCAACCACCTGTGCGAAAGCGTCCTGAACCTTCTGCACAATCGTATCAGCGATTCCAGAACCCCTGTCGGTGGTCATTGCCCCGGCGACCGCAGCCACCAGCAGCGCGACGATAAGAGCAATGCCCGCATACTCGATCATGGCCTGGCCGTACTCGCTGTCACGCAGGTCATACCAGGCCTGCTGGACGCGAACCTGAAGGCGGATCAGAGAGGTGTTGTTCATGATGATCTCCTGTCACTGGTGCTAGACGAGCCGATCGGAATGATCGATGTTTCCCGCGTCATCCCTTCTGACAACTACAAATGTACGGGGACGGCGCCCCTCCGGGCAGGGGCGAGTGCCCCGAGGGATGCCCCGATCAGCGCCCCTGACCGCGCCCCAACCAGGCGGACACGGCCTCGGAGCGGTTGTGGACATGGATCTTCGGGTAGGCGGCGTTGAGGTAGTTCTTGACCGTTCGCTCGGACAGGAACAGGCGTGTGGCGATCTCCGCGTTGGACAGACCGTCAGCCGCCAGGCCGAGGATCTCCGCCTCACGTTCGGTCAGACGCTCTCGCAGGGGATTGGGGAGGTCAGCGTCAGAAGGGTGGAGCACGACGTCGGCCGCCTCCCTGCCCAGGACCAGACCACCGTGTCTACATGTCTCGATCGCTCCTGCTACCTCGGTGACACCGAGCTGGCCATGCACCAAGTATCCGCGCGCTCCGGCGTCAAGCGCTTGCCGGATCAAGGCAGGATCCTGCATCGAGGTCAGCATAATGACAGAAGCGTTACCAACGAGCTCCGGTAGAATATCAAGGCCGCTACGACCTGGTGGCATGGACACATCCAGAAGAATAATATCCGGCGAATGGGTCGCGGCTGCCTCGAGCGCCGTGAAAGCGTCTTCCGCCTCTAGCGTCTCCGTTACCGTGTCGACTCGGCCGAGAACCGCCTGAAGGCCCGCTCTTACGATTGCATTGTCATCCACGATCAAGACTTTTGTCATTGCTCCTCCATATTGTCCTCGTTCTCCGCGTCTGTTGTGAGGTGACTGAGGGGGATGCGGAGGCGCGTGCGCAGGCCGGTGCCCGGTTCAGGATGTGAGTCAATCAGTAAGATCGCTCCTAGTGACCGTGCGCGTTCTTGCATGCCCACCAAGCCGTAATGGCCTTCTGACTGAAGGGACTTGGTATCGGTCTCTCCTATCCCAACGCCATCGTCTTTCAATTCTAAAAGCAGTGTGCGGTTCTCCACTCGAGCGGAAAAACTGACGGCACGAGCATGCGCGTGCTTCTCAATATTCGTCAGTGCCTCTCCGAGCATGCGCTGAAGCTGCCACATTGATTCTGGTGAGCATGATAAGCGCGGCGCAGACTCCATACCGGTGCATGTGGCTGCGATTCCGGTACGGTTGCTCCAACGGTTGATCTCATCTGTGAGAGCGCCTATGGTGTCGTTCTCGGTGCTCACTCGGAGGCCGTCTAAGACGAGTCGCGCTTCACGGCTCGCCTCATCCGCAGACTCGAAAAGAGTGTGGCTGAGGCGGGCGCAGTCATGACGCTCGGACTGGAGCGATGCGTCGAGGGTCTCGGTAAGCATCCTGATCCCGTGCACGCTCTTGGCCAGCGAGTCGTGCAGATCGCGAGCGATTGCGAGACGCTCGGCCAGAGCTCTCTCATCGGCCCGAGCTGCGGTTGCAGCGGCAGAAAGGTGACCGACCTCCTCGAACTGGACCCGTAGACGATGTCCGAGAAGAACTCCGGCACATACGCCCAACGCTGAGGCCATCATTGCCTTTGAGGATATTGGGGTGCCGCCCAGCCTCGTCAAGGCGATGCTGGAAATGGTTCCCGCAGCCCAGACTGGGGCCCAGGTGGTGGTTGTCAGGCCGATGAGCAGTGCGGAGGCGAGCGCGTAGGCGAGCGACAGGTAGATCGCGTCGTCAAATAGATTTGGAAGAGCGAAGGCGATAATTCCTGTAGAGATCAGGTCGACACAAGGGAAATACCATCTGTTCAGTAAGCGTTTTGGAGACTTGTGAATAAGCCATATGGGTATCCAGCTCATTCCTGCTCCGAAGAGTAGAATCACTGTTGAGTGCTCAGGCGCGTCGCTGGTGAGAAGTCCGAGTTCCCCGGCCAGCAGGATGCCAAGCCTGATATCGCAGACAAGAACAATAGTGCTGAATAGACTCTTCTCCTGAACCAATGTCCCCGTTGGCGTCGGGCATGAAAGTGCCTGTGAAGCCACCGTCATCCTCCGAAAAGTCCGGAGAAGACATCACGGTTTGCGTACAGCATGCCGCCCATCATGAGGATAATGGTGCCGGGCACCATAGTGATCGAGGCGACGAGGGAGACCTTGGGCTGGGCCTTGCTTGCGTCACGCTTCACCTGCTGGGCGCGCTCACGCCTGATCTCCTTAACGATGGCGGTGAGGGCCTCACCAATGGGGGTGCCCAATTCTTCAGACTGAAGGAGGGCGGTCACGAAGGTATCTACATTATCTGAGCGACACCGTTCTTTTGCGGCGGTGAAAGCGTCGCGGCGGGAAACGCCCAGGCGCATCTCATGGAGGGTTGTGAGCATCTCCTCGGAGACAGGACCATCAAAATTGTCGCACACGCGCTCGAGCGCGCCGCGGAAGGACAGGCCTGAGCGAACAACAACGGCGAGAACATCGAGAAAGTCAGGTAGATCCCGATTTATTGCGGCCCGTCGTGTGCGAAGCACCTGGGACAACCATAGGTACATCCATCCCGAAAAAATGACGGCGATAACCACTCCAAACATCGGTTGGCCGATAAGGATGAACAGCAGGAACAGAAAGAGGCTGAGGCTGATGAAACCGGATTCTCGCTGAATAAAGAGATCGAGAGTCAACCCTTCCGGATTTCCTGCGTTTCTTAATTGTTTGTCCAGACTGCGCAGCCGGACAGGCCCGTAGAGGCGGCGAAGGGCTCGTTGTGATCGTATTCCAAGCGTGTCGATAAGACGAAGCATGGGGCGTTGGGACTCGATGCTCGGGGTGGCGTTAAGGTTGTTTCCAAATATCTGCCCAGTACCGTCGTCCCGCATCATGCGGATTCCATTGGCTCCCATGAGGACTAGAAATGTGGCGAGAAGAGCGATCAGTAGTGCTAGCATACTCAGACCTCCACCCGTGAGACAAGTCTCATGAGCAGCATGCCCACTCCGAAGCAGAGAAGGGCCGCCAGCAGAATGAGGCGTCCAACGAATGACGAAACCATGTCGTCGAGCACGCCGGGTTTCATAATGTTGAGCAGCACCACGGAGACGAGGCCGAGAACAGGAACGATATATCCACTGAACGCGGAAGCCAGGATAGCGGTGTGCACCTCTCGGTGCAGTTGCTTGCGATCCTCCAAGGCCATAGCGATATCCTGCAATGCTGAGGCCAAAGCGCCACCGGCCTTGGCCTGAATTATAATGGTCCGTACCAGCACATTGAGCTCTCGGGATGGCATGCGCTCCGAGAGATCGGTGAGCGCGTCGTCCAGCCCCCAACCGAGAGCCATCTGAGACACGACGCGCCCCAGCTCCTCATTCGCGGGGGCGGGCATCTCCTTGGCAGCGAGGGCGAGAGCACGTTCCATGGACATGCCGGCAGATGTTCCATTGGACAGAACCCGGGACACCTCCGGGAGTTGTGCGATAAAATGCTCGGCCCGCTGGATGGCGCGACGCTGAAGCCACCGGAAGAAGATAAACGGTACTGCTGCAGCCAGTAGCCCACCGGAAATTCTGCCAATAAAGGGTCTGGCCCCCAGGAACACGAGGACAACTGCCACTATGAGGACGAGCTCTGTCGTCGCAACGCTCCAACTGAGCCCGGCACCCGACAGCCGCCGACGCACCGGACGATTAATGCTGAGGCTCCCGATAAGAGCCAGGAGACGCGCTACGGGGCCGTGGCTGTCCTCGCTGGTCATGCCCAGCCCCTGGGCAACCTCGGCGGTACGGCCGGCATTGAAGCCGATGGTGAGGGCTGCAGCACCGCCCGCGATGACTGTCGCGGTGGTTGCGAGAAGAATGAGTCCGATGCCGCTCACGAGGCCGCTCCGATCACTCTGAGACTGTCCGGGAGCGGTTGTCCATGCCTAAGCACCCGTTGCGCCATGGACTCTGGAATGCCACGGAACTCGAAGGTTCCCTGGCTGCTGCGGCGTGTTGCGTGGACATAACGCAACAGGGAGGACGTCGTGTAGTTCTCGCGGTGATGAGACGTCACCGCCTCAATGGTGCTCACCCGGCGGGCGCCCGTGGCGTCGCGCTCCAGCTGGATGATGATGTCAATGGCCCCGTTGATCTGATCCCGTACGGTCTCCACCGGAAGGGTGACGTCCGACATGGAGGAGAGCGTCTCCAGTCGGCTGAGCGCATCGATCGCGGAATTCGCGTGAACAGTGGTGAGTGAGCCCTCATGGCCGGTGTTCATGGCCTGAAGCATGTCCAGGGTCTCGCCGCCGCGGACCTCGCCGACGATGATCCGGTCCGGCCGCATACGCAGCGAGTTGCGGACCAGGTCGCGAATAGTCACCTGGCCGCGCCCTTCGGTGTTGGCGGGGCGGGCCTCCAGACGCACCACATGAGGCTGCTGCAGCGAGAGCTCGGCGGCGTCCTCAATGGTGACAATGCGTTCGCGCTCCGGGATCGTGCCGGACAGGGCGTTGAGGAAGGTGGTCTTACCAGAACCGGTTCCCCCCGAGACGAGGATGTTGAACCGTGCTGCCACCAGGGCGCCGAGCAGGTCCGCGGCCTCCTGAGGCAGGCTGCGGCGCGCGACAAGATCCGCGAGGCGAAAGGGCTGGGGGAAACGGCGGATCGTGATCGTCGGTCCGTCGAGGGCGAGCGGCGGGATAATGACATTGACGCGCTCGCCGCCGGGCAGCCGAGCATCCACCATGGGGCTGGACTCGTCCACACGGCGATTGACAGAGGAGACGATGCGGTCAATGACCTGATAAAGCTCGGCCTCAGAGGTGAAGCGGGTGGGAACCCGCTCGATTCTGCCGGAGCGCTCCACGAAGACGTCGTCCGCACCGTTGACCATGATCTCGGTGACGCTGTGATCTGCGATAAGCGGTTCGAGGACGCCGAGCCCCACGGCGTCGTCAATGATGCGCTTGACCAGCCACGTCCTTTCCCGGGGCGACATGACCGGCCCCTCGAGCGACAGGATTCGGGACAGGACGCGCTCCAGCCGTGCACGCTGCTGCGGTCGCTCCAGGCCGGCCACCTCATCCAGGTCGACCTCCTCCAGCAGACGGGTCCGATACTGCGCGACAAGGTCCTCGCGGCTGCCGGACACCTGGCGCTTGCCGCTCACGGGCTGCGCCACACGGTCTCGCAGCGCCATCTCAGTCCCCCGGGAAGTAGGCGGTCCGAGTCACGGTGACGTCCTTACTGGTGAAGGACGGCAGCCCAATGGGGACCCGCGCCGTCACCTGCACGCAGTGCTCGGAGCCGCAGCCGTCAGTAACGGACTCGAGGGTGACCCAGTCCGGCAGCGCCTTCTCCGCAGCGGCGGAAGCGGACCGTCCGAGCATGGCGGCGCGGGCGGCATCGCGGGCGGCGGCGCTCGTCGAGGTGACGGTAGACACGGCCAGGAAGCCCTGGATCAGGAACATGGTGATGATGACAAGAAGTGGAATGAACAGGACGAGTTCAATATCGAGAACGCCGCGCTCACTGCGGTGCAATCTGCGCAGCATCTGCCGTGGGGAAGCGGATCGCGAAGACCGCAAGGACGTGGATGAGATTGTCATGATCGGCTCTCCCGGACGATTCCCGCCTTGGCGGAGGTGTGAAGCTGTACGACCGAGGGCACCGGCAGGGTGACGGTGACTCTGTCGTCGACACCTCGGGTAATGGTCATGTCCGAGCTGTAGGCCTCGGGCAGATGGTCGGCGACCTCCTGGTAGACCTCATCCGAGCTCATCCCGACGCCGTAGCTGTGCGCCGCTTCCTCCGCGGCGTGATTGGCGTACATGTAGGACACCCCGTAACCGAGAAGCTGGACGCACAGCAGGAGCGCCGCCGTGGCGAAGGCGAAGACAACGGGGAACTCCACCATGACCTGGCCCCTCTCGGAGCGCCCTCGGCGGCGTTTGCGCTTCCGCTGCTGAGGACGCGGCTGCGCCTCCTCCGGTCCCGGCGAGGCCGGTCCCAGCGCGCCGGCCTCATCAGCCAGCGCTGCGACAGCGACAGAGCGGGCGGCCTTGGCCAGGACAGGCACCTTCGCCGTGAGCAGCGCGTTCGAGTTGACCGCCATCTCGATCTGCCCGGTGAGGTCGGGAATGCTGGTCGCCAGCGGGATACTCGCCATCCGCGCCGCCGTCTTGGGCTGGATCTCGCGCTGGCGACCACTGCGGTTGACGATAAGTCCCATTGAGCGCCCACGGGCGATGTCGAGCCGATTGAGGGCCTCCGTCAGCCGTCGCACGGAGCGCACGGCCGGGGTGTCGGGGGTCGTCACCACGAGTACGCGGTCGGCGGAGTCGAGCGCCATGGCCAGCACGTCATCCAGGCGGCTGCCGCAGTCCAGCACCACATGGTCGAACTGGTAGCGCAGCATGGAGATGACCTGACGGGTGGCGGCCTCCGTCATGGCCTCCCCCGCCTCGCCGTGGTCCGGCGCAGGCAGTAGGGCGATCCCGCCCGGCAGCGGGTACATGACCTCCGAGACCTCCCGGGCGCTCGCCTCCGCGGCGATGTCCACCAGGTCCGTGATCGAGCGCCGTACGGACAGGCCCGTCATGGCGGCGAGGTCGCCCCCGCGCACGTCGAGGTCCACCAGGCAGGTGCGGTCGTGCCGGGCGAGCTGGGCGGCCGCCATGAGCGCCACCGTCGAGGTGCCGACACCGCCCTTGGCCCCGACGACGGCGATGACGGTGCCAATGCGGTGAGTACTGAGACTGTCCCGGGAGCTCGCCTCATTGCGGGCCGCCTGCGACCACGCCAGCACCGGCTGGAGACGATTGGTCAGCTCCTCCAGCGAGAGCGGCAGCGAGAGCACGGTGCGCGCGCCCGCGTCCATGGCGGCGGTGAGGACCTCGGCGCTTCGGCCGCGGGTGAGCAGAACCACGGGGATGAGCGGGTGGGCGTGGGAGATCTCCTGCACGGCGGACAGCGCGGAGACGTCCGCAAGAGCCTCGTCCACGAGGACGCAGGAGACGTCGTCGGTGCCCAGGACCTCGCGCAGGCGGTCGAAGGAGTCCGTGGACACGACCTCGCCGAGGCCCTCCGCCTCCGCAACGGCCGCAGTCACCTGAAGACGGATCTGCTCGTCACTGGTCAGTAGGTACTGCATCACTAATTACCTCCAGGGGTGGCCGGGGAGCCCGTCGAGTATTCGGGATTGCCGACAGAGCTGTCATCGCCCTCGCGGCGCAGCAGGAGGCGCACCTTCTTGGAGAAGCTCTCGGCGTAGGCGAGCTTGAGGGAGTCGTCCGGGGTGAGGGCGAAGGTCACCGGTACGGCCTCTGACTCCTTGAAGTCGCCCGAGGAGCTCTCGTCCTCCACTGTCGTGGCGACGCCGACGTCGGTGATGAGCGCATTCTGGATAATGACCTGCGCCGTCTGCTGCTTGGTGTTGGGGTCCTCGATCGTGGAGACGACGTCGACGCGCGAGCCGGGTGCGACCTTGCCGGCCACGCCGGTCTCGGCGTCGACCATGATCGTCACCTCGCGATAGCCCTCGGTCAGCTGCGGCGGGTCCTGGAGCATGCTGGCCTGGAGAACGGAGCCCTTGCTGTAGGAGGAGGCCGTCACCTTGCCCTCGAAGTCGGACAGGCTGTGGACTGCGTCCTTGGGGACCCAGCGCTCGGGCACATCAACGGCGGTGACGTCCTCGGCGGTGATCTCCTGGAGCTCGGTCACGTCCTTCGACAGCTCCAGCACGGTGGTCTTGGGGCCGACCTGCGAGGAGACGGACTGGACGTAGTTGAACACCGCCACGAAGGTGACGATGGCTCCGAGGACCGTGACAAGAATGAGCAGGACCCCTCGCCGTTGACGCGGATTCATCGGGTCTCCTTTGATGGGTTGGGGGCGAAGGCGGGCGGCATGGGAGGTGCGGAGAGCGCGGAAGTTGCGGAAGGCGCAGGCGGTGCAGGGTACGCGGAAGCTGCGGGAGGCGCGGGGGATACGGGGGACCCTGAAGACGCAGAAGACCCTGAGGACGTTGAGGATCTTGAAGGCACCGAGGCCATTGAAGACATTGAGGTCATTGAGGGCACGGAATCGGGTGCGATGGCCGCCGGCGGAGGTGCGGGCACGGGGTGGAACGTGCCCGCGTAGGGCCAGGTGCCGCACATGAGGCATCCTGTGGGGGTGGCCAGCAGGCCGCAGCGGGAGCAGATGGTTCGGGCGACGCGGGCCAGCGCCTCGTTGGCCAGCGGGCTGGGGTCGGCGTCGAGCACCGTCATCTCCGCCCACGCCTTCGTCGGCCAGCGCCGGGACATCGGCAGGAGCGACTCCCGGTGGAGTCCCAGCTGGGCGAGGTTCGCGGTGACCCGGCCCGACTCGTCGTCGGCCGCCCAGACGGCCAGGCGGCCCTTCTCGGGCGCTGTCCACGTGGAGCTGCCGAGCCTGACCACCCGCCCCCGATTCAGGTCCAGCTCGAAGCGGGACCCTGGCAGCATGCTCTGCAGGTGCTGGCCGAGAGAGGGGGCGGGGCTGGTGAGCCTGCTGACCGACGTGAGCACGACACGGGTGCGCAGTGCGGGACGCAGCGCGTCGGCGACGACCGGGGCCTGGCCGAGCGCCTGCGGGCCGAGCAGGCACAGGCAGTAGGCGAGCACTCGGAACCGGGTCTCGGACTCGTCGAGCGGGAGCACCCCCAGCGCGCTGCGGTTCAGGACCGCACGGACCTGGCGGGCATCGTGCTCGTCCTTGCCAGTGCGGCACAGCAGGAGGGCGGGGGCAGGAGCCAGGCCTTCGAGGAGCGTGATGGCCTGGAACACGTCCCGGTCGCTGGCGGCCTCGGCCTGGGGCTGGGAGCCGGTGAGCACAAGCATTCGCAGAGGGACTTTCTGTTCGTCGCTGCCGCGCTGGGGGCGCGGTACCGGTGACTCCGAGAAGAGCGGGACTCCTGCGGAGCCGACGTACGGGTTTCGGACGGTGATCGTGACGATACTGGCAGGTACTGGTTCGGCACTATACATCACGGCGCAATCACAGTGCACCGGTTCCGCCATATTGTCGCACCGATAAACAATAACCCTGTTGTGATGCACCTCCTTGTGTCCCGACTGGGCAGGGACCGTGGTGTGAGACGTGCGGTCGATCCGCCCGATGTCTATGGCCGGCGGACGCGGCTGCCGGATTTTTCCACCGTTCAGGAAAAATGCTTGCAGGCCGACTTACGATGGAGCCTGCTGACAACCGGGTGCTCAACATCGTGCCTGGCGGACACAATGAGCCCGACCGGTTGGGTGGACCTAGACGACGGCCAGGGGCCAGCCCAGCAGGGCGCCTGCGATGAGATACGGACCGTAAGCCATAGGATCCTTTCGTCCGGCACGACGGGTGATGAGCAGGGTGAGGGCGGCCAGGCCGCCGAGGACGGTCCCCAGGCACAGGGAGACGGCGAGCGTGAGTGCTCCGTACCAGCCCAGCCACAGGCCGATAAGGGCGCAGAGCTTGACGTCGCCCAGGCCCAGGCCGGAGCGGATGAGCGCGAGCACCAGGCTCACTCCTCCAGCCGCGAGCGCGCACAGCACCGCCCGGCGCGCCGCATAGAAGTGCCCCGGATCCATGATCACGGCGACGACGCCGCAGACCGCCAGCCACACCGCCGCCGCACCCAGCAGCCGGTTGGGCAGGAGATGGGCGACGGCGTCGACGCTGGCGGCGCTCGCCAGCAGGGAGTAGACGGGGATGGCCACGAGCGCCGCGCCCGTGACCCCCAGCCTCGCGCCCCACCACGCGCAGAATCCGCAGAGCACCAGTGCGAGCACGCCCTGCGGGGCGACGGCCAGGAGGCCGGGGTGCCGCAGGGTCGGGTACACCGGGCGTGCCGGCGGCCCCGGCTCCAGGCTCCGGGCCTCTGGGCGGCCTTCCGGGGCGTCCTCGGCATCCTCGGGCTCGTCGTCGTTGTAGCCGGCGAGCGGCTCGCGGACATAGCGGCGCGTCCACGCCGAGACGGGGCCGGCCACGAGCGCCGCCGAGCACACGGCCGCGACGGCCAGGATCCAGGGGCTCGCCGATGATGCCGATGACGCGAACGACATGACTGACACGGACGATACGGGCGACGCAGGTGACATGGCCGCCCCTCACTCCGCCGTGTCCGTGGCGCCGGCGGCGGGCGCGACCGACAGGGTGCTGCCCGGGCGGATTCCCAGCCGGGCCGCCTCGCCCTGCGCCATCTCGACGACGGTGGCGGCGCGCAGGCGCGGGAGCCCGATGCGGCCGGGCCGCAGGGGCGTGACGGCCAGAACTCTGCCGGAGCGGGTCGCGTAGACGACGTCGATCGTGTGACGCATGCCCAGGCAGTGCACCCAGTTGCAGCGGGGGATCCACAGGGCGCCGTCGATGCCGTCGGTGCCGAGCAGCCCCTTGTTGCGCTGGCTGCGGGTGCGCGCGGTCCACAGCGGCACGCCGGTGTCCTCCCCGTCGACGATGAGGCGGGGGAGCGCCTCGACCGGTGCGGTCGACCACGTTGGTGCTGTCATACTCACAACTGGATGGTATGGAGGCCGGCTGCGGCCGGGTCAGGGGCGATCGCCCCACCGCCTGTGGGGCGCCTCGCTCCTCCCCGCCGAGCTCGGTTCACTTCTGCGCCAGGATCGCGAATGCGCTGTTCCGGCAGCGGGTTCCCCGAATTCCTCGGCGGTAAGCGCTCCAGGAGACTCGCCCCCGCGGAAATGTTCCTCCCACGCCCGCACCTGCCTTTTTGTGCGACCCGCAGGCGCGTCATTCCATGAATGCCGCACACGCCTTGTTCTCTCTGCGGGCCGCCGGTCTGCGCGCTCCAATTCCCCTCCAGGGGCTCGCTCCCGGGGTTATGAATGATGAAGCGGCGTCGACCGGTCCCGGCGAAGGGAGGGGACGGGGGAGAGGGGCGGGGGGGGGGCGGCGAGGGGGACTAAACGCACGGCCGGCGTGGCCGGACGCGCTTGCACCGTCGTCCCCGACCCCCTGTATCCTGTGATTCGCCAAAGACCGCAGGTCTCCCACCCGGTGGGGCCAAGTCCGACGCCGCAGACTCGCCAGCGAGTCCTGAGGCGCCGGAGCCCGCGCAGGTGAGAGACGAGCCCACATTTCCGTATGCGGAGTGCGAGCCCCGTGCCCACCGGCGCGGGGCTTTTTCCATGGGTGCCGGGCACCTGCGGCAGACCACGGAAGGAGGGCCCATGGCACGGCCTGACAAGGAAGCGGCTGTTGCCGAGCTGGCGGACAGGTTCCGCTCGTGCGGCGCTGTCCTGCTGACCGAGTACCGCGGGCTGACCGTCGCCGAGCTCAGGACGCTGCGCCGTTCCCTGGCCGGTAACGCCGAGTACGCCGTGGTGAAGAACACGCTCGCCGCGATCGCCGCCCGGCAGGTCGGCCTCGAGGCGATCGCCGACGAGCTCACGGGTCCCACGGCCCTGACCTTCGTCACCGGTGAGCCGGTCGAGGCCGCCAAGGCGCTGC
>ERZ772766.398-NODE-398-length-25986-cov-8.501678_pt1 | contig 25986 bp, 17 predicted proteins | sample MGYA00511379_ERZ772766 | MGnify/ENA primary metagenome ERZ772766 (study PRJEB29015, sample SAMEA2737895) | human oral metagenome | biome: human oral; feature: human-associated habitat; material: dental | place: China | collected 2116 ...
CGAACCGAACCGAACCGAACCGAACCGAACCGAACCGAACCGAAATTATACACGAAGAAGAAAATAATTACATTAAAAACAAGATAATACAACTAAAATCCCTCTTCCCCGAAGTCTTCTGCGAAGCGCAAATCGACTGGGAGAAGCTCAAACTCGTCCTCGGGGCGGACAATCTTGCCGATGCGGGCGAACGCTATCAGCTCAACTGGGCGGGCAAAACCGCCGCCTACCGCACGCTGCAAAGTCCCACTTCCCGCACCCTGATTCCCTGCAAGGAAGAATCGGTGGATTTTGATGACACGCAAAACCTGTTTATCGAAGCTGAAAACCTCGAAGCCTTGAAAATCCTGCAAAAGGCCTATGCCGGCAGCGTGAAGATGATTTACATCGACCCGCCCTACAACACCGGCAATGATTCCTTCATCTATCCCGACAAATTCTCCGAAACCCGCGAAGAATACGCCCGCCGCGTGGGCGACACCGACGACGCGGGCTACCTGAAACGCGACGGTGTATTTCAAGGCGCGTTCCGCAAAAACAGCAAAGATAACGGGCATTACCACAGCAACTGGCTTTCCATGATGCTGCCGCGCCTGCATTTGGCAAAAACCCTGCTGCGCGAAGACGGCGTAATCTTTATCTCGATAGATGACAACGAACAGGCGCAGTTGAAACTGCTGTGTGATGAAGTGTTTGGGGCGGAGAATTTTGTCGGACAGTTCCCTTGGCGCAAACGCACGGCAAAATCTGACGTGCCGTTCGGTGTTTCCGCTGATTATGAATACCTGCTTGTTTATGCTCGCAGTGATGCCTTTGTTGCTAGTATCGATGCGGAAGAACGCAGATATTTTGAAACTGATGATTTCCCGAATCGTCCGTGGCGGATGCATGATTTGACAAAACAGACGAGTGCCGCAGAACGCCCAAACAGTTTTTTCACTATGATCAATCCAAGAAACGGGAAAGAATATCCGGCAAATCCATTAAGGACATGGGCGATTACGGAAGAAACATTTCAAGAGTATTACGATGCGGGGAAAATCGTTTTTCCCGATGATTATGACTTTCTCAAAATCAAAAATCCTGTTATGCGTTATTTCAAAGATGACGATATGGGGAAAGCCGGGGAACGTTTCGGGCGCAAGGCAGTCAGCACAAGGCTGCCTGAAAATGTCGGTATGTCGCTGAACGGTACAAAAGAAATTACCGAATTATTTGAAGGCAAGTTGTTTGATTTTCCCAAACCGTCTTCCCTGATCAAATATTTGCTGCAAATCCTCCATGTTTCAGACGGCATTATCCTAGACTTCTTCTCCGGCAGCGGCACCACCGCTCACGCCGTGATGCAGCTGAATGCCGAAGACGGCGGCAGCCGCCGTTTTATCTGTGTCCAGCTCCCCGAAGAAACCGATGAGAAATCCGAAGCGCGCAAGGCAGGTTTCGCCAACATTGCCGAAATCGCCAAGGAGCGTATACGCCGCGCCGGGAAGCAAATTGCCGTAGAGTGGGCTTCAGCCCACCAATCCGATGATATGGACAAATATTCGGAAAATACGGATAAGCGGTGGGCTGAAGCCCATTCTGCGGATACGGGTTTCAAGGTTTTCAAACTTGCCGAAAGCGGTTTCAGGCAATGGCGGCAGCCCGAATACACTGATGCCGAAAGCCTGCAACGCGAATTGTCGCTGAATATCGATGTCGTCCTGCCCGATACGCCTTCCGAAAATCTGCTGTACGAATTGATGCTGCGCCTGGGCTTGAAATTGACCTGCAAGGTTTCGTTTGCAGACGATGTTTATTATGTGGAAGACGAGGATACAGGCAGGCTGTGCTTGTTTCTATTGGAACGCGTAAATCAAGAATTGATAGATGCCGTGCTGGCGAAAAATCCCGCCAAAGTGGTGGCGTTGGACCGTCTCTTTGACGGCGACGATGCCTTGAAAAGCAACACCGTGTTGCAAATGAAGGATGCGGGCGTGGTGTTCGAGTGCGTGTAGGGAGAAAATCATGGAACTGAAATTTGAAGAACTGCCCTACCAGCTTGATGCGGTAAACGCAGCCGTCAATCTCTTCGCCGGACAGCCGAACCCTGACGAGGCATTCCGCCTGTCGGGTGGGGAAGCGGGGCGTTTTGTCGGCAATGTGCTGGATCTGGACGAGGAAATGGTCGGCCGCAATCTGAATACCGTGCAGCGGCAAAACGGGCAGCCTGAAACAGACATCGGCACGCACGGGCTCAATTTTTCGCTGGAAATGGAAACAGGCACGGGCAAAACCTATGTCTATCTGCGCACAATTTACGAATTGAACCGCCGCTACGGTTGGAAAAAGTTTGTGATTGTCGTGCCGAGTGTGGCGATACGCGAAGGGGTATTGCAGGCTTTGCGCAGCACAAAAACGCATTTCAATGAGATCTTCAATAAACCCATTGCCCGTCATGCGGAATACAAAAGTGAGCGACTGTCGGATTTGCGCGCTTTTGCCGTGAATAATCATATCGAGATTCTGGTCCTCAATATCCAGTCGTTTGAAAAGGAATTGAATGTGATCAACCAGGTCAGCGAAAGCGGCGACGCGCCGATTAAATTTATCCAAGAGACGCGCCCGATAGTCGTTATTGACGAGCCGCAGAATATGGAAACAGCAGGCCGTCTGAACGCCTTGGCATCGCTCAACCCGCTCTTTACCCTGCGCTATTCGGCCACACATAAAAAACCGTATCACAAGGTGTACAGCTTGAATCCGGTGCAAGCCTACAACTTAAAGCTGGTGAAGCAGATTGAAGTGTTATCGGTATTGACGGAAAACGATGTGAATGGCGCGTTCGTGGAATTGCTGGAAGTGAAACAGGTGGCAAAAGGCAGCCTGAAAGCCGATATAAATATCCATTTCCGCGACAAGAAAGAAACCAAAAAGAAGAAAATATCTGTCAAAAAGAATGACGATGTGTTTGCCAAATCCGGCGGCAATGAAGCCTACCGGCACGGTTTTATTATTGACGGCATGGATTTCGACAATCAGGCACTGGCATTTTCCAGTGGCAAAATTATCACGCGTGGCAGCGATGATGCCGTACACGACGAAATCATGAAAAGCCAAATCCGCGCAACGGTGAAAGAACATTTGGCGAAGGAGAAACGTCTGAATCCGCAGGGTATCAAGGTATTGTCGCTATTCTTCATCGATCATGTGGAAAACTACCGTGCGGAAGACGGTATGGCAGGCAAATTCGCCCGATGGTTTGCGGAAATCTACTGCGAAGAAACCAGGGGCAAAAGTCCTGACGGCGTGCATAACGGCTATTTTGCGCAAGACAAGAAAGGCCGTTTGAAGAATACTGACGGCACGACGCAAGCGGACAATGACACCTATCACCTGATTATGCGCGACAAGGAAACCCTGCTTTCCTTCGCCAGCCCGCTGCGCTTTATCTTTTCCCATTCCGCGCTGAAAGAGGGCTGGGACAATCCCAATGTCTTTCAAATCTGCACGCTCAATGAAACCCGCTCGCCGCTGAAAAAGCGGCAGGAAATCGGGCGTGGTTTGCGCCTGGCGGTGAATCAGGAAGGCAGCCGCGTGTATGACGAGAAAATCAACATCCTGACCGTGATCCCGAATGAAAGCTACGAATCGTTTGCCGCCAAGCTGCAAAAGGAATATGAAGACGAGTGCGGCGTGAAATTTGCTGCTGCCAATATTAAAGACGGCAACAAGAAAAAGACACAGCGTTTCCGCAAAAATTTCCCGCTGGATCCGGAATTTCAGGCGGTTTGGGACAAAATCAAATACCAAACGCGCTACCGCGTGCAATTCGATACGGCGGAATTGATTAAGCAGGCAGCGGCAGCGGTCATGAATCTGCCTGCTATACAGCCGCCGAAAATCCGCTATCACAAGGCATCGCTTGCCATGGGAGCGGTCGAATACAATGCGCGGGATGAGACGCCGCTATACAACCTGACCCTCAAAGAAAGTTTCAGCGGCAGTAGCAATATGACATTTGTCTGGGACATTCCCGATATATTGGCCGAGATGCAAAGGGAAACGGGGCTGACGCGGCGCACCTTGTTTGCCATCCTAACCCAGTCGGGGCGTTTGCCTGATGCCGTCGCCAATCCGCAGCGCTTTATCGATTCGGCCGCCGCAGCGGTAAACCGCAGCCTGCAAAAACTGATGGTGCAGGGCATCAAATATGAACGAACCGACACGGTGTATGCGCAATCCTTGCTGACCGAGATGGAAAGAAACGGGATCGAGTTTTATGCCAATGAACACACATTTACCGTCAGCAATCCGCAAAAAACCATTTGCGAGAACTATATTCCGCTGGATTCACATACGGAGAAACGGTTTGCGGCAGATTGCGAGAATTATGACGCCGGAAAAGAAGGCGGCGTTATTTTTTATTGCAAATTGCCGCGCTGGTTCAAAATTCCCACCCCGCTGGGCAACTATAATCCGGATTGGGCTGTCGTGATGCGGCAAAAGGGAAAGGCCTGTTTTATTGCCGAGACCAAGAATACCGGCAAGGGTGACGGCATTGATATGGATGAATTGCGCGACGATGAGCGGATGAAGATTCGTTGTGCGCAGGCTTTCTTTCATTCCCTGGATGGCATCGCATATAAGGTGGTTGGCAAGGTGGAGGAATTGAATGGTCAGTAGCGCAGTCCAGGCATGGGAAGGGGGTTCGCCAAACGGCGTAAATACTGGGTCCACCAAGCGGCGCAAATGCTGGCTTCTCGCAGATGAAGGCATGTTTGCGGCGGGCTGAAGCCCCCCTACGGTTTGGGTCGTATCAGGCGTTGAGATAGCGTTCGCGGGCGGCAGTCCAGCGGTCGAGCAGGGTTTGGCACCAGTCCGGATGGTGGGTGCGGAAAGCGCGGGTGAGGCGTTCGGTTTCGCCGAGCAAATCGGCGTCCAGCGGCAGTTTGGCGACGCGGAACATGGCTTCGCCGGTCTGTCGTGTGCCGAGCAGTTCGCCCGCGCCGCGTATGGCAAGGTCTTCTTCGGCGATGCGGAAGCCGTCGGTGGTTTCGCGCATGATGCGCAGGCGGCGTTGTGCGGTGTCGCCGAGCGGTGGCTGGTACATGAGCAGGCAGTAGGATTGTTCGCTGCCGCGTCCGACCCGGCCGCGCAGTTGGTGCAGTTGGGCGAGGCCGAAGCGTTCGGCATTTTCGATGATCATCAGGGTGGCATTTGCCACGTCCACGCCGACTTCGATGACGGTAGTGGCAACCAGCAGTTGGGCTTCGCCCGCGACGAAGGCCGCCATCGCCGCCTGGCGTTCGTCGTTCGCCATTTTGCCGTGGATGAGGGCGATGCGGATGTCGGGCAGCAGGGTTTGCAGTTGTTCTGCGGTCGCGGCGGCGTTTTCGCATTCGAGGGCGTCGGATTCTTCGATGAGCGGGCAGACCCAGTAGGCTTGCCGCCCGTTGCGACAGTTGGCACCGACGCGGGCGATGACGGTGTCGCGTTTGTGGTTCGCGACGACGTTGGTCTGGATGGGGCGGCGGCCGGCGGGCAGGGTATCGATGATGGACAGGTCGAGTTCGCCGTAGAGGCTCATGGCGAGGGTGCGCGGGATGGGGGTGGCGGTGAGGACGAGCTGATGCGCGGCGTAGTCGGCGGTTTTTTCTTGCAGTTGCAGGCGCTGGTGCACGCCGAAGCGGTGTTGTTCGTCGATGACGACGAGGGCGAGGCGGGCGTAGGCGACGTGTTCCTGAAAGACGGCGTGGGTGCCGATGATGAGTTGGGCGCTGCCGTCGGCGATAGCGGCGAGGGCGGCGCGTTTTTCGGCACCCGCCATTTTGCTGGTGAGCGTGGTGAGGGTGACGGGGAGTCCGGCGAGCAGGCGGCGGATGTTGGCGGCGTGTTGTTCGGCGAGCAGTTCGGTCGGCACCATCAAGACGGCCTGGCTGCCGGCGGCGATGGCTTGCAGGCAGGCGGCGAGGGCGACGATGGTTTTGCCGGAGCCGACGTCGCCCTGCACGAGGCGCATCATCGGTGTCGCTTGCGCGAGATCGGCAGCGATTTCGGCGCAGACGCGTTCTTGTGCGCGGGTGAGGGTGTAGGGCAAGGCGGCGCGGAAGTCGCGCAGGAGCGGGGCGTCGGCGGGCAGGGCGAGGGCGCGCTGGTTGCGCACACGGGCGCGGGCGTTCTGGATGGCGAGTTGGTGTGCGCAGAGTTCTTCGAGGATGAGGCGGCGGCGCGCGGGGTGGCTGCGGTCGAGCAGGGCGTCCGGGCTGCTGTGCTCCGGCGGGCGGTGCAGGGCGGTGAGCGCAGCGGGCAGCGGGAGGTAGCCGGCGGCGGTGAGCGGGTCGGCTTCAGGCAGGGTGGGCAGGACGAGGTCGAGCGCTTTTTTGATGACGCCCTGCCAGCGCGCCTGGCCGAGGCCTTTGACGGTGGGATAGACGGGGTAGAGGTGTTCGGCGAGTTGCGGGATTTGTCCGGCTTCGAGCCAGGTAATTTCCGGATGGTGGATCTGGTAGCCGCGCGGCGTCCAGCAGGCTTTGCCGTAGTAGAGGCCGCGCCGCCCGGGGACAAAGGCTTTTTGCTGGCTGGGGTAGTAGTTGAAGTAGAGCAGTTTGCACATGTCGCCCGCTTCGTCGCGTACGGTGACGGTGAGGATGCGCCGCTGGCGCTGGATAAGGTCGGCGTGGACGATTTCGCCGCAGATTTGTACGGTGGCGCCGTCGCGCAGGGCGGCAATGGGGGTGAGGTGCGAGCGGTCTTCGTAGCGCAACGGCAGGTGCAGGATGAGTTCGCGCAGGGTGGTGATGCCGGCGCGGGCGAAGAGTTCGGCGGTTTTTTCGCTGATGTTGAGCGCGGCGGGCAGGGTGAGGGCGAGGTCGGTCATGATGGTTGGCGCAGGGCGGTGCGGACGCGCATGAGGATGAAGCCGAGCAGGTTCTGCCCGCGCCATTGTTGCGGGTTTGCCAGCTGCGGGTCATCCGCCGCCAGGCCGATGCCCCAGATGACATCCACCGGGCTGGCTTCGACGAGGATGTTGTCACCGGTTGCGAGCAGCCAGCTTTTGAGCGCGGGATTTTGGCTGAATTTGCCGAGATTGCCGTCATAGACGATGCCCTCGCGCGCCGCCTGCCAGCGGGCGTCGTCGAAATTACGGATGCGCCGCCCCAGGGTTTTTACCGCCCGTGGCGAGGTGGCGGCGAGGATTTGCGCCTGGATGGCGTCATCGCCGAAGAGGCGGGCTTTCTGCGCCATCATGTAGTGTTCGGCGGTCGGGTAATGCACGCCGTCGAGGGTGAAGGCGGCGGGATACCACTGGCTGAGGACGGCTTTGTCGATGTGGCCTTTGCGCTTGGGCGTGTGGCCCCAGAAGGGCAGGTAGTGCAGGGGTTCGCGGCGCGCCTGGGCGGCGAAGAGGTCGGCGAGGGTGTGGATGGGCATGGGTGATGGCGTGGATGAAAGGGGACGTTATTGTGGCATGTTTGCGCTTGTCGCTTATGCGGCTTTCCTCCGTACACGACAAAAAGCTGCCAAGCGGCGTAAAACTTGGGCCCGTTAAGCGGACTGCTGGGCGAGGTTCTTTGTGCAGGAAGATGGTTTTCCATGAAGTCGGCAGGTGCGATGAGGCTAGGTGTGTTTGCGCCGCCAGTTGTAGTGGGCAAGGGTGGCGATGCCGTGCAGGATGAACAGTGCCAGCAGGAGGGCACCGGGCAGGACATCATTTGCATAGGCTCTGATTCCGCCGATGAGGTTGAGTATGGCGACATAGGCAAATATGTAGAGGCAGGCGAGCGTAAGGAAACGGATGAGCGCGGCCAGGCTGCGGTGGATACTTTCCGGTCTGGGCGGGTTTCTGCCGGTGATGAAACCCGCACCGATGAGACTGAGCAGCACGGCGACTGCTCCCGGCATGTCTTTGCAGAGGGTGTTGTAGCCGATGGCACCGATGCCGAGCACCATGAAGATGGTGGCGGCGGTAGCGAGGTGTTTGGCCGTCTTCCGGTTGGGCGCTGGCGGGACGTGGCTGTAGATGAGGACGAGGGCGAGGAGGGGGGTGGCGATGAGGCTGAGGGCGGTCAGCAACGGGGTTTTGATGATGAAGGCGTGTTCGTCACCGCTCAGATTGCCGACGATATAGGCAGCGGCGATGAGGACGGCAATGGCGCCGTGGTCAAGCATGGCGCGGCGCAGGTTGACTGCCTCAGGCGGGAGGCGGCACCAGGCGTGGCCGTAGAGGATGAGGCTAAGGATGGCGGTGAGGGCCTGGGCGAGGGTTTGCGCGGGCAGTGGCCGCCAGGCGGGTGGAATCAGGCTGTAAATAAGGCCGAGGATGTAGAGGACAGAGGCGAGATGCAACGGCAGATCGTCTTGCGGGCGCGGCGGCCGCCAGCCGGCGGTGATGGCGTATTTTGTGCGCCACAGGATGTGCGCGCTGCGCAGGAGCAGCCAGGTGATGAGGATGGCGGCCAGCGGCAGGCCGTACTCCGGTGATGTTGCGGGCGCTGCCGGGCAGGTGATGCAGCGGTAAGCGGCGTAGGGGTTGGGGCGCGGTCCTGTGTAGGCGACGTAGGCGGGCAGCAGGAAGCAGATGGCAATATCAATGAACCACCCGTAGCGCAGACCGGCAAATGGCAGGTGGTAACGCATGAGTTCGCGCAGGCGCGGCCAGGCGGCGAAGTAGTGCTCGTCGGCGACGTCGCCGGTATCGTCGTACAGGCGATGCCAGTCCTGCCAGACGGGGCCGGGGTCGCAGACAAGGAGGCGGCGGCGCAATGCCCACCAGCGGCGCAGGGCGCTGTATCGGAGCCAAGCGGCAAGGGCGGGGTAGTGCGCAGCGAGGATGCTGTCGCGCAGTGCCGGATCGCCGTCTGCGGCGATGAGGTCGGCGAGCAGGCGGCGGCTGTCGGGGTCTTGCAGGCCGTAGTGCTGCTGCATCCAGAGGCGGCTGTGCGGATAGTCGCCGTCATCAAGGCAGGCGGTTAGCGCACCGGTGTAGTCAAGGCGGAAGTCGATGTTGTCGAGCGCGGGATGGGTGGCTTGCGCTTGCAGGAGGACGAGCAGCGCGGCGTCGTCCAAACCCTGCCATGCCTGTTGCAGTTGCCGCAGCAGGAGGGTGGCGTTGAGGGGCGTCAGGGCGGGGCGGGCGCTGCTGTCCTGATAGTCGTGTGCGGCGGGTTCGGCAAGCGGGAAGGGCTGCTCCGTGGCGGTGGGCGGTGTGTCGCGGTAGCCATGCGCGGCGGGTTCGGTCAGGGTGAAGGTGAAACCGTCAGGCGTGGCGGTCGCGGGCGGGTTGGCATGGGTGTAAGCGGGTGCGGCAGGCGGGTAGGGCTGTGCGGCGGCAGGCGCAGGCGGGTTGTTGGGGGCGGTATCGTGGCCGTCGGGGGCGGCGGACGGACGGCGTGGGCCGTCGCTGCGGTGTTCGTAATGCGGGCGCAGACGCAACGCTTCTTCGTAGGCGGCGCGGATGCGGCGGAAGCCCGCTGGGTCGCGGTCTGGGCGGTGTACGCGGACAAGCGCCGCGTAGGCGGTTTTAATGGCGGCTTCGTCGCCGGTCGGTGCGATGCCGAGGATGTGCCAGCAGTTCATGGGGGAAATGGGTGGTGATCAGGGGCGTCATCTTATCCCATCCTGCCGCTGCCGCCGACGGCAACCGGCATGGCGGCGGTTTTTCGCGTCACCGCCGCCCTTCCTTCAACAGTCCGGCGCGGCGAATGCCGCCTGCCATTGCCACGGCAGGGCGAGGATGACGAGGTTGGCGAAGGTGGCGATAAAGAATGTCCAGACCGGCAGGAGGCCGCCGCAGAGGGCGAGGGCGTAGCCGCTGTTCGCGGCGAGGACGCACCAGGCAAAGGGGCGGACGCGCAGCGGCGGGTAGGGCGCGGCGGCGGGCGGCACGCTGCCGTCGAGGATGGCGCGGATGGTGGCGCAGAGGTCGTCGCTTGGCGCATCGTTTTTGCCGAGGCATTCGGTGATGATGATGCGCCGGTGCCGGTGGCGGTCGGTGAGGCCGATATGCTGCGTGTAGTTTTTGTAGGAGGACAGGAAGGGCGACGGGTCGCGTTCACAGTCGCTCAGTGTCTGCCACGGCAGATGGGTATTCAGCGGCCCGGTGTAGAGCAGGTACAGGTTCGGCAGGAGGCAGCGGCGCAGCGCCAGATGCAGGCCGTGACTGTCGGCACGGGCGGGCGGTTCCCGGCGGCGGCAGAAGTTGTGGCGGAGGTTATGCCCGACGGCGGTGGCGGCCATCGCTGTGATGCACCACAGCGGGATGTAGAAGACGATATCGCCCGCTGTGGCGGCATTGAGGTGTTTACCCGCCGCTATTGCCATTTTCAGCAAGAGCAGCAGGGGCAGGAGTAGCCAGAAGTGGTTGAGGTTGCCGCGCTGCACAAGGTCGGGGTGTTTGTACCAGACGCGTTGCCAATCGGCAGGCAGGGCGGCGACGGGTACGGGTGTTTCGCCGTCAATGTAGCGTTGCGCGAAGTGGGCGAGAGCATGGGTTTCCGATCTGAGACCCTCCATGCGCAGTTTGCGCGGTGCGGTGTCGCGCGGGAGGATATGCAGGATGGCGTGGTCGCGGCTGAGGAATGTCTCAAGCCATGTCGCGCCACAACTGGCGGTGACTTGTTGCAGTGCGTCCCAGCGCCATTGGTGGCTGATGGTGCCGTAGTAGCCGTACAAGGTCAGCCCCTGCGGGTCGCAGACGGCCAGCGGCGGTTGACGGAGAATGTCGTAAACGGCATGGCGGCAGTAGAGGAGGGACAGCAGGACGATGACGACGAATAGGGTCGTCGTGTCCCGGTTCATCTGTTCGCCCATGAGCGACAGCGTGAACCACAGCAAAAACAGGAGGAAGAGGTACAGGGTGATGCGGCCGCTGTAATCCGCCCGCCGCACCCGCCAGACAAGGGTCTGCGGATGGGCGAGGTCGGGGGTGAAGTGGGGCATGGACGGCTCCGGAGTGGTTCATTGGTGCGGATTGTGCCGAGACGGGACGGCAGCGGCAAGGGCGTGGTGCTGAGTTCGCCAAGCGGCGTGATTGCCGGGGTTTGGGGAATGGGTTTTGTCGCTGCACGCTTTTTTACTGCCCTCTCCCCAAATCCCTTTTTCGCTGCGCGAACTGTTCCGGTCCCACAGGGTGAGGGGGTTCGGCTCTACTGCGCCACCGTCGGCGGGTTCATCAACGGGTAGCTGTCCACCACGCCGCCGGGGTGGATAGCGGGGAATTGTTGTTGGGCATATTTGAGCAGTTGTGCCGCCGGGCTGTTGATGAGGACTTTGGCGTTCGGCGCGCGCCACAGTACCTGGTCGAGGATGTTGTTCGGGCGGTAGGGCATGTCGGCGATGCCGTCGCCGTTGAGGTCGAAGGCGCTGTTGTCGCTCCAGTAGTTGCCGCGTCCTTGGTGCGACCATTCGATGAGGCGGGTGCCAACGTATTTGACCTGGGTCTGGTTGTTGTTGAAGGCGTTGTCGTGGACGCGGCTGTCCGATGAGCCGGCGGTGGAATGGATGCCGATGGTGCAGTCGTTGAAGCTGTTGTTGTGGAAGCCGTTCTGGTTGGCGTTGTAGAGGGTTACGCAGGATTTGGCCTGTTCGATGCGGTTGCCGCTGATTTCCGACTGGTTGACGGCGTTGAGCATGAGGCCGTGTTCGCGGCTGTTTTTGCTTTGGTTGTCGCGCACGGTGATGCGGTTGGAGAACATGATGACGTAGGCGGATTCGAGGTCGGAGAGGTGGTTGTTCTTCACTTCGCTGTCTTCGGTGTACATGTAATGGATGCCGAAGCGGATGCCGCTGACGGTGTTGTCTTCAAAGAGGTTGTATTTGCTGTTGGTGACGTAGATGCCGTCGCGCCCGCCGCTGATGGTGTTGTTGCGGATGATGGTGTGCAGGCTTTTCCAGAGCTGGATGCCGTTGCCCCGGTCATTGACACGACCTGTCGCCTGACCAGTGATGGTGTTGTGCTCGACGATGCCTTTTTCCGGCCCCCAGATGTAGATGCCGAAGAGGTTGTCTTTGGCGTGGTTGTGGTGGATGTGGATGTGGTGTGCACTCCTGTCCGCAAAGATGCCTGAATCCATGTCGAAGAGGTTGTTGCCGGAATGGGTGACGGTGAGGTGCTCAATGGTGCTGTCCGGCGCTTTGATGTGCAGCACTTTTCCTTTGCCGCCGCCGTCGAGGATGGTTTCGCCCGTCGTGCTGCCGCTCAGGGTGACGGGAATATTGACGGTGAAGTTGCCGCGATAGGTGGCGGGCGCAAGGATGAGGTGATCACCCGCCTGGGCGCTATCCAGGTAGTGTTGCAGGTCGGCATCGGCGGGGACTTCGATGTCGGCGGCGCGGGCGGCGAAGGGCAGGGCAAGGAAGAGGGGGATGAGCGGGGTTTTCATGGTTCTGCGTGTTGTTGTGGTGATGGGTGGCGGTTCGGCGATAGTTATAAAAAAACTCACGACGGCGAGCCGTCGTGAGTTGGTGCGGGTCGCGCCGAATCAGGCTTTGGCTTTGACCAGCATACGGCCACTCATTTCCATGTGCAGGGCGTGGCAGAACCATTGGCAGTAGTACCAGTGGACGCCGGGGCGGTCTGCTTTGAAGGTCACGGAGGCGGTTGCCTGCGGGCTGATTTCCATCGCGATGCCGTAGCCTTCGAGGGTGAAGCCGTGGGTGAGGTCTTCGATCATTTCTTTGTTGGTGACGTAAACGGTGACTTCGTCGCCTTCGTTGACCTCAAATTTGGAGAGGCCGTAGGCGGGTGCGGTCGCGGTCATGTACACGCGGACTTTGTCGCCGTCGCGGATGACAGTGTTGGCAGTGTCGAGGTCAACGCCGTCTTTTTTCGCCTGTTCGCGCGCTTCTTTCCAGAAGTCGTCATCACGATTCCAGATGCTGAGCGGGTTCACTTTGTTGCGGGCGACGATGATCATGTCGTGCGGTTCGGCGAAGCTCGGGCCGTCGTGAACGAGGCGCATATGGTCGCCGGAGATGCTGATGAGCTGGTCGTTTTCCGGTTTGAGCGGACCGACATTCAGGAAGCGGTCTTTGGAGAATTTGTTGAGCGAGACGAGCCATTGACCGTCGGCTTCTTTGGTCTCGCCCATCGAAGTATGGTTATGTCCCGGCTGGTAGTGAACGTCGATTTTTTCGATAACCGGCTCAACTTTTTCACCCTGGTAGGCCTGACGCGCTTTTTCGATGTTCCATTTGACCATCTGGCTGTCAATGAAGAGCGTGGTGTAGGCGTTGCCTTTGCCGTCAAACGCGGTGTGCAGCGGCCCCAAACCGAGTTCTGGCTGGGCGACCACGAGATCTTTGGCTTCGATTTTGTCGTCGAAGAAGTCATCCAGTTTGCGTACGTCAATGACGGATACGGTCGGCGAGAGTTTGCCGTTCAGGACAATGTGGATGCCGTCCGGTGCGGCGTTGCAGCCGTGCGGCGAGTTCGGCACCGGGATGTAGCGGGTGTATTTGGAGCCGTGGGTGCCGTCAAGCACGGGGACACCGTTGATTTCCTTGAAGTCGCCGTTTTTCACGCCTTCTTCGATGCGCTTGATGTTGAAGACGACAACCCAGTCGGTTTCGCTCGATGACATTTCGCCGACATCCAGACCTTTTTCGGAGTTGTAGCAGGTGGAAAAGGCGTATTTACCCTGGTAGTCGGCATCAAGGTTGTCGAGGTTGCCGTCCACGCGCACTTGCCATTTGACATCCATGGTTTCGCCGTCCACGGCGGTAAACGCGGTCCAGTAGTCCTGTTTCGGGTTTTCGGTGTCGAGGATAGTCTTGCCGTCGTTCGGCCAGGGGATGATGTGTTCGCCGTTGGCGAAGACGTAGCCGGTTTTCGGGAAGCGTTGCGGGCGCAAGCCGTGAATGGCGGAGACGTTCGGGATTTCAACCATTGCGTCGCATTTCATTACGTCGCAGCGAATGCGGGCGACACGGGTGTTGGCCTTGTCGTTGGCGTAGAGGTAGCGGCCATCATAGGTGCCGTCGGTGAAAGACATGTGCGGGTGGTGCAGGTCACCGTTCATATAGATGCCGCCTTTGTCTTCGAGGAATTTTTTGGTTTCCGGCAGCATTTTTTCGCGCATGACACGGCGGCTTTCGTTGGTGCGGCCCCAACCGGTGGCACCGTCGTAGTTGAAGACGGGGATACGCATCAGTTCGCGCATGGACGGCATGCCGAGGATGCGGATTTCGCCGGACTGGCCGCCGGAGTTGAAGACGTAGTACTGGTCAAGGTCACCCGGTGCGACGTGGTCGCTCGCTTCGGCCGCGCCTTCGGCACCGGCGGTTTGCGAGGTGGCCAGGAGTCCTGCACCTCCGGCGACGGCTGCGCCACCGGCAGCGGCGACACCGCCGAGGAAGCCACGGCGTTTGATGCCGTTTTTTTGTTCTTCTGACATGGTTTTCTCCTGTTGTTTGTAGGACGGGAATTACGCCTTTTCCGGTGTGACTTTGGTGACACCGGCTCGGGCGGCGCGGATTTCTTCGTTGCGCGTTTCGCGTGCTTTCTGTTTTTTCGCTTTTTCGATGGCGAGCAGCAAGTGCATGCAGCGGCTTTTGTCATGATACAGCACTTGGCAGTTCAAGCACTGGATACATTCGTTCTCGTTGATGTTGCCTTCGGGGAAGATGGCTTCCACAGGGCAATCCTGCGCGCATTTTTGGCAGGGATTGCCGCATTCCGGGTAGCGCTTCAGCCAGTTAAAAAGACGCAGTTTGGCGGGAATGGCCAGCGCCGCGCCCATCGGACAGAGGTAGCGGCAGTAGAAACGCTCGATGAAGAGACCAATCAGCAGCAGGGTCAGGGCGAAGGCGACATACGGCCAGGCGCGCCCGAATTTGAGGATGATGGCGGTCTTGAACGGCTCAACTTCGGCCAGATGTTCGGCAAGCCCCATGTCGTAGAGCGAGAAGCCGAAGAGCAGCAGGAAGATGATGTATTTGATGGCCGTCATCCGCTCGTGCACCTTAAAGGGGAATTTGAACTGCGGCACATGCAGTTTTTTCGCGATATAGTTCGTGAGTTCCTGCAAGGCGCCGAAGGGGCAGAGCCAGCCGCAGAAAAAGCCGCGATTCCACATCAGCGAGCCGAAGGCAGTGGCGCACCAGAGGATGAAGATGACGGGATCCATCAGGAAGACGTTCCAGTTGAAGCCGTTGATGAGCGAGTTGGTGAAGGCCAGGACGTTCACCACCGACAACTGCCCGTTCACGGAAAGCTGCGCACCGAGGTAGCCGCCCAGCCAGAACAGGGTGAAGACGAGGTAGCAATTGCGGAACGCCTTGTAAGCGCGCGGGTATTGGGTAATCCAGTCCTGGAACATGAAGACGCAGACCAGCACGAAAATGGCGATGCCCAGCACGACAATCTGGACGGTCTTGTCGCGCCACGCCTGCCGCGCGATTTTCGCCTGCACGCTCAATTCACCGTCATCATGGACGGCAGCCACACCACCTGCCGCATCTGCCGGAGCGGCGGTTTGCGCGGCTGCGGGCGGCGGCTCGACGTAATCCGGGTTGGGGATTTGCTTGGTGTAGGCGGCAGGCAGGTTGTAATCCATATCGAAGGTGATGAACGCCTTGTCGCGCGCGCCGGTGGCGCGTTGTACCAAAAGTTCCAACTGCCACGGGCGGGCAACGTCCAGCGTTTGCTCGGTCGGCACGGTAAAGAGCGCGATTTCCGGGAAATGCGGCGCGCCGGTGGCCATGATGTCGCCGATGCGGCGGTGGTTGCGGTCGCGGAAGTGGAAGCCGTTGCCGTCCTGCTTCAATTTCAGGCGGTCGAAAATCCCGCCGCGCACGTAGCCCGACCCCTTGAACGAATACAACCCCTTGCCGGCGACGAGAATCGCCTGCTGCCCCGGCTGCAACTGCTTCGTCATCTGTTCATACAGTGAATCGCCGAGCAGGCTGCGCCCGATGGACGGCACCGTGACCGGCGCATAAAACATCTCGATAAACTCGTCGTCCGGATTGCTGCTTTCCGCGCGCTCCGCCGCTTCGGGATGCTTCGCCTTGATGAAGCCTTCATTGACCTCGCCGACGTGCAACTGGAAGGAACGCACCGCGCCGCTGCCGGTCAGCTCCGGCCAGCTGCTCTTCTCCTGCTTGTCCATATCGACCACCGTCAGCTCCTTCGGCTGCGCGGGGGCGGCTTCCTCCGCGCCGCCGCCCTGCATCGCCTTCGCGGCGGCAATCGCCGAGCGGGCGATGGTCTCGTTGATGACCATCACCGTCACCGTCGCGCCGCTGATGACATCGGGCGCGTCCTGATTCATGCCGTCACGCGGATAATTGCGCCCGGTGTAGGCATCGATATAGGCGTTGACCTTCTCGATGGGGATGCCGATGAGCACAATCGGCTCCGAGTGCTTGACCAGCTTGGCTTTGGTGATGGTGAAATCCTTGTCCACGCCGATCATGATGTGGATCGGCTTGCCGGAATAACCGCCGGACGGCACATAATCCGAGTTCAGGAACACATAGCCCAGCACCTCCTCGCCTTTCAGCACCGGCACCAGCGGCGGATGCTCCTGAATCTGGCCGTAGCCGGTCGCTTCCGGGAAAAACTCGGTCGCCGGCACCTTCGCGGTGAATTCCTGCAACGAACCGTCGCTATGGAACAGCGCCGCGCGCAGCTCCTTCGCCGTCGGCATCGGCGCGGCGGTAGCCGTTTCTGCAAAAAATAAAGCGGCAATGGCCAGCACGACCATTACCGCGAAACGCCGTATCGGATGATTACCGGCGATAGCTGACTGTCTCATGATTTTCCCCAAGATAATTATTGCTTTTGTTGTGTACGTATCGTAGCAGAGTGCATCCACAAATGGCTTGACGATTATCAACAGAAAAACCACAGCGAAACACACGCACCGCATGGTGCTGTTGCCGTCGCGCCGCCACTGCGCGTACACTTTGCACGCTTAAACGCAAGCCCTTCTCATTTATCCACACAGGTAATCCCCCATGAAACGACGCCTTCTCCTCGCCGCCCTTGCGGTCTTTTCTTTCAGCGCCCACGCCGTTACCGTCAAAGACGAGCACGGCGAGCTGACCCTCGACAAAACGCCCACCCGCATCGTCGCCCTGGAATATTCCTTCGTTGACGCGCTGGCCAATGTCGGCGTGTCGCCGGTCGGGGTCGCCGATGACGGCAAAGCCGAACGCATCATCAAAGAAGTGCGCGATTTGGTGCAGCCGTGGACATCCGTCGGCACCCGCGCCCAGCCGAATATGGAAACCATCGCCTCGCTCAAGCCTGATCTCATCATCGCCGACAAGGACCGCCACGCCGCCGCTTACGACGAGATGAGCAAAATTGCCCCCGTCCTCCTGCTCAATTCCCGCTACGGCAGTTTTAACGACATCCTCGCCCAGGCGCAGACCATTGCCGATGTGGTCGGCAAGCACAACGAGATGAAGGCCAGGCTCGACACGCTCAACAAGGAATTCGACGACATCAAGACGCATATTCCCGCCGGGCAGTCTGCCGTCGTCGGCGGTTCGCGCGAAAACACCTTCGACCTCTTCTCCAAAGACTACTTCGCCGGCGGCGTTGTCGCCCGCCTCGGCTTCAAGCTGCCCGATGCCGTCGATGGCAAGGCCTTCTACGAAATCAGCCTGGAACAGTTCCTCGCGCAAAATCCCGACTGGCTGTTCGTCGCCCATTACCGCGAGGAATCGGTCGTACGCAAATGGGAAAAGGAAGCGCTGTGGTCGGCGCTCAAAGTCGCCGGCGAACCCGGTCACAACGTCAGCGTCGCCATCGAATTGTGGGGGCGTTCGCGCGGGCTGATCGCCGCCAGGCTGATGGCCGAGCAGGTTCGCGACGCCGTCGCCGCCGCCGCGAAAAAATAATCCGCCGCCATGAAGCTGATTCCCGCATGGCTCAAATGGACGCTGCCGGTCTTCGTGCTGGCAGCGGTCTGCTATATCGCGACCTGGGCCTACGCCCCCGCCAACCTGCCCATCACCCCCGCCGATACCAACCACCTCATCCTCAACCCGCACGCGGCGAAGCCCAGTCTGGCGCAAATGATCATTCTCGAAAGCCGCCTGCCACGCATCCTCACCGCCGTGCTCTGCGGTGCCGTCCTTGCCGTCAGCGGCCTGCTGCTGCAAACGATGACGCGCAACCCGCTGGCCTCGCCCTCGCTGTTGTCCATCAACGCCGGTGCCAGCCTCGGCATCATCCTGACCGGCGTTTTCCTCACCGGCGGCGATTACAGCCTCACCGTTACCGCCGCCACCATCAACCACACCGCTTACGCCCTCGCCATCAGCCTCATCCTCTTCGGCGTCTATATCCGCTACGCCGCGCAAAACACCCTGCTGACCCTCGCCTGCATCCTCGGCGGCTTCGCCCTCATTATCTGGCAGCACCGCCACCCCGCCGGCGGCTATCTCTCTGCCCAGGCCGTCGAACACTTCCTGCGCGGCACCCGCCTCTCCGCCGCTGCCGCCATCGGCGGGGCGCTGTCGTGGTGCCTTGTCATGTACATCAGCTACAAGGACGGCCGCCTGCAACAGAACCGCCTCATCCTCGCCGGGATTGCCGTCAGCGCCTTCTGCATCGCCCTCGGCCGCGCCTCGCTGCTGCTCGACGAAACCCAGGCCAGCGGCGTGATGCGCTGGCTGGCGGGCAGCCTCTCCAACCTCACCTGGGCGCGCGTCCATCAATACTGGCCGTGGGTCGCCATCCCCATCCTGCCGCTCCTGTGGCTCATCCCCAAGCTCAACATCCTGCGCCTCTCCGATGATGCCGCGCAGACCCTCGGCCTTTCCGTGCGCCAACTGCGTCTGGCCATCAACCTCATCGTCCTCGTCTGGATCGGCGCCAGCGTCGCCATCACCGGCCCCATCGCCTTCATCGGCCTGCTCGTCCCGCACGCCGCGCAACACTGGATCGGCTACGACCTGCGCGCCGCCCTGCCGATGAGCGCCCTGCTCGGCGCGCTGCTGCTCACCGGGGCCGACCTGCTCGCCACCGCCCTGTCGCAACAGGGACAACTGCCCGCCGGGGCCGTCCTCGCCATCATCGGTGCGCCCTGCTTCGTCCTGCTCGCCAAACGCCGGAGCGACCAATGAACCACCCCCGCCGCACCCTCATCATCCTCGCCGTCCTCGTCATTCTTGCCTTCTACGCTGCCCTCACCTTCGGCACCAACATCCAGAGCCCGGCGCAAATCTGGCAGGGCATCCGCGAACACAACTACGAAATCTGGGAAAACCGCCTGCCGCGCGCCATCCTCGCCATCTACATCGGCGCGGCGCTGGCACTCTCCGGCACCATCATCCAGGGCATCATCCACAACCCGCTCGCCTCGCCGGACATCCTCGGTATCAACCACGGTGCCGGCCTCACCGCCATCCTCACCCTCACCATCATGAGCGGCATCCCGCTGTGGGCGTTGCCCGTCGCCGCCTGCGCGGGTGCCGTCGCCGCCTTCCTCATCCTGCTCGCCATCACCCGCCGCCACACCGGGCCGTTGCAAATGGCACTCATCGGCGTCGCCCTCTCCGCCCTCTACGCCGCCCTCAGCGACTACCTGCTGCTCACCTGGCCGCAGAACATCAACCTCGCACTCATCTGGCTCACCGGCAGCCTCTGGAACCGCAGCTGGAACTTCGTCGCCGTCGCCGTGCCGCTGCTCACCGTCCTGCTGCCGCTCGCCTTCCTCGCCAACAAAACCTTCGATCTGCTCACCCTCGGCGATCCCAAAGCCGCCACCCTCGGCGTGAACATCCGCCGCCAGCGCATTCTGCTGCTGGCGCTGGCCGTCGTCCTTGCCGCCGTCGCCGTCGCCACCGCCGGGCCCATCACCTTCCTCGGCCTCGTCGCCCCGCATCTGGCGCGGCGCCTCGTCGGCGGCCGCCATATCGTCCTCCTGCCCGCCGCCATCCTCACCGGCGCCCTCATCCTGCAAATCAGCGACATCGCCGTACGCAGCATCAAACCGCCGCTGGAACTGCCCGCCGGCATCTTCACCGCCCTCATCGGTGCGCCCTACTTCTTCTACCTGCTCAGACGGAAACTCTAATGGCATTACACATCGCAAACCTGCATAACGGCTACGGCGGCCAAACCGTCCTGCACGACCTCACCACCACCATCCCCGAAGGCAAAATCACCGCCCTCATCGGCCCGAACGGCTGCTGCAAAAGCACCCTGCTGAAAACCATCGCCCGCCTGCTGCCGCCGCAAAGCGGCGACATCAGCCTCGACGGCGAATCCATCTACCGCATCGCCCCGAAAAACTACGCGCGCCGCCTCTCGCTCCTGCCGCAGCACCACATGGTGCCGGAAGGCATCAGCGTGCGCACCCTCATCAGCTACGGCAGAAGCCCCTACCTCAACCTCTGGGGCAAACTCGGCAAAGCCGACCACGCCGTTATCGAACGCGTCATGGCGGCGACCCACACCGGCGACCTTGCCGACAAACGCGTGGACGAACTCTCCGGCGGCCAGCAGCAGCGCGCCTTCCTCGCCATGACCCTCGCCCAGGAAACCCCCTACCTGCTGCTCGACGAACCCACCACCTACCTCGACCTCAACCACCAGATCGCGCTGATGGACATCATGCGCGCGCAGCAGCAAAAAGGCGTAACCGTCATCACCGTCCTGCACGACCTCAACCAGGCGGCGCGCTACTGCGACCACCTCATCGTCATGAAAAAAGGCCGCCTCATCGCCGAAGGCGACCCGCAGGACGTCCTCACCCCGGCACTGCTCGCCGACGTTTTCGCCGTTGACGCCGCGCCCTACACCTGCCCGGTCAGCGGCAAGCCGATGTGCATCGTCAAAAAAAGCCTCGCGGAAGAACAGCTCGCCTGATACCGGGACTGCCGCAGGACGGGCTTCAGCCCGTCAAAAAAACGCCGGGCCCGGCATTTGCGCCGTCTGGCGGCATTCAGGCGAGGTGTGCCGTGTCGTTGATGCGCTCGACGTGGAAATGGCCGGCGTGGTCAGTGTCATCCGCCCGGTAGCGGACGATGTTGATCGCGGTGTTGTGCAGGGTCTCGCTGCGCCCCGCTTCGCGGTGGTTCTGCCAGGTCGCGCCCTGCATCAGCGCCAGCAGGAGGCGCAGGGTGTGGCCGTGCGAGACGATGAGCAGGTTGCCGCTGTCATGCACGCGCACGATGTCGTCGATGGCGGCCATCGCGCGCGTGGCGAGTTGCGCCCAGGTTTCGCCGCCGTTCGTGGCGGCGCGGTATGAAGCCGGGGCGCCCACGAGTTGCTGGAATTCCGCTGTGGCGCGGATGTCGTCCACTTTTTGCCCTTCCCAGTTGCCGAAGTGCTGTTCGTTCAGCCCGGTGTGCTGGAAGAGCGGCACGTGGGCGGCGCGTTCGTGCAGGATGTGGCGGGCGGTGGCGATGGTGCGCGGCAGGCAGCTGCTGTAAGCGGCGGCAAATGGCACTCCGCGCAGGGCGCGTCCGGTGCGTTGCGCGTCGTGGACGCCTTGCGCGGTGAGCGGCGAGTCGCCCCAGCCCTGCATCAGGCCTTGCAGGTTCCATTCGGTCTGGCCGTGGCGGATGAGGTAGAGGGTGAGGGTTTTCATCTTTCAGTTTCCCTTGCCGATGAAGAGCGAGAGGATGCCGGCGGCGATGAGCGGGCCGACCGGCACGCCTTTGAGGAAGGCGACGCCGATGACGGTGCCGATGATGAGTCCCGGCACGACGCCGGGTTGCGCCAGCATCAGGGTCACGCCGCGCCCGCTCAGCCAGGCGACGAGGACGCCGACGGCGATGGCGGCCAGCACTTTCCAGTTGGCGAAATCCGCCGCGCTCAGGGTGAGTTTGCCGCTGGCGAGCGGGCTCAGGACGCCGATGGTGAGCAGGATGATACCGAGGCTGAGGCCGTTTTTTTCAATCCACGGCAGGTAGCGGGTGAGCGGGGTTTGCTGGATGAGGAGCAGCGCGGTTGAGGCGATGATAACCGGGGCGTTGTGGCTGATGACGCCGAGGGCGGCGAAGACGAGGAGGATGAGGGCGGTGGGGTCGATGTTGAGCGGCATGGCGGTTATTTCGGGGTATGCAGGGTCATGAGCAGCGCGTCGCAGCGGCTGCCGTCGGGGTTGGGGTAGTAGGCTTTGCGCCGCCCGCTGACGCGGTAGCCGAGGCGGCGGTAGAGTGCCTGCGCGCCGTGGTTGTCGGCACGCACTTCGAGATAGGCGGCAGCAGGCGTGAGGGCGGCCAGCGCCGCCCGGTGCAGGGCGGTGGCGAGACCCTGCCGCCGTGCGGCAGGGGCGACGGCGAGCGCGAGCAGTTCCATTTCGTCAAGCACGGCACGGCAGGCGATGAAGGCGAGCGGTGTGCCGTCCGCTGCTGCCAGCCAGACGCGGTCGCCGTCATCGGGGCGGCAGACATGCGCCGCTTCGGCGATGATTTGCAGGGCGGGCAGGTCGGCGGCGGCAGCCGGACGGATGGCGGGCACGTTTCAGTCCTGGTATTCGTTGTGGAAGGCGAAGTGTTCGGGGATGTGCGAGTGCACGAAGTAGAAGCTGTGGTCGTAGCGTTTGCGGCGGTTGATGAGGATTTCCCCGCTTTTGATGCGTGCTTTGACGCCTTCTTCAAAGGCTTCAAGGTTGATTTTGTTGCCGAGGTGGTCGTCGTCGGTGCCCTGGTCTATCCACAGCGGCAGCGGCGCGGCGTCGGGATGGGCGAGGTACCATTGCAGCGGGTCGAATTCGGCGGGGAGGTTGTAGCGGGCGAGGTGTTCGTCGTACCACGGCGTGCCGTAGAAGCCGAGCCACGGTGCCAGCGCCGAGATGCTGCGGTAGTGGTCGGGATTCTGGTGGGCGAGGTGGATGGCCAGCGTACCGCCAAAGCCGTAGCCCATGATGCCGCGCCCGCCGCTGGTGTTGAGGTGGGCGCGCAGGAGGGCGGGCAGTTCGTTGATGAGGTAGTCGTCCAGCGCTTCGCGTTCGCGGGCGTACTGGCCGGTGCGGGCGTCGTCGTCGCCTTGATAGACGTTGAAGAGGTCGGGGATGACGAGGATGGTGTCGTAGCGGTTGGCGTAGCGCTGGTAGTCGCTCTGGCTGGCGACGAGGCGGGCGCTGGTTTGCAGGCCCGGCAGGTAATAGTTGGTGTGGCAGGGCCGCTCTTTGAGCAGCATGGCGACGGGGACGTACACCGCGAGTTCGAGCGGGCGGCGCAGGGTGTCGGCGTAGTGGCGGTAGATGCGTTGTTCGCCTTTGAAGCTGGTGTGGGATTCGAGCAGTTCGAGCGGGTTCATGGGGCCTCCGGTGTTTGCGGGGTGGGTTTGGTCAGGCGGGGTGGTTACCGGGCGCGTGGCAAGTGTTTGTGATAGATGGGGAAGCTGCCAAGCGGGGTAAATGCCGGTTTTGTGGAATGGGTTTTGTCGCTGCGCGGCTTGTTTGCTGCCCCCTCCCAACCCCTCCGCCGGGTACCCACAAAAACGCTCGCGTTTTTGCGGGGTGCGGCCACGGGGGAGGGCTTTATTCTTCCCGCAAGCGGGGAAGGGAGGACGTGCCAAGCGGCGTAATTGCCGGGTTTTGTCGCTGCACGGCAGGTTGTTGCCTTTCGCTGACGTTCTTCGCAGGACTGCCTTCCGTCCGCCATTCGGGTTGTGTTGTGGCGGGCTGCAGCCCGTCCTGCGGCAGGTTGTTTGGGATTTTGGGGTTAGCTGATTTTCATCCCCGCCTTGACGCCGTCGCCGGGGTTCAGCAGGTGCAATTCGTCGCCGCTGGTCGCGGAGAGGATCATGCCTGTCGAAACGCCAAAGCGCATTTTGCGCGGGGCAAGGTTCGCCACATACACGACCATGCGGCCGATGAGCTCTTCCGGCTGGTAATACGCCTTGATGCCGGAGAAGACTTCGCGTTCGCCGAGTTCGCCGACGTCGAGCTTGAAGCGCAGCAGTTTGTCCGAGCCGTTGATGTGACTGCATTCGAGGACGCGGGCGATGCGCAGGTCGGGTTTGGCGAAGTCGTCGATGCTGATCCAGTTTTCTTCCACCGTTTTTCCTCCTTTGCCGATGCCGGCTTCTTCTTTGAGGTCTTCTTTGCTGTCGTTGATGACGGCGGCGATGGTTTTTTCTTCGATGCGCTGCATGAGCGGCTGATAGGGACGGATGGTATGGCCGAGCAGCGGGCGTTGCGCGTCGTCCCAGGCGAGCGGGGCGATGTCGAGGAAGGTTTCGCTTGCTTCCGCCAGTTGCGGCAGCACGGGTTTGAGATAGGTGATGAGTTGGCGGAAGGCGTTCAGGCCGATGGTGGCGATGGTTTGCACGGCGGCGCGGCCCGCGTCGTCTTTGGCCTTGACCCAGGGTTTTTCGGCGTCGATGTATTCGTTCGCGGCATCGGCCAGTTTCATGATGTCGCGCATCGCCTGGCTGTATTCGCGCCGCTCGTAGGCGTCGGCGATGTCGTCCGCTTTGGCGGCGATGCCGTCGAGGAGGGCGGTGTCGGGCAGCGCGTCGGCGAGGCGGTTGGCGAAGTGTTTGTCGAGGAAGGACGCGCAGCGGCTGGCGAGGTTGACGAGTTTGCCGACGAGGTCGCTGTTGTTTTTCTGGCGGAAGTCGTCGAGGTTGAGGTCGAGGTCTTCGACGCGCGCGCTCAGTTTGGCGGCGTAGTAGTAGCGCAGGTTCTCCGGCGGCAGGTGTTTCAGGTAGGTTTCGGCCTTGATGAAGGTGCCGCGCGATTTGCTCATTTTTTCGCCGTTCACAGTGAGGAAGCCGTGGCAGTATACGCCGCTCGGCTTGCGCAGCCCCGCGCCTTCGAGCATGGCCGGCCAGAAGAGCATATGGAAATAGGCGATGTCCTTGCCGATGAAGTGGTAGAGCTCGGTGTCGCTGCCGGCGCGGATGTAGGCGTCGTAGTCGATGCCTTTGGCGTCGCACAGGGCGCGGAAGGCGGCGAGATAGCCGACCGGCGCGTCCAGCCAGACGTAGAAGTATTTGCCGGGGGCGTTCGGGATTTCAAAGCCCCAGTAAGGCGCGTCGCGCGAGATGTCCCACGGTTGCAGCCCCGCCTCGAACCATTCGGCGAGTTTGTTGCGCATCGCATCTTGCAGATCGGCGGTTTGCAGCCAGTCGCGCAGGAAAGTGTCGAAGGCGGGCAGGTCGAAAAAGTAATGCTCGGAGTCGCGCAAGACGGGTGCCGCACCGGAGAGGACGGAATAGGGCTTGATGAGGTCGGTCGGCGCGTAAGTGGTGCCGCAGTTTTCGCAGTTGTCGCCGTACTGGTCTTTGGCGTGGCATTTTGGACATTCGCCTTTGACAAAGCGGTCGGGCAGGAAAAGGTTTTTCTCGGGGTCGAACAGCTGCGAGATGGTGCGGCGCAGGATGTAGCCGTTGTGGTCGAGCTTGTTATAAATGTCGGCGGTAATCGCGCGGTTTTCTTCGCTGTGGGTGCTGTGGTAGCAGTGATGATCGATGAGGAAACCGGCAAAATCGCGGCGGTGTTCGGCGCGGCTTTTGTCGATAAGCGCCTGCGGGCTGATACCTTCTTTCTCGGCGCGCAGCATGATGGGGGTGCCGTGGGCATCGTCGGCGCAGACATAGTGGCATTCGTGCCCGCGCAGGCGCTGGAAACGCACCCAGATGTCGGTCTGGATGTGTTCGACCATGTGGCCGAGATGGATGGCGCCGTTGGCATACGGCAGGGCGCTGGTTACGAGAATGCGGCGTTTGGGCTGCGTCATGGGTGCCTCTGTTCATATAAATGGAAAGGGCGGCATTTTAGCAAAACCACTCAACCCTTCTGCGCGGCCGGAGCACGACATACAGCGCAGCAAGAGCGTAACAACCCCGGCACAGCGCGGCAGCGGAGGTGTATATTTCACGAAAAACAACAGCAAGCGCACATGACGACACATTGAATCCCCGGAAAACCGGCATTCGATGCCGCGACAAGCTACCCGCCGATACCGCCCGCAAACCGCCGCCGCCCGCCCCTGCCTTGCTTTACCGCCCTGCCCGCCGCCCGCACGGCCGCTACAGCGAGCGCATCCCGCTCACCGACGAACAGCAGCAGGAAGTAAACCTGCGCG
>ERZ772766.399-NODE-399-length-25968-cov-9.032995_pt1 | contig 25968 bp, 24 predicted proteins | sample MGYA00511379_ERZ772766 | MGnify/ENA primary metagenome ERZ772766 (study PRJEB29015, sample SAMEA2737895) | human oral metagenome | biome: human oral; feature: human-associated habitat; material: dental | place: China | collected 2116 ...
GGTAGTCGGCGCTGATGGTGGCGGCGAGGTATTCGCCGGTGCAGCCGGAGCCGTAGCTGAAGAGGCCGACGGTTTTGCCGGCGAGGTCGTCGCGGTTGTCGAGCAGGGCGGCGAGGCTGGTGTAGAGCGAAGCGGTGTAGCTGTTGCCGGTGTCGCGGCTGTAAGTCAGGCCGGGGGCGAGGGTGGCGTCTTCGGCGCGGGTGTTGTTGATGCGGGCGAGGTGGGCGTGCGCCTTGATGCCCATTTTGTTGAAGGGCAGGTGGTAGCAATAGGCGGCGTGGGCGTCGTAGGGCAGGCCGCCGTTCGTGCGGTAGTCCTGCCAGGCGTGTTCGAGGGCTTTCAGGTAGGCGAGCGTCGAATATTTGCCGTCCACCAGCGGGGTTTTGCGGTAGTTCGGCCGCCAGAAGTCCATGATGTCTTCGCTGTACAGGCCGCTTTCCGGGGCGATGGCGGCGAGGCGCGGCTCGGCGCTGATGAGCATGGCGACCGCTGCCGCGCCCTGGGTCGGCTCGGCGGGGCCGTTCAGATCGTATCGGGCGATGTCGGAGGCAAGGATGAGGACTTTGCGCGCGGGGCGGCGGGCAACGAGGGCGCAGGCGAATTGCAGGGCGGCGGTGGCGCTGTAGCAGGCCTGTTTGAGTTCGACGGTGCGGCTGTTGGCGGGGAGGTTGAGCAGGCGGTGCACGCTGACGGCGGCAGATTTGGCCTGATCCACGCTGCTTTCGGTGGCGAAGAGGACGGTGTCAATGCCGTCCGTGCCGCAGTCACGCAGGAGAGGGGCGGCGGCGTTGGCGGCCATGCTGATGATGTCTTCGTCGTGCGGCGGGATGCTCATCCGTGCCTGACCGATACCGAGGCGGTATTTGGCGGGGTCGATGTGGTGTTGCGCGGCGAGGGTGGCGAGCTCAAGGTAGTAGTGCGGGGTGTAGAAGCTGAGTTGGTCGATGCCGATGTTCATGATGGGGTGGCTCGCGTGATGTTTTTTGAGGTTTTGGTGGGGAAGCCCGCCGGGGCGCGGCAGCGCGCGGATTATAGCATGGGGGTTTTCTTCACTTTGTGAAGCCACCGGGCGGTCAAAGTCTATTTTATCGGGAGAGATAACGGGAAATGCACGGTATATCGCGGGCAGTGTGACAGGTATAGGGCTCTTTAGCCCTTTATGTTTTCGCCATCCATTTTTTGGGCGGGTTTTTCAGGTTGTAAAGGGTTTCCATGTCGTCTATTTCTTCATCGCGGCGTTCATGATTCAGATAGAAAACATTGCAAAACAGTCCATACAGCATGAGTTGCACCAGCATGATGGTGCTATAGCACAATATGGTCGCCGCAAAAAACATATCTTCTGTTTCCAGCAGACATAATATTTCCGCGCACTTCGCGGAAGGATGCTGCATATCTGCAAATAAATAAAAGAGAAACAGGAAAAACACCATGATGGGAAAACCGAGCAGGATAAGAAAGTATATCCGCAAAGGGTATTGATAATAGATATATCGCCGCAGCCAGTATAAATGGCGGCGGTATTTTGTCATTATCCCTGTTTGCAGCAGGGCAATCATCAGGGCAAGGAAGGCGCTGTAATTCCAGCCATGCGGTGAGCGGACGGGAATGTGCAGCCATACAAAAAGGCGGTAAAAGAAGGCGTTGATGGCGTCTTTGTCCCCCAAATAAATCAGCACAGCCAGGGCAAGATAGGCGGGAAACAGCAGCACTACCCATTTCAGCCATTGCCACGAGATATGGTTTTGTATTTTCCCGGCAGCATGCAGGAATCCCGATATGGCATAGTTGTCGATAAATGCCAGCGTTTTTTCCGGTTATCCAGGGCCTTGATGGGCAGAGTGATTTTTTCGCGAATGCTGCTATGGGTATCCGTCAGGAAACAGGTAATGGTTTCGTGAGTGGACATGGGATTTTCAAGGTCATAGAAATCCCCCGCATGGGCGGGGGACACGGATCGGTGCGGGCTTATTTTTTGTAGTCCTTGCGCACAAAGGGCATGGCGACAATTTCGATCGGCACGTCTTTGTCGCGCACTTTGGCGGTGAGCCTGGTGCCGACGGCGGCGAGGTCGGTGCGGACGTAGCCCATCGCGACCGGCGCGTTCACGGTAGCCCCGAAGCCGCCGCTGGTGATGTCGCCGACTTTTTCGCCGTTCAGGAAGATTTCGGTATGGGCGCGCACCGGGGCGCGGCCCTCGATGGTGAAGCCGACGCGTTTGCGCGGCGCGCCTGCTTCGATGTGGCGGGCGACGATGTCGGCCCCCGGATAGCCGCCGGCGCGGTCGCCGCCGGGACGGCGCACTTTCTGGATGGCCCAGATGAGCGAGGCTTCGATGGGGCTGGTGGTGGTGTCGATGTCGTTGCCGTAGAGGCAGAGTCCCGCTTCGAGGCGCAGGCTGTCGCGCGCGCCGAGGCCGATGGGTTTGACGCGCGGGTCGCTGCACAGCGCATCGGCGAAGGCGACGACTTTGTCGTTCGGCACGGAGATTTCATAGCCGTCTTCCCCGGTGTAGCCGGAACGGCTGACCCAGCAGTCCGCGCCGAGGATGGTGAAGGCACCGCCGTGCATGAAGGTGAGGTCGCGCACTTTCGGCTCGATGGCGGCGAGCACGTCCACCGCTTCCGGCCCTTGCAGGGCAAGCAGGGCGCGGTCCGCCCACCATTCGACCTTGCAATCCGGCAGGCCGGCTCGCAGCTTGGCGAAGTCGGCGTCTTTGCAGGCGGCGTTGACGACGACGTAGAAATCGTTGGCGCGGCGGGTCAGCATCAGGTCGTCATCAATACCGCCCTGGGCGTTCATCAACAGCGCATAGCGTTGCTGGTTGACTTCAAGCCCTTGCAGGTCCACGGGCAGCAGGCGTTCCAGGCTGGTGGCGACATCGGCGCCGCTGACGATGACCTGTCCCATGTGCGAAACATCGAAGAGGCCGGCGTGTTTGCGTGTCCACTGGTGCTCTTTGACGATGCCTTCCGCGTATTGCACCGGCATGGCGTAGCCGGCGAAGGGGACGATTTTGGCGCCGTGGGCGACGTGCCAATCGTAGAGGGCGGTGCGTTTTTCTGTGCTCATGCGAGTCTCCTTATGTTGGGGGGATGTTGAAGTTTGAGGCTTCTTGTGAAGTATTATACGGCTTTTCCGCCCGTCCTGCGGATAATTGTATTTATAACGGTAGCTTGCTAGAATCCGCGCGTTTTTTCATCCTCACAGGTAACCATGTCCAAAGAAGAAAATATCGAAATGATCGGCACCGTGGTAGAAAGTCTGCCCAACACCACCTTCCGCGTCGAACTGGAAAACGGCCACATGATCAACGCCCACATTTCCGGCCGCATGCGCAAACACTACATCCGCATCCTCACCGGCGACAAAGTCAAAGTAGAAATGACGCCGTACGACCTCAGCAAAGGCCGCATCATCTTCCGCGAAAAATAACCACCACCGTACAGAAGCCCGCAGCAAGCGGGCTTTTTTCATCAGGAACACAACACCATGCACAGCATCATCAGCGACGCCGCCGCCATCGGCACCGCCGCGCAACAACTCGACGCCGGCCTGCGCGCCGCCCTACCCGCGCGTATCGACTGCACCGTGGGCGGTGCCGGCGGCAGTTTTGCCGCGACCGTCGCCTATTCGCCCGACCTCAATCTCTGGTACGCCGCGCAGCACAACGGTAAGACCTATTGGCACGGCTTCGGCAACGGCGCGCCGCAAGCGGGAAAAAAAGTGGCGCTTGCGAGCGAAATCAACATCCCGGCGGCGGGGGTGAACCGTGCGCTTTCCGGCGCATTGGCAACAGACGGTGCCGGACGGGTGTGGCTGCTGCACCGGGGCAAAATCCGGGGCGGCAAGGCGCTGTTCTTCGCCCATTACAGCGGCGCGACCGTGACCGTCGCGGATGGCGGCAAGGAAGACACCTGCGCCCTCATCGGCGCGGTGGACGATCCGGCCATCGCCGCCCACATCGCCCGCTTCGTCGCAGAAGTGGCGCGTATCAAGGCAGCGGCGAAACCATGAAGCGGTGAAGCACCGGGCGCATACGGGCGCCGTGTTATCATTGCGCCGCCTTCGGGCATCCCTCTAACCCTTAACCATAAGGAAACTGTATGAAAAAATTCGTTCTTGCTTCCCTGATTGCCGCCGCATTCCCGACCGCCGCCCTCGCCGGTTCCTGCGACGACTATTACAAAAAATCGGAAGAAGACCTGAAAAAAGACGGCAATTACAGCGAACAGGCGATGAAAATCATCAAAGACCAGGTCGCCGCCGTCTCCGCCGACCAGCAGGAAGCCTTCTGCAAGGCAGCGCTGGAAAGCTTCAATGCCGCCGATAAAGACGCCGGCAGCGACAAGGATGATGCCGAAGACAAAGAAGACGAAGCCAAAGGCTGAGTTGAGCATTTTCGCCGGGCCGAACCTGCGGGTTCGGCTTTTTTATGCGCGGCGGGGCGGCGGTCGGCAGCGCGCCGCAGACAGTACAACCAACCATATCAGCCCTATTTGAAGCGACTATAATCCGCGCCTTTGCGGAGATTCCCCATGCCTTCCTTCGGTAACGACTACCTCGCCGGTTGTCATCCGGCCATCCTCGAACGCCTCATCGCCAGCAACCTCGACCAAACCCCCGGCTACGGTCTCGACCCCTACTGCGACGCCGCCCGTGCGAAAATCCGCGCCGCCATCGGCGATGAAACCGCCGACGTGCATTTCCTTGTCGGCGGCACGCAGACCAATGCCACCGTCATCGCCCACATCCTGCGTCCGCATCAGGGGGTAATTGCCGCCGAAGAAGCGCATATTGCGACACACGAAACCGGTGCCATCGAAGCTGCGGGGCACAAAGTGCTGACCCTGCCCGCCGCCGACGGCAAACTGACGGCGGCGCAAGTGCAGGACTTCTTCATGCGGTACTACGCGGCCAGCGGCATCAAGGAGCACATCGTGCAGCCCGGCATGGTGTACATCTCGCAGCCAACCGAACTCGGCACCGTGTACAGCCGCGCGGAACTCGCCGCGCTGGCGCAAGTCTGCCGCCACCACAATCTGCCGCTCTTCGTCGATGGCGCGCGCCTCGGCTACGCCCTGCATCCCGAAGTCAGCGATGTGACGCTTGCCGACCTCGCCGCGCTGGCGGACGTGTTCTATATCGGCGGCACCAAATGCGGCGCGCTCTTCGGTGAAGCGGTCGTTATCACGAACGACGCCTGCAAACCGCATTTCCGCGCGACGATGAAGCAACGTGGCGGCCTGCTCGCCAAAGGCCGCCTGCTCGGTATCCAGTTCGACACCCTTTTCAGCGACGGCCTCTATCAGCGCATCTGCCACGACGCCATCGCCCACGCGCGCCGCATCCGCAGCGCCTTCGAGGCACGCGGCATCGCCTTTTACGGCGCCTCCACCACCAACCAGCAATTCCCCATCCTGCCCGAAGCCGAAGCGGCGCGCTTCATCCGCGACTACGGCTTTGCCGCCTACTGGCCGGCGGAAAACGGGCAGCAAATCGTGCGCTACTGCACCAGCTGGGCGACCACGGCGGCGGAGGTGGAAACGCTGATGGCGGCGATAACGCGGCTGTAAGCGCAATGCCGGAAACAAAGGGGGGGCGGTGCCTGAAAAGTATGCCGGGCCGGACAAAACCATAGTTGATGTAGTGAAAAGCCAGGTCAAAAGCTTTGAAGTGGTAGAGTAATTTCTTTGAAAAACAATAAGTCTCCTCACAATCCGCCTGATCCTGTGCCTCATACCAAAATCAAAAAATAACTTGCCGTAGGGCGGGATTTAGCCCGCCGAAACCATGCGGATGGTGGGCTAAAGCCCACTCTACGAACTACCGATCACGATTTCCCCGCTCACCCAGACAGACATCACGCCCATGCTCCGCCGCCTGACCAGAACCCTCGCCGCCCTCCTCGCCCTGCCGCTTGCCTACCTGCTCGCAGCGTGGCTGCTCGGCAGCATCGTCTTCAGCCCGGAAGACGCCACGGAGGGCGACATCACCGTGTACCTCATCACGAACGGCGTCCACACCGACCTCGCCCTGCCGCTCAAGAACGACGCCTTCGACTGGACGGGCGTCATCAACCCCGGTGATACCCGCGCCGCCGGCAGCGAGTGGCGCTACGCCGCCTTCGGCTGGGGCGATCGCGGTTTTTACGTGGAGACCCCGCACTGGCGCGACCTGAAAATCCGCACCGCCCTCGCCGCCGTGAGCGGCCTCGGCGACAGCATCATCCACGTTACCTATTACCCGGCGCTGTGGGAAAGCACACACAGCATCGCCATCCCCATGTCGCGCGAGCACTACCGCCGCCTCGCCGCCGACATCCGTGACCAGTTCGCCCTGCACGAAGGCCGCGCCGTCATTGCCGCGCCCGCCTATGGCGACAACGACACCTTCTACGCCGCACGCGGTCATTACAGCCTTTTTCACACCTGCAACGGCTGGACCAACCACCGCCTCAAAGAGGCCGGGCTGAAACACGTCCTCTGGACACCGTTTGCACACAGCCTGATGCGCGCCTACCGCCCGCCTGCGGACACGGCAGAAAAGCCCGCCATCCCGAATTGACGCCGCCTGCTCTTCGAACTCCGGGCAGGCGTTTATCCTCTTCGACGCAATGTGAGGCGACGTCGGCAATCAAATAATAAAAGGAATAAAGCGATATTTGACGCGCTTTTTATATTCACGGTACTGCTCATTCTTGCTGAGGGTACGTTCTTCGTAGTACATGCGTATAAATTGGAGTATGTACAGCGTGACGAACACTTCCACATTCCATGCAGAGAAGTTATTGAGCAGGAAAGCCATGTGTCCGATAAAGTAACCAAAATACAGGGGGTGACGAACCAGACGATAAGGGCCGGTATCTACTACCGTGCGGCAGGCAGGCAGTAACCCGAAGCTGCGTCCCAAATAGATTTTGGCATAGATCTGCCAGCAGATACCGGCTATCAGGATAGTTGCCGATAGCTTTTCCGGAATTAATGACACACCGCCGGTCAGGGCAATAGCAAAGAAGTAAAAGGTGCCCATAATAGTGGCAATAACGGGAATAGGCGAAAAATCCCGGGTATCAGTAAAGCGGGAAAAGATAACCAAGAATAAGGTAATGCTTTCTGAAACCAGCAGTAATAAGGGAACGACATTCTTTGTCGCCATAAAATCATGGAATACCCTTATGGCGAAATATCCCAGCGCGATGGCGGCCATGGTCTTCATGGCTATTTCCATAGCCAGTTGTTTATAGTTGAATTTCATATTGCTTCCTTATTTTAAGGTAAAAATATATTATTTTCCATCATCAGATAGAGATAATATAAGCCAATGATATTGCCCAATCTTTATCTTTTACATGTTTTATGTTTTATCATCAAATCATGATCAGATTGCGCAATACACTTATTACAGCACCAGCAGTTAATTTATCCTTTGCTGCAAAAAGTACACAGGAAAAGTTCATACTGTGGCATCGCGTAAAATTATACAAATAATGCTGTATTTACCTGCATGTCAGGTGTATGTGATTTTAAGATTTTATTGAAAAAACTGTCAAGCAGGTACGCAATGTTTTTATCGGTATTTATTCCCTGGAATACAGGTTACCGTTCTTCCCGTTACACAAGTGGCAGGCAGTGCGGCAGCAATTTATCCGGAGTAACGAAGGTGAGTTGGTACATCGCGCTGAAGGCGTTCGCCTGGGCGTGGTCAAGGTCGGTGGCGAGGATGAGGTAGTGGCTCGGCGGCAGGTCGAGGCGCTGGCGCAGATTGAGGTGTTTGTCGAGGTCGTGCCGGTATTCGCCGCTTTTGCATTCGATGATGAGCGGGGGTTTCTCCGGCGGCAGATAGGCGACGTCGAGTTCGTGTTTGTCGCCGTTCGCAAATTCGATGTGGACGCCGCGCGCGCAGGAGAAACGGTAGTCCGCGCCGCGTTTAGCCGCCTCATTCAGCAGGCTGCCGAGGGCGTACCATTCAAGCCAGCCGCCGCCCAGGAATTGGCGCACGGGTTGGGCACCTTGCAGCTGGATGTGCAGGCTGTGTTTGGCTTTGTCGTGGTGGTAGCGGGCAATCATGGTCGCGTCGTAGAGTGCGCGCACGATGGCGAGCAGGCGCTTGCTGTCTGACGCAGTGTAGGGTTTGAGGTCGTGGCGCAAGCCGTCGCGGCGGTGGCGGTAGGCCCAGTTGATCTGGTTGAGCAGGGGGTTGAGCAGGACGTGGGCGGCGCCGAGGGTGGCAGCGGCTTCGTCGTAGTAGCCGCGCATGTCAACGGCGGCGTGGTTGAAGCGGGCGCGGATGTGTTTGCGCGCGAACCAGTCGGCGAGCGGCTGATGTTGCGCGGCGTTGGCGAGGCTGTTGTCTTCTTGCCAGGCGGCGTTGTGCAGCGGGTTGGCGGCGGGGGTTCCCGCCGTCGGGTCGTCGTCGGCGATCTCCACGCCGTAGTGTTCGGAGAGCGGTTTGAGGCCGCCGGTGAAGCCCTGGGCGATGAAGCGGAATTTCCACGCGCCGTTGCGGCGGTAGTATTCGCCGAGGATGAGCGCGGTTTCTTGCCGCTCGCCGAGGCAGGCGACCGGGCAGTGCAGGGTGTGCGTGCCGTTTTCGCGGATGTCGAGGTGGAGGTGGCGGAAGCGGGAGAGCGGCGCGGTGCCGCTGAAGGCGATGGCGATGCGTTCGATGTCGGCGGGCTGGCGGCTAAGGTCGAGGTGGTATTCGCTGTGGCAGTCGCCGGGGTGGCAGATGATGCTGCCGTCGTCGCTGCGCGGCTGGTTGTAGAAGATCATGTCGTGGTCGCCGCGCACGCGGCCGTCGGCGGCGAGGCGGTAGGCGGCGCAATCGATGGGTTCGCTGCTGTCGATGGTAAGGGTGAGGCGGGCGGGCTCGCAGATGGCGGCGTTGGCACCGGCGGTGAGGGTCTGGGCGGGCATGGGTTTCTCGTTTAGCGGGCGGGCGGGAAGGGCTGGATTTTCGGGCCGCCGCCGTCTTCGCTATGGCGGATGCGGCTTTCGCCGCTGCGCTCGACTTCGTCGATGCGGATGATTTGGTGGTAGGGGATGAAGGCGGTTTTGACGTTGCCGAATTCGGCGGCGAGTCTTTCGACGCGCGGGTCGATGAGGACGCCGCTTTCTTCGTGGTAGAGGAAGTTTTCCAGGCAGATGAAGCCCGCCATGTCCGCCGGATAGACGTTGCGGACGTAGAGGTCGTAGTAGTGCCGCTCGGTTTTGAATTGCACGCGGTAGATGCTGTTTTCCCGGGTCATGCGCCGCGTTCCGCCCAGGTTTGCAGGAAGGCTTGCCAGTGCGCGCCGTCTTGTTCTTCGAGGAAGGTTTCGGCTTCTTCGAGGTGCTGCTGGTAGCTTTCCGGCGTGAGGTTGCCCCGGATGAGCTCGAAGCGCAGGTAGACGAGGTAGGTGTTCAGTACGTCGGTTTCGCAGTAGTCGCGGATGCCCTTGATGTCGCCGCCCGCGTAGCGTTCTTGCACGGCGGCGCCATCCATGTCGAGTTTGCCGGGGAAGCCGCAGAGTCTGGCGACGTCGTTCAGGCTCGCGCTGCTGCGCGCCTGGTAGCCGGAGAGGATGTCCATGAGGTCGAGATGCCGCCACTGGTAGCGGTTCAGGTAGTTGTTGTATTTGTAGCTGTTGTCGTTGTCGCCGTTCTCGAAGTAGCGCGCGGCGGGGATGCCGTGGAAGAGGGCGCGGTAGTGCAGGACGGGCAGGTCGAAGCCGCTGCCGTTCCAACTCACGAGCGTTGGTGCGAATTTTTCGATGCCCTGGAAGAAGCGTTGCACGAGTTCGTATTCGCTGCTGGTTTCTTCGCCAAGCGACCACACTTTCAGGCCGCTCGTGTTTTTGAGGGCGACGGAGATGGCGACGATTTTGTGCAGGTGGTGGCGCATGAAGGTGCTGCCGCTCTCGGCCAGGCGTTCGCTGACCATGATGCGGTAGGTGTCGGCGTCGCCCTGGTCGGCGGGGAGGTTGTGCAGCAGGCGGTAGGCGGCGGTATCGGCGACGGTTTCGATGTCGAAGACGAGGGTGTTGTGGATGGGCATGGGGCGGTTCGCTCGGATGGGGGTTGGGCGGGATTATAGCAACGCCGCTTGGGCGGCGGCCGCGTGCGTGTGGCACATGAAACATGGAAAAGGCGGGAAGGTTCCCGCCTGCGGTTCATGGTTCGTACGGCGCCGCCGGGCTGCTCTGCGGCTTGCTTTCGTCTTTGAGGATGGCGGCGCTGGCGATGATCGGCGTGTCGCCGCCCGGGGCGGTGGTCAGGCTGATGAGCATTTTGCGCCCGGTGTCGGGCAGTTGCCATTGATAGGCGGTGGTGTGGCTGCGGCGGCCTGCCTGGTCGGCCGTATCGTCGTCGCGGATTTTTTCGACGCTCGCCCCTTCCGGGACGACGGCGGCGAGGGCGGCAAAGGCTGCTTCGACGCGGGCGATGTCCGCCTGCCGCGCGTAGAGAGTGCAGATGTTTTTCTCCGCCGGGATGGCGAGGATGAGGGTGTCGTTGTGCGGGGTCGGCACCGTCCAGGCGCTGCCGTCCCGCCCGCGCAGGAAGTATTCCGCCCGCCCGACCGGCAGTTGCGGCGCGTCTTCGAGTTTTTTGCGCAGGTCGTTGAGGTCCGGCAGGTGTTTGATGCAGAAGTTGACGTAGGCGGTGTTGAAGTCATCTGCCTGTATGGCCGCTTTGGCGGCAGGGTTGAGGATTTGCGCCGTCGCCGCCTGCATGAGGAGGGCGGTGGCGAGGAGGAGGGGGATTTTTTTCATGGATGTCCTTATGGTTGAAAACGGTTGTTCTGCCCGCGCTGGCGCAGGTAGTGGTCGGCGAGGGTGAGCGCCAGCATGGCTTCGACAATGGGGCAGGCGCGCAGGGCAACGCAGGGGTCGTGGCGCCCTTTGGTGATGATTTCCACGTCGTGCCCGTCGCGGTCGGTGCTGCGGCCGGGGACGAGGATGCTGCTGGTCGCCTTGAAGGCGGCGCGGGCGATGATCGGCTGCCCGCTCGAAATGCCGCCGAGGATGCCGCCCGCGTGGTTGGTCAGGAAGCCGTCGGCGGCGGTGCGTTCGTCGCGGTTTTCGCTGCCTCTGCGGGTGATGACGTCGAAGCCGTCACCAATCGCCACGCCTTTGACGGCGTTGATGCTCATCAGCGCTTTGGCGATGTCGGCGTCGAGACGGTCGAAGATGGGTTCGCCGAGGCCGGTCGGGACACCTTCGGCGACGACGGTGATTTCCGCGCCGATGGAATCACCCGCGCGGCGGATGTCGGCGAGGTAGCGGTCGAGCAGCGCAATCTGGTGGTCGTTCGGGCAGTTGAAGGGGTTTTCCCGAACGTGGTGCCAGGCGCGGAATTCGAGGCGGTGCTCGCCGATTTGCGAGAGGTAGCTGCGGATGGTGGTGCCGGCGAAGTGGGCGAGAATTTGTTTGGCAATCGCGCCGCCCGCGACGCGCACGGCGGTTTCCCGCGCCGAGGCCCGCCCGCCGCCGCGATAATCGCGGATGCCGTATTTGGCCTGATAGGTGTAGTCGGCGTGGCCGGGGCGGAATTGGTTCTTGATGGCGCCGTAGTCCTGGCTACGCTGGTTGGTGTTGGCGATGAGGATGCCGATGGGCGTGCCGGTGGTCTTGCCCTCGAAGAGCCCGGAGAGGAGCTCGGCGCGGTCGTCTTCCTGACGCGGGGTAACGTGGCGCGAGGTGCCGGGGCGGCGGCGGTCGAGTTCGTGCTGAATGGCGTCAAGATCCAGCGGGATGCCCGCCGGGACGCCGTCAAGGATGCCGCCGATGGCCGGGCCGTGGCTTTCGCCGTAGGTGGTGAGGGTGAGGTTTTGTCCGGTGCTGTTGCCGCTCATGGGGTCGGGATGGTGTGGGTGTGCCGGTATTTTATAGTGCTTTCCGGCGGAAATGATGCCGCGTTGCCGCGCCGGAAAAGACGCAGACCCTGCAACCCGTGACCGTCTATGCCGACAGCAAAACAGCGCCACCGTAATCGACCGCCGCACCCTGGAACGCCGCCCGAACGACGGCCTGCGCAGGCTATTCGACGACACCCCCGATGTAAACTTCGTCGGCGGCAACTATGACCCGCTGAGCGATGTGGAAATTCGCGGCATGGGCAGCCAGACACCGGACGTGATGGGCAACGGCGCGAACCGCATCGGCATGGAAATGGACGGCATGACGCTCACCCCCGGCCTCAATTACGGCTACTACACCCGCAGCGGCCGCCAGTACCTCGACCCCGCCGATCTGAAAGAAGTGGAAATCGACAAGGGGCCGGGCGCGGGCTGGCTGGCGGGCAGCATCCGCCTGCGCAGCAAGGATCCGGAGGACTACCTGCGCGAAAACGCCCGCACCGGCGGCGAAATACGCGGCGGCTACGACGGCGAGAACGACGACATCAGCACCGGCGCGAGCATTGCCGCCCGGCTTGATGACCGAAACAGCGCCTCGCTCAGCTACAACCGCCACTGGTTCGGCGAGCGCAAAAACCGCAGCGGTGCCGACATCGACGGCCCGAACCGCCACTACAACAACCCGCTGGACGGCCGCAGCAACTCGCCCAACGGCAAATGGCAGTACCGCCCCAACGACGCGCACCGCCTGAAACTCACCCTGCAACACTACGACGTGGACAACGACAGCCGCCAGCGGCAGCGCATCGGCACCGCCAGCCGGGGCGCGGGCAACATCCTCGACTCCCGCAACGACCGGCGCAACGTGCGCAACGCCGCCGCCCTGCGCCACGACATCGAACAGCCGACGGCACTGTTCGACCGCATGACCTGGCAAATCGACGCCCAGCGCAGCAGCAAAGGCCGCAACATCAACCTCATGCCCTCCGGCAACTTCTACGACCACGACGACTACCGCACCCGGCAGTACACCCTGAAAACCGGCTTCGAGAAAAGCCTCGGCGGGGCCGTGCGCCACGACCTCGATTACAGCCTGAAACTGCAATACGGCACCGCCGACTTCGGCTCCGAAACCATCACCCCGGTCAGCCGGCGGCGCGGCGACTACTTCACCGTCGCCAAAAGCAGACAATGGCAGGGCAGCGCGCAGATTGCCGACCGCATCAGCTTCGCCGACAACCGCTACGCCCTCCCCCCGCCCGCCGCAATACGCCCGGCACCGCGCCATCCAGCGCCAGCTCGGCCTCGGCTACCTCGACCCCGCCCTGCCCGGCGGCAACAGCGCCGCCCACGCTCACCTCACCGCCTGGCAACAACGCGGTCTGCTCACCCGGGAAAACGACGGCACCATCCGCCTCAACACCAGTGGCCGCTACTGGGCAAGCGCCATCGGGCGCGAGCTCATCCAGAGCCTCGCGCCGCCGCCACTCCCTTCCCCCCAACCCACAGGAAAACACCATGAAAAACCCCCTCAGCCCCGCACAACACACCGCCCTGCACGCCGACCTCGCCCGCCAGCCCGGACAAATCCTCGAAAACCTCGCCGCCGGGTACGGCGTCAGCCTCGAAGCCGTCCTCACCTGCCTGCCGGATGACATGCGCAGCAAAAACAACGACGACAGCCGCATCCTCGACATCCTTGCCGCCGTCGCCACCTGGGAACACCCGGTCACCTTCATCGTCCACATCACCGACCTCATCGCCGAAACAAGCGGCCGCCTGCCGCCGGGCCGCGTCGCGCGCGGCTACTACAACTTCGACAAACACGCGGCAGGCGGCATCGGCGGCCACCTCAAATACCAGAACTGCGCCGCCATCTACCGCGTCGAACGCCCCTTCATGGGCACCGCCACCGCCGCCCTCTACCTGATGAACCACGACGGCGGCAGCATCTGCAAAATCTTCGCCGGCCGCGACAGCGGCGGCAGCCTGCGCCCCGAACAGGTCAAAGCGATGCGCGCCCTCGTCCCCTGATGCAATCAAGCGTCTGGGAAATCGTAACCGCGCTGCGCCGCCTGCTCACGCCGGCGGCACCGGTATAAAAACCCGCATGCGGCAGACGGAGGTTGCCCGCCTGCTGCATGTGGATTTTTGTGGCCTCACGCATGAAGCGCCCACCATGAAGCCGGTCATATGACGCAAATCCTTCCACCGCCTGCGGCAAACCGGAACCCCACCGGGGAGTTTTTTTGCCGTGCGCGGCGCGTGGCGGGACAAAAGGGCAACGATAGCCATAAATCCCCGCTTTTCCACATTCAGCCACATAAACCTGCATGATGGTTGTGAATCATCGCCGCCGGTTGTATCTTTACGCCATCGGTGTCTGTCTGCCGACAGATGTTTTCCCTTTCATTCATTGAGGAACCCCGACCATGTCAGAAAAAATCCTGCCCGTCCAACCCGTGATGGACCCCCACAAAAACTACGTGGAAATCAACAGCTACGTCGTTTTCTGGGGGCTTTTTTATGCCGCCGTGTTTGCCCTCGCCGTCGGCTATCTCGGCCTGAAAATCGGCCAGACCATTGATGCTTTCGCCCCCGTTTCCATTCTGGCGATGGGTATGGCGATCGTCTTCCGCCGCCAGAATGCCTTTGCCGAAACCGTGCATATCCAGGCAATCGCCAGTGCCGGCACGAACGGCCTTGCCGGGGCGCTCTTTTTCCTGCCCGCCTTCTATATCCTGAATATCGAAGGTATCAGCTTCTTCCAGATGGCAACGCCGATCGTACTCGGCAGCGTCCTCGGCGTTTTCCTCTGCGTCATGTTCCGCCGCTATTTCTGCGAGGACATGCACTTCGTCTATCCCTTCCCAGCCGGACGCGCGGCGACGGAGGTGCTGACCAGTAACGGCGGCAGCAAGGCGAAGCTGATGATGGTGAGCGGCGCCATCGGCATGTTTTACGATTTTGTGCTGAACACGCTTGGCTGGTGGCAGGAAGTCATCCGCACCAACACCTTCAAATGGGGCATCCTCCTGCAAGAGAAGACCAAACTCACCGCTTCGCTCGATACCGACGCCGCCCTGCTCGGCCTCGGCTATTTCACCGGCCTCAGATACGCCGCCATCATCGCTGCCGGTTCCTTCTTCTCCTGGTTCGTCTGTATGCCGATCGTGTATTACCTCGCGCCGGAACACGTCATGCAGGTGGACGGGCAGAACGTACTGCTCGCCGATGTCCCGGTGGATGTCGTCTTCCGCCACTACATCCGCCACATTGGTATCGGCATGCTGGCGATGGCGGGCATCATCGGCCTGATCAGCATGTCGAAAGTGGTCAGCGGCGTGGTGAAAAAAGCCATCACCGATATTTTCAGCAGCAAGAGCGTGGACGTGAACCTGCCGCGTTCCCAGCGCGACATTCCGATGTCGGTACTCGTCCTCGGCATTATCGTGACCACCTTCCTCTTCGCCCTTTTCTTCCACATCAACTACGCCGAAAACCTGACCCAGACCGTGCTGGCTTTCCTCATCGTCCTCATCATGTCCTTCCTGCTCTCCGTGGTCGGCATCAGCTCCATCGCCTACACCGGTAACGAACCCGTCTCCGGCATGACCATCTTCATGATCATCGTCGCCGCCCTGATTCTGACCTCGGCTGGCGTCTCCGGCACGGTCGGCATGATCGCCATCCTGATGATGGCGGCTTTCGTCGGCACCACCATCGGCATGGCGGGCAACTTCATGTCGGAAATGAAAGTGGCGCACCTGACCGGGGCGACGCCCGCCAAGATGCAGCAATGGCAGATTGTCAGCGCCATCATGGCCTCCATCCTCTCCGTCGGTGTCCTCATCTTGCTCAACAACGCCTACGGCTTCACCGGCGAACACCCGCTGCCCGCGCCGCAGGCCAACGCCATGGCCGCCATCATCAAGCCGCTGATGACCGGCGAAAGCGCACAATGGCCGCTCTACATGGCGGGTGCGCTCTTTGCCGTCGTGCTGTGGATGATGAAAGTGCCGCCGCTGGCCTTTGCCCTCGGCACCTATCTGCCGATGGAAATCAACAGCCCGATCCTGGTCGGCGGCCTGATTGCCCATTTCGTCGCCAACAGCAGCAAGGACGAGAAACTGAGCGCGCTGCGCCTCAGCGAAGGCAACACCATCGCCTCCGGCCTGGTTGCCGGTGGCGCTATCGGCAGCCTGTTCAGCGCGGTGCTGCGTATCGCCAACGTCAACGTCTTCATGGAAGCATGGGCGGAAACACCCGCCGCGACCTACCTCGGCATCGCCACTTACGCCGCCCTCTGCATCTTCCTCTACAAAGTCGCCGTCAAGCCGAAACGGGCCTGACGACAGCGCACAAAAAACCGCTATCGCAAGATAGCGGTTTTTCTTCCGGCCTTCGGCCACCGTCCGGGTACCCATAGCCGTCCACTACAAATTGTTTGGCCGGCATCCCCTTTTCAGGACACCACACCATGGCCACGCTCCCCGAACAATACGCCGCTCTCGCCCTCGACCAAACAAACCACCCTGCAACGCCTCACCGACACCGCTGCCGCCTGATCCGTTGATCAGGAAAGCGGCATCCTCACCTTCGTCGGCAGCACCTTTACCACCCGCTGGCTCGGCACCTATTCGCACCACAGCGGCAGTTGGCTGTGGGCGTGGGCGAACCCGCACCTCACCATGACGGCAAACGATGCCGCCAGCGCCGCCATCCTGCGCGCCTGCCCCGCCAATCCCGCCGCCGACAACGGCGACAGCGGCAATCTCTTTCAAAATCCGGCCGATGCCGCCCTGCTTACCCAGGAAGGCTTCAAACTGGATGTGGCCGAACTGCACAATCTCGCCGCCCTTGCCTGCGGGCTCACCGGTGCGGATGCCTACTACCCCGGCGACTATAGCGACGGCATCGCCCTGCTCGCCATCCACGACCCGCGCGTCGCCGCCGCCTGGCGGGAAGACGATACCCCGGCGCGCATCCTCGGCATCATCCCGCAGACCATCAGCCACTTCGTCCTTGACCACCGCAACGTCGTGCGCGCCTACCTCGCCGCCAAAGGCTACCGGCTCGACGAAGACGCCGCACGCATCCATGCCCACCGCGCCGACAGCCGCATCACCGCCACCTTCGACAAAGAACACCGCCTGGGCAACCTCCATGGCGCAGCCGCACGGTAATGGATTTGACGGCAGCAAATAAACAAAAAGCCGCCCGAACGGGCGGCTTTCCATGCGGCGGCAGGCGGTTTATACAATCCCCTGTGCCAGCATGGCATCGGCCACTTTCTTGAAGCCGGCGATGTTCGCACCGCTGACATAGTTGGTATAGCCGTCTTCCGTGCCGTTTGCCACGCAGTTTTCGTGGATGTTCGCCATGATGTCGAAGAGGCGTTTGTCCACCTCCGCGCGCGTCCACGACAGGCGGATGTGGTTCTGGCTCATTTCCAGCCCCGAAGTGGCGACCCCGCCCGCGTTCGAGGCCTTGCCCGGTGCATAGAGGATTTTGGCATTGAGGAAGGCTTCGACCGCGTCCAGGGTGGAGGGCATATTCGCCCCTTCGGCGACGCAGAGCACGCCGTTGGCGAGCAGCGTGGCGGCGTCGTTGCCGTCCAGCTCGTTTTGCGTCGCGCACGGCAGGGCGATGTCGCAGGCGATGCCCCACGGCTTCTCTCCGGCAAAGTAGGAAAGCCCCTGTTCTTGCGCGTACACCGCGAGGCGTTCGCGGCGCACTTCTTTCAGCTCAATCAGCGCGGCGAGCTGCGCCTCGGTCATGCCGCTGTCGGCGAACCGCACGAAGCCGCCGGAATCGGAGACGGTCAGCACCTTCGCGCCCACCTGAATCGCCTTCTCGCAGGCGTACTGCGCGACGTTGCCTGCGCCGGATACCAGCACGCGCTTGCCGGCGATGTCGTGCCCTTTGGTTTGCAGCATGGACTGCACGAAATAGATGAGGCCGTAGCCCGTCGCTTCCGGGCGGATCAGGCTGCCGCCCCAAGTGAGCCCCTTGCCGGTCAGCACCGAGGTGAACTCGTTGCGCAGCCGCTTGTACTGGCCGAAGAGGAAACCGATTTCGCGCCCGCCGACGCCGATATCGCCCGCCGGCACGTCGGTATCCGCGCCGATGTGGCGGTAGAGTTCGCTCATGAAGGCCTGGCAGAAGCGCATCACCTCGGCATCGGATTTGCCTTTCGGGTCGAAATCGGATCCGCCCTTGCCGCCGCCCATCGGCAGCGTGGTCAGCGCGTTCTTGAAGACCTGCTCGAAGGCGAGGAATTTCAGCACGCCGAGATCGACGGTGGGGTGGAAGCGCAGCCCGCCTTTGTAGGGGCCGATGGCGGACGACATCTGCACGCGGTAGCCCCGGTTGACCTGCACCCGCCCGCCGTCATCGACCCAGGACACGCGGAACATGACGACCCGCTCGGGTTCGACGATGCGTTCCAGCAGGCCATCTGCGGTGTAGCGCGGATGTTTGGCGAGAAACGGTTGCAGGCTCATGAAAACCTCTTCCACCGCCTGATGGAAGGGGGCCTGATTGGGGTCGCGTTGCTTGATGGACCGGAACAGCGCGGTTAGATCGCTCATGGTGTCTCCTCATGTTGTGGTTGAACGAAGCGCCGCACTGTATCACCAGCTATTTGCCCATTGCCAGCAAAAATGCATCGTCCCCATCGGGAAAATGACCAATAATCGCCCGAAAAAGCGGGAAAACACGCGTTGCGCGGCTATTTCATGATGTCTTCAAAGCCCGCTTCGCTTTTGCCGATGCAGGCGCGGCGTTGTGCTTCGATGTCGGCTTGCACTTGTGCGCCGGCAGCCACGGTGTCGGTGTTGACCGGGGTTTCGGGGATGTTGAAGGCGCTTGCGCTGTATTTGCCGCTAACGCCCGCGAGCGGGAAGCCGGTCAGGGTTTTGACCTCGGCAGCGAAGCCGCCTAGGCTGCTGCGGTGGCCTTCACAGTGGAAGTGGCCGCCGTGGCAATAGCATTCTGTCGCTTTTCGTGCGTCGAGGTCGTGAGCAATGCCGCCTTTCCAGGCGAGGAGCGGGATGTTGCCGCCATCGCTGCGTACGCTGCTGCCGTGCCAGGCGCCGTTGTAGATGACGAGTGCCGGCGCGCGGCCGCTGATTTCCCATTGCACGGCGCGGTAGCTGCCGAGCAGCAGGATGTAGGGCGCGTCACCCGTCGGCGCGTGCAGGAGGATGCGGTTGTCGCGGCTATCGCTTTCGTACACGCCGACGGCGTAGGCGACGGTGCCGGCAGGCAGTTTCTGCGCGGCAATGGCGGCGCGCAGGCCGTCATCATCCAGTGCGCTGACGGCGGGAGTGATGGCGAACTGGAAGTTGGTGGTGTGCCAGTTGTTGAGGTATTCGACTTCGAGCAGGTAATCGCCCGCGTCCAGTTCGAGGCTGGTGCCGCGATCGCCTTCGATGAGGATGTGTTTGTCAAGCAGGACGCGCATTTGCGACCAGCTGAGGTCGCCGCTCACGCGGTACAGCGCTTTGTGCGGCACATGCAGGCGGCCGACCCAGTAGGCGCCGAATTGTTCGGAGGGGATGCCGTGGAATTCGTTGTAGTTGTAGTTCATGGCGATGCTGTCCACGTTTTCTTGCGCCACGATTTGCTGCGGTTGTTGCCGGTTGATGTAGTAGGCGGCGTAGCCCCGGGCGGGGACGCTGCCGCCCGGGTTCAGGGTGTCGCCCCAGGTGCTGTGGGCCAGCGGGTAGCGGTCGAGCGGACGGCGGTCATCAGGCGGCCCGCTGCGGTGCAGGGCGGGCGGCTGCACTTGCTCCGGGACGGATGCCGCCACGGCCATTGCGGGCGGCTGCGGTGCGGCGGGCGGGGCGTTGTCCTGCGGCGGTGCCTGCGGACGCAGCAGCGGGTAGGCAAGCCACAGCAGGAAAAGGACCGGCAGCAGGAAGAGCCAGGGCAGATAGGGGCGCAGCGGCTGGTGGCGGCTGTCGGCCGGTTCGTGGATGCGCGGGGCGGGTTTGCGGTTCATCGGATACTCCTGAGGGTGGGGATGGGGGTAATGTCGAGGCGGAATTCGGTGGTGTGCCAGGCGTTGATGTATTCGACTTCGAGCAGGTGGTCGCCACGGTCGAGTTCCAGGGAGACGTCTTTTTCCCGCTCACCGTCCATGAGGATGTGGCCGTCGAGAATGACGCGCACCCGCGCCCAGCTCATCTTGCTTTTGATGCTGTACAGGCTGCGGCGGGGGATGCGGATTCTGCCCGCCCAGTAAGCGGCGAACTGCCGTGAGGGAATGCCGTGCAATTCGCTCCAGCTGTAATTGACGCTGACGCTGCCTGTTCTTTCCCGCGCCACCACGTGCTTTGTCTGCGGGGTGTACGCGGGAATGGGCTCCGGATCTTGCGGCAGCGAGTTGCGCGGCAGGAGGTTATCGCCCATACCGTGCTGGCGCGAATGCCCGGTATTGAGATACCAGACGGTGTAGCTGCCGACCGGGGTATTGCCGCCGGGGTTGAGGATGTTGCCCCAGGTGCCTGCCGCGCGCGGGAAGCGGTCAAGCGGGTTCCCCCCGGCCTCGCTGTAATGCAGGACGGCGGGCGCGGCGGGTTCTGCCGCCGCCACGGGCAGTGCCGTTGCCCTGTCCGCCGCGACAGCGGCTGCGACGCGTTCCTCTGCGGAGGGCAGGGGTTTTGCCGCCGCAGGCGGCGCGGGCGGCGGTGGCGGGGCGGCAGGAACAACTTCGGCAGGCGCGGTGGCGGCAGGCGGCGGGATGATGATTGCCGGCACGGGGCGCAGCCAGCCGTACAGCAGCCACAGCGCGATGGGCACGGCGAGCAGGGCGAGGTGGGTGGTGGTGAAGCGGGTGCGGTCGCGGGGCAGTTCGGCCGGCATGATCAGTCGCGGCGCGGGTTTTGCTGATTTGGGCGGCATGGGGACTCCTGTTTAGCGAGAGAGGGTACGGTAGCAGAAGGTGCGGCGGTCGTTGACCTCGCGCACGATGTTTTCTCCGGGGGCGAGCGCTTGCGCCGTGACCGGCACTGCGGGGATGGCAAGCGTCTTCACGCTGTCGGCGTGGTTGAAGCCCGCCAGCGGATAGCCGGTCAGGGCATAGATGGCGGCGGCGTAGTCGTAGAGGGTGAGGTTGCGTGTGCTGCAATAGAAGCCGCTTGCCCGGCATTCGCATTCGGGCAGGCGCGGCGGGTCCAGGCTTTCGTCGGGCGGGGCGGTCGCGATGCCTTCGCCCCAGGCGAGGAGCGGCACGCGGTCGGCGGCATGAACGCGGCTGCCCTGGTTGGCGAGGTTGTAGAGGACGACGGCGGGCGGGCGTCCGTTCAGTTGCCATTGCACCGCGCGGCGGCTGTTGAGGATGAGGATGTAGGGCGCGTCGCCATATGGGCCGTCAAGGCGGATGCTGTCGTCGTCGGCGTTGCTGCCGTTGACATCGACGAGATAGGTTACGGTCGCAGCCGGCAGGGCGAGACCGGCCAGGATGCGGGGCAGGTCCGCGACGGGCACTTCGGGGATGTCGGCGTTGAGGCTGAAGCGGAAAGCGGCCGTGACGCCGCCGTTGGTGTATTCGACTTCGAGCAGATGATCGCCGGGGGGAAGTTCGAGGGTGAGGCTGCCGTCGCGCCTGCCGTCTGCGAGGATGTGCTTGTCGAGCAGGATGCGGGTTTGGGCGCCGAACGGGGAAAAGTCGAGGTGGTAGAGCCCCCGCTGCGGGACATGCAGCCGCCCGGCCCAGTACGCCGCGAAACGGTAGGCGGGGATGCCGTAGGAATCTTCGTCATGGTCGGACACGCGGATGCGTGCGACGTGCTCCGCAGCGCGGATGTGGCCCGGTTCGGGTGTGTAGGCGGGCATGACGGAATGCATGACCTGTACCTCGTTGCGCGGTTTGCCGTCGTCGGCGATGCCGTAGGCGCGTGATTGCCCCGTGTCGAGGAAATAGGCGGTGTAGCCTGTGCCGGGAATGAGTTTCTGCGGATTGAGCACATCGCCCCAGGTGCCCTCCGCCCGGGGGTAGTCCGCCAGCGGGTCTTGCGCCGCTGCGTCAGCGTCAGCCGCGTCGGCGTCTGCCGCCGGCGGGGCGGCGTCCTGCCGTGTGGCGGGGACAGGCGGCGTTGCGGCGGCAGCGGCGACTTCGGCAGGCGCGGTGGCGGCGGGTGGCGGGATGACGATTGCCGGCACGGGGCGCAGCCAGCCGTACAGCAGCCACAGCGCGATGGGCACGGCGAGCAGGGCGAGGTGGGTGGTGGTGAAGCGGGCGCGGTCGCGGGGTGGTTCGGCCGGCATGAGCAGTCGCGGCGCGGGTTTTGCTGATTTGGGCGGCATGGGTTTCCCGGAGTGGTGGTTCTGATGCGGCGCGCCGGCGGGCGGCGGCCGGGCCAGTATAGCGGGGAAAACGGCGGGCAGGCCTGCCGCCGAAGCGGCTATCATGCGCACATCGTCCGCCTCACCAGGAATCCGCCATGTCCTACCGTCCGCCCTATCCTTATGCCCGCATTCTCTGCGGCTTCATCCTCGGCAACATCATGCTCACCGCGCTGCAATACCTCGTCCTGCGTCCGGGGTTTCTCGCAGGCGGCATGATGCCGTTCGTACCGCGCACGCTGGCCGCGCTCTCTGCCGTTGCCGCGCTGGTCGCCATTGCCGCCGCCCTGCCGCTGCTGCTTACCCGTGCCGAGCGCGAGCAGCAGGGGGTGGGCCGGGCGATGGTGCTGATCGGCCTGTTCAGCCTGCCGCAAACCGTCTATCCCTACCGGCAGGCGCTCTACACCGGCTTCGCCCCGCCGCTGCTTGCGGAGATGCTCATCGTGCTGGCGGTGAAAATGGTGGTCTTCGCGCAGCTTGCCTACACGCTCCTGCCGCGCCCGGAGCCGACCTTTGAAGACCGCCGCGACTGGCGCGCGCGCCGCTATCCCTACTGGCGCGTCGTGTTCGGCTGCACCGTGGCGGGGGCCGTCTGCTGCCATCTGCTGCTGCCCCTTGCCGACGGCGCGAACCCCTTTACCGCATACCGCTTCATGAACCGCAGCGCGCAGCTTGCCGTGCCCTGGCTTGCCTGCGCCTTGTGGTTTGCCGCCTGGCGCTTGCGGCGCACTGCCGGCGGTATCGCGCAAGCCGCCGCCGTCGCCGGTGTCTGCGCCGCCTGCCATTTCCGCCTGTACCAAAGCCTGCTCAACGCCGCTGCCGCGTCCGTCGTACCTGCCGCCCTGTGCTTCACCACGACCGCCCTCATCCTCGCCCTGCTGCTCCTGCCGCCGGACCCGTTCGACCCGCCCGGTTTCGCCGCTTGCGCCACGATGCTGGTTCTCGGCATCCTCGGCGGCGCTGCGGGTGTCGCCCTCGGCTGCTACCTTTTTTTCCTCTGAATTTTCCACAGAAAGCCCCATAATAATGCCCAACTTCCCCAACCGGAGCACACCCCATGTTTCAATTCCTCTTCCCCATTCTCGGCATCGCCCTGAGCGCCGTTTTTTCCTCCACGCCGGACAAGCCCGCAGCACACGATGCGCCGCCGCAGGCCGCCATCGCCCCGGTCAACACCTTCGCCACGCCGGTACGCCTGAGCGCTACCCTGCCGGACAGCATCCTGCGCGCCGAACAGGCCGCCGCCGTCAACATTGATTACACCCCGGGGGATGAAAAAACCTGGTATTTCGACGGCGACGGCGCGCCCGTGGACAAGGCGACGGCAGGCGGTTATTACCGCGTCGTCCTCGGCAAGACCGCCGACGGGCGCAGCGTCATCCAGGATTTCTATCAGGACAGCGGCAGGCCGCAAACCGCGCCCGTTATCCTGAAAAAAGATGCCGAACAGCACGATTTCGACAGCAGCACCAGCGACAGCAAAATCGTCTGGTTCCGCGAAGACGGCAGCGTCCTGGCCACCCAGGATTACAAGGGCGGTGTCGATCTCGGGCGCGGCAATTTCTACCAGAACGGCATCCTGGCCGCGCAGACTGCCCTGCCGTTCGATGTCGCCGCCGAAGCGGATGACCCCTTCGCCGCCGTCGGCGAGGTCGGCCGTGGCAACCGCTACTACTACCCGGACGGCAAAATCATGGCTTTTGAATACATCGAGGATGCCGACAATTTCGAGCTGCTCTACTACCGCGCCGACGGCAGCCCGCTGCTGCACCGCCGCAGCAACGACGAGGGCAGGGGCAACGGCAGCAGCACCTGGAACGCGGACGGCAGCTATGCCGCACAAGAAGAAGTGCAGCCGGAAATCGACGCCGTTACCGCGCGCATAGACGAGCTGACCTTCGCCATGCGCACGGAACAGCCCTGAGGAGGGACGCCATGCCTTTCCGCCATGCCGCCCTCACCGAACCCAACCGCGCCGCCCTGCAACAGAAAATCGACAGCGGCACCCTGCCTTTCCCGCCGCCCGCCATCCCGGAGAGCTGGTGGGTGGACGCCGCGCGTGATGCCGTGCTGTGGGCCGTGCCCGCCGCCGATACCGCCCCGCTCGATTTCCTCTGGCACTACTATCTCGGCATCGGCGGCGACTATTACCGCTTCCTCCTCGAACCCGAACTGCTCACCTCGGCGCGCATCACCCTCTACAAGCTGAAAGAAAGCCTGCCCGCCGACTGCCACGGCAAGCCGCGCGAGCAGGTCATCGCCGTCCTGAAAGAGGCGCTGATTGCCAAAACCGCCAGCGGCGAACACGAAGCCTTTTTCAATTTCTGATGCAGCCCGCCCGGGCGGCGTCAATACCGCCCGCCGGGGCAAGCCATAAAAAAGCCCGTCTTGCGACGGGCTTTTTTGCGGGCGGGCGCTATTTGTAATCCGCCGTCGGCGGGCAGGTGCAGACGAGGTGCTTGTCGCCATAGACGTTGTCGATGCGGTTCACCGGCGTTAGGTATTTGGCCGGGTTCATGCCTTCGACGGGGAAGATGGCGACTTTGCGGTCGTAGCAGCGTCCCCATTCGCCGGTGATGTCCGCCAGGGTGTGCGGCGCGTTCGCCAGCGGGTTGTCTGCGTGCGTCCATTCGCCGCTTTCGACGCGGCGGATTTCTTCGCGGATGGCGAGCATGGCGTCGCAGAAGCGGTCGAGTTCGGCGAGGCTTTCGCTTTCGGTCGGCTCGACCATCAGGGTGCCGGGGACGGGGAAGCTCATGGTCGGGGCGTGGAAGCCGTAGTCCATGAGGCGTTTGGCGAAGTCGTCCACGCTGATGCCGGCGTTGTCCTTGAAGGGGCGGACGTCGATGATGCATTCGTGGGCGACGTGGCCGTTTGCGTCGCTGTACAGGATGTCGTAGGTGCCTTTGAGACGGGCGGCGATGTAGTTGGCGTTCAGGATGGCCACCGCGCTCGCCTGTTCGAGCCCTTTCGCGCCCATCATGCGGATGTACATCCAGGAAATGACGTCCACCAGCGCGCTGCCCCAGGCGGCGGCGCTGACGGTCGGCCCTTTGCGGCCTTCCTGCGGGGTGATGCGGTGCCCGGCGAGGAAGGGTTTCAAGTGTTCCTTGACGGCGATGGGGCCGACGCCGGGGCCGCCGCCGCCGTGCGGGATGGCGAAGGTTTTGTGCAGGTTGAGGTGGGAGACGTCGGAGCCGTAGAGGCCGGGGGCGGCGAGGCCGACCTGGGCGTTCATGTTGGCGCCGTCGAGGTACACCTGCCCGCCGTTCTTGTGGATGATGTCGCAGACTTCGCGGATGTTGCGCTCGAAGATGCCGTGCGTGGAGGGGTAGGTAACCATCACCGCGCCGAGGTGGTCTTTGTGCGCTTCGGCTTTGGCGCGCAGGTCGGCCATGTCGATGTCGCCCGCGTCGTCACAGGCGACGACGACGACCTGCATCCCGGCGAGGGCGGCGGAGGCGGGGTTGGTGCCGTGCGCGGATTCGGGGATGAGGCAGATGTTGCGGTGGGTTTCGCCCCGGCTTTCGTGGTAGGCGCGGATGGTGAGCAGCCCCGCATATTCGCCGGAAGCGCCGGAGTTCGGTTGCAGCGAGACACCGTCGTAGCCGGTCACTTCGCACAGCATGGCTTCGAGCTGGCGGAAGAGTTCGTGGTAGCCCTCGGCCTGTTCGGGCGGGGCGAAGGGGTGGATGTCGGTGAATTGCGGCCAGGTGACGGGCATCATTTCGCTCGCCGCGTTCAGTTTCATGGTGCAGGAGCCGAGCGGGATCATGG
>ERZ772766.408-NODE-408-length-25662-cov-4.064201_pt1 | contig 25662 bp, 18 predicted proteins | sample MGYA00511379_ERZ772766 | MGnify/ENA primary metagenome ERZ772766 (study PRJEB29015, sample SAMEA2737895) | human oral metagenome | biome: human oral; feature: human-associated habitat; material: dental | place: China | collected 2116 ...
CTTTCTCCTTTTTTATTTATGGAGTTAAGCCAGTACCTTTGTTTCTTTCTCCTTTGTTATTTATGGAGTTAAGCCAGTGCCTTTGTTTCTTTCTCCTTTGTTATTTTCTCCTTTGTTCCTTTCTCCTTTGTATCCTTTGCCCTTTATTTCTGTGAGTTTATGTTTGAATTTGTGTGTTATAGCGTTTTGTAAGTCGATGAGTTATGGAGTTAAGTCCATGCCATTATCCTTTGTTTTGGGTCAGATGAGGCTTTATGTTGTTAAGAGTAGCCATAAACAATTTTCATTCTTCATGTTGTGTTGGCACATGAGCGGCAGGAGTATTGGCTTAACTCCTTAACTTCATAACTCCTTAACTCCTTAACTTCATAACTGCTTAACTCCTCAAAACTATCTGTCGTTCCAAAATGCGGGGGTGAAGATAACCAATACGGTGAATATCTCCAAACGTCCCATGAGCATCAGTACTGAGCACAGCCACTTGGCAAAGTCGGGCAGTTGTGCCCACGACATGGTTGGGCCAATCTCTATTCCCAACGTTGGTCCAACGTTGCTTAGCGCACTTAGTGTGATGGTTATGGCGTTGGTGTTGTCTATTCCGGCTGCAATCATGGAGAAAGCACAGAACAAACACATCACCAATGTTACGGTGAGGAAGGCCAATAACGTTACGCGCTTTTGGGTAGAGACGTTTACTCCGTCTATCTTCAACGGCAAAACGGCGTTGGGGTGAAGCAGTTGCTTGAACTCGTTGCGTATTACTTTGAGCAACATTACGCCGCGAATGCACTTGAAGCCGCCGCTAGTACTGCCCGAACAGGCTCCTATGAACATGCACATGGCCAATACCACCCATGTTACGTGTGGCCAACGGGCAGCATCGTCGCTGAAAAGTCCCGTGGTGGTAATGAACGAAACCACTTGGAATATGGCTACGCGGAAGGCTTTTTCCAACTCGTAGTGGTTGCGCATGATTAGTTCGACCATGATGAAAGCCGTGAAACCCAATACCAACCAGAGGTAAAGCTTGAACTCGGAATTGCGGAATAGCTGGCGTATCTTTAACTTTGTGGCCGTGAAATAGAGTAGGGTGAAGTTAACACCTGAGATGAAACAGAAGAAGGTTACGGCGTATTCGATGGCAGGCGAGTGGAAAAACTCTACGCTGGAATTGTGGGTTGAGAACCCTCCCGTGGCCAAAGAGGTCATTGAATAGTTCACACTGTCGAACCAGCCCATGCCCAAGAACTTGTAACAAAGGGTGCAAGCGATGGAAATGGTGAGGTAAACAGCCCAGATGGCCTTGGCGCTTGTGCTTAGTTTGGGGTGCAGCTTGCTTTTTATTGGGCCTGTGGCTTCGGCCGAAAACACCTTTACCGAACCGCCAACGAGCGATGGCAGCAGGGCAATGGTAAAGAACACGATACCTAATCCGCCAATCCATTGCGTTAGCGAACGCCAAAAGATGATGCCGTGGGGTAGTGCCTCGACATCGTCGATGATGGTTGCGCCTGTGGTTGTGAACCCCGACATGGTTTCGAAATAGGCATCGGTGAAACTGTGTAGGTAGCCGCCTATCATGAAAGGCATGGTGCCGATGGCACTGAAAATGGCCCAAGAGAGGCTCACCACCAAGCAAGCATCGCGACGACCCATCGTGTTGTTGGAGTTGCGACCCATAAAACGGAACACGAAACCAAAGAATAAGGTGGCGATGATAGACACGAGGAAGGCCATTACGTCGTCTTCCGCATAATAAATGGCCATTGCCAAGCACGACAACATCAGCGCTGCTTCGATGAAAAGCAACGAGCCGATAATTTTATATATGGTGCGATAGTTAATCATTCAGTTGACAAGTTCACAAGTTGACATGTTTACGAGGTTGCAACTTCAAAAGTTTGCTAGTTCACCAGCTCGTGAGTTAACAAGTTTGAAAGTTGACGAGAATGCAAGCTTGGATGTTTAATCGGCAGGGAAGGTTGCGAAGATATGGAACATCAAGGTTTCTGCTTATATCCATTTCCCGAACTTAAAGTTCGTGTACCGATGGCTAATTAAAGAACTTACCAAGCTGTTGCATATTGGTGTTGTGGCAAAACACCATTACACTGTCGCCGGCCTCAATCTGTGTGCCACCCGAAACGAGGATGCCAACGCCTTTGCGAACCAATCCGCCAATGGTTACTCCCCTTGGCAACCCCAACTCGAACACGCGCTTTTTTGTTACTTTCGACCCCTGTTGGGCTGTAAATTCGGCCACGTCGGCATTGGCCATCGTGAGAAAACGAACATTGCTTACGTCGGCATCGAGCATCATTTGGTAGATGTGGCTTGCGGCAATGTCTTTCTTATTTACGATGGTACCGATGTCAAGACTATCGGCCATGCTCACATAGTCCATGTTTTCTACCATAGCCACGGTTTTGCGCACGCCCAGTCGTTTGGCTGTTAGGCATGCCAGGATGTTGGTTTCGGTGTTGCTTGTTAGTGCCACGAAGGCTTGGGTGTTCATAATTCCCTCTTCGTTAAGCAGCTGTATGTCGCGTCCGTCGCCGTGTATCACCAGTGCCTTGTCTTCTTCAAGCAGGTCGTTCAGTTCCTCACAGCGCTGCTCGTCTTTCTCTATTATCTTGGCTTCCATGTAGCTGGGGATGTTTTTCACCGCCATCACGCAGGTGTTTCCTCCGCCCATGAAGAACACGTTCTTAACGTCAACGTAGTGTTCTTTGCCTACAATCTTGCGAATGTAGGGAATATATTGGCGCGTTGTCATGAAGTAGGCTAGGTCGTAGAGTTTCAATTCGTCGTTACCGCCTGGTATGATGGTTTCGTAACCGCGCTTAATGGCCACCACGTGGTAAGGGTCGTCGGGGCCACAGAGTTGTTTTAGGGGTTGGTTAAGAATTTCGCAGCCCTCGCGCAACTTGATGCCCAGCATCACAAGTGCGCCATTGTGCACGTCCCAACGTTGGCGCACCCACGACATTTTCAGGCCGTTGATGATGTCGGTAGCCGCCAACGTTTCGGGAACGATGAGCGAACTAACGCCCAAACGCTCGAAAAGCTCTGCCACTCCAGGTTCAGTCAGTTCCACATCGTCTATCTTGGCCACCGTCTTTTTGGCCCCCAGTGCCTTGGCAATCATGCAGATGTTGAGGTTCAAGTGTTGGTCGGCGGTTACGGCGATAAACAAGTCGGCGTCGCCGGCGTTCGCCTCTTTAAGCGTTTTTACGCTACTGGGCGACGCTTGCAGCGTCATCAGGTCGGCCTCAGCGTCCATCCTGCCCAGTCGTTCTTCGTCTTCGTCGATGAGCGTAATGTTCTCGTGACTGCGCGACAGCAGCGAAGCCAAATAAATTCCAATGTCGCCAGCACCGGCTATAACGATTTTCATGCTTCTATCTCCTTTCTTATTGAGTCGGCGTCAAGGCCTACCAGTTGGCGTAGTTCTGCCACCGAGCCATGTTCTACGAAGGCATCGGGCAAGCCCATGCGCACTATTTGGGGGCGGAAACCGTGGTCGGACATCCATTCCATCACGGCCGAACCCATGCCGCCATTGCGTACGCCGTCTTCAATGGTTATAATCTTGTTGAACTTGCGCCCAATATCTTGCAGCAAGTTTTCGTCCAGTGGTTTTACAAAGCGCAGGTCGTAGTGGGCCACTTGCTTTGTTCCCTGCATCTCGTCGAGCAGTTTAGCCACATCGTTTCCTATCGGACCGAGTGTTATTACGGCCACATCCGTACCCGCTCTAAGGCATCGACCCGTGCCAACGGTTATCTCTTCGAAGGGCGAACGCCAGTCGGGGCATACGCCATTGCCGCGCGGATAGCGTATAACGAACGTTCCCTTGTTCGGTAATTGGGCCGTGTACATCAGGTTGCGCAGTTCGTGTTCGTCCATTGGCGAGGCTATCGTCAGGTTGGGAACGGCACGCAGCGCAGCAATGTCAAACACTCCGTGGTGCGTTGGACCGTCCTCGCCAACCAGTCCTGCGCGGTCTAGGCACAGCACCACAGGCAAATTGAGCAACGCCGCATCGTGAATGATGTTGTCGTAGGCGCGTTGCGAGAACGAACTGTATATGTTGCAGAATGGCATGAGCCCATCTTTGGCCATGCCCGCAGAGAAAGTTACGGCGTGTCCTTCGGCAATGCCCACGTCGAAAGCGCGGTTGGGCATGGCCTTCATCATGATGTTTAGCGAACATCCCGTGGGCATGGCTGGCGTAACACCCACAATCTTGGGGTTGGCTTGTGCCAATTCAACCAGTGTCTCGCCGAAAACGTCTTGGTAACGTGGCGGTTCGCCCGTGTTGTTGCATACTAGTCGTTCGCCTGTTGCAGGGTCGAACTTGCCAGGGGCATGCCAAATAGTGGCCGATTCTTCGGCTGGCTTGTAGCCTTTGCCTTTGGTGGTGTGCAGATGTAGTAGCTTTGGGCCGCGCATCAGTTTGAGTTGGCGTAGCTTTCGCACCACTTCTTTCACGTCGTGGCCGTCGAATGGGCCGAAGTAGCGTATGTTCATGCCCTCAAAGATGTTCTGTTGGTGGCTCAAAGCCGACTTCAAGGCGTTGTTCAGTCGCAGAATGCCCTTCTTGCGGTCGTCGTCCAGCCAGCCTTTGGCGTGCAACCATTGTGCAGCCTTAAAGCGTAGGCGGTTGTATGTTTCGTTGGTGTCGATGTTCAGCAGGTATTTCTCCATGCCTCCAACGGCTCGGTCGATGCTCATGTCGTTGTCGTTGAGCACGATGAGCAAGTCGTTGTCCGTAGACGACACGTTGTTAATGCCTTCGAAAGCCAATCCGCCACTCATCGCTCCGTCGCCAATCACGGCCACAACGTGGCGTTGTTGTTCGCCGCCTAGCTTGGCAGCCACGGCCATTCCTAATGCAGCCGAGATAGAGTTCGAGGCATGTCCGCAGGTAAATGTGTCGTAAGGGCTTTCCATTGGTGTGGGAAAAGGGCGAATGCCGCCCAGCTTACGATTGGTGAAAAACTGCTCGCGCCTGCCCGTTAGCAGTTTGTGGCCGTATGCCTGATGGCCTACGTCCCATACAATTCGGTCTTCGGGCGTGTCGTAAACGTAGTGCAGAGCAACGGTAAGCTCTACCACGCCCAAGCTCGAAGCAAAGTGTCCGGGGTTCACCGACACCTCTTCTATAATCTCTTGGCGTAGCTCTTGGCACAGTTGCGGCAATTGTTCAACATCTAGTTTGCGCAAGTCCTCTGGGTACCTAATCTTATCTAATAGCTCGAAACTGTTTTCTCCCACAATAAATTCTTGTTCAATTACGGCACAAAGGTACGGCTTTTAATCGAATTTCGATAACGCCGCATTCATTATTCGCCTACCAGGGTAGCGTTTTTAATGCTGCTTTCGTGTTTGTCTTGCCTGTTGCGCGGCTCGCAGCGGTGGGTATGAAGGTGTTGTAAGTTGGCTGATGGCATTAAAATAAGACTTAGTAGCGGTGCGGATGTAAAATAATAAGCCTTTTTGTTGCACAGCCCGAAAGTGTAGACTACCTTTGCATTTGGCTTGCTTACAGGCCTCATGGCCGAAAACAAAAACAGTTAGATGCACATAAGGCTACTCCTTATATATATAGCGGTTGGCTTATTGGCCGTTTTCTCTTTGCCAACACGCGCCGCCACATCGTCGGAACCGCGCCATTTGGTAAGCGACCCCGACACGTTACGCCAAGGAAAAGACCTTGGCGAGGTGGTTGTGGTGGCTCGCCGAAAGCTTATTCAGATGAGCAACGACACCACGCTTATCAACGTGGGCGGGCTACACACCAAGCGAGGCGGTAGCTTGGAGTATCTGTTACGCAAGGTTCCGGGCATGCGCTACGACCGAGTGACAGGCCGACTAACCTATAATGGCAAGCCACTTGTTAAGATTAACCTCAACGGCTCTACCTTCATGGGCAACAACATCGCACGAGCCTTGGCCGCCTTGCCTGCCGAGGCGGTGTCACAACTTAAAATATACGACTTGCTTTCTACCCTCGAAAAGGCCACGGGCATTACCGACGGATTGCAAGAGCTAACGCTCGACATTCAGACTAAGGACGAATTTAACGGTGCCCTTACCACAAACGTTAAGGCCGAACATGGCACGCAGGGGCGACGTAACGACAGTGCGCTGCTTAATTGGTTGCGGTCTAACGGCGAAAGCTTGTCGTTTGGCGTGGCAAGCAGCAACTTGGAGAACACCACAGCCGGTAATGGCAATTACACCAACTCGGTATCCATCGACGGAAACAAGCATTTTGGCAAGCAATTAAAGCTTAATGCCAGTGCATCGCTTTACGATTTCCATCAAGAAATGCTTGGTTCCAGTTACAGCGAGGAGTATCTCACCACAGGAACACGAGCCGATGCCTCGACAAGTAGCATGAACGGGCGCAACACCAATGGCTCGCTGTGGTTCTTTTCCACTTACGAAATATCTAAACGCAGCCAACTCAACGTAAATTTATCTGCTAGTCTGTACGGCAACAAGAGCCAAAGTGCGCAAGAAACGCAGCTGTTCGACAAGCGGGTGCGCATAGACACCATAACGTTGGGTAACGAAGAGAGCATCTCGCGCGGCCATTCCAACAGCTTTAGTGCCTCGGCCGACTTCACTCATGCGTTTGCCGAGGGGGGTACGGCATTGAGTATTGTGGGCCGAATGGATGCCAACAATGCCCAAAGCACCAGCAATTCGCACAGCAGAACGCATTATCGGCAATTGAAAAACAAGCTGGGAACCGACTCTTTGCAACTTCGAGAGTTGCAACAGCTATCGCCCACGCAGTCAAGGCAAACATCCTTTACCGCACTGCTTACCCAGCCTTTGGGCAAAAATGTGCGGTTGCAGGCGGGTTGGGGCATTGTTTCGGCCAAGAATTACCGCAAGCAAGACACCTACGACCAGGCTAGGAACAGCGGACAATGGGTGGATAGCCTTAGTAACGAAAGCAAACTGACGTCTCTTGGGCAAGAGTTTCGACTGACATTCAACTACGATAGCGAACATCTTAGTGCCAATGGCGGCCTTACTTTGCTGCCACAGCGCAAGCGGTTTCATCAACGATACCACGGCGAAGAGCGCGATACCACCTTACGACACGCCGACTTCAAGCCGATGGCGCATGTGCGGTGGCGTGGTAAGGGCATGAGTGTGCGCTTGGAATATTCGGGCTACACCTCGCAACCCAGTGCAGAGATGTTGCTCGCTTTCAGAAACACCACCGACCCCTTGGCTATTCGCGAAGGAAACCCCAACCTTAAACCGGCATTCAACAGCATGTTCGACCTAGAATGGGAACACGAACGATGGGGACTTTCGCTAAGTGCCAGCTTCCAAAACACGCTTAACGACTTCACCGAAGAGATGCGGCTCGACCGCCAGTCGGGTGCGCGCCACTATCGGCAAGTAAACATCAACGGCAACAACAGCTTTAACGCCAACTTGGGATGGAACAAACAGCTGGGTTTATGGAACTTGGGGCTTAACATGGCGTTGGGTTTGCGGCGCGAAGTGTCGCTCAATGGCGACGAAACCGAGGCCGACGTGACGAAAAGCATTACCAAAATGCGTGAAGGAGAGGTACTCTTGCTATGCGGATTTGTGCCAAAATGGGGCGACATAACGTTTAGCGCACACTGGCAACCACGCTTTTCGCACAACATTCAGACACAAACGCGCACCAAAAACCATGATTTCTCGCTAAGCGTTAACGCTATGGCCGACTTGCCTTTCGACCTCGAACTCTCTACCGATGCCTCTTGTTACCTGCATCGGGGTACGATGACCAGCAGCGATGCCGACCAATGGCTGTGGAACATGTCGTTGGCTTGGAGTTTCCTTCGTAGTAAGCAGGCCACCTTAACCCTTAGTTGGAACGACATTCTTAATCGTCGGCAAAGTCTCGAACGCACAGCATCGGCCACAGGATTTAACGAAAGCTATCGCCCCGTAATTAAAAGCTACGTGCTACTGTCGTTTAGCTACCAGCTTAACTTTAAGAAGAAGGAGGGTAATTCATAGATGGTTAGAGCCTGCAACTTGTTCCGTTAAGGCATGAACGCTTTTAATCGGACAGGGCACGCACGCGTTTCTGCAACTCTTTCATTCTTTGCATCAACTCTTCAAATTCGAGAGATTTACCAAAGAAGAACGAGTTACGCATTTTAGTATAATCGTCACCCCATGCTTTCATTTCTTTCTTAGGAATTATAAAGTTGATGGTATTAGGGTAGTGAAGGTCATAATTGACGTATTTTAGTGCATAGTAAGCCCTACGATGTTCCACTATGGAATTGTATAAGTTGATGTCTGATAAGGCTTCATGCCCATATTGGGTGTCCATAATTTTTTCTAAATCGTACAAATGGCGAGACATTCGCACGCTTCTTGGGCTTTCTTTCTGGAATTCTTCTGCAAGTAAGAATATCTTTTCCAAGAAAGTACGGGTTGGTAGCACTGTTCTAACCTTGTAGCAGGCATCTATATCTTCGCCTTCAAAGCTATCTTCTATGAGCGAATGGATGTTGCGCAACGCCGTTGGCTCATCCATAGAGAGCGAACTGATTTCTATCTTCACTCGTGGGGGGACGTATTCTATTGTTTCTTCAACGATTGATGGGTAGTGCAAGAGGATAATCGTAGGGTCTTTGTCCGAGTCTATTGGGCACCATTCCCCATTCTTTCCCTGTATATGCGTTACATTTTCGGTGCGATACCCTGCAATACCCATCTTTTTCAGATTGTAGTCTAATTGTGTGGAAAGGGTATTGTGGATGTATGCACGAGCCATCTTGCGCAGCTTTTCACGTTGGTTTTTGGTTGTTCTGTCTATTCCAAAGAACGAATGGCTTATAGACAAGTCAATGTCTTCAGAGAAACGTTCGATGATGTTGAACCCTTTGGAAAGCGAAGTGCCACCTTTGAATGTCAATGAGTCGCTGCACGCACATTGGAACAGTGCTTTAAGTGTTACTGTAACCCACCAATCTTTCTCTATTGCTGCCTGATTAATCCCAGAATGTTCGGCCTCTGTCTGCTGCAACATTGCCAGACGGTCTAATTCCTTGTTGTTGAACCACAACCTTTTCATGGTATTTTATTTGTTTAATTGTTAAGCATTGGTTTAATAATTCTCTTCATCCAGCCTGGCATTGCATCTACATCTTTGGTCAAACTCTCCTTATCTGTTTCTTTGGCAATGAGTTCACGGATGATTTGTATTTCAGAATCTCCTATGTTTTCTTGCTTTAAGGCTCGAAGTGCCTGTGTTAATAAGGCAATCAGCCGTGTCTTGTAGCAGAAATTCTTTGGCACGCCACGTTTTAGCACTACTTGGCGATTGGCTAGTTTAATCGTTCTTTCACTCCCTGATGTTAGATAAGAATAGTTCATTGGAACCTGAGTAGAAAGTCCCAACGCATTTAAAGCGGTAGTTCCTGATGGTAGCACCTCTGCATTGTCTCGCATGGCAATAGCCTGAACAATTTTCTCAATAGATGGAAATACCAAACCAAACCTGCTCTTTCTGGGCTTTACATAGATGCCTTGTGCCATTTTGAATAGTACTCCGCTTTCAGTCAGCTCTGCCAACGTGCTTCCTACAAACTCAGAATGATACTCTGGGTAGTCAGAACGGAACAGCACGCTATCGACAGGCAATGCTTTAATTCTCGATTTTAAAGTTTTACTCTCTTCAATGTAGCTCTCCTTATTCATACGACCTTTGAAATTTTGCAGATTTTTCAAATTTTTCAAATGCAAAGATAGTCAATTATATCCAAATAGTAATGATGTTGATATGTTTTTGTTTCATCAAGTCAGGCTCAACAAATCAAGAATCTGCCAATCCATAAACTTAAATTGAACTCAGAACTTACGGCCTATCAACTCACTGGCTTATCATCTCACGAAAACCCAACAACTCCCGAAGACATCAACTAATCAACTCATAAGCTTATCAACTTATCAACTTAAAAACTCAAAACTTAAATTCTTATTATTTATTTTACAAAGTTGTTCTAATTTTCACTCCGTTCTAGCGAAAACATTGGTCAAAAAGTAGGTAAATAGCTACCGTTTTTAACCTTGCGTGCCTTTTGTTTTGTCCATTTTAAGGCATAGGACCTGCATTTTGCACCATTTTGCCTTTCTAGTTTGCTTGCCAACCCATGATTATTTACGCCCAAATACACGATTTTTGCCCCTAAAACTCCACTTTTTTACGGCTATTTTGCCCTTTCGAGCCATGTGTTTCATGATTCTAAGACGTTATATTTATACCATCACGGCGGATTTTTATGCTTATCATCTCGCATTTAGCAGCAAATCGCACTGCATTTAGCGGCAAAATATCTTGCATTTAGCACCAAAACGCCTTGCGTTTTGCACCAAAATAGCTTGCGTTTTGCACCAAAATGCAGTGTGTTTTGCGGCATATTGCACAGTGTTTTGCTGTAAATAGGCCCAAACCTGGTACAAATGGCGGTTCTTTTAAATAAAAATTCATTTTGCCGCATTCGCATAGTACCCCCTTTTTGCATCAAAACTAACCTTCGCGAGAATCGATTATTTGGAGCAAGGTGCGCGGTTGGTGGCCAGAAAGGGCACTCAGAATGTTAAAATTTGTACCGAAAAACGGACACTCTTTTTGAGGATTGACGATTTGATAGGTTGGCGAATGTTCCAGTAGACCAGTTAATGAATTTTCCATTTGACCAGATAATGAACTTTCCAGTTGGCTAGTTGCAGTCGGGCAAGCTGATAGGTGTCGCCTTTTTTCGACCTTCTTAAATGGACAAGTTTGCGAGTTTGCTAACGTGCTAGTTGGTCCGTTAATGCGTTTACCCGCCGATGAATGGCAAGCTAATTTGGTTTGTTATGCAAATACCCAGTAGATTTGCTGGCTTTTGATAAAGGCAGTGAAGAGCAATACAAGGAACAACGATTGAACCTTTGCGGTGAATTTTTAGAACATGCCTTAACTCCTTGTAGCTTACAAAAGCCAAAAAAATGGGGCAATGGCTTTCGTTTTCAAAATAAAATGACGATATTTGCATACTGCTTAGCTATGGCCGAAGTTGCCGATGATAACAGTTGTTGGCATAAATGGCGGGCGAAAGCTGAAAAGACAGTAATTCAAGAACGTTTTTTGGCGAGCCTGATGGGCAACGCCAAGCTGGCTTGGAGCATTGCCCCTGGCGAGAAATTGGAAATCGCCTACACGGAGTGCTTGGCGAAGCGGAAAGGCAAAAACGCACTTTTGAAGAACAAGAAAATGAACAACAATACGCAAAAACATGAGCTATTTTAGAAGGATGCTTGCCTTGTCGGCCCTACTTGTGGTCGTATTATCGGCAGCAGCACAAAAGAAATTCGCGGTTTACGCCGCAGGATTTTATAACCAAGAAAACCTGTTTGACACTTGCCACGACGAAGGCAAGCGCGATTACGAGTTTCTGCCAAGTGGCTCGTACAAATGGAATGGCATGAAATACACCCATAAGCTGCACAACATGGCACGCGCTTTGGCCGATATGGGTACCGATGTGCTGCCTGGCGTGGGGTGCGCCGTTATCGGATTGGCCGAGGTGGAGAACGCAAAAGTGCTGACCGACCTCACTGCGCAACCCGAATTGGCGGCTCGTGGATATAAGTTTTGCCACATAGAAGGTCCCGACCGCCGCGGCATAGACTGCGCATTGCTATACAATCCTGCACTTTTCACCGTGCGCAACGTTAAACTTGTGCCCTACGTGCAAAGCTTGGAGAAGGATAGCGCTTTCTACACACGTGGCTTTCTAGCGGTGAGTGGCACGCTGGCAGGCGAACATGTAACAGTGGTGGTATGCCATTTGCCCAGTAGGTTTAGCGATTCTTTCTATCGCGAGCAAGGCGCAAGGCAAATCTTGGCCATTCGCGACTCCGTTCAGCGCGAGGACAAAGACTGCAAAGTGCTGATAATGGGCGACATGAACGACGACCCGATGGACAAAAGCATCAGCCAAGGCCTGCGTGGAAAAGCCAACATGAGCGAGGTGGGCGAGGGCGATATGTATAACCCTTGGTACAATGTGCTGACCAAAGAGGGGGTGGGTACGTTGCAATTTCAGGGCTCGTGGAACTTGTTCGACCAGATATTGCTCTCTAAAAATCTGCTCAACGCCAATGGCTCGAAAGACTATTCCACACTTAAATATTGGAAAAACCAAATATTTAAGCGCGATTACCTCTTCCAAACCGAGGGCAAGTATAAGGGGATGCCTAAACGAACAACGGCTGGTGGCGTGTGGCTCGATGGTTTTAGCGACCACCTTCCCGTGGTGGTTTATCTGGTAAAAGAGAAAGAGTAGCAGGCGGACAAACCTTTATAGCGTTAAATGTTGCGTTAAACAACAATGGTAGAACAACACCCTTTTAAACCTTTCTTGCCCAAAGGATGCAAGCTGTTGATGCTGGGCAGTTTCCCGCCTTCGCAAAAGCGATGGTGTATGAACTTTTTTTATCCCAACTTCACCAACGATATGTGGCGCATCTTTGGCTTGGCGTTCTTCGCCGACAAGCAACACTTCGTGGACGAGGCCAACAAAACGTTTAAGCTAGACGAGCTGAAAGCCTTCCTTACAGCAAAGGGCGTGGGCATATACGATACGGCAACGGCTGTGAACCGCACCACGGGGACTGCCGCAGACAAGGATCTTGAAGTGATAGAACCCACCAACCTTGACGAACTTTTGCTGCAAGTGCCCGATTGTAAGAATGTGGTGGTGACGGGACAGTTGGCCGCCGATGTGCTTAGGGCACACTTCAACATTGCCGAACAGCCCAAGGTTGGGGCGTATGTTCCGTTTATCTTTCAACCCGACGGTCGCGAAATGCGGCTCTACCGCATGCCAAGCTCTTCGCGTGCCTATCCGCTTAAAGTGGAGAAGAAAACCGAATGGTACAAGGCGATGTTTGAAGAGACCTTGTAGTAATGGGCTTATAGACGTGAAGAAAATTGTAAACAGGACAACAATATCCACTCAATAAAAGTATAACACGATGCAAAAGACAACGATAATAGGTATTGCTGGCGGAACAGGTTCGGGCAAAACAACGGTGGTGAAGAAAATAGCAGAGGCGTTGCCACCCCATTATGTGGCGGTGGTTCCACTCGATTCGTATTACAACGACACGTCGGACATGACCGAAGAAGAACGGCATGCCATTAACTTCGACCACCCCGACGCTTTCGATTGGAAACTGCTGACCAAGCATGTTAACGACCTGCGTAGTGGGGTTGCCATCGAACAGCCCACATATTCGTACTTGCTTTGCAACCGCTTGAAGGAAACAATACACGTAGAACCAAAGCCCGTTATCATTATCGAGGGCATCATGACCTTGCTGAACAAACGCCTACGCGACATCATGGACTTGAAAGTGTTTGTTGATGCCGACCCCGATGAGCGGTTGATACGTAATATTCAGCGCGACACCATCGACCGTGGCCGAACGGTTTCGATGGTGGTGGAACGTTATTTGGAGGTACTCAAACCCATGCACGAGCAGTTTATCGAACCCACCAAACGCTATGCCGACTTGATTATACCGCAAGGTGGAGAAAACGAGAAGGGTATCAACATCTTATGTAGCTATATCGAGGGGCTTGTTCCTGTGGGGTAAGCCCCCACAAACAACTCGTTAACTTGTCAACTTATTAGCCTATCAACTTGTCGTCTTTTGCACCTGTAAAATCTCATTTTGCTTGCGATAAATCAATAAAAATTGCTAAACGCCTAGTTTTTTTGTATGAAACTATTGCAAAGTATTTGCTTTTATGCTATCTTTGCAATATAATTAGAGAAAAGAATATTAATTTAGAAAATCAGTTTTAGCAATGAAGAAGATTATACTAGCGTCTATCATGATGCTTTCTATTGGGATAACAGGCTGCGCAAGTAGTCAAGAATTTAGTGAATTGAAAACCCAACAGAAAGCTTTGAAGTTGCAAACGCAGCTTACCAACACCCAATTGCAATACGAAAAGGCAATAGCTTCGCTAGCCGAACTAAGAAAGAAGGCAGCCGATGTCAATGCAGAGGCTAATGCAAGTGTGGTTACTGGGTTGAGTATTCGTGATGCCGAGGCTACCGCAAAGGCAGCCAAGGCTAGGGCAAAAACGCTTAAAGAAGTAACCAAGATGAACAAGAAGCTGGCCAAGGAGCAGAAGAAGGTGGAGAAACTAGAAAAGAAAATGGAAAAGATTCAAGACAAAATATCCAAGCTGAACCAGAAAGTTGAGTTTGTTGGAAGATGGAGATAAGCTCCATTAGATTCTTGTTTAAGAAGTAATAAGGCAGGGTGAGGAGTATTCCTCGCCCTGTTTTCGTGTAATGCTGGTTCTGGAAATTAGCTTTGTTGGCTTTAAATCTAGTAGTTGAATGGCTTGTATTGCTGATAATTAGTGATACAACCCATAGCCGTTCCCACCAATCATCCTTTCTTCCGCCTGCTCTTTACGGGTTGCTCCCTTGTTTGTTTCAATCTTTTTTTATAACTTCGCAGTTGGTTAAGGCAGTTTCTATTGAAGCCGTTTGCATCCAGTTGAAACAAGACATGATAGACAGAGCAACCATAGAGAAGATACAAGAGGCAGCCAACATCGTGGATGTGGTTTCCGAGTTCGTAACCCTGCGCAAGGCCGGGGCGAACTATAAAGGCTTGTGCCCGTTTCATAACGAGCGCACACCATCGTTTATGGTGTCGCCTGCGCGTGGCATTTGCCATTGCTTTGGTTGTGGAAAGGGTGGCACCCCCGTGAGCTTTATCATGGAACACGAGCAAATGACCTATCCGGAGGCATTGCGGTGGTTGGCCAACAAGTATCATATCGAAATTAAGGAACGCGAACTGAGCGACGACGAACGGCGCGAACAGAACGAACGCGAGAGCATGTTCATCGTTAACGAGTGGGCCGCGAAACATTTTGAAGACACGTTACACAACAATGTGGATGGACTTGCCATCGGTATGCAGTATTTCAGGAGCCGTGGTTTTAGAGACGACATTGTGCGAAAGTTTCGCTTGGGGTTCGACCTTAACGACAGAGAGCTACTGGCGCGCACGGCAAAAGATAAGGGATATAACGTAGATTTCTTGGTAAAGACGGGACTTTGCTATCGTACCGACGACGGACGGTATGTCGATCGCTTTGCCGGGCGTGTTATATTTCCGTGGTTTGGCGTTAGCGGAAAGGTGGTTGGCTTTGGCGGAAGACTGCTCGACTCGCGCACCAAAGGCGTACAACAGAAGTACGTTAACTCGCCCGACTCGGACATTTACCATAAGGACCACGAACTATATGGCATTTTTCAGGGCAAGAAAGCCATTGCCAAAGAAGATTGTGTGTACATGGTGGAGGGCTATACCGATGTTGTTTCGATGCACCAGTGTGGCGTTGAGAACGTGGTGGCTAACTCTGGTACGGCCCTTAGCATACATCAGATACACACCTTACACCGCTTTACCTCGAACATCGTGCTGCTTTACGATGGCGATGCGGCGGGCATACACGCCGCCTTGCGTGGAACGGACATGCTGTTGGCCGAGGGTATGAACGTAAAAGTGTTGCTTTTCCCCGATGGCGACGACCCTGACAGCTTTGCCAGAAAGCACAATGCCGAGGAGTTTAGGAAGTATATTGCCGACAATCAGACCGACTTCATACAGTTTAAAACGCGTGTTTTGCTAGATGGTGTTACCGATCCTGCTCGCCGTTCGGAGGCTATCTCATCCATCGTGCAAAGTGTTTCGGTTGTTCCCAACCAGATTTTGCGCGACACTTACTTGCACGATTGCGCCCAACGGCTAGGTGTGGCCGAAACAACGCTCATCAACAGCATGAACAGATACATACGCGAGAGCCGCGAAAGGCGGTCTACGGAAACGTCGCGTGCGGTTCAGGAGAGTATGGAAACAACGCCACGGCCCACCATTCAGACGGTTACACCACTGCAACAGGCGGCGAAGGTGGAGCGTATGTTGGTGGAACAGGTGGTGAAGTACGGCGAACGGATTGTGCTGCGCAACGTGGAAGATGAGGATGGAAACTTGCTTAACCTCACCGTGGCGCAGTTTATTCAATATGATTTCATGCAAGACGAGTTGGCGTTTCAACATCCGCTATTTAACAGAATTTTGCAAGAGGCGGCAGAAAGGAGCGTGTATCCCGACTTTAAAGCAGAGCCTTACTTTGTGCATCACGAGGATATTGAGCTGAGCAAGCTGGCAACCGAACTGTGCATGGATCCGTATCAGTACCTAAAACTGAAACAACCCGAACCCATCCATCCGCTAGACGAGGAAGAGAAACGACTGAAAGAAAAGGAGAAAGAGGACGAACTGCGCCAACGAACGGTGCATTTGCTGCTCGATTTTCGCCTTGATTATGTGGAGCATCGCCTAAAAACGCTGCAAACGGAGATTGCACAAGCGGCCAGCGACCCTGAAAAACTGATGCAGCTAATGGCCGAATTTAAGGACATGCAGACAATTCGCAACGAGTTGGCACGGCGATTGGGCAGCGAAATTTTGGTTTAAAAAGGTGAGGTTTAGGGGGCGTAAGCCGCTGAATATTGAAGCTTCTGTGTGATATGATGATGGAGTTTAGGCGTTTAGAGAGCCTAAACTTCTTTGTTTTGATGCGTTTGTTGATAATGTTCAACCATGCCTTTGTTTGCCTGTTGTAAGGCCCTTGTTCGGGAGTAGGCTTTGGTTGGGGATGGTACAAGCTTTTTGTAGGCAGGCTACAAACGGCTTGTACTGCCAGTACAAAATGCTTGTAGCCTGCCTACAAAGTGCTTGTAGCACCACTACACGTTGCTTGTAGTGATAGGTTTTCTTTTTATCTTTGGTTTATTTCCTCTTTTTCTTTAGTTTATTTCCCATCCCATCACCGCCGACACCAGGGGAACGAGTGTCATGCAGAGCTTTTGTTGTCCCGAATAGTTGGGGTGGTAGCTTGCGCCAAGGTCTTTGTCTACGGTAATAATGCCTGGCATGAACTCGGCAAAGTGCACATCCTTGTGCGCAGACAGCCGTTGTTGCAGCACCTTAAAGCTTGCAGAGAGGTACGCGCCTGCCGAATGGGGACGAATGCAGATAACGGGTACTGGCCCATATTGTTTGCGAACAAGCTCGATAAGCTTAACGTATGCGCCCACATATTGCTCAACAGAGGGCGTAATGATGGTGGAATAGTCGTTTGTGCCAAGGTTTATCAGCACCAATTGGGGACGATAGGCCTTGAAATCGTAAGGGGTGGTGGCGTAATGGTCGAAGAGTTGTAGGTAGCGTTGCGACATGTTGCCTTTCGAAATCTGCACCGTGTCGCCCCAATTGCGCACCATGCCGCGGCCAGAATGGGCTGCCAACACATAGTCGGCCCCGAAATAGCGGGCCAATAGGCAGGCATAGGCCTTGTCGCAGTTTTCTGTTTCCAGTTTAAAGGGGTCGGTAGCCTTGTTGCTTTCTGTGCCATAGCCGCAGGTGTACGAGTCGCCAATCACTTCGATAAGCCGCTTGGGGGCGGGTACGGCATGCAACGAACCGCCCTTAGACAAGAGCAAGGCGTGCACCGTGGTGCATCCGTATTCGCCTTCGGTGCATTTTTGCAGCACCAGTTGGTGCTTTCCGCTCTTCAAACCGTTTGCCAGCACCATGCGTTGGGGCGTGTTGCCCTTTACCCTAATCTTCTTTATCCACTTGCCATCAACGAAAACGTTGTGATAGCTTTCGCCTTCGTCTGAGATTAAGACGGCAATCTCTGTACCTGTAAAGCCTGTTCGCAGGTAGGTCCCCACCCAATCATAGCGCACGGTGCCTGCTGTGGCGTTGTATTCCACGCGTCCGATGTATTGCACTTCGGGGCTGGTGGCTTTAATTTGCGTGTCGTTGGCTGCCTGCGCTGTGGTTGGAACAAGGGCGGCGAATAGGATAATGAGGGCAGCGAATATGGATTTAAGCACGGGCCGTGTTGAAGTGGCCGTGCTTGTTGCACCTATATAATAAGGTGTGTGGATGTTGCAGATGGGGTTCATGTTGGTGGGTTAGGGTTTTGTTTACGTTGTAATGATGAATGATAAAGCGGCTAGACAGCTTTGCCTTAATTGAGAAATGCCTATCGGGCGGGGCTAAAAGCAAACATTGCCTGTGGCTGTTTGGCAACCGCAGGCAATGTCGTTGTGTGCAGGAAAGCAACCCTTTGTAGGGTGGGCGAGTGGGCTAGGCTGACGTTTTGCGAGCAGAAAGCCCCTTCGCCATGCTTTTCTTAGGGCTTATGGTTTCACTACCTTGCGTGTTTTGCCTTGCGCATCTTTGATGATATACACGCCCTTACGATCAACTTTGTTTACGCGAACGCCGTCGAGGGTGTATATTTCCACTTGTTTGTTGGCCTCAACGCTGGGCAAATTGTCGATGCCTGTGGTTACGTTGATGGTGTAAAGGCGATATTTGCTTAGGTCGTTGCTGGCAACCAGCACGGTGGCCTTGCCGTTTTCTATGGTCTTTGCTACCAGCATGCCTTGTCCTTTGGTCTTTACCGTTATGTCGTTGGCAGTTGCGTTGCCTACAACATGGGTGTATTCGGTGGTGTTTTCTGCGAAGTTTGCAAGTGCTTGACCTTTGATGCTGATGCCTTCAACGCCAAAGTTGTACACCAATTCGAGGTCGTCTACGTATAATTCGTCGCTTCCGCTGCCCTTGCCTGCATCGGTGTTCGTAGAAAGCGTAACGAGAATGGCTTTCGGGGCGATGCTGTTATTAACGTAGCTGAAGGGGATGGACAGACGTTTCCATTCGCCTTTGGTGTCGGCAATCTCGTTGTTAATGGCCTCTGCCATCTTTTTGTAGGTCTTACCTTTCTCTTCTGGCAGCTGATAGTAGGTGCCGTCGGTAATCACTGCCTTGGCTGTTGCGTATGGATGGTCGGCAGAAGGTTTGCCTTGTTTGAACTTCACCCACAATGAAAGGCTGTCGGGACGGCCGCTTAATTCGGTGTAGAATGGGTCGCCATTGCCGTCTTTGTCTTTGTTGGCGAGGTCGAGGAACGAGTTGTTCTTGGCATTCGAAGGCGATGATGAACCTGCATTCAGTCTTCCTGTCGTCAATGTTCCGTTGGCAATAACGCTGAAAAAGATAAAACCAATCTCTCTCGACTTAATTAAAACGCAGCTTTTACCCGTTGAACCAGGGCGAGTTTGATTGCTGCTGATTGCTGCATCTGTTTGTGCTGAACTAGCAAACGTGCCCGTAACGCTTTGGAACGAGTGCCAGCGGTTTGGCTCTTTGCTTGCCCCGAAGTTTTCAAAGTTACTGTTAGGCACTTGATAGCCTTCGCCGAACACCACTTTAATAGTCATTCCGTTAAAGTTGATGTCGATGTTGGCATGTAGCTTGTCGCCTGATTCTTGTGCAAGGAGGTTGATAGGCACATTCCCTAAGCTACTTATTGGCACACTTCTGTTGGCTTGAAGTAAGCGCGCATTGCCCAGAGCGTAGGGCGTGGCAGGGATGTTGATGGTGCCAATGTTAAGTTCTTGACCGCTTAGGCTAATCGAAAAGTTTTTCAGCGAGAGGGTGTAACTGCCATCGCCTTGTTGGTCTACGTCGATGGATGCAGTCTTGTTGCTGAGTGTTTCGCCATTAACGGTTACCACAAGTCTGCCCGTGTAGCTTTTGGCAAATGCGGTAAATACGCTTAACGCGACGAATAATGTTGTAAAAAACCTTTTCATACTATTATTTTTATTTGTGGCGAACATGCTGCTGTTCGCCTTGTTGAACAAGTTGCAAAGCTAATACTTTTTTTTGATATGAAGTGTTCTTTACACAATATAAAATGCTTAATTTGACATATTTTACGTAACTTCGCAGTATGAAACTTGGAATGTTATTGTTTATGCTCATCCCTATTGTTGGGCATATATATGTGTTTTGGCATGTTTGGAACATTGTTCCACTGCATAATTGGCTGAAAATCGTGCTACTTACATTGCTCTCCTTGGGCTTTGTAGCGTTGGTTTTCAGTTTCGGTGTTGGACTAAATAAAGTGCCAATGCCACTTGCCACGTGTATTTATGAATTTGGGACGTCGTCGGTTTTCGTGCTGCTCTATGCCGTGCTGCTTTTTCTTTTGCTCGATTTAGGGCGGCTCGCTCATCTCATTCCCAAGCAATTCTTGTATAACAGCTTGTCTGGGACACTTACCGTATTGGGTATATTGTTGGCCGTTTTTGTGTATGGCAACATCCATTATAATAATAAGGTGCGCCAAGACCTACATCTAAACACTTCCAAACACTTGGACAAACCCTTAAAAGTGGTGATGATTTCTGACCTGCACTTGGGCTATCACAATCGTAGGGATGAGTTCGCACGCTGGGTGGACTTGATAAAAGCCGAACGACCCGACCTCGTGCTCATCGCCGGCGACATCATCGACATCAGCATTCGGCCGCTGTTGGAAGAGCATGTAGCCGAAGAATTCCGCCGAATTAAGGTGCCAATATACGCTTGTTTGGGTAACCACGAGTATTATAGTGGTGACGTTAACGCCGAAAAGTTCTATCGAGATGCCAACATCAACTTGCTGCGCGACAGCGTTGTGCAGGTGATGAACCTTAATATCGTTGGGCGCGACGACCGAACCAATGGGCGAAGGGCATCGCTTAAAACACTGATGGGCAAGGTAGACCTCTCTAAATACACCATATTGTTAGACCATCAGCCCTACCATTTGGAAGAGGCGCAGCGTGCCGGGGTGGACTTTCAGCTTAGCGGACATACCCATTATGGGCAGGTATGGCCCGTATCATGGATTGAAGATGCCATCTACGAAGATGCGTATGGGCCGTTAACGAAGGGTAATACGCGCTATTATGTCACTAGTGGCATTGGTATTTGGGGCGGAAAGTTTAGAATTGGCACACGCAGCGAATATGTGGTGGCCACAATTTCGCAAAGCTTTTAGGCTGAGAAATACGTAAATGTGGCGAATACGACGGATTAAAAGGGGGCTGGGCCACGAGGGTTTTAAACACAGATGAAAAGCAACTTTAAACTGACACAGGCACATCTTAGCGCATGGTTCGGCGAGTTTAACCGCGATTATTTCGGGGGAAAGTTGCCCGAGCCGCGCCTAATGCTGTCGCGTTCGAGAACGCAATTGGGCTCGATGCGCTGTAAAAGACGGGCGGGGTTGGGGCGAGTGGAGACCTTTGACTACGCTATACATGTGAGCATACTGTTCGAACAAGACGAGAAAGGCTTTAAAAACGTGTTGCTGCACGAGATGATACATTATTATATAGCGTACAACAATATCCAAGATACGGCTCCACATGGCGATGTTTTTAAGGCGATGATGAACAGGCTAAACAGTGAATACGGCTGGAACATGAAGGTTTCTGAAAGGGGAAAGGCTTTGCAGGTGGCGCAAGAGCATGTTCCGCAATGCGAATATCTGGTGCTAGCACTGTCGCTGTCTTCGGGTAAAAAGATGTTTTCGGTAGTATCGCCGAGTAACTTTCGTAAGCTAGACGGGCAAGTTAGGCGCGTTAGGGAGGTGGAAAACTATGGTTGGTATATTTCAAAAGACGTTTATTTCAACGGCTATCCAAAGGTTAGGACGTTGCGTGGCGTGCCTGTTGCGGCCGACTTTTTCGACGAAATGCTGAGAAAGATGCAACCTTTGGTACTTCCCGAATAAAAGGTGTCGGCACTTGTAGCGCAAGGTTATGAGGTGTCTGCGGCTTTCAATTACCCAATTTAGAGCAATGGGGAAAGCAGTCGGATGAGCGATTCCCATAGTCGGGCGAGGAAAGGACGGTGCGCAAAAATGTCGGGACTGTCCAGCACGATGCACTCGGCCTCGTCGGTTAAGAACACTTCTTTCATCTTCAAGGCCATCTCCTTGTCGTAGAAAAACACATTGGCCTCGAAGTTGTTTTCGAAACTTCGGAAGTCTACATTGGTAGAACCGCAGGAGCAAAGGCTGTCGTCGCACACCAACAGCTTGCTGTGGTTAAAGCCGGCGCAGTAAAAGCAAATCATAACTCCTGCCTCTAAGGCCGCTTGTACATATGAGCGGCCAGCCCACTCAATGATTTTAGAGTCGGTTCGGGCAGGGAGCATCAGGCGAATGTCCACTCCTGCCTGCCTTGCCGTTCGCATGGCGAAGAGTATAGGCTCGGTGGGCAAGAAGTAAGGCGACTCCATATAAACGTATTTCTTGGCCTCAAGCAGTATGCGCATGTAGCCTTGCATGATGTCGGGCCAGGGCGAAACGGGGCTGCTTGTTACCACTTGCGCGATGCAATTGTTGCTGATTTGGGGCGAAAGCACGGGATAATACACCTTATCGGTGATAAGTGTGCGCGCCATAAAGTACCAATCCACCAGAAAAGCGCGCTGAATGCCATACACGGCACCGCCCCGAAGGCGCAGATGGGTGTCGCGCCACTCTTGCTTGCGTGTGCCTTTCACGTATCTCAGGGCTACATTCATGCCGCCGATGTAGCCCGTTCGGCCGTCGATGATGCAGAGTTTGCGGTGGTTGCGGTAGTTCATCTTGCTGGTGAACATGGGGAAACGCACGGGCATGAACGACTGAACCTGCACGCCACCCCGCGCCAAGTGGTCGAAAAAGCTGTTGCCGACGCTCCAACAGCCCACATCATCGTATATCAAACGCACCTCTACGCCTTGCTTAGCCTTGTCGATGAGGGCGTCGGCAACCAATCGGCCCAGCGCATCGTCTTCAATAATGTACGTGCCTATGTGGATATGGTGTCGCGCTTGACCTATTTCGGCAAGCAAATCGAGGAAGAAGTCGTGCCCCGTGGTGAATATCTCCACCTCGTTGTCCTTGTAGGGCAGGGCCAAACTGAGGTTGGTGAAGAGGTTAATCAGCTCCTTATGGGCATCGGGCAGTTGCAATTCGCCCTGCTCGGCGTATTCCAGCATGCTGCGTTTGGTGAGCCTGTCCATGCTCCTTTGGCTGATGAGGCGTTCCTTGCGCGTGTTTTGTCCGAAGAAGAAGTAGAAAACGATGCCCACCACAGGTACGAATGTAAGCACAAGAAGCCACGCCATAGTCTTGGCAGGCTGCCTATGGTCCATCAGAACTCGCACCATCACGCCGATGGTGACGATGATATAAAGTGCGATTATGGCTGTGTGGAGATATTGCATAGGCATACTTGTTGCTACTCTTGCTGTTGTAAGGCTTTTGTCTTGCTGTTTGATACGAGTCCAGTTTGCGGTGCATGCCCCAGTCCGACTTGTCTTTACCTGATGTAAACGATGCGGGTGCTGTTCCGTTCTGTTTGGTTCGTACCGCTTAACTATCCTTACGTTAGGCACAAAAATACGCATTGTTTTCATAACTACAAAACAAACAGCACACAAATACGGGCTTCTTGCTCGATTTAAACATTTGTTTAAATATGTGTCGTGATAAAGCTATTAAAGTCTTTTGTTTTTTAATAGTTCTTATTTTTGTTTGTTCCCTCAAACCGTCTGGCAAGTATTCGCTTTATTACAGCCATTGTTCCTTATTTGATATTGTTCTTACTTCTTTTGGTTTTGTAATAAAAAATTCATGATTTTGTTTCTTTATATTTTACTAAATGGCTATCTTTGTAAGCGATAAGAAACTGTAAGCAATTAGAGAGGTTTGAGTTTGCAACTCGTTTGCAATATCTAGAGCCACCCTTTTGTGAAAGAGATGTTTTTTTAAGTTTGCGCGTGTGGGTGTTGCAAGGCCGATGTACAGGCAAAAAAGAAAGCGCATGCCACAACTGCAATTGAAGAAAACACGGAAGAAAGACGTGAACCATGAAAGGCTTGTTGAACTTTGAACCACACATTATAATATATAAGGTGACGTTCTTTGTTGATGCAATGAAACCACAAGCGTAGGCATCGGTCGGCAATGATGGGCTGGCCACACATAGGAAAATGCACTTAGAACATCGCCGGTGAGTGATAAGTGACGAATACCAAGAAAAGTAGAACAATCTGTTTTTGTGATTAGACGTTGACGGAGATAACGATGTATGCAACCACTCGGCTCATTTGCCCGACCCGGAAGGGGGGCAGTATGCCCGAATGTGTAGGGATATAGTTGAAAGCGTATGGCCGAAGTGGGGGATGGATGGGTCGTAATGGAACGCCGAAAGGGCACGCCAAACAAGATGATGGCCGCTCTTTCGTGGGTGAGAAGATTGGATAAGGGAAAAGATGAAGAAAAAAGGTGCGGTAGGTAACGACGGAAGACAAGAGTGAGGGGTGGAGCTAAAAATACATTTACCACCCCATGTAGGCACCCGTTGAGAGGAATGCTTACTGCCCTAAGGCATGGGCGAGCAGGTTTAAGCCCGTCCATGCTTCTTCTTTTTAAGAAGTATAATGTCTGTAAAAAGAATAGTGGCCTTTTCGTTTTATGTTATATGGCATCTTTGTGTATTTTATTTACAAAATCCTTGCGGTATTAAAGATTAATGCCTAACTTTGCCATACGTTAGTTTTGAATTGAGAGTTGATAAATGCTTATCTACAATCGTTCTTTTACTAAACGTTACTCGGCAGCTCCTAAGCGTAGGGACACGAACGCCGAAAAACACAGAGCATGAATTTTCTATACATGAGGACATAGGTGTATATAAGACGTTCCACTGGTAGAGTAATACCTTTGGATGAGCCGATAGGACATGAAAACATAATGTTTTGGTGATCATGAAAACATAAAGCTCTTATGTGAATTAAGGAAGGCAAATGGTCGTATGAAACAATCTGGATGGGCTCGCTGTTTGATATGTGGGCGAAGGACAGAGAAGTTGACACTTTGATAAGTAAAGTAGACTAAAGAAAAGAGAAGAAGATAAGGTGATACAAATACCTTTCATTAGACCAATTGCACGATGACGAACGGGATTGAATATCCATTTGCATCGGATGGTGGTGCTGAACAACCCTTGTGCAAGGCCTGAGTATGGCTGATGCAGACTTGCTGCTATGCAAAAAAGTACAAGGTAACGTGGCAAAAGCCACATGGGTGGGTAACTCCATTGGTGTGTGTGGCTTGATAGTTAGACGGCACTCTGCAAAGTAAAATAACAATAACCCTCGTGCTGTTATAGCAGGAGTGGGATTGCTGTTGCCCTCTTAATGAGCAAAATCATTGATAGAAGTATAAGCAGTCAAGGCTTCGCTGCATGGCGACGTTGTTCAGGCCCGCTCGTTTGTAGGCTTGTTGGCAATCATCCAAGCGTTGCTTGCTGAAAAAAGAATATGAAAAAGATTAGAAGAAATGTTTGGGCGTATATATTAACCCGACGTTGAAGCGATTGATGATCGGATGGAGAGCATGATGCCGTGTCGTAAAGAAGGGAAGTGAGCGATGGCACAAATAATGTGCATGAATGGAATCAGATGGTTATGATGAGCAATAAATATAAAACCTCTGACTATTACCTGAGCCTCTTCAAGACGGAAACGTTAAGTATGAACAACGGCATAGCTAACCAAGAAACCTGCCTTAGGCAGTGTATGCGGAAACTGAAAGCATATAGGGGAGGGGGCACAAGCCCCTTA
>ERZ772766.409-NODE-409-length-25643-cov-3.898663_pt1 | contig 25643 bp, 24 predicted proteins | sample MGYA00511379_ERZ772766 | MGnify/ENA primary metagenome ERZ772766 (study PRJEB29015, sample SAMEA2737895) | human oral metagenome | biome: human oral; feature: human-associated habitat; material: dental | place: China | collected 2116 ...
CATATCTGCCGTCTTGTTCAGCATCTGCACCTTTGCAGCACTGCCGCTCTCATTGTGTGCGGGCATCGGCTTGCTTTCAGTCGCCGGCATCTCTTCCTGCAAAGGAAGTTTCGCCGTATCCTGCACGTCATCTGCGGAAGCCATCTCAAAGAAAGACTCTTGCTGTTCCTCTTCGGAGGCAGGCAGTGTCATCGAAGCAGGAGCTTCCAATGGCATACCTGTGTCAGCAACAGCTCTCGCCAACGATCCAGATTCAACGGGCTCTGCGATTTCCACCGCTTTTGCCATCGAATCTCCGGCCTCCGTCCGTTTCATCTGCTGCGAAGCGGCTAGAGAAGCGGCTAGAGAATTCTTTTCCAGAGCCTCCGTCGCCTCAGCAAGATTCTGCTTCAGAGTCTTGAGCTTCGCAAGCGCTCGGTCGAAGGACGGATTCTTCGCCCCGCGATCAGCGGCTGCCCCCGCCCGGCCTGCCGGGCGCACAGATTCAGCGGCATTCGCCTTCATCGTCGTGCTCGGCGCAGGTGCGGCACTCATAATGTTTGTCTGTACATTGTTCATCTTTGTCACCTCCTTTCAAAATAAGGTTCTATAGCATCAGGCAGAGCCTGCTGCTTTCCGTCTTCACTGTGCCGCTTCATCCGTCGGCTGACCTTCATTCGCTGTATTCTGCGGATTCTGTCCTTGACGGTCGAGCGGCGAGATGACCTTCTTCGGCACGCCCGTATACATGAGTTTCGTCAAGCGAGCCGACTGGTCGGCATCCATCGCAGCAAGCGTTTTCGCCGCCTGTGATTCATCCATCTTCTGCAGGATGGCGACGGAGAGATCGTCGTCGAGATCCTTCATGACCTCGGCCGCCTGCTGCGGTTTCATCTCGTTGTAAACGCGCGCGAGCTTCGAGACGCGCTTCTTTTCCTGCGCCTCGCGCTCCTTCATCTGCTTCTCGATCTCTTCTTTCGTCAGCACCTTGGGTTTCGACTGTCCCTTATCCTTATCCTTGTCTTTGTCGGGATTCAGCTTGCTGTCCGTCATCTCTTCTTTCGGCTTGCCCGACGCCTCTTCCTTCGACGCTTCTTCCGTCTCGGGCGCCGGCTTTACGAAGAATTCCCCGATGATAGGCATATCGTATAATTTCATCTTTTCATTCATCGTACCCACATCAAAAATCTGCAGGTACACGCCGAGCAGGAACCCTCCCACGACAAGCACGAGCAGCAATATTGCAGCGAGTGCGATCTTGACTATCTTCTTCATATCGGGCTTCGGCTCCTTTCGGGACTGCGCAGGACTTTTTCAGCGAAAAGCCCCTTTCTTCATTCCCCGCGTCTCGTTATTGGTACAGGTCGAGAACCTTGTTCACATAATTCTGCGTCTCTGCGTAGGGCGGCACCCCATCATAGTCCTTGACCGCCTGAGGTCCTGCATTGTAGGCAGCAATCGCCTTCTTCATGTCGCCGCCGAACGTGTCGAGCATCTGCTTGAGGTAATGCGCCCCACCCTCGATGTTCTGTTTCTCGTCGTAGGGATTGACGCCGAGCGCTGCCGCCGTATCGGGCATCAGCTGCATGACACCGACGGCGCCGGCATCCGAAACCTCGCTCTGATTGCCGCTCGACTCCGCTTCTGCGACAGCGGCGACAAGACGTGAGTCAAGGCCGTACTTCGCAGCTGCTTCCCGAATGAATCGCGTCGTCTCATTCGATGCACCGGAAAGATCCACAGCTGCCCCTGCCGACGTCGTCCGCGCAGCATCTGCATCCGCCTTCGCTGCCGTCGACGCCTTCGCCGTTCCTACGGTCTGCTGCGGCGCTGCAGCATCATTCTTCTTGAGTTCAGCATTCAAGGCTTGTTGAAAGCCGACCGCCGTGCCGGGCACAGGGCCTTCAATGCCGAACCTCCTCTGAATTTCCGATATTCTCGCCTGTATTGCCTCAACGCCCGAGAGTTCCATCGCGTCCATTCTCCTTATCTTACATGTTTATGCCCCGCATGTAGAGCTGCAAGCCAATCTCATCCAAAAGCTTCTGCTCTTCCAAAAGCGCCTCGTCCTTATATTGCTGAAGTCGCTTCGCCTTGAGCTGCTCGATACTCTTGAGCTTGTTCATGAGCTGCAGGAGCACCTTGAGCCTCTTCTGACGCTCCGCGCGGCTTCGGAGAATCTGCTCCTGCTGGCTTTCGATCTGCTCCCTCTTCCATTCGAAGAAGCTGTTAAACGTCAGAAGACGTCCGAGGGAGATCGTATGCCCGTCCGTCAGTCGGTCATAATCTTTTCTGCCCTGCTGCATTTCGGCCAGAAGCTCGCCAAGCTTCTCCTTGTCCGCTTCAAGTTTTCTCGATGCCTCAGCGAACCGCACCTCCGCCTCTTCCTTCTTCGAGCGTGTGACCTTCAGCAGAGTTTCCAGTTTGAAGCGAAACCTCTTCATCGGGCACACTCCTCATCATATCGACTCCAGCGTTTTTTCCGTTTCTTCATAGGAACTCTGCTCGAATACACCCTGGCGTAGGAAATCATTGATAGCGTCGATCTTCGCGACCGCCGTATCAATCTTCTGACTCGATCCCTTGACATAGGCGCCGATGTGAATGAGATCCTCGGCTTCCTTATAGACCGCCATCAAAGCGCGCAAGTTCTGCGCTGCCTTGAGGTGTGCCTCATCGACGACCTCGTTCATGACGCGCGAGACGCTCGCGAGCACGTCGATGGCAGGAAAGTGATTCTGTGCGGCAATGGCGCGCGACAGGACGATGTGTCCATCAAGGATGCTTCGCACGGCGTCGGCAATCGGCTCGTTCATGTCGTCGCCATCGACAAGCACCGTGTAGATGCCCGTGATCGATCCCTTGCGGCTCGTCCCTGCACGCTCCAAAAGGCGCGGCAGCAGGGCGAAGACGGACGGCGTATAGCCGCGCGTTGCGGGCGGCTCGCCGATCGTCAGGCCGACCTCGCGCTGCGCCATTGCAAAGCGCGTGACGGAATCCATCATGAGCACGACACGCTTTCCCTGGTCGCGGAAGTACTCGGCGATGGCAGTCGCCGTCATCGCGCCCTTGATGCGCACGAGCGCCGGCTTGTCCGACGTAGCGACAACGACGACGGAGCGCTTCAAGCCCTCCTCGCCGAGGTCGCGTTCAATGAATTCCTTGACCTCGCGCCCACGCTCGCCGACGAGTGCGATGACGCTGATGTCGGCTTCCGTGTTGCGCGCAATCATGGAGAGGAGCGTCGATTTCCCCACGCCCGAACCCGCCATGATGCCGATGCGCTGCCCATCGCCGAGGGTGATAAGCCCGTCGATGGCACGCACGCCGACGTAGAGCGAATCCCGTATGCGCGGCCGTTCGAGCGGCGACGGCGGATCGGCCTGCAGCGGATACTCGCGCTTGCAAAGGAGCGGCCCCTTGCCGTCGATCGGCTCGCCGAGACCGTCGAGGACGCGCCCCAGAAGTTCCGGGCCGACTTGAACCTGCAGCGTCTTCTGCGCCGAAACGACCTCGCAGCCGGGGCCGATGCCCTGCATCTCGCCGATGGGCATCAAGAGCACATGCCCGTCGCGAAAGCCCACGACTTCTGCCGGTATCGGCTCGACATGCGGGAAGCGCGACTTCACATAGCAAAGCTCACCCATGCTCACGTTTGGTCCTGCGGACTCAATGACGAGTCCGATGACCTGCACGATCTTGCCGCTCATCTTAATCGACTCGCAGGCATCGGCGGCATCAAGGAACTTCTGCACATTGATGCGCAGACGTCCGTCGCCCGTCAGGACGGCGTCGCCTCCGTCGTCAAAGACATCGGGCTGCACCTCGTCCTCCCATGATGAAGTTTCCCATTCAGAAGCCGCGCAGGCTTCCTGCAAGTCATTCATAGACACACTTCCCGTATCGCTTTCTTCACCAATTCAATCTGCGTCGCAAGACGCGCGTCGACATTGCCGTTCGGCGTTTCAAGCACGCAGTCTCCCGGCTGAAGCCCCGCATCCGATTTGACGAGAAGCACCGCCTGTCCTTCGAGCATGTGCTGGAACTCCGACTGCGCCATGAGAACAAGCTCGTAGGCGTCGGGCGCGACGTAGACGATGACTTCCGCCTGATCGCGCACCTTCATCAGGGCTTTGCGCACGAGGGGCAGGACGATTTGCGGCGCATCGATGAAATGCTGCGGCAGGATCTGCTCGACGACGTGCATCGCTATGCTCGTGATGTCCTCCTCTGCCATCTGCAGATAGGTCTTGCGAGCTTCCAGCGCCGCGCTCATCAAGGCAGCCGCCTTATCGTTCGCCGCTGCGAGAATGCCTTCGCAGTCCTCAGCGGCTTTCTTCATGCCATCCTTGTGCCCCTCTTGGAAGCCCTCCTCCCTGCCTGCTTCACGTGCCTCTTCCTTGATTTCCTCGGCAAGGTTGCGTGCATCCGCCTCGCTGCGCTCACTCGCATACTCGGCGTCCTGCACCATGATCGCACATTTCTCGCGCGTCTCTTCCAGCAGATTTTCGGCTTTGCCTTCCTTCTCTTTTACATATTCCAGACGTTCGGCAAGCGATTCCTCCGTGACGCCCTCAAGCTCTTTGGGGAGCACCTTGGGCTTCGGCGGCGGAGGCGGCGGCTCGACGACGCAGGCTTCTTCCTGCCACAGTGCAGCTCTGATTATCCTAGACAATCATCTCGTCACCCTTTCCGCGTGCAACGACGATCTCGCCCTTGTCTTCCAAGCTGCGGATGACGTTGACGACCTTCTGCTGCGCCTCTTCGACGTCGCGGATCTTGACCGGCCCCATGAACTCGATCTCTTCACGCAGCATGTCTGCCGCACGCTTCGACATGTTCTTGTAGAGCTTGTCGGCAACTTCCTTCGGCGTAGCCTTGAGCGCGAGCGACAAGTCCTTCGTATCGACCTCTCGGAGCACCATCTGCAAGGAACGGTCGTCGAGCATGACGATGTCCTCGAAAACGAACATGAGACGCTTGATCTCTTCCGTAAGTTCGGGGTTGTCGACTTCGAGCGTTTCCGTAATCGTCTTTTCCGTCGTGCGGTCGACGCGGTTCAAGATCTCGACGACAGCCTTTACGCCGCCCGCCGAAGTGAAGTCCTGTGTGACGAGCGAGGACAATTTGCGCTCCAAGACCTTCTCCACCTCTCGTATGATATCCGGCGACGTGCGATCCATCGTCGCGATGCGCTTCGTGACTTCCGCCTGCTTATCAGGCGGCAGAGACCCCATAAGGATCGCTGCCTGATCGGGATCAAGATATGCCATAATCAAAGCGATGGTCTGCGGATGCTCGCTCTGAATGAAGTTCAGCAGCTGGCTCGGATCCGTCTTGTGCAGGAAGTCGAAAGGACGTGCCTGCAGACTCGCCGTCAAACGACTGAGAATAAGCTTCGCCTTCTCCGCGCCAAGAGCCTTCTCCAAGATGTTCTGCGCATACTCAAGACCGCCGGCCGACAAATAGCTCTTTGCCATGAGCATCTGATAGAACTCACTGATGACCGCTTTTTTCTGGTCGGCCGGTATCTTCTTCTGATTTGCAATCTGAAGCGTTACGGACTCGATCTCTTCCTCGTTCATATGTTGGAAGAGAAGCGCTGAGCTCTCGGCACCGAGCGCGATGAAGAGAACTGCTGCCTTCTGTCGCCCCGTCAGGGGCGGATTCTTCTGTTCCGCCATATCAATCATCCCCCGCAAGCCACTGCTTGACCAGCATAGCCGCATCTTCCGGCGTATGCATGATCATCTCTTCGATCGCCTGCATCTCACTGAGCTGGCGCTGCTCTTCTTCCGTAAGCTCTTCCTCCGTGACCTCGCCCGCTTCGATCTGCGCGGCGCGTTCCTCGGCCAGACGCTGTCTCTCGAGCTCTTCCTGGCGGCGCTGCTCTTCGATAGCCTCCTGTTCCAGACGCTTCTTGCGGCGATACATGAGGATGCTGCCAACAATCAGCGCGATGACGAGAAGGAACGCAGCGAGCTGCAAGTAGAACTCGCGATCGAGCCGGTCGCGCTCCGCCTGCTCATCGGCGAGTTTCTTGTCGCGCGCCTCGGTGCTGAACGGCAGAGGCTCAACGGAGACCGTATCACCGCGGTCGGGATTGATGCCCGCGGCGGAGCGCACGGAGCGCAGGATGCTCTCCTGCTGTGCCTGCGTCACATCATCGTTGACGAGAACAGCAACCGTCAAGCGGCGAATCGAGCCAGGTGAAGCAACAACCTTGCGTTTCTCCTCGTTGACCTCGTAATTCGTCGTATTTTCCTTGCGCTCGTACTGTGCCTGCGAATTGTTATTCTGTTCGACGTAGCCCGGAACATTGGACTGCGTACCGGCAGGGCCGCCGGGCTGCGTCGATGTGCCGGCATAGCTCTCGCTCGTCGTCTGCTGACTGCGCACGATGCCTGACTCGTCGACGACCGGCGTATAAATCTGCGAATCCGTCATCTTCTGGTCAAAGTCAAGCTCGACGCTGATGCGCACGAACGACTTTCCTTCGCCAAGCGATGCGTCGAGCAGGCTCTGGACGTTCTTCTGCAGATTGTCCTGAACCTTCTTCGTCATCTCCATCTGCGTCAGCGTCTTCTGGCCTACGCCATCGTCGCCGTTCTCATCGGGATCGTTCAAAATCTTGCCCGACTCATCGACGATCGTGATGTTTTCGGGCGTCAATCCCTGCACGCTGTGCGCGGCGAGATTCACAATGCCCTTGACCTCTTTCTTGGACAACTGCATGTTCGCCTTGAGCTTCAGCATGATGGACGCCGTCGCCGGCTTCTCATTCTTCTTGTAAAGACTGTCCTCCGGCAGGACGATGTGCACGCGCGCCTTCTCGACCGCGTCAATCTGTTCGATCGTGCGTGTAAGCTCACCCTGCAGCGCCTGCAGATAGTTGACCTTGTTCTGGAACTCCGTCACGCCGAGCTTGCTGTCATCAAAAAGCTCGAAGCCCTTGTTGCCTCTGGGCAGACCCTCAGCAGCCAGATCAAGGCGCGTACTGTCGACGCTCTTGGCAGGAACGAGGATCGTCGTACCCTGTCCGCCTTCCTGTATCTCGTAATTCACCTTGTTCTCTTTGAGCTTCGCCGCGACTTCGCCGGCATCCTTCGCTTCCATATTCGTGAACAAGGGCACCATGTCCGGCTTGCCGCCGTAGATGATGCTGCCGGCAACAATGGCAATGAATACGAGAGCCGCGGCGCCGATGATCATATATCGCTGCCGCTTGCTGTAATTATTCCAGAGCTCCAGATAGCGCTCTTTCCACTCTGCCATTTCCTCAATCCCTTCGCCTCAATATGCTTGCCGAAGCCCTGCCCGGCTTTGGCTGATCGTTCCTGCCCAAGGCTTAGACCTGCATGCGCATGATTTCCTGATAGGCCTCGACCGCACGGTTCCGCACCTGCATTGTGAGCTGCGTGGCAATGCCCGCCTTCTCACTCGCGATGACGACCTCGGACACATCCGTAATGCGTCCTGCCGCAAGCTCCATATTGAGTCGTTCGGATTCCTTGACCAACCCGTTGACCTCGCCAAGGGAATCCGTAAGAAACTCATGAAAAGGCTTCACTTCCCTCTGCTCGGTTTCCCCCAGATGACTTTGGCCGGTCATCTGCACCGGCGTCATTTGCAGCGCTTCCACCTGCATGTTCTTTCCACCTCAATCCGTAACTGCTGACTGACCGCACGCGTCGTGCAGCCTTTTTTCTTTACTTGCCGATATTGAGCGCATTCTGCGCCATGCCCTTGGCGGCATTGATCGCCGTCACATTCGCCTCGTAGGCACGCGAAGCCGTGATCATATCCACCATCTCTTGCACGATGTTGATGTTCGGGCGCTCGACATAACCGTCCGCATTCGCATCAGGATGACCAGGATCGTAAACCAGTGGCCCCTGCGACCGATCTTCTTCAATTTTCATAGCGCGCACACCATTTCCTGCCTGATTATCGAGCTTCTGGCGCAAGGTAGAAGCGAAGTCCTCCTTACCCCTCTCACGCGGCTGAAAAACGACGTAACGCCTGTGATATGGGCCGCCCTCAATTGAACGTGTCGTATTCGCATTCGCGATATTGTTTGAAATCACGTCCATGCGCAGACGCTCCGCCGTGAGTCCGGAAGCGGAAGCATCGATTCCTCCAAACATGCTCATTTTTCTACTCTCCTTGTTCCTTGCATCATCCGAAAGCCTGCATCACGCGTCTAGCCAATCACTGTCCGTTAATGACGCTTCTCATTTGAGAGAATCCGGCTCCGACCTGCCTGGCCAAAGCATTGAAGTACAGGCTGTTCTTGGCCAGAGACGCCATCTCGACATCAATGTCCACGTTGTTGTTGTCGTAGCGCATGGAAGACGACTTGTCCAGTTCAATCTTCGCTGTGGCTCTGCCCCGAAAAGGAATGGGCATATGGCGGTCATGCGTGCGCACGATCTTGAGCCCGCCCTCAGCATCAAGGTCAAGCTCCTTCGCGAGAAGATCCTCAAATACGACATTGCTCTTCTTGAAATTCGGCGTGTTAACATTGGCGATGTTGTGGCTGATGACCTCCTGTCGAAGGTTCGCCGCCCCCATACCGCGCTGCATGACGTCGAGCGCCCTGTTGCCTACGATTTGCTCCAGCATTGCGGTGTTCCACATCCTTTCCCTATAACTCTCTCTAAAGTTCGACGAAATGAGAAAAAATCCTTTTCCGCCGAACTTCTTTTTTCAAAAAGGCGAAGCAAAAAGCAAACGAGCTTCGCGTACAGGCTGAAAATCATTGCTCAAATCTATGCATCATGATTAACAAATTTATCCATCATTATTTTGCACTTTCTATTCTACCATAAAATCGGAAATGATTCACTCCATTTCTCAGTTTTTTTTAACGACTGTAAAATAGTCCTATAGGAGGCAAGAAAAAGGGGCAGGTTCATGCCTCAGCATGGAGCTGCCCCCTTCCTTGCTTCTTCAGTTTTCCACCCGTTGAAGTTCTTCGAGCAAATAGGGATTGAGCACCTTGATGTGCGTCCCCTTCATGCCGAGCGACTTCGATTGGATGAGCCCCGCCGACTCGAATTTTCTCAGCGCATTGACGATGACGGAGCGCGTGATCTTCGCGCGATCCGCAATCTTCGAGGCAACGAGCAGTCCCTCGGATCCTTCCAGTTCGCCAAAGATGCTCTTCGCCGCCTTGACCTCCGAGAAGGAGAGCGTCGCCAAGGCGATCTGCACCGTCGCTTTCTTGCGCGCCTCGATCTCGATCTGCTGCGTGCGGTCGCGCAGCATCTCCATGCCGACGACCGTCGCACCGTACTCGGCAAGGATCAGATCGGCTTCCGTGAAATCCGTGTCATACTTCGCGATGATCAATGTGCCTATACGATCTCCCACGCCATAGATCGGCACGATCGTCGTATTCTTTCCCTCGAATCGACAGTCCGTGTCCTCCGTGAAGGCGCAGATTCCCGTCTTCGACTTCAAGTTCGGCGACGTTTCGTCCATCTTCAAGAGCCAGCTCACATATCGCTTGGGGAAGTTCCCCTGCTGCACGACATTCGCAAGCATCAAGTCGCACTCGAAATCATCGATGAAGGCATGTCCGAAGATCTTGCCCGCCTTGTTCACAATATAGACATTCGCATCGATCACCGCACTCAAGACGCGCGATATGCTGTCGTACTCGACGCTCTCTGCGCGCTGCAGCAGACGGTTGATCTTCCTCGTTTTCTCCAGTAATGTCGCCATGCAAATTCCATTCCTTTCTCCACGGCAATACGACTTCCAAATTCAGGCTATTGCCTGCACCTTCATTTTAACACATTTTTCTAAATAATCAAAGATGCGGGAAAGAAATGTTGAATTTTTCTCGATTTTTTCGTCAATAGCACGAGAGAAGGCTCTCGCTTTCATATCAACCCGGCCATCGCCTCGCGGAACACCTTGCCCAAGGAATCGTGAATCACGAGATCCGCCCTTTCGTCCGCCTTCGTCGCCGTCTTGTTGATGAGCACGAGACGCCTGCCTTTGAAACAGCGCAGAAGTCCCGCCGCCGGATAGACGACGAGCGATGTGCCGCCGACGATGAGGAGATCCGCCGAAGAAATCGCACGTACGGCGGCATCGAGCACATCGGCATCGAGGCTTTCCTCATAGAGCACGACATCCGGCTTCACGATGCCGCCGCACTTCGTGCAATGCGGCACTCCCTCGCTCGCCTGCAGAAATCTTTCATTGTAAAATGCATGGCAGTCCATGCAGTAACTGCGCCGGATCGATCCATGCAGTTCCAGCACGCGCGAAGAGCCGGCTTCCTGGTGCAGTCCGTCGATGTTCTGCGTGACGACGGCCTTGAGCTTTCCCATGCGCTCAAGCGCGGCAAGCGCCTTGTGGCAATCGTTCGGTTTCGCTTCCATATAAACGAGCCGCTTGCGGTAAAAATCGAAGAATTCCTCAGGGCAGCGCTCGAAAAACGTATGCGAGACAAGCTCTTCGGGAGAAACGTGCTGTGCGAGCATCTTGCTGTAGATTCCTGTGGCGCTGCGAAAATCGGGAATGCCCGATTCCGTCGAAACTCCGGCGCCGCCGAAGAATACGATGTTGTCGCTTTCCTTCAATAGATTATGGAATACGGCGATCTTTTCAGCCTCCATTGCTTTCGCCCCCCTCTTCTGCCATTTTCCGTGCATCCTGCAAATTCAAACGTCCTCAGCGATCTCGCGGTATATATCCTCCAAGTCCTTCATATAGCCCTTCGCATCCATCAGCGGCGAGGTTTCCATGCGCGCGCGCAGATCGCGATGCAGGCGGCGCAGGATGTCGGGTGAGTCCGCAAGCTCCACGGCTTTTCGCACGTATTCCATATCGCCTCGCGCTACGAGCTGTGAAAGCCCCGCATTTTCCAAGATGCTTGTCGAAAAGCGCGAGCCGTGCGTGCCGCCCGCTTTTGTGATGACGGGCACGCCCATGTAGAGCGCCTCGCACGTCGTGACGCCGCCCGTATAAGGGAAGGTGTCGAGCGCGATGTCGATGTCCGTGTACTGCTCAAGATAATCGGGGCTGTACGGACGAAGCTCGACCTGTGCGAGCGGTATGCCGAAGCGCTGCAGACGCTCCTTTACGATCTTCCTGCCCGCCGCAATGCTGCAGATCTTGCTCTTGACGACGAGCCGCGCCCCCTTCATGCGCTCAAGCACGCCGCGCCACAAGGCGAGCATATCGTCCGACACCTTGGAGAAGTTGTTGAAACTGCCGAACGTGATATAGCCGTTCTTCACAAACGGCGCCTCCCCGCCGCTCTTCGGCATATCGCGCAGCACGGGCGCATAACAGAGGTGGCTGTGCGGCATGCGCAGCACCTTCTCTGAAAAGCCGCGCGCCCCCATGTCCCACGGCGAGCAATAGATGTCGGAAAGGAAGTAATCGACCGCACGAAGCCCCGTCGTCGCCATGTAGCCGATCGCCGTCATCTGCACGGGCGCAGGCCGCCGGGCGAGCACGGGCAGACCGCTTCCCTGCGTGTGCCCGGCAAGATCGACGAGGATGTCGATGCCGTCCCTCTCGATGAGCCGTGCCGCATCCCTCGCCGAAAGGCGCGAGATGTCCTTCCACCGTACGCTTTTCTGGCGAAAGAGCGAGGTCACACGGTCGCGCTTGCCCCGTGCATAGCAGGTGACTTCAAAAGAAGCGGCGTCAAAATCGCGCACGAGCGGCATGAAGAAATACGCCGCCGCATGAAGGCGGAAATCGGGCGAGATATAGCCGATGCGCAATTTGCGGCTGAAGGTGCGCGTGCGCTTCCCTCCCACGGGCGGCGCCGTCGGCTGGATGCGAACAGCCGGCTGAGTTCTCCGCACCGGCGACGGCGAAAGGCGTGCGCCGCTAAAAAGCGAGGCGGCGCGCGCCTCTCGCCGCTCCTTGCTTCTTCGCTCCTCTTCCAATTCCTTCTTGAACGCCTCGTACTCCTTTTCCTCTTCCATGCGCCTTTGATTTGCCCGCTCTTCCCATGCCCAGAGACGAAGCGAATCCTCATTCTGCGGCTTCGGCAAGGCCTTCTGCGCGAGACGCGAAATAGGCTCGCGTTCCTGCTTCGCCTGCTGTGCCACAAGCGCCGCACCGCGCCGCTCGCGATCGGCTTCCGCTCTGGCCGCTGCCATGGCCTCCCCGACGGAAAGCGCCGCCTTCGGCTGCAATGCCCCCGCCTCTGCCGCCTCGGTGCGATACGGATGACAGATCTTGACGCCTTCGAAAAATTTTTCGTAGCCGCGATGGAGACGCAGGGATTCGGCGGGCGTCCTCGTGCGGTAATTCGAGCAGAAGAGCGCCTTGCTGTAGCACTCCGCCGCCTCCTCGCCCGTCAGCATATCACTCGCTGCCAGAAGCGTGTTCATGGCAAACTCCGGCTCCGCCGCGAGAAGCCACGCGTCAGAGAGCCATGCAAGCGCCTTGAAGCGCACGTAGCGAAGCGACTGCGTCCAAAGCGATTCAGCGACCTTCTCCGTCGCCTGCACGATGGAGAGAAGCTCCTTGATTTCCTCCTCCAAGGCGAAGTCCGCGGAGAAGAATGCGGCGCGTACGAGACGCGCACGCAAGTTCCCTGGCTCGCGCTCTTCGGCACGCGCCATGTACTCCTTCGCCTGCTCGCGCTCATCCATATAGAAGGACGCCTCTGCCATGATGGCATAGGCGTCCGCGTCCTCCTGCACGATCTGCAAAATCTCCTTCGCCGAAGCGCGCATGCCGCGAAAATCGCCCTGGTTTGCAAATCGGTTGGCTATTCCGATCCAATTCTCTTTGTCGTCCATAAAGCACACGCTCCAACAAGTATAGTCTAAACCTCCGGGCACAATTCCGCGCCGTACTCTCGGAGAAAGATCTTCTGATACTCCTTATAGCTTTTGGCGAGCGGCTTCTCCACGGGACAGTGGATGCACCAAAATCCCGCCTCCTGATTCGGCACGACCGTCCGAAACCCGAGCCTGGAAAACTCCTTGCACTGCGACGTGTCGTAGAGATGCCAGCCCGTGAAAAGATCTTCGCGCCAAGGCACGTCGTACTGCGTCGCAAGGAAGAGTCCGTCCGCCGCTTCGACGTCGATGCTCTCGCCGTCCGGCTCCTTCATGCGCGTGTCGACGATGCTCTCCGCCTCGCACGCATGAAGCACGCGTCCATAGCAGCGAAGCCCGTCCCACCACACGCCGCTTGCGGGCAGCGAACGGCAGCCGATGACGCCGATCATGCCGATGCTCTCATCTGCAAAGATATTCAACATCGCCCGTGGAAAATCCTTGTTGACGAGCAAGGTGTCCTGATGCAGATAGACCTTGTAGCGCGCCCGCGACCTCGCCATGCCCTCGTTGTACCCCGCCGCCATCGACGAGGCGCCGCGCACGGCGATGTACTCGGCGCGAAAGCCTTCGGGCAAACGCAGATGGCGCAGGTAGAGCAGACACTCCGCGTACCACACCTCATCGTTGACGCAGGTGATGAAGGCGATCGCCCTCTCATCCTTCATCTTCCGCCGCTCCTTTCGCACTTTCTGCCGCAAGTTCCTGCACGGCCTCCCGCACCTTGCCGCTCGGAAGTCTGCGCCGCGCCGCCTCGGCAAGCTCTCGCGCCAGCTGCGGCTCTGCCGTCTGCAGGAGCACGCGCAAGAGATCCTTCTGATGCACGATGGTCTGCGCGGCAAAATCCACGAGGTATTCGAGGAAGATTCCTTCCTCGCGGCAGAGCTGCCAGAGAGCCGCTGCATTTTCTTCCACCTCTATGCCGTACTCAAGTCGGCGCAGGAGCGTCACGAGCGTTCGGCGCACGATGGGCGTGAAGCACTCCTTCAGCGGTGCGACCTCGTCCGAGGTGCGCCGCGCACGGCAGAGCCAAAACTTCGCTTCCAAGTCGCGCCCCTGATTTTCAAATCCTGCCGCTTCCAAGTGCTCGATCACGCCCTGCGGCGCTTCGCGCCATACGGGAAGAAAAGAAACTTCCTTATAAAAGGAAGCCGCAAGCAGCGTCTCCATTTCGGGGCGAGCGAAGAGACGGCGCACAATCGCATAGAAATGCCCGTCGCGCAGATCCTCGATGACACTCCAATGGCGCACGTTCAAGAAGCTCGTCAGGAGATAGCCCGTCGGCCGCAGGAAGAGTCCGAACCCCGCAGCGATGTCCTGCGGATTTCCCGCCGTTTCCAGACAGCGGTCGGCGAGGATATAGTCGAAACTCTCTCTCTCAAACGGCAGGGGCGTATCGCGGTAGTCGAGGAAGAACCACGAGACGTCAAGCCCCTGCAGTTCGGGCGCATCGGCATCATCCATTTCTGCCGCCACGGCGAAGAGAGCGGCGGCGGGCATCATCTCGCGCAATTTCGGCAGATAGGCGAGGCTTTCCACGACGAGCACGGAAAGTGCGGAGCGCGTCGGCGCGAGAAAGCGCAGCAAGCCGCCGCCGTATTCCATGAGATCGCCTCGCTCTTCACCCGCGTCCCTCAATGCATCTTGCGCGCCATCTGGCGTGCATTCTCCTTGAGTTCATCCGGCGTATGACCCTTGAGCCGCCACAGGCGCGTCGTAGCGTGCAGAGCGATCACGAGTTTCGTCATCTCCTCTTCTGCCGCCTCATCGTCAAGCTTGCCCAACGTTTCCAAAAACGCGGCGACGTCCTTCATGCTGCCGCCGTTCTGGAAGAGCAGGAGAATCTTTCCGACGGCTTCCGCTGCCTGCAGAACCTCCATCGAGAGCTTCGCCATGAAGAACTGCGCGAGCTTCTTGTAGGCGAGCGTCGCCTCGATATAGCCCTCTTCTCCCGCATCGTAAACCTTGCCGTAAGGAATCTCGGCAAAGGGCAAATTCTCCTTCTCCTTCTGCTCCCTTTCGAGCCACGGTGCGCTCAAAAGCGTATGATATGCCATGCCGCGTTCCGTGCCGACGACTTCCTTGTGCCAGCAGGAGCCGTTGAGCATCACGCCCATGAAGGCGGAGAATTCAAGGCGCTGCCCCTCTTCCAAATAAGCGTTGACCATGGCGAAAAGCTGGTCGTAGTCGAGGAAGCCATAGTAGAAGAGAAGCCCTGTCGCGAGGCGCATGATCTCCGTATTGAGACGCACGGCATCCTCATAAGCTGCGGAATCGAGCTTCTTAAAGATTTCGGCCATCTCCTCGGGCATGTACCAATAGAGCTTGCCCCCATCCGCACCGACCGCCATGATGCCGAGTCCGCACAGATAGTCGATGCGCACATCGTCCTCGCGGAAGTCATCGGCAAGCCCGCCCTTCTCCTGTATATGGCGAAACGCCTGGTACTGCTCCTCAAACGCCGACGGCAGCCAGCGCTCGGCAAACTGCACGGCGGCAGGCAAAAGCGTGTCGATGAGCGCGGGAAGCGTCATGCCCTCCGTCCCCTCCAGGCAGAGGTTGTATGCCAAGTCGTCCAGCTCTTCGCGCGACAGGCAGCCCAGAGCCTCCTTGAGCGTGCGGCTTTCGGGCAGTGCGCGGCGATAAAAGCGCTTTCTGCGCTCCTCCTCGCCCATCAGGATTCCATCCAATCTCGCCTTCTTCTCCATGAAATCTTCCTTTCTCAACGTGGCTTTCCCAGCGCAACAGGTGCATTCCATCTCATTGGAAATACTCGGCAATTCCTGCCGCGATGCCCTGCGCGGCATTCTCCACGCCCTCCTCCGAATTCATCATCTGCTCCTCGCGCGGATTGGAAACAAAGGCCGTCTCCAAGAGCATCGCGGGCATATCCGTATGGCGGCACACATAGAAGGCGCACGGCTTCGTGCCGCGGTCGAGCGTACCGAGGCGGCGCAGCACGCCGCGCTTGACGCAGTCGGCAAGACGCGTGCTGTCAGCCGACCCCATCTCGTAATAGTAGCCCGTCGTGCCGTGCGCTTCAGGCCCGGAGAAAGCATCGAGATGTATGCTGAGGAAGATGTCCGCCGAGTTTTGATTCGCGATGTCGCAGCGAGCCTGCAGTTCCTCCACATCCGTCGCCTTCGCCTTCTTCGGCGAAACCTCCGTGTCCTCCGTGCGCGTCAGAATGACCTCTGCACCCTCGGCTTCCAAGAGCGTCTTGAGTCTTTTCGCGATGCGGAGCGCGATGCTCTTTTCCGTCACGCCCGTCGGCCCGATGGCGCCCGTGTCGCTGCCGCCGTGCCCGGGATCGAGGACGATGCGCTTGCCGTCAATGCCCGGCGCTGCGCTGCTCTGGCTTCTCGGACGCGCCGGCACAGAGGCCGCCCCTGCGGAAGACGCATCATCCGATCCTTCCGCCGTCTCCACTTCTCCCGACGGATTTCTCCCGCGCTCGAAGTCGATGTTCGAGCCGCCCGAAGAAGCTCCTCCTGCGGAGGACGCGCTGCTGCCCGCACTGCCCGAAAGATTGCCAAAGTCCATGACCACGCGGTACGGCACAGGGCCGCCTTCCAGAGAGAACACGTCGTAATTGCTGCTGCTCTTGTACATCTCCGTCTCCACGACGATGCGCACCGTAGTCGGATCGAACTGCCCGAGGCGCACCTTCGTCGCGAACTGACTCTCAATCTTCTGGCTCTTTGCAACGGAAGGCGAGAGGCGTGCGCCCGAGATGTCGACGACGACGCGCCCGGGCGAGGCGAGCGTCATCGACTTGTAGTCAACCTCGCCGTCCGCATCAACGACGATGCGCACCTTCTCCTTGTCCGCATGGACGCGCACATTCTTGATCTGAGCCAAAGAAGCCGCCTGCGCCGTCGGAGGCGCCAAGAAGCTCAAGAAAACCGCGCCCACAGCGAAAACGAAAAAGAAAAGCCAACGAAACGACACGTTCATGCGAAACCCTCCTGTCGAACCTCAAAGCATGTTGCGCAGGAACGCCTGCGTGCGCTCCTCCTGCGGCTGTTGGAAAAGGTCTCGGGGCTTTCCCTGCTCCACGATCGTACCGTCCGCCATGAACACCACTTGCTGCGACACCTCACGCGCGAACGCCATCTCATGCGTCACGACGACCATCGTCATGTGCTCTGCCGCCAGTTCGCGCATCGTCTTCAAGACCTCGCCTGTGAGCTCAGGGTCGAGTGCCGACGTCGGCTCGTCGAACAGCATGATCTCGGGCCGCATGGCGAGGGCGCGCGCGATGGCGACGCGCTGCTGCTGCCCGCCCGACAGGCGTGCAGGGTAGGCGTCGCGCTTGTCAAAAAGTCCGACCTTTCGGAGAAGTTCCTCCGCCGTCGGCAGGATTTCCTCGCGCTTCATGCCCTTAACCTCGACAGGCGCCTCCAATAGATTCTGCAGCACCGTCATGTGCGGGAAGAGGTTGAACTGCTGAAAGACCATGCCCATCTTCAACAGAAGGGTGCGGCACTTCCCGCTCGAAGCGTACTCCGTATGACCATCCTCGTTCTCTGCAGCGAGGAAATCCCCATCGATCTCAATCGAACCCTTGTCGATGTCCTCCAGCCGATTGATGCAGCGCAGCAGCGTCGACTTGCCTGAGCCTGAAGGCCCGATGATGGAAAGCGTCTCGCCGCGTTGGGCTGCGAGATCGATGCCGCGCAGCACCTCATTCGCCCCGAAGCTCTTATGAATGCCGTGCATGCGGATTGCCGGCTCATTCATCGTACTTGCCATAGTACGCCTCCAATTTCTTGAATCCCCACGTCAGAACGAACGTCATCGCGAGATAAAAGACTGCCGCCACGAAAAACGGCGTCATGTCGAACTCGCGCTGCACGATCGTACGCGCCACGCGCAGGAGATCGTTCATCGCCAGAATGTAGATGAGCGACGTATCCTTGACGAGGTTGATCGTCTCGTTGCTCACAGGCGGCAGGACGTGGCGGATCATCTGCGGCACGATGATGCGTCGCATCGTCTGCGTGTACGTCATGCCGAGAGACTTCGCCGCTTCATACTGCCCGCGCCCGATCGACTGGATGCCCGCGCGGAAAATTTCCGCGAAGTACGCCGCATAGTTGAGCGTAAACGCGAGGAGCGCCGCCGCGATGTCGGGCAGGCGTATGCCGACCATCGGCAGGGCGAAGTAGACGAAGAGAAGCTGCAGCATCAGCGGCGTGCCGCGCATGAGCCAGATGTAGAACTCCATCAGAAGGCGCAAAGGCCCGAGCTTCGATATGCGGCAGAGCGCGACGAGAAGCCCCAAGGGCAGTGACAAGAGGAGCGTCACGCAGAAAATTTCCAGCGTGATTTGTGCGCCCTCCATCATCAAGAGCGCCGTCCCCATGATTTGTTCCATAGATTTCTCTCCTTATTTTCGGAAGCATCGCTTTTTGCGCCGCTCCGACGATTGCCCTTCTATCTTATCACAAATTTTCCCTTTCGCCCATATTTTTAGGAGAAAATAGATATGCAGCATAGGAAAACGCACGAAGCGTCAGCCGTCTGCATGGGCTGTCGCAAGTATGCCCATGCTCACATTCCATGGCCAAGACATATCATCTGCGGACATATCCCAAGCCGTCGGCACAGCAATCGTCCCGCCTCTTCTTCTCTGATGGATAAAATATTTTTACAAAAGCAACATTTTCTTTTGACCTATATGCGCATAATATGTATAATATAAATAGGAGGAGGGGACACGATGAGATTCAAGGAACTTGAACGGATCATCAAAAAGGACGGTTGGTATTTCGACAGTTCCAACGGCTCGCACATGCACTACAAGCATCCAGAGAAGAAGGGAAAGATCACGATACCGAATCACCCTGGCGACCTCGACCCAAAAACCGTTAAATCTGTCTTGCGGATGACAGGCTTGCAATAACAGCCCGTTTCCGAAAGGAGGCTTCTATATGAACCTGGTATATCCCGCCGTATTTTATCCCTGCGAAGTGAATCCCGGCTTTACCGTCGTCGTCCCCGACCTGCCCGGCTGCATAAGCGAGGGCGGTTCTCTCTCCGAGGCCATTGCCATGGGCGAGGATGCCGCCTCGGGATGGATTCTCGGCGAGCTTGAGGATGGCAACGAAGTGCCGCCCGCAAGCAATATCACGGACATTCATCCCGACCCCGAGATCGGAGAAGGCTTCGTCAGCCTTCTCTCGCTCGACATGGATGCCTACGCCGCCAAGTACGGCAGCAAATCCGTACGCAAAAATCTCACGATTCCCGCATGGCTCAACACCTTCGCCGAAGCCGAGCAGCTCAACATCTCCAAAGTCCTGCAGGATGCGCTCACTGACCTGTACGAGAAGAAAACCGCCATCTGAGTGCGGCGAGAGGAGGGGATGTCGCACATAAATCAAACGCTCGGCATCATATCGCTCAACTCATGCAACAACCCCGTTTCTATTCCGAAAAAAGAAGCCGCCCCGCAGGACGGCTTCTTTTTTCGGAAGTGCAGCAGCATCTTCCAACACTATCACATATAATCGACCGGCGTCTTCTTCTTCGCCTGCTTGAGCATGCCGAGCTTCGCGGCAATCCATTCCACGATGACGTAGAACACGGGGATCAGGAACACGCCAAGAATCGTCGCGAAAAGCATGCCGCCGACGACGGCGACGCCCATGCCGTTTCTCGCAGAAGCACCCGCACCCGTGGCAAAGGCCAACGGCAGGCAGCCGATGATGAACGCGAAGCTCGTCATGAGGATCGGGCGCAGGCGCAGACCCGCCGCCTCGATCGCCGCCTTGACCGGCTCCATGCCTCGATCGACGCGCACCTTCGCGAATTCGACGATAAGGATCGCGTTCTTCGCCGCCAGACCGATGATCATGATGATGCCGATCTGCATGTAGATGCTGTCCTGCAGCCCCGAATTCATGTGGTGGAACAGGATCATGCCGCCCATGCCGAGCACGTACTCGGAAAGGAGTGCGCCCAAGATGCCCGTAGGCACTGTCAAAAGCACGGCAAACGGCACGCTCCAGCTCTCGTAGAGAGCCGCGAGGCACAAGAACACGAAGACGAGGCACAGGGCGAGCACGCGAAGCGTCGAGCTTCCCGCCGCCTTCTCCTCGCGGCTCTGACCCGACCACTCGATGTTGAAACCCGCAGGAGCCACTTCAGAGACGACCTCTTCCGCCGCACGCATCGCGTCGCCCGAGCTATAGCCCGAGGCGGCGTTGCCCTGGATCTGAACGGCACGCGCCGCGTTGAAGCGCGAGATGATCGGTGCGCCCGTGCCGCGCTTCGGCTTCAGGAGCGTATCAAGCGGCACCATCGTGCCCGCGCTCGACCTGACGAAGATGAAACGCGCCGCCTCAACTTCCGAGCGATACGGCATATCCGCCTGCATCATGACCTTGTAAGTTCGGCCGAACTGGTTGAAGTCATTGACCTGATAGCCGCCGAAATTGACCTGCAGAGCCGTGAACACGTCGCTCATCTGCACGCCGAGCTGCTTGACCTTCTCGCGGTCGATCTCGAAGTCGTAAATCGGCGAGTTGACGCTGTACGTCGTCCGCACACCCTGCAGCTCGGGACGCTGGTTCATCGCCTGCACGATCTGCTTCGTGATCGTATCAAGCTCTTCATCCGTATGCCCCGACATATCCTGCAGCTGCATCGTCCAGCCGCCGACCATACCGAGTCCCGGCAGCGCCGGCATGTTGAACGCGATTACCTGCGACTCAGGCGCGACCTTCGCGCCGATGCCAAAGGTCTTGCCGATGAGCATATTGATATTCGTCTCCACCGTCGTGCGCTCACTCCACGGATCGAGTCCCACGAAGATCGTGCCCGCGCTCGACTTCGCGCCGAAGGACAGGATATCGAAACCGTTGATGGCCATGACCATATCGACGCCGGGCAGCTCCTTGAGAGAGGCCTGCACCTTGTCCATGCTCTCCTGCGTGACGTTGGTCGACGTGCCGGGCGGCAGACTTACGGAAACGATGTAAAAGCCTTGATCTTCATCCGGTACGAAGGTCGACGGCATGTTCTTGTAAACGATCGCCGTAAGGGCGCAGACGAGCACCATGAAGAGAATGGCGAAACGCGACTTGCGAATCATCTTGGCGACAATGCCCAAGTAGCCGCTCTTCGTCTTGTCAAACCATCTATTGAAGCCAGCGAAGAAGCGGTCGAGAATGCCTTTCTTGTCTGCCTTGTCCTTCGCGTGCGGCTTCAAGATCAAAGCGCAAAGAGCCGGCGTCAAGGACAGGGCGACAAAGGCCGAAATTGCCATGGAAATGGCGATGGTCAGGGCGAACTGCTTGTAGAGCACGCCCATCATGCCGCCGAGGAAGGCAACGGGGACGAAGACGGCGGCGAGCACGAAGGCGATCGCCACGACAGGTCCCTGCACCTCGTCCATCGCGCGCTCCGTCGCGTCGATGACGTTCAGCCCCTCCTCCATGTGATGCTCGACATTTTCGATGACGACGATGGCGTCGTCGACGACGAGACCGATGGCGAGAACCATCGCGAAGAGCGTCAATGTGTTGATGCTGAAGTCAAGCGCGATGAACGCGATGAACGTGCCGATCAAGGATACGGGCACGGCCAGGAGCGGAATCAGCGTCGCGCGCCAGCTCTGCAGGAACACGAAGATGACAAGCACGACGAGGAGAAGCGCCTCGACGAAGGTGTGCACGACCTCCGTGATGGACTCACGGATATAGTTCGTGCTGTCCACGATCGTATCGCAGCGCATCTCGGGCGGGAAGTTCGGCCGCGCCTCGTCGATGACCTGTTTGACGGCAGCGACCGTCTGCATGGCATTGGCGTCGCTCGTGAGCTGGACGCCCATGGCAAGCGCCGGATGTCCGTTCGCTTTGGCAACGATGTTGTTCGTCTTCGCGCCTGTCTCCACGCGCGCGACATCCTTGAGGCGCACGAAGCTGCCGTCGCCCGAAGCGCGCACGATGATATTGCCGAACTGCTCGGGCGTTACGAGACGACCGTTGACCTTGCCCGTCGCCTGCTTTTCCTGCATCTCGGGCACGGGCATCGCACCGATCGTACCCGCCGGCGCCTGCATATTCTGCTCCTTGATCGCGGCTGCGACATCGGAGACCGTGAGTCCGAGTTCTGCGAGCTTGTCTGGGTTGAGCCAGACGCGCATCGAATAGTCCGAGCCGAAGATCTGGACGTCGCCGACGCCATGCACGCGCTTGATTTTATCGAGGAGATAGATCGTCGCGTAATTCTTGAGGAACGTACTGTCGTAGAGGTCGCTGTCCGAATACATGGAGACCATCATCGCCATGTCGTTCGACGCCTTCTTCGTCGTGACACCGACCGTCTTGACGTCATCTGGCAGGCTCGCCGTCGCCACGGCGACATTGTTCTGCACCTTGACTGAATCCATGTCGCCGTCCGATCCGGTCTCGAACGTGACCGTCAGACTGTAGCGCCCCGTGTCATCCGAGTTGGAGCTCATGTAGTCCATGCCCTGCGTGCCGTTGACCTGATCTTCAATGATCTGCGCGACCGTCTGATTGACGACGCTCGCGCTCGCTCCCGTATACATCGTACCGACGGTGACCGTCGGCGGCGAGATCTGCGGGTACTGCGCGATCGGCAGCTGAAGCCCCGCGATGACGCCGCAGATGACGATCAAAAGCGCGATGACGATGGCAAAAATCGGCCGATGGATAAAAAACTTTGCCAAGCTTATGCCCTCCTATGCCTATTTGCCCAACGTGCTCACACTGGAATCGAATGCCTTCATATCGTTTTCGAGCGAGAAGCCCATGTCGGCTGCCGTGACCTCCGTCGGAGCAAGCTCAACGCCCTCCTGCAGGTTCGTCAGACCTTCGACGACGACCACGTCCGTTGCCGAGATGCCGTCCTTGATGATGTAGAAGCTGCCCACCTTGTCGCCGAGCGTCACGGTGCGCGCCTTCGACTTGCCGTCCTCCATGACCATCACGAAGGACTTGTCGAGAAGCTGCTGCACGGCACGCTCGGGCACGAGAATGGCGTTCGGCACCGTCTGGCCCGAGATCTTCACGCGTGCAAACATGCCGGGCAGCAGAAGGCCGCCGGGATTGTCGAAGAGCGCCTTGATCTTCAAGGTTCCCGTATTGTCCTTCAAGGCGCGATCCGTCTCGACGATGCGCCCGTCGATCGGATATGCCGTGCCGTCCGCAAGCGTCAGCGACACATGCGCCGAAGGAGCGCCCTCGCCGCGCATGGCGGCGCCCATGAACTTCAAGTAATCCGTCTCGCTGATGCTGAACGTCGCGTAGACGGGATCGTTCGTGCCGACCGTCACGAGCGTCGTATTGCCCGCCGTGACGAACGTGCCGACGGCAACATCGTCGACGGCGAGCTGCCCCGTCATCGGCGCGTAAATCGTCGTGTCGGCGAGATCCTGCTGCGCGCGGCGAAGAAGCGCTGCATTCGCTTCAGCCGCCGACTCGTAGGCGCTGACGTTCGCACGCTGCGTCGCCACCGTCTGCTCCGGAATCGCTGCTGCCTCGTAGAGAGCCTCGTAGCGCGAGAGATCGACGCGCGCGTTGCTCAGCGTCGCCTCCGTCTGCGCGAGCGCCGCCTGCGCCTGCCAGACAGCGGACTCGTACTGACGCGAGTCGATGCGATAGAGCGGCTGTCCCGCTGTGACGAAGTCGCCGCCCTTCACATACTTCTCGACGACGGCGCCCGAAACCTTCGACTGCACCTTGACCTCGTCCTTGCCCGCAATCTGCCCCGCATACTCGCTCGTGATCGGCGCATCCTGCTGCATGGCCTTCATGACCTTGACCTGTGCCGGTCCCTTCTGCATGCCCTGCTGTCCGCCGCAGCCGCTCAAGAGCACGGCGAAAGAGAGAACGGATGCCGCCAAAAACATGGAAAAACCGACCGTTTTCTTCTGTAGGAAAAACAAGATTCCTCTGCCCCCTTCTTCCCCTCGCCTGCTTTCCGAGACTGCGGGGCGCTTCAAAATTTTTTACCTTTCGGAAGGGCAGAACCGCCCTTATAACTTTTAATAGTATATGAAAGAAATGGAAAAGTCAAGAAAAAGAAAGGCAGGGCAAGCCGTGAAACGACTGCACCCTGCCCTGAGGAAGCACGAAGAAATTCCGTGCCAATCGGACGGACTTCATCCTATCCGCACCGCCCCGAAAAGTCCTTATTCCTCCTCGACTTTCCGCTCTTCCATCATCTTCTGAAGACGCTGCATGTCCTCCATCGTCGGCATGCCCTGGATGCCGATTTCCTTGGCGAACTCCTTGAGCACCTTCAAGGACGGCATGCCGCCCTTCGCCATCTTCTGCATGAGCTGCATCATCTCGATGGACGGCACGCCGTTCATGCCGACGCCGTGCATCTTTTCCTTCGCTTCGCCATGCCGCTTGTCCTGCGCCGCGATGCGCTCAACGCTCATCTCGTTCTCGCCCGTCAGCAGGTACTGTATGCACTCGACCGTCGTCTGCGCGATATTGACCGTCCAGAACTTGCCCGCGACCGTCAGCTCGTACTGCACGCCGTTGAAGGCGACGAGTCCGCGCTCTGCCCAAAGCTCATAGAGCCAGTGCAGGTCTTCGAGCCGCTCGTCCATCGCCGTGAGGCGTGAGACGTCCATCCAGCCCTGCTCCAACATGTTGACGGCGCAGTTGGAAAACGGCTGGATCTCCGACTGCTTGACGAGACCCATGATGGGCTTCTGATTGCTCGCCACGAGCATCGCGTAGGGCTGCAGCACGCGATGCAGCATGACGGCGTAGCCTTCGAGGAAGCCGCCCGCGCTGCTGCCGAAGGGGAACATCGGCACGCCCTTCTTCGCAAGCGCGTTGTAAAGACTGCGCTCGCGGTTGCTGCTCGCCCAGTGGCACATGCTGAGCTGACGCCAGCCGCGCTTCTTCATGTAGTCGTGCGCGAAAGCGTACATCTTCGCCTGCTCCTTCGTCGTCGCAGCAGGATCGAGCTTGCCCTCGGCGATGCGCTTGTTGAGGTCGCTTCCTTCAAAGACGTTGAGCTGATAGAAGTCCGCGCCGTCGATGCCCGAGGCAATGAGATCGTCGAGATCCTGCTGCCAGACCTCCATCGACTGACCGGGCAGACCGAAGATGAGGTCGAGCACGACCGAGCACTGCTCGTAAGACTTCAGAAGTTTGAGCCGTTCGAGGACTTCCTCCCTCGTCTCGATCCTGCCCTGCGACTGACGCACCTTCGTATCGAAGGACTGCACGCCGAGCGAGATGCGGTTGACGCCGTTCGCGAGCCACGCCTCGATCTTCTCGGGCACGAGGTCATGGATGCGGCCTTCGAGCGTCAGCTCGTAATCATTTGCCAAGGGCAGGACGCGGCGCAGCGTGCTGAGGACGCGCGCGGCATTTTCCGCCGAAAGCGACGTCGGCGTGCCGCCGCCGATGAAGACGGCGTGTATGAGACCGCCCTTGAGGCGCGGCGCGTCCGCAGACGCCTCGATCTCCTCGATCAGAGCCTCGACGTAGTCGTCCTCCGCCGACTGATGCGCGGCGTTCTGAAAGAAGCCGCAGTAGAGGCACTTCGTCTTGCAGAACGGAATGTGAATGTACGCCGTCTGCACCTCGCCTTTTTTCGCGGGCGTGTTCATGATGCTGCGCCACGTCTCCTGTGCCTCGGCAGGCGGCACAACCTCACCGCGCACCCCCGCATGGACGACGCGCTTTCTCGGAAAACTTTCCGTCAACGGATCGTCCGTCTCCCGACCAAATTGCAGCTCGCGCTGCTCCTCGGTATCGGCGGCAAACATCTCTTCTAACTTATAAGCCATTACGCTTCACCTCATGAAATCTTCGCCATCGTCTCCTCGGCGAA
>ERZ772766.412-NODE-412-length-25598-cov-4.535019_pt1 | contig 25598 bp, 17 predicted proteins | sample MGYA00511379_ERZ772766 | MGnify/ENA primary metagenome ERZ772766 (study PRJEB29015, sample SAMEA2737895) | human oral metagenome | biome: human oral; feature: human-associated habitat; material: dental | place: China | collected 2116 ...
CCAGGTCACCTTCTGCGCAATCGGTTACCCTCTGCGCAAAATGTTCCCCTGGACGCCGCACCGGCCCACTCCACCAGGAGGCAGGCAATTGTAAAAAATGTGCAACTCCACCAGCCGAGCAGTGGACGTCCCGCCTACGACCACCAGCCAGCCCGCCCAAAACCGCCACCGGACCAGTTGACGGCCCGTCCGAGACCGCCCGGACCCAGCAACGGAAGGCTCCGGTCACCGCACCCCGGCACACGACACGGACAGAGCAAGCTCACAACCAGATCCCGCCCGCGATACAGAGGCAAGGACACCACACCTCGGAGCCCCCAGTCAGTTGAGCATCCAGTCCGCACTACGCAGGGAGGCGCCGTCCAGGTCGGTAGCTACGAGCCTGCGATCCCGCCCACGATACAGAGGCCGGGAACCGCTCTGGCAGGTACGCAGAGCGCACCCATCACGGTAGGCCGGAGAGCCCAGCCCCGGTCGTGAGAGCGTGAACCGGTGAGACCACCGGGATGAGCCAGCGAGGGAGCCCGGCTCCGGTCGTGAGAGCATGAGGCCATGGCTCCCTCCGGCTCCGCGGCCCACGTCCCGGCCCTCAACGCGCTCCTGGACTCCCTCATCCCCGCCTCGGACCCCGAGCGCGTCCCCGCCCCGGAGGACGTCTACCTGGCCTTCAGCACCTGGGCCGAGGAGACCGGCCGGCCCCTCTACCCCCACCAGGACGAGGCCCTGGGCCACATCCTGGAGGGCCGCCACGTCATCGCCGCCACCCCCACCGGGTCGGGCAAGTCCATGATCGCCCTGGCCGCCCACACCGCCTCCCTGGCCCGCGGGGGGCGCTCCTACTACACGGCCCCCCTCAAGGCCCTGGTGAGCGAGAAGTTCTTTGAGCTGGTACGCCTGTTCGGGGCCAGCAACGTGGGCATGGTCACCGGGGACACCTCCATTAACGCCCTCGCCCCCATTATCTGCTGCACCGCGGAGATCCTGGCCAACCAGTCCCTGCGCGAGGGCGAGGGGCTGGACGTGGACACCGTGGTCATGGACGAGTTCCACTACTACGCCGACCCCCAGCGGGGGTGGGCCTGGCAGGTGCCCTACCTCGAGCTCCCCCAGGCCCAGATGGTGCTGATGTCGGCCACCCTGGGGGACGTCAGCTGGTTCGTCAAGGACCTTCAGGCGCGCACCGGCCGCGAGGTCGCCGTCGTGGACGACGCCGTGCGCCCGGTGCCCCTGGAGATGGAGTACTCGGTGGAGGCCATTGGCGACCTCCTGACCCGCCTGGTGGCCCAGGACAAGGCCCCCGTCTACGTGGTCCACTTCTCCCAGAAGGAGGCGGTGGAGCGGGCCACCTCCCTGCTCAGCGTGGACCTGGGGCTGGCCTCACGCAAGCGGGCGATCGTGGCGGCCCTGGGGGACTTCCGCTTCGGCGCCGGGTTCGGGGCCACGCTCTCGCGGCTGCTGCGCGCAGGCATCGGGGTGCACCACGCCGGCATGCTGCCGCGCTACCGGCGCCTGGTGGAGAGGCTGGCACGCGAGGGCCTGCTGGCGGTCATCTGCGGCACGGACACCCTGGGGGTGGGCATTAACGTGCCCATCCGCACCGTGGTCCTCACCTCCCTGGTCAAGTTCGACGGCGCCCGGGAGCGCCACCTGACGGCCCGGGAGTTCCACCAGATCGCCGGGCGGGCCGGGCGCGCGGGCTTCGACACCCGCGGCTACGTCGTCGTCCAGGCCCCCGAGCACGTCATTGAGAACGCCAAGGCCCTGGCCAGGGCGGGTGACGACGAGCGCAAGCGCCGCAGGATCGTGCGCAAGAAGGCCCCCGAGGGGCGGGTGAACTGGACCGACAAGACCTACCTGCGCCTGCGTGACGCCACCCCCGAGACCCTGACCAGCCAGTTCCAGGTCACCACCACTATGGTCCTCAACCTCATGGAGCGGCCCGGCAACCCGGTGGAGGCCATGGCGGCCCTCCTGGCCCGTGTCCCGTCCACCCAGGTGCAGCGCCGCCACCACGTGCGTCGTGCCCTGGACATCTACCGCTCGCTGCGCACCGCCGGGGTCCTGGAGCACGTGAGCAGCGCGGTGGCCGCCGCAGACGGGCGCCCCCGCCTGCGTCTGGCCGTGGACCTGCCCGGGGACTTCGCCCTCAACCAGCCCCTGGCCCCCTTCGCCCTGGCCGCCATGGACCTGCTGGGCGTGGGCTCCCCCGAGCACACCCTGGACGTGGTCAGCGTGGTCGAGGCCACGCTGGACGATCCGCGCCCGCTGCTGTACGCCCAGCAGCGGGCCGCCCGCGGTGAGGCGGTGGCCGCCATGAAGGCCCAGGGCATGGACTACGACGAGCGCATGGAGGCCCTGGAGGAGGTCACCTGGCCCCGGCCGCTGGCCGAGCTGCTGGCCCCGGCCCTGGAGACGTACCGGCAGGCCAACCCCTGGGTGGCGGAGTTCGAGCTGGCACCCAAGTCCGTGGTGCGTGAGATGGTGGAGAACGCCATGACCTTCTCCGACCTGGTCTCCCGCTACGAGCTGGGACGCAGCGAGGGCGTGGTGCTGCGCTACCTCACCGACGCCTACCGGGCGCTGCGCCAGGTGGTGCCCGAGGAGCACCGCACGCCGGAGGTGGTCGAGCTCATTGACTGGCTGGGGGCACTGGTGCGCGCCGTGGACTCCTCCCTGCTGGACGAGTGGGAGGCCCTGGGCGCCGCCCAGGACGGGCGGGCCGAGGAGGGGGCCGCGCTGCTGGGCGGGGACCGGCCGGGGGGAGACCGGCCCGGGGCTGACGACTCAACGGGGGCGGAGCGGGCCTTCGGGGCCGACGCCACCGGCCACGTGGCCTTCACCCGCAACCGGCACGCCTTCCGGGTGGCCGTGCGCAGGGCCATGTTCCGCCACGTCGAGCTCATGGACCTCGACGACGTGGCGGGCCTGGCGCGCCTGGACGCCAGCTCGGGCTGGGACCAGGGGCGCTGGGACGAGGTCCTGGGACGCTACTGGGAGGAGTACGACTGGATCGGCACCGACCAGGCGGCCCGGAGCGCGGCGCTGGCGCCCCTGGAGGAGGACCCGGACGAGACGGCCCTGGCCGCCGCCGGGGTCAGTGAGCGGCTGCGTGAGGCCCTGGAGGCCTCCGGGCGCCCGGTGTGGCTGGCCACGCAGATTATCGAGGACCCCGAGGGCGACCACGACTGGCGCCTGACCTTCCTGGTGGACCTGGTCGCCTCGGACAAGGAGGACGAGGCGGTCCTGCGGCTGCTGGGCGTGGGCCCGCAGAGGTGAGGGGGCCCGTTATGGAGATCCCGACCACCTGGGGCACCGTCTACACCTCGCCCTGGGGCGACATCACCCTGGCCGCCCGGGACCAGGGGCCTCAGGGCGTCCTCGTCGGCGCCTGGTTCAAGGGGCAGGCCCACGCCCTGTCCACCCTACGGGGCCCGCTCGTCCCCGCACCGGACCACCCGGTCCTGCTCGACGCCGTCACCTGGCTGGAACGCTACGTGGCCGGTGAGCGCCCCCGCCCCGCGGAGCTGCCGCTGCTGGCAGAGGGGACCACCTTCCGCCAGCTGGTGTGGAGCCTGCTTGAGAAGATCCCCTACGGCACCACCCTGACCTACCGGGAGCTGGCCCGGCAGGCGGCCACCCGGCTGGGGCGGCCGACCATGTCCGCCCAGGCCGTGGGCGGGGCGGTGGGTCACAACCCCCTGTCGGTCATTGTCCCCTGCCACCGGGTGGTCGCCTCCGACGGGTCCCTGACCGGCTACGCCGGCGGGGTATGGCGCAAGGCCGCGCTCCTGGCCCACGAGGGCGTCATCCTCCCCTAGCGCCCGCGCCCCCGTCCTGCACCTACTGCGTCAGTCCTCCTACCCGCGTCGTGGGTGGTGTCCTGGGAGCATAGGGAGGCGAAACCTCCCGCCCGCGCGTCGCGGGTGGTGTACACCTGGGGTATGAGCACCCACACCGAGCCGGACCCCGCCACGAGGCGCCTTGCCGAGGTCGTGCGCGGGGCGCGCACCCTGGTGGTGACCGGGGCGGGCGTCTCCACCGACGCCGGGATCCCCGACTACCGGGGCGTGGGCACCACCCCCGTGGCCCCGGTGGACTACGAGCAGTTCGTCACCGACCCCGTCTGGTACCGCTGGGTCTGGGCCCGCAACCACGCCACGTGGCGGCTCCTGGAGCCCCTGACCCCCACCCCCGCGCACCGCGCCCTGGCCCGCCTGGAGGACGTCGACCTGGTCACCGGCGTGTCCACCCAGAACGTGGACCGCCTCCACTCCCGCGCCGGGCAGCGCACCGTCTACGAGCTCCACGGCGCCTACGACCGCGTCGTGTGCCTGTCCTGCGGCGCCCTGACCCCGCGCGCCGCCCTGGACAGGCGTCTGAGCCAGCTCAACCCTGACTACCCCCGTGAGACCGACCCCGCCCAGGTCGCCATCACCCCTCAGGCCGACCGGGCCGCCGCCGAGGGGTGCAGCTTCCGGGCCGTCAACTGCGAGACCTGCGGCGGCCTGCTCAAGCCCGACATCGTCTTCTTCGGCGAGGGGCTTCCCGAGGCCCTGGAGCAGTCCCTGGAGGCTGCCCGGCACTGTGACGTCGTCCTCGTGGTGGGCACCAGCCTGGTGGTGTCCACCGGCATGTGGGTGGTGCGCCAGGCCGTAGGGTGCGGCGCGGCGCTGGCAGTCATCAACCGCGGTCCCACCATGGTCGACGACGTCGCCGACCTGCGCATAGAGGGCGGCGCCTCTCAGGTGCTGGGCGACCTCTCCCAGCACCTGGCGCACTGACGCAGAGCCCCGGTGCCGTGTGGGCACCCGCGGCCTGCCACGCGGTGGCCCCAGGACGGGGGGCGAGGCAGGAGCAGGAGGGGGAGAGAGCGGGTCGCGGGCACGGGGGAACGGGTTGCCGTGCCCGCGGACACCGCGGACTGGCGGCCACTGGGCCGCCGGCATCCACACGTCCCGCGTGCGTTCCACGCACGCCCCGTGGTGGGGGTTTCCGTTGGGACCGTGTGGAGTGGTGGAGATGGGGGGAATCGAACCCCCGTCCGACGGTGGTGCAACAGGACTTCTCCGGGTGCAGTCCGCTAGTGATTTTCTCAGCCCCGGCGTCTCACGCGGACAAGGACGCCGACGGGCTCAGCCGACTAGGAGTCCCACGTCACCCGTCGACAGGGCGACGTGGCAGTGGCTCCCTGGATGACGCCAGGAACCGGGGCGGAAGCGCTCCCCGGGCTGACGGACTTCGAGGCTCGCTCAGGCGGCGAGGGCGAAGTCGGTGCGAGTGTTATCGGCACCTATTGGTTCGCGCAGGGCGTTGACGAGATGACTGCGCATCCTCGACCCGCTTCTCCTGAACCCACGACCGTCGTCGAAACCGATCATCCCCTGTGGAGTTGTCACCGGAAGAGTGTAGCCTCTACCGAAACCAGCTCGTGAGAGCACCATTATTATACCAGGACAGCCACGGACTGTTACCTGTGGATTACATCACGTTCTGGTGCCGCCGCGCGCTCCCTCCGAGGTGCTCACCCTCGTGGCACGTCGCCTAGAATCGCTCCCGTCAGAACTCTTCCCCAGAGAGGACGCCATGGAGAGCCGCCCGTTCAAGGCCCTGGGACGCGAGGTCTCCGTTATCGGCACCGGTACGTGGCAGCTGGGTATCGACCGCCGTGAGGTCGGTCCTGACGAGGCCGTCAGGTCCCTGCACGCCGCCCTCCAGGCCGGTGTCAGCCTCATTGACACCGCCGACGTCTACGGTGACGGCCGCTCAGAGCGTTTCGTCGGCCGCTTCCTCGCCACACACCCAGACGCCGACCTCGTGGTGGCCACGAAAATGGGGCGCCGCCTGCCCCTGACACCTGACACCTGCACTCGTGAGAACTTCCGGGCCTGGAACGACCTCTCGCGACGCAACCTCGGTGTGGAGACCATCGACCTGGTCCAGCTCCACAGTCCACCCGGCGAGGTCATCGCCTCCCCGCACACGTGGGAGCTGCTCGACGACCTGGTTGACCAGGGACGGATCCGCACCTACGGCGTGAGCGCGCAGACCTGCGACCAGACGCTCGAGGCGATCCGCCACCCCGGCTGCGCCAGCGTCCAGCTGATTGTCAACGTGTTCCGGCACAAGCCGCTGGAGAACGTCCTTCCTGCTGCTCGGGCCGCCGGGACGGCCGTGATCGCCAGGGTCCCGCTGCCTGAGGGCATGCTCTCCCACAACCACCGCCGGGGTACCGAGCCGCCCCTGCCCGACCCGGCGGCCCGTCTTGACGCTGGCTGGATATTCTCGGTGGTCCCCGAGGACGTAGGCGCCCGGGCCGCGCGCGAGTTCGCGCAGGTGTGCCGCGAGCTCGTCCCCGAGCACGTCCAGCCGGTCCAGGTCGCACTGCGCTGGCTGCTGGACCAGGAGGGCGTCACCTGCGTCCTGCCGGAGTCCCGCAGTCCCAATCAGGTACGGTTCAACGTGCAGGCGGCCGAGCTAGCGCCCCTGAGCCAGGAGGTGCACGCCGCCGTGGCAGACATCTACGACCGTCTTGTCAGGCCCTACGTCCACGACCACTGGTAGCTGGCCAACCGTCCGCCTCAGTTACGACGCCGGTTGGCCCAGGCCATGGCGCGGGCGGCCTCCCGCCTGTCCTGGGCCTCGCGCAGGGCCTGGCGCTTGTCCCAGTCCTGCTTGCCACGGGCCAGGGCGATCTCGATCTTGGCCCGGCCCCCCAGGAAGTACAGCTCCAGGGGCACCACCGTGTAGCCCTTGGCACTCACCCGCTGCGCCAGCCGCTCCAGCTGGGCGCGGTGGAGCAGGAGCTTGCGCTTGCGCCGGGGGGAGTGGTTGTTCCACGTGCCCTGGAGGTACTCGGGGATGTGCGCGCCCTGGAGCCAGGCCTCACCGTGACGGTCGATCTCGATCCACGCCTCGGTCAGGGAGGCCCGGCCCATGCGCAGCGCCTTGACCTCGGTGCCGGTCAGAACCAGTCCCGCCTCGTAGCGGTCCTCGATGAAGTAGTCGTGGGTCGCCTTGCGGTTGCGCGCGACCGTCTTGTGGGCGTCGGAGGCGGCCTTCGCGCGCTCCCCCGCCGTCGGCTTCCTGGACCTGCTGGGCCTGCTGGGCACGAGCGTCTCCTTCCACTGGCTGCGTCGGCGCGTGGCGGGCCTGGCGGCACCGCAATGACCTAGGGTACGCGAGACGTCAAGAGCGGACCGTATGCCCCCGGCACAGCCGTGGCGCCAGCGGCCCCGGCGACCGGGCCTATACCCACTCTGGGCGCGGAGCCAGCGGGTCCGCGGTCGGGCAGAGCCGCCCGGGCACGCCCACTCAGGTACGGGGCCGGGCGACCCCCGACCCCGTACCCGGGCGCGCACCCGGCGCGCCGGCTCAGAAGCCCGGCAGGGTCATGGGGTCGATGTAGACCCCGTCCCGAGCCACCTGGAAGTGGACGTGGGGGCCGGTGGCGTAGCCGGTGGAGCCGGTCAGGCCGACGACGTCGCCCCGGTTGACGTACTGCCCGTCGGCAATGGTGCGCGAGGACAGGTGGCACAGGGTGATGACGTAGGAGTGCCCGTCAATGTAGCCGCCGTTAATGTCAATGCCGATGCCGCAGGAGGCGGAGTTCCAGTAGGTCGCCGTCCCGGAGACCGCGGCGTACTGGGGGGTGCCCTCACTGGCCGCGAAGTCCACGCCCTGGTGCCCTGTGGCCACGCCGGTCACCGGGTGGATCCGGTACCCGAAGGGCGAGGTGACGCTCAGGGGCCCCGGGATGGGGTGGCCGATGTAGCCCTCGCCCAGGGAGTCGGACTGGATGGAGGAGGCTGGCACGGAGGACACGCTGCCCTCGCTCAGGGCGACCTGGTTGGCGGCGTCGATCTCGGCCACCCGCGACGCCGCCGCGGCCGCGTCCGCACTGGCCTGGGCCTGCTGCTCCTCCAGACCCGCCTTCTGGGTCTCCAGGACGGAGGCGGCGTTGGCCTTCTGGGTCGCCAGGGTGGCGACGGCGTCACGCCTCTGCTGTGCCGTGTCCTTGGCGGTCTGGGCGGCCGCGGCGGCGTCGTCCGCGTCCTTCTTGAGGTCGCTCACCCGCTGCGTGGCGGCCTTCTGCCTGGCCTGGCGGTTCTCGGCCTTGACCCGCTCGGTCTCGGCCGCGGCCAGGACGGACTCCTGGACCGCGGAGCCGATCTCGACGCCCGAGGCGCGCTGGGTGAGGTCCTCCACGGAGTCCGAGGAGAGCACGTAGGTCCAGGAGGTCAGGGAGTTCTCCCCCTGGTAGGTGGAGACCACGAGCTGGCCGATCGAGCTGGTGCTCTGCTGGGTGGCGGCCTGGGAGCCGGTGGCCTCCTGCTCCAGGGTGGTCAGTGTGGACTGCGCCACGGCCAGCTGGTTGGTAATGGTCTGCTGCTCGCGCTCCTTGGCGGCCAGGTCGGCCTCGGCCGTGGCCAGGTCGGTCTGGGCCGTGCTCAGGGCGGTCTTGGCGTTCTGGAGGTCGAGGTAGGCCTGCCCGAGCTCGGCGCTGACCCCCTCCAGGGAGGAGGTCAGCTCGGCCCTGCGCTGCTCGGCCTCCGCCTGCTCCGCGGCGGCGTCGGAGCGGTCGTCGGCCTGCGCCCCGCCCCCGACGCCGAGGACCATGACGGTGAGCGCCACCATGGCCGCCGCCACGCCCCGGCGTCGGAGGCGCCGGGGCCGTCGGGCAAGAGCGTCCGCAGTGAAACGGGTAGTCGCTAGCATGGAGAATCAGACCCTTGTGTACTTGGACAGGGAGAAGGCCGAGGACGCGGCAGCCAGGAGGATCGCGGCGAGCACCAGGAAGGGTGCCAGGCGCAGGACGTCACCGGTACCGATAAAGGCCGTCGTGAACTTGATGGACTTGGCCAGCCAGCCCTCCACAATAGTGTTCACCCCGGCCCACAGCGCGCCCACGGCCAGGAGCGCGCCCACGAGCGCCGCCAGGGCGCCCTCCAGCATAAAGGGAAGCTGGATAAACAGGTTCGACGCCCCTACCAGCCTCATAATGCCGGTCTCCTTGGACCGGCTCATGGCGGACAGGCGGATCGTGGTGGAGATCAGCAGGACCGCGGCCACCGCCATGACCGCCGCCAGGCCGCCGGTGATCCAGGAGGCCCGGTTCATGACCAGGAACAGGGGCTCGAGGGTGTCGCCCTGGTCCACGACCCGCTCCACCCCGTCGCGCCCCGCGAACTGCTCGGCCACCACCTGGTACTTCTCAGGGTCGTGGAGCTTGATACGGAAGGAGACCGGCATCATCGCCTCGGTGGCGTTGCGGCCGATCGCCGACTTGCCGTAGGCCTTCATAAAGTTCGCGTAGGCCTGGGCCTTGGACTCGATCTCGTAGTTCTTCACGTAGGGCTTGAGGGTGTCCGAGTTGACCAGCCTCTCCACCGCGTCAATCTGCTCCTGGGTGGCCTCCCCGTTGACGCAGTTGGCGGACGAGGAGGACGGCGGGCACATGAAGACGCTCACCTCCACCTTGTCGTACCAGGCCCCCTTCATGGTGGAGATCTGGTCCTGGAGCAGGGCGGAGGAGCCCACGAAGAGCAGGGACACGAACGAGACCAGGATGACCGAGATGGTCATCGCGATATTACGGCTCAGGCCCTTGAACGTCTCCGACAGGATAAAGCGCAGTCGCATTGTGGTTCTCCTTCAGCGGTCCGAGCCGTAGAAGCCGTGGGACTGGTCGCGGACCACCTGACCGGCCTTGAGCTCAATGACGCGCTTACGCATTTGGTTGACGATCTCGTCGTCGTGGGTCGCCATGACCACGGTGGTGCCCTGGCGGTTGATACGGTCCAGGAGGCCGATAATGCCTACCGACGTGGTGGGGTCGAGGTTCCCGGTGGGCTCGTCGGCGAGCAGGAGCTTGGGACGGTTGACCATGGCGCGAGCAATGGCCACGCGCTGCTGCTCGCCGCCGCTGAGCTCGTGGGGCAGGCGCTTCTCCTTGCCCGCCAGGCCCACCAGCTTGAGCACCTCGGGGACGGCGGAGAGGACGTAGTGACGGGGCTTGCCGATCACCTGGGAGGCAATGGCCACGTTCTCCAGCACCGTCTTGTTCTCCAGCAGGCGGAAGTCCTGGAACACGAAGCCTATCTGCCGCCGCAGCTGGGGGACCTTCCATGTGGAGATCTGGGACAGGTCGCGCCCCAGGACGTGGACGGAGCCGGAGGTGGGGCGCTCCTCACGCAGGACCAGGCGCAGGAAGGTGGACTTCCCGCTGCCCGACGCCCCCACCAGGAAGACGAACTCCTCGCGCTCGACCCTGATCTCGACGTCGTCGAGCGCTGGCCGGGCCCCCCGCTTGTAGACCTTGGACACGTGGTCGAATCGGATCATCGCATGCTTCCCTCGCTGCCGCGGACACACGCACACACGTGTCCCCCTACCGCCGTCACCGTACGCAGCCAACCTGAGTGTTTCCCGGCAGACACGCCCGAGGCCGGTGTGTACCACACCCCGATACCCTCAGAGCGTGACCGCCTCCCACGCCTCCGCCCCCCACGTCCCCGAACCCACCGGTCCGGCCCCGGCCACCCCGAGCGGGGTGACTGGCCCGCCGAGCAGGGTGACCGGCCCGGGCGGGGAAGCCAGCCCGGGCGGGGAAACCGCCCCGGGTGAGGGCGCCCAGGACCTCGACGCCCTGGTGGACCGCGGCTCCTGGGCACGCTTCACCCCCGGCCTGGAGCGCCTGGTGGGGCAGGTCCTGCGCGGCGGCCAGGACGACGCCGCCCGCCCGACGCTGCTGCTGACGGCGCCCGCGCCCGCGGTCAGTGCCTCGGAGCTGGCCGCCCCCGGCCTGATAGGACGTCTCATGGGCAGGCGGGCGCTGCTGCCCTCCCCCGAGGCGCCTGGCGTGGTGCTCACCGGCCGACGGGAGGGCACCGAGGTGGGTGTCCCGGTCCTGGACTCCCAGGGCCGTGCGCTCCTGGGCGACGCCGCCCGCAGTGAGCTGTCCCTCCTGGGGTGGGCAGGGGGTGAAGTCATGAGCCGGATCATTGCCGACGACGCGACGACCGCACAGGCCGTGACGCGCCTGCTCATTGAGACCCTGCGTGTCCCCCACCCCGCTGACCTGGACTGGCTGCTGAGCTGGCCCGGCCCGCACGCCACGGCACCGTGAGCCGGGCCCCAGGCCCGGGTGCCCTCAGGCCCGGGGGTCTTAGGGCGAGCCCGAGCCGGTATCCTCTCAGGCCCGGGTGCCCTCAGGCCCGGGGGTCTCGGGCAGCCCCAGCGCCGACTGGAGGAGGCGGTGACGCCCCAGGACCTCGGTGGCCGGGGCCTCCAGCCCCCGGCCCACCACGGTGTCCAGACGGCTGCGCACCTGCTCGCCGTAGTGCGTCGCCTCCCGGCGGGCCCGCACCCGCCGCTGGTAGGCGGACCAGCTCAGCATGAGCAGGCCGACCAGCCCCACGGCCGCGGCGGCGGGCTCCACGGCGCCCTGGGACAGGCCGATCCCGCCCCAGACCAGGCCGATGACGAACAGCAGGATCCCGCCCCACCAGCTGAGGTCAATGAGCGGGGCACGGTGGCCGGGCAGGGGCACGCTGCCCACCGCCTCGGTGCTCTGGGCGGCCAGCGCCTCGGGGGAGATGACGGACTCCTCCACGCTGCGCAGCCAGACCAGGGGCAGGCCGTGGGTGGTGCGGCGCAGCCAGGTGGTCTGGATGGAGGCCACCGTCGCCCGGGAGGGGGGTTCCGGACGGGCCAGGGAACGCGGCAGGGCGTGGGCGAGCGCCGCCCGCACGGAGTCCTCCACGGCGGCGGCGCCGGAGGCCTGGATGAGGGCGGTGGTGGTCTCCGCCACCAGGGCGGGCTCCACACGTACCAGGCGCTCCGCCACGGTGGGACGCAGGCGCCGGGCAATGGCGTCCATCTCGGCGCTGGCGGTCCGGGCGGCGTTGGACTCCCGGGCGACGCGCTCACGCAGCAGGGTGCGGAAGGTGCCCAGGTTGTCCCCACGCACCGCCGAGACCGGCAGGACCTGCACGTCACGCAGGCCGTCGGCGTCCAGGAGCTCACGTACGTCGGCCAGGAGCGTGTTCACGCCCGTGGCAGGCAGGGTGTCGATCTGGTTGACCAGGATGAGCATGTCCTCCTGGCGGGCGCCCAGACCCCGCAGGTAGCCCTCGTGCAGGGCGGCGTCGGCGTACTTCTGGGGATCCACCACCCACACCAGGATGTCCGCCAGCGGGACGAGGCGGTCCACCTGGAGGGCGTGGGCGGTGGTCACCGAGTCGTAGTCGGGCACGTCGAGGAGGACCAGCCCCTCCAGGTCGTCCTGGTCGGTCGCGTCCAGCAGGGAGTCACGGCGGATGCGTCGGTCCTCGTTGACGCCCAGGAAGTCCAGGAGGGCGACGGCGTCGTCGCCCCAGGTGCAGGCCGCCGCCCGGGAGGTGGTGGGACGACGCGCCCCCACGTCGGCGAAGTCCAGCTGGGTGATGGCGTTGAACAGGGAGGACTTGCCCGAGCCGGTGCCGCCGAAGAAGGCGACCACGGTGTGGTCCACCCCCAGGGCCAGGCGCTTGGCGACCTCGTCCATCCCGGTGCGGGCGGGGATGGCCAGGCTCGCGGGGACCTCGGTGGGGCAGGCGTCCAGCGCCTGTCTCATGCGGGCCAGGCGCTCCTGAAGGTGCTGGTCGTCCAGCACGGTGTCAGTCATAGCCGATTCCTCCAGTTCCTCCGGGCTGGGCGAAGGGAGCTAGCTCGCTGGCGCGTAGGCGCAGGGCCGCGGCCAGCGAGGGGTCCGGGGCCAGGCTGGCCGCCGCCCCCTCGGGTAGGAGGACGGCGAGGGCACCGCCGAGGGCCTGGGTCAGGGAGGTCTGGGCGCGCTCCAGCTCCTGCCCCAGTCCCAGGCGCTCCGCGGCGCCGCGAGCCCCCTCCACCCCGGCGGCGGCGGCGATCAGCAGGTCGGCGGTGGCGCCAGGGGTCAGCCCCTTTGGCGCCACCACAGTGGTCTCAGTCACACTATCGGACCACGTCCTGAGGACGTCGACGGCGTCGACGGTCCGGGGCAGCAGGCGCTCGGCCGCCGTCCCGGCCCCGGCCTCCTGCCACACCCGGGTGGCGTCGTCGGAGGCCGCCACGACGGTGGCCTCCAGACGGGAGGCCACGCAGGCACGTACCTCCACGGCCAGCTCGGCCAGGGCGGCGGCACGGGACCGGGTGGCCCGTCCGAACCAGCCGCGTCCCAGGCGCCCGCCCTGGGCCAGGGAGGCCAGGGGGCCGCCGGCGGAGGCGGAGGTCAGCCAGCGGGTCGTCGGAGCGCCCTCGCCGCAGGAGCCCAGCTCCACGTCACGGGCGAGGTCCGAGGTCGGGGACTGACGCAGGATCCTGGTCTCGGCCTCCAGGGCGGCGGCGGCGTCAGCCTGGGTGTCCACGTCCTCGGCGAGCTGGGTGAGCTCGGCGCGCAGGGCCGTCCACTGGGCCCGTCCGGTGCGGCGCACCAGCCCGGCGGCGCGGTGGCGCCCGGCCAGGAGCTGGAGCCAGGTACGCAGCTCGGCCACGGAGGAGGCGGTCAGCAGGCCCTCGTGGGGGCCGGCGTCGGGGACGATGAACAGGGGGGACTCGCTCAGCCCCAGCCCGGCCAGGCGGGCCACCAGGTCGGTGCGCACCTCGGCCAGGATCGAGGCCGGGATCCGGTTGAGGACGACGGCGATGGAGGTGCGACGCCTGGCCGCCTCCTCCAGCGTGGTCCACGGGGTCTGGTCCCCGTAGCGGGCGGCGGTGGTCACGAAGAGCCACAGGTCCGCCGCCTCCAGCAGGCGCGAGGCCAGGGTGCGGTTGGCCTCCTGGACGCTGTCCAGGTCGGAGGCGTCCACGAGGGCCAGGCCGGCAGGAACGGCATCGGAGGTGACCAGGCGTGAGACCCCCGTGACCGGGTGGTCCGCCAGGGACTGGGCGTCCTCGGGGTTGACGACCAGGACGGGCACCCGGGTGGTGGGACGCAGGACGCCCGCCTCAGAGACCTCGGCGCCCAGGATGGAGTTGACGAGCGTGGACTTGCCCGCGCCCGTGGAGCCACCGACCACGACAATGGCAGGGATGTCCGCATCCGCCAGGCGGGGCAGGACGTGGTCGCGTATCTGGGCGACCAGGCTGGCCCGGGCACGACGTGCGGCCTCGACCCCGGGAGCGGTCAGACTGAGGTCGAGGTTATCCAGGTCACGGGCAGTGTCCGTGAGCACGTCCATGAGCTGGCTGCGGCTCAGTGAGCTGACGGACGCTTCCCCGCTGGAGGGGACTGGGGAGGCAGGAGGGGCCATACAACATACTTTAAGGTCGGAAGGACCTCGACGGGGAGGGCGCACGCGCAGAGAGGAAATGCCCACCCGCCCGGCCCGGGCCCGTTCGGCCCGGTCCCGCGCGGCCTCCCGCGGTGGATCGGGCCCACAATGCGCCGTACCGCGGCCCCGCTGGCCGTGAGGGACCCGGGTGTGGCCCTTGGCCCGGCAGGCCGCGGTACGGCAGACGGCCCCGTACACGCCTTCCGGCGGTACGAGGCCGTCCCCTTCACTCGGGGTGGCTGACGGGGTTTGAACCCGCGACCTCCTGGACCACAACCAGGCGCTCTGCCAACTGAGCTACAGCCACCAGCGTGCGGGCAATCGCAACGAGCCGTACTTTATCGACTCACCCCGTGAGGTACCAATCCGCCCACCGTGGACTGCATCACGTACCGGCGCCACAGGGCGCAGGACGCCGGGAGAGCCAGCACGCACCGTCGCGCCCCGGCCGGGCGGTCCACCGGGCGGGGGTTAACGGGCAGGACCCACCACGAGAGGACGAGAAGGGCCCGCGCGGTCCCGATAAGGGCGGTCTCCCGGCAGGGCAGCCTCTCAGCGAGGACCCGCCTGCCTCATGACCTCCGCCGTCGGGCTGGCGAGCACCTGCTCCGCCGCCGCCTGGCAGGCCTCGCTCGTAGGCCCCTCGTCGGCGGGGAAGAGCACCGCCCGGTAGTAGCGCAGCTCGTCAATGGACTCCGCGATGTCCGCCAGGGCCCGGTGGCCCCCGTGCTTCTCCGGGGAACGGAAGTAGGTGCGCGGGTACCACCGCTTGGCCAGCTCCTTAATGCTGGAGACGTCCACCACCCGGTAGTGGAGGTGGTCCACCAGCTCGGGCATGTCCCGCACCAGGAACGCCTTGTCGGTACCCACGGAGTTGCCCGCGAGCTGGGCCGTACGGGGCTCGGGCACCAGGGAGCGCACGTAGTCCAGGACCTGCCTGCGGGCCTGCTCCAGGGACAGCCCGTCCTCCAGCTCCGCCAGCAGCCCCGAGGAGGTGTGCATCTTCCGCACGAAGTCGCTCATCTGCTCCAGGGCGGCGGCCGGGGGACGGATGAGGACGTCGATCCCCTCACCCTGGGGGCGCAGCTCGTAGTCGGTGACAATGACGGCCACCTCAATGAGAGCGTCAGCGTCGAGGTCCAGGCCGGTCATCTCACAGTCGATCCACACCAGGGGGTCGGAGGTACTCTGCTTGCTCACGGACAGAGTCTATCCTCCGGCCGTCCGCGCAGCCTCACCCACGCAGCGACGGCGCCTCCCCACCCCCACCCAGCCTGACGGCCCCGCCCGGCACCCGGCAGGCGAGGCAGTAACCTGTCCCGCCCCACGGTCTCGTCGCAGACCACACTCCGTCTACGATAGTCCCGGCTCCGTCAGAGCCGTTCCCCGTACCGGCCCCACGGAAAGGCCCACTATGCAAAGGCTTGGTAGCATCTACACCCTTGATGAGCGCATTGGCAGCGGCGCTCAGGGGGAGGTGTGGCGCGGGCACGCGGACGGGTCACAGGAGGTCCTGGCGTTCAAGGTCCTCCGTCGTGACCTGGCCAGGGAGAGCTCGGTGGTCAGCGCCTTCCTCAAGGAGAGCGAGACGCTGCGCCGGGTCGCCAGCCCCGCGGTGGTCAGCATCCGCGACATCGTGGCCGAGGGGGAGACCCTGGCCCTGGTCATGGACTACGTGGGAGGAGGCGACCTGACGGCGAAGCTGCACCACGAGGGCCCCCAGAGCCCGGCGATGGTGGCCTGGATCGGCGCCTCGGTCGCCGTGGGCCTGGAGGCGATCCACGCCGCCGGGGTGGTCCACCGGGACGTCAAGCCCGCCAATATCCTCCTGGACCCCGCCACCGACCCGCCTACGCCCAAGGTGGCCGACTTCGGCGTGGCCAGGATCTGCGACTCCGCCTCCACCACCCGATCGACCATGTTCGTGGGCACGCCCCTGTACATGGCCCCGGAGGTGGCTGACGGCATGCCCGCCTCCCCCGCCATGGACGTGTACTCCCTGGGGATCGTGCTCTACGAGCTCTCCTGCGGCGTCACCCCGTTCGTGGGCACCCCGGCCTACCTCATTAAGGCCCACGCCGGCCTCCTGCCCGGGCGGCCGCAGGGCGTGCCGGACGCCCTGTGGAACCTGATTGCCGCCATGACGGCCAAGGACCCGGCCGCGCGCCCCACCATGACCGCCGTGCGCGAGGCCCTGAGCACCCTGGTCACCACGCTCGCGCAGCTCCCGCCCGCCCCCGCCCTCACCGAGCCCCCGCAGGCCCTGCCGGCCGCGACGCCGGTCAGCGGGGACCAGACCATGGTCGCCGGCATCCCGGCCACCGGGGTCCTGCCCGCGGTCCCCTCAGCCTCCGCCGCCAGCGCCGCCTCCTACCCGGGGGTATCTGGCTCCGCGGCCAGCGCCGCCTCCTACCCGGGGGTGCCAGCAAGTCCGGGGGTGCCTGGCTCCGCCGCCAGCGCCGCCTCCTACCCGGGGGTTCCAGCGGGCCCGGGAGTGCCTGGCTCCGCGTCCAGTGCTGCCTCCTACCCCGGCATGCCAGCGGGCCCGGGGGTGCCGGCCCCCGGAGCCCCCGGAGCCCCAGGTGCCCCCGGTGCGCCGGAGGCCGCTGACGCCGCTGCCGGCCCCGCAGCGCCCGCCAAGAAGCGGCGGCGGGGGCTGGTGGTGGCCCTGGTGGTGGCACTCGTGCTCCTGGGAGCCGGTGGCGCGGGCGCCTTCTACCTCCTGAGGGACACGGGTGAGGACAAGGCCGGGCCCGCACCGGTCACCACCACGGATCCCGGCCCGACGCCCTCACCCACCCCCTCGACCAGGCCCTCGGTCACGGCGTCGGCCACAGCGTCGGCTACGGCATCGGCCACGGCGTCGGCCACGCCCTCAAAGCTCACCTCCATGCCCGACCTGGTGGGCAAGACCGAGGCCGAGGCCAAGAAGGCCCTGCCTGGCAGTATCACGGTCAAGATCAAGCAGAAGTCGGTCTCCGACGCCTCCAAGGTCGGTAAGGTCCTGGAGACCGACCCGGCTGCCGGGGCGGCCGTGCCCACCGAGGTCACCCTGACCATTGGCGCCAAGGTGGCCACTATCTACCTCTCCGACCTCAAGGCAGTGACCTCCAACGCGTTTTCCTCAAACCCGGCGACCCTCAATGGGCAGAAGTACGCCCACTCCATTTACAACGCGGAATACGCCAGGGATAGCAGCACTGAGTGGAACCTGGGACGCCACTTCACCCACCTGTCCGGCAAGCTGGGCCTGAGCGACAACTCCAAGGACGCCGACGCCACCTTTACGGTGGACTTCTACGCCGACCAGACGCTGCTCAAGACCGAGACCGTCTCCTTCGGGACGTTCACCGACCTGGACCTGGACATGACCAACGTCCTGCGCCTCAAGATCGTGGTCACCCGCACCACGGGGAACAACGCCAGCGTGGTCCTGGGGGACGCTGCCCTGGAGGGCAGCCCCGACCAGGTGCCCAGCCTCGACGAGCTCAACAAGGGCAACTAGCAGCCCCCGACCCTACCCGCCAGGAGGCGTGCCTGGCGGGTAGGGTCGCGTACACGTAAGCGAGCTGCCTGCCCACGACCACGAACCCGGGAGCCCCCATGACCGACACCCCCGCCCGCCGCCTCGGAAGCTCCTACGTCCTTACGGAGCGGGTGGGCGCGGGCGCCCAGGGGGAGGTCTGGCGCGGTCACCACGTGGACTCCACCGAGCCCCTGGCCTTCAAGGTCCTACGGGCCGACCTGGTGGACGACCCCGCCGTGGTGGAGCGGTTTATCAAGGAGCGCTCCACCCTGCTGCGGGTGCGCAGCCCCTACGTGGTGGCCATCCGCGACGTCGTCATCGAGGGATCCACCTTCGCCATTGTCATGGACTACGTCGACGGCGGGGACCTGTCCGGGCTGCTGCGCACCGAGGGCCCGCTGCCGCCGGCACGCCTGGCCGCCCTGGGGTCACGTATCGCCCGGGGCCTGGCCGCTGTCCACCACGCCGGGGTGGTCCACCGGGACGTCAAGCCCGCCAATATCCTCCTGAGCGCGGCCCGCCCAGGCCACGACGGCGTCGCGGCAGCCCCCCAGGGCACGCCCGCAGGCGGTGGGCAGGGCGCCGTGGTACCCCGGGTGGGGGACTTCGGGGTGGCCCGCATCTGCGACACCCTCACCGCCGCGCAGGCCACGGGCGCCATCGGGACCCCCCTGTACATGGCCCCCGAGATCCTGTCCCCGCAGGCCCCCACCCCCGCGGCGGACGTCTACTCCCTGGGGGTCATGCTCTACGTCATGGCCTGCGCCGTGCCGCCCTTCCTCGGTGAGCCCGCCCAGCTGCTGCACCAGCACGCCCGCCGTGACCCCGGACGGCCCGACGGCGTCCCGGACCCCTTGTGGGAGCTCATGGCCGCCATGCTGGCCAAGCACCCGCAGGACCGTCCCGACGCCGACGTGGTGGCCCGGAGCCTGGAGGCCATGGAGACGGCCCTGGCAGGTCTGCCCGCCGCCCCCAGGCTCCCGGCCCCTCCCCCGTCCACGCCCTCAGCCCTCCCCTACGACTGGGACTGTCCCGGGGCCCTGGCCCCTGGCGCCCCCGCGGCCCTTGGGGCACAGGCCGGGCCGGCTCTCGTGACCCCGCAGGACCGCACGTCCCCCATGGCGGACGCACAGGCCGGGTACGGCATTGTCCCGGCCCCGGCAGAGGGGCCCACCAGGGCCTACGGGACCGGTGACGGGCCCGTCACCGGGTGGCACGGGGCCCCGGCTCCTGGACCCGGGGGCTCCCCGGCCAGCCCCCGGCCCCCAGGCGGCCCCCGGCGCGGTGAGCCCCGCCGCAGGCGCCGGTGGGTCGGCGTGACAGTGGTGCTGGTGGTACTCGCCCTGGCCGCGGCGGGAGCCGGGGCGTGGTGGTGGGGTAGCAGCACCCGGGACTACCCGGGCTGGCTCGCCGCCCTGCCAGTAGGCAACTCCGCCCGGGAGGACCAGCGTCTGGCCGACGTCTCCGAGGCCGCCCTGGCCCCGGGCGGGGGCATGCTGGCCGCCAGGTCCTCGGGCACGTGGTCCCTGTATGACCTCACCAGCAGTGACAAGGCCCCCGTCTGGAGCGGGGACTGCTACAAGGCCGCCTTCTGGAACGCGAGGACCCTGCTGTGCCAGCAGTCCTCCTCCAGCAGGAGCGTCCTGGTCGGCACAGGCGGGACCGCAGCCGTCCCCGGCCCCAAGGACACGGTGTACGTAGGCGCCACCCAGGACTACGCCGTCGTCGTCGACAAGGCCAGGAACCGCTCTAACGGCGACCTCATTGCCCTGGACGCCCAGGGCAAGGAGGTGTGGCGGGCCGCCGGGGCCTACTCCAAGGGGATGGTGCGCAACGGCTTCGTCCTGACCTACGAGGACAACTCCGACTCGGTGCAGGTCCTGTCAGCAGCCACCGGTGAGGTCCTGGTCTCCGCCCTGGACAAGGAGCCCGACTTCGACCCGGAGGACCGCGCCTGGCCGGGGGGCTTCAATATCGGCACCGGGACCGCGGCCTTCTCCCGCGTCACCTCCGAGGGCGCCACGGTCTACAACGCCAGCGGCAGCCAGGTGAGGAGCGTGCCGGGGACCTTCAGGAACCCGCCGACCTGGGCCTCCTCGGCCCCCCTGGACGCCGAGGGGCTGGCACAGGCCTACACCGCGGCCGCCAAGAACCCCTCGGCGCTCCAGGCCATCGGCCCTGACCGCGTCGTGGACGTCACCGTGGACACCAGCACCTGCACGGCCTCGGCAGGAGGCACGCAGCTGGCGCTCCCCCGGCGGGGCTCCCAGGAGGTCTGCCTCCTCAGGCCCCTGGGCACCCTGGGCGAGGACCTGCTCATGCAGGTGGGCCAGCCCGACTCCGCCTCGGACGCCGCCGGGGACAGGGTCGTCGCCTACTCCACGGCCACCGGTCGGCCGGTGTGGGAGGTACGAGGAACCTACACGGGCGTGGTCGCCGCGCCGGGTCAGCCCAGCCAGGTGCGTCTCCTGGTGACCCAGGGCGGCAGCTACGGGGACCTGGTGGTCTACACCGTCCTCAGGAGGTAGGCCGTCACCGGCGGGCCTGGTGGACCAGGACCCTCAGGCAGGCCGCCGCGGCAATGGCCCCCAGCACCAGGAGCACGAGGGTGTCCCACCACCACTGGCCCGCGCTGTGGTTCCACAGGGCGTCAGGGCTGGGCGTCATGCCGTTCATGTCCACGGTGGAGGCGACCAGGGCGTAGCCCCAGCGCGCCGGCATGAGCCAGCTGATCTGGTCGAGCACGGCCCTGCCGGTCACCGTCACGAACCCCCCGGAGAACACCAGCTGGGTCATAATGGTCACCACCAGGACCGGCATGACCTGCTCGGAGGTGGACACCAGGGCCGAGACCGCCAGTCCCAGGATCCCCGCGACAAAGCCTGAGAGCCAGCAGTCCACGTACAGCTCCAGGCTGGCCCCGCCCAGGGCGGCGGCCCCGCTGGGGGCGTCGTTGAGCAGCAGCGCGATACCCACCATGAGGGAGGTCTGGACGGTGACGACCAGGGCGAGCATGACCGTCTTGGAGCCCATGTAGGCCCCCGGTCTCAGCCCGACAGCGGCCTCTCGCAGGAAGATGTCCCGTTCCTTGACCAGGTCGCGGATAGTGGCCGACATGCCCGCGAAGATGGCGCTAATAACCATGACGACGAGCAGCATACGGGCCTGGCCGGAGGGCTTGGGGGGATCGGGCAGGGCGAAACCGGTCTTGCCCTCGATGACCTTGGTGAGCAGGCCCATGATTACGGGCAGGATGAGCATAAAGCCCAGGTAGGAGGGGTCGGCCAGGACGATCCGCAGCTGACGGCGGACCAGGGTGGAGATCTGGCGCGCCAGGGGACGGGGCGGCGGCTCCGTGGGGCCCTGCTGCCCGACCGGCCTGGGCTGGCTGCTCTGGCCGCGCCGGGTGGAGGGGACCGTGGCCTCCAGGTGCGCCCGCAGGGAGGGGGTGTGGTTACGCATGAGCGCGTAGACGTCCGCGTAGCCGTTAATGGCGGTCGGGTCGGCCAGGGTCCCGCGCGGGGGGTTGGGCATGAGCTCGCCCCGGGCGGCGATCTCGGCCAGACGCTCCTGGAAGTAGGGCAGCACGTGACTGGGTGGGCCGTAGTAGACGGGCTTGCCCCCGGCGGCCAGGATGAGGACCTTGTCGGCCCGGTCAATGTGGGTCTCGTTGTGGGTGACCACCACGACCGTGCGGCCGGAGTCCCCGGGGCGGGTGCCGTGGGCCAGGCTGGCCAGGAGCTGCATGACGTCACGGTCGAGCTGGGGGTCCAGGCCGCTGGTGGGCTCGTCCAGGAACAGCAGGGAGGGGCTGGTGAGCAGCTCGATGGCGGTGGACACGCGCTTCTTCTGTCCGCCCGAGAGCTTCTTGACGCGCTTGTCCACGTGGGGGGTCAGGTCCAGATCCTCCAGGACCTGGTCAATGCGCGCGGTGCGCTCGGCCTTGGTGACGTCCTTGGCGAAGCGCAGCTCAGCGGCGTAGTTCAGGGTCTGACGCACGGTCAGGGCGCTGTGGATGACGTCCGTCTGAGGCACCACACCGATCTTGTTGCGCATAATCGGGTAGTGCTCGTAGACGTTGAGGCCGTCGAAGAGGACCTCGCCGTGCTGGGCCTTCTGCTCACCGGTGAGGGCCTTGAGGAGCGTGGACTTGCCCGCGCCCGAGGGGCCGACGACGGCCAGGAGCTCGTGCCCGCTCAGGGAGAAGGAGATCTGGTCCAGCAGGGTCATACGGCCGTTGTCGACGGTGAAGACAATGTCCTTGGCCACCAGGTCACCGGTGGAGCCAGCCGCCGCCTGGACCTGGATCAGGCCGTCGGGGTTAATGGCCACGAAGTTGGAGCCCATGCCCAGGACCACGGGCTCGGTGACCACCAGGCTGGGGACGCGCACGCCCCGGAAGAAGATGCCGTTGGTAGAGCCCAGGTCGGTGACGACAATGCCCTGGGCCGTGGCGTCCACCCGGGCGTGGTGCTTGGAGACCAGCGGGTCAGGCAGGGGGATGGCGTTGTCACGGCCGCGCCCGATGGTGGCGGTGTCGGTGACCCGGAAGGAGCGGACCGTGGTGGGCGCGCTCTGGGCGTGGCGGACCGGCGGCATGCTCCCGGTCTGGGTCACCGGCGGCATGCTCCCGGTCTGGGGCCGGATCTGCGAGGTCTGGGGTGAGGCCCCGTAGACAGCCGGGGGGAGGTGGGCGGAGTAGGAGGCCGGGGCGGGTCCCGGGCCGGACCGGGGTGGGTAGCCCACCGGGCCCGTCGCCGCGGAGGGGGCGCTGGCAGGCGGGACCGTGGGCATGGGCCTCGGCGCGGCCTGCGAGGGGATCCCGGTCGTGGTGGTAGTCGCGGAGACGGCGCTGGCGGCGCTTGGCAGGCGCGCGGGCGTCAGGGCGATCCCCGGGCCGGAGGTGTCCCCGATCTGGATACGTACCGGACGGGTCACCAAGGTCTCCCGGCAGAGCACCCCGTCCACGATCATGCCGTTGCGGCCCACTGCCCTGACTCTCCAGCCCCGCCCCTCGGGCACCACCTCCAGGTGCCTGCGGGAGACCACGGGATGGACCACGCGCACATCACATTCCTGGGAGCGCCCGACGGTGAAGGCGGTGGTGAACTGCTGGGCAGGCTGGGAGCCCTGGGCCGACAGTGAGGAGACGATAAGGCCGTTGGCAGCAGACGGCTGCGCGGGGTTCTGAGTCACGGAGGCCCTTTCGGTACGCTGGGGATCACGTTGGTCTCACTGTAGTGGCTCCAAGGCGGTAGTGGTTCCAGGGCGTCCGGCGGGGCGGAGCGGGACGTGGTGGGGCCGCCGAACCGGAGCAGGGCCGCGCCGGGGCGGGCCACGCGCAGCGGCTGGGCCACACCGCGCGCATCCAGCCGGGCCACGATGCGCGGCGCGGGCGCCCAGGGCCGGTTTTCGCGCACGGCCAGTTCGCCGGCGATGTTGGCGGGCAGGTCAAAGCGCAGCGCCATGTAGTCGCCCTGCATGAGCGAGCGCGGGTCGGCCGGGGCCAGCGCCACGTAGATTTTTTCGCCGCGCGCGATGACGGCTTCCTTGCCGGCCACGTCGTGCCGCACCAGCGCCAGCGCGGCCAGCGTGCCCAGGGCGATCAGCGCCAGGCTGGCCCACGCGGCGGCGCTGGCGGGCACGGCAGGCGCCAGCAGGCTGGCGCTGCTCCATGCCTGCCGGGCGCGGCGGCTGGCTGTGCCCCAGCGCAGCGCGGCCAGCAGCGCGCCCAGCGCCGCGCCGGTGGCGGCCAGCACGGCGGCTTTTTGAACCAGCGGCCAGTGCAGGGCGTAATAAAAGCCTGAAAGGCCGAGCAGCAGAACGAATAGCGCCAGCGCCAGCAGGCGGCGGCGGTGCGTGCCCAGCGCCACCGTGCCCACCAGCGTGACCACGCCAATCAGCGGGATGAAAAAGCACGCCAGCAGCAGCACGCCATAGGCCAGCGCGAACAGCCCCAAGCTGCGCGCGCCAGCTTGCCGCAAGCGCCAGTGCTGCATCAGCCAGCCAGCGGCGGCCAGCGTGAGGGCCAGTTGCAGCGCGGCCCCCAGGCCCAGATGCAGCAGCGGCACGGCTAGCGCACCGGCCTCTGCCGAGCCTGACGCCAGCTTGCGCAGCGTTACGGCTGCGAAAAAGTGGCTGGCATTGACTTGCGCCACGCACAGCACCAGCGCCACGCCCATGCCTGTCAGGGCCGGTGAGCAGCGCGCCTGCACGGCAGCCAGCCAGTGGCGGCCAGGCACGCGGCCTTCGCTGGCTACCAGCACGGCCCATGCCAGCGCCAGCACGGCGGCGTTGATGGCGTAAACGGGCATGCCCATGCTCCAGGACAGAAAACCGTCATGAAACAGCGTCCAGCGTCCGAACAGCCCCAGGGCCACCACCGTGGCCTGCGCGGCCAGCAGCGCCTGTGCCCAGGCAGGCCCGGCCAGCGCCGCGCTGGCCGTCAGCACGGCCAGAAAAATCAGCCCCAGCGTGTCTGGCAGAAGGCCGTCTTCAGGCCCCATGAAGCCGAACGTCATCAGGCTCAGATACAGCGCCACCAAACCGGCTTGCAGCACGGCAAAACCGATTTGCGCGTGCGCCATGCCCACTGGCGGGCGCAGCATGAAAGCGCCTGTTGCCAGCAGCGCGCCCGAAACCGCCAGCCGCACCAATGGCACGGACAGCATGTTCCAGAACAAAAAGCCCACCAGCGCCAGCAGCGGCCACACCAGCAGCTGCGAGCCGAAAAAGCCCATCACCGCAAAAATCCAGTGCGCCAGCCCTTCGCCGTGCGCCTTCTTTTCGCGCCACTGCGCGGTCCACTCGGCCGCTTGCGGCGGCAGCAGGTCCGCGTGAATGCCCAGCCCGGTCAGGCGCAGCTCAGGCGGCAGCGCGCCCGCGCGTTTTTGCGCTTCAGATGCGTGATGCATGTTCATGCTCCTTTGTGCCCACTGTTTTTTTACCCGCAGCCTTCTTCGGCCAGCCACTGCCTTTGCAGCCGCAGCAGCAGCGCGGCGCTGCCGCCCAGGCACGCAGCCGAGACCACGGTGCCCACCAGCAGCATGCCCATCACGTTGGTATTGCTTTTCAGCAGGCCATAGCCCAGCCCTGCCAGCAGCAGCAAATCCAGCGCCAGCAGCGCCAGCCCCAGCGCCGCCACGAGCGCTGAAAACAGCAGGGTGATTTTGAAAGAGGCCAGGTACGAGGCGTCTTGCCAGAGGTGGCGGAAGTTTTCCAGGCCCACGAATTCGACGCTGGCGCCGAAAGCGTCTTCCTGCTGCACGCTTTGCAAAAGCGCCTGCCCGGCGGGCCAGAAAAAGAAAATGATGACGATGGCCAGCTGCGGCGCAACCAGCAGCCAGGGCAGCCAGGTGGAGCGGAAAACAACGCGCTTTTCCATGTAAATGAAGCAGGTTTTTTTGTTGCCTGTGTAACTGGCTGGCGGCCAGCCCAAACCGCGCATTCTATGCGGGGCATGCCTGGCACGGGGCCGCCGCGCGGGGCGCTTCAGGCCCTCACTTGTGTGCTTTCTGGAAGCGCTCCAGCTGCTCGTTGCCGCGCTTGACGACGGCGTCCAGCGCCTGCTTCGGGCTTTGCTTGCCGCTCCACACGCCTTCCAGCTCTTCATCGACGATGGTGCGAATCTGCACGAAGTTGCCCAGGCGGATGCCGCGCGACTTGTCGGTGGTCTGGCGAATCATCTGCTGCACGGCCACATCGGTGCCGGGGTTTTCCTTGTAAAAGCCCGATTTCTCCGTCAGTTCATAGGCGGCGATGGTCACGGGCAGGTAGCCCGTGCG